>Ga0208457_1000107_pt1 | contig 111924 bp, 93 predicted proteins | sample June2015DPH_10_1_FD_185513 | JGI IMG/M metagenome (GOLD analysis project Ga0208457, IMG submission 185513) | Peatland microbial communities from SPRUCE experiment site at the Marcell Experimental Forest, Minnesota, USA - June2015DPH_10_150... | ecosystem: Environmental > Terrestrial > Soil >... | reverse complement strand
AGAAAAACGGCGCGTGGGCCTGGCCGGTCTGCTGGCGTGTGAGGCCCGCCTGCTGGCTCTCGATGAACCAAGCAGCGACCTGGATCCCCGGGGACGACGCGAGCTTAAAGCTCTGCTCGGTTCGCTGTCGGTCGCGCAGATCATTGCCACGCATGACCTCGAACTGGTCGTCGAGATCTGCTCGCGGGTGATCGTTCTCGATCAAGGAGCCGTGGTCGCGCAAGGACCGACCGTGGAGCTTCTGAATGACGAAGCCCTGATGTTGGCGCACGGGCTGGAACGTCCGCACGTTTTGCGACACCGGCATCCGCATTGATCGCCCGTTACCGTCCGCCTGCGGCGGCTGGTTGCAGAAACCGCGGGGGTGGGTCGGAGGGAAAATTACTGCGCCACGCGGCTGCGCGCCATTCGGCGTTCGTGGGCAACCACGTCCGCGAGCGTCGTGTAGCGCAACGTGAATTCGATCTGCTGGCGGGCGTCTTTCCAGAAATTGTGCACGGGGCAGGCGCGTTCATCGCTGCAGGTGACGAGCCCCAGCAGGCAGCGCCCGAGCCACTGGCACGCCTCCACCGCTTCGCTGACCTGCAGCAGCGTGATCTCTTCCGGCGGGCGGGCCAGCAGCACACCGCCGCGCTTGCCCCGGACGCTCCGCACCAGTCCGGCCGCCACCAGTCCGGGCATGCGTTTGGCAAGGTAGGCATAAGGCACGCGCGCCCGCCGGGCGATGTCACGGAGACCGACCGGCCGGCCGCCGGGCGGGTCCAGATGCGACATTGCTGCAATCGCATAGCCGGTGGTTTTGGCCAGACTCAACATGGGTGCCTACCATCGTGCGCGGCAGCCCCGCGGTCAATCGCCTGGATTCACCGGCGCGGACCACGGGGGTCGAAAGTCGGCTGGCGGCTTGTCAGCGCCGGCAGGGTGGGTAGGCTGGGGCTGTGGCCGAAACCGCCCCCAACCCTGCGAATTACAGCTGTCCCGCCCCGCTGACCGGCCACGCGGAGATTCAGATTGCGCATGGCGGCGGCGGACGGCTGACCCAGCAGTTGATCGAGCGCATCTTCGGGCCGGCCTTCGACAATCCGGCCCTCAACGCGCGTCATGACGGGGCGGTGCTCGCCGCGCCCGCCGGAGCCCGGCTGGCGTTCACGACGGATTCGCACGTGGTCAGCCCGTTGTTTTTCCCCGGCGGAGACATTGGCCGGCTCGCGGTTTACGGCACGGTCAACGACCTCGCCATGTGCGGCGCCCGGCCACGCTGGCTGAGCGCCGGCTTCATTCTCGAGGAGGGTCTGCCGGTCGCGACGCTGGAACGCATCGTGGCGGCGATGGCGGAGGCGGCGCGAAAAGCCGGAGTGCAGATCGTCACGGGCGACACGAAGGTGGTCGAACGCGGCAAGGGCGACGGCCTTTATGTGAACATGGCCGGGATCGGGTGGGTGGAGCACGACCGGGTGATCGCACCGGCATCCGTGCGTCCCGGTGACGTGGTGTTGCTCAGCGGCGACATCGGGCGCCACGGCATGGCGATCCTCGCGCAGCGCGAGGGCCTCGCGTTCGAGTCGCCGATCGAGAGCGACTGCGCGCCGCTCTGGCCGGCGGTGGAGGCCTTGTTCGCGGCCGGCGTCGAGGTGCACTGCCTGCGCGACCTCACGCGCGGCGGACTGGCGACCGCAGTGATTGAAATCGCCGAGACCGCCGGACGGGCGGTGGCGCTGGAGGAAGCCGCCGTGCCGGTTTGCGAGCCGGTGCGCGGGGCCTGCGAAATTCTCGGACTCGATCCGCTTTACGTCGCGAACGAGGGGCGGTTTGTCGCCTTCGTGCCGGCGGCGCAGGCGGAGGCGGCGCTTGCCACGCTGGCCCGCACCGCGCCCGGCGGGCCGCCGACGCGCATCGGCGCTGTGCGCGCCGGACCGGCGGGCGAAGTCACCCTGCGCAGCGTGATCGGGGTCGACCGCATTCTCGACCGCCTGAGCGGCGAGCAACTGCCGCGGATCTGCTGAGCTGTGGCCGGTGTCGCCGACCGCGGCGACAAGGCGTTTACGTGCTCGCGGCCGCGGCCTCTGTTTTCCGCAGCCGGTAGCGGTAATAGGCGGAGCACGCGCCCTCGCTCGATACCATGGGCGCGCCGACCGGATGTTCCGGCGTGCAGCGGGTGCCAAACGCCGGGCACTCGTGCGGCTTTTTCACGCCGCGCATGATCAGGCCGCTGATGCACTCGGTCGACTCCGGCGGCGCATCGCCGGCCACGCCGAAGCGCCGGGCCGCGTCAAACTCCGTAAATTCCGGGCGGAGCGCGAAACCGCTGCGGGGAATGCGTCCGATGCCGCGCCAGTTGCGATCGACGGTCGCGAAGACCTCGCGCATCACGCGCTGGGCGTGCACGTTTCCCTCCGTGCGGACGGCGCGGGCATAGGCGTTCGCCACCTCGGCCCGGCCGGCCTCCAACTGCTCGATGCATGCCAGCACGCCCTGCAGAATATCCACGGGCTCGAAACCCGTCACCACGATCGGCACGTGGAAGCGGGCCGCGAGCGGGCCGTATTCGGCGGTGCCCATCACGGTGCAGACGTGTCCGGCGGCGAGAAAGCCCTGCACGCGGTTGTCCGGCGCGGACAGGATCGCCTCGATGGCCGGCGGCACCAGCACGTGTGAAACCAGCAGGGAAAAGTTGCGCAGTCCCAGGCGCCGGGCCTGCACTACCGCCATGGCATTGGCCGGCGCCGTGGTCTCGAAGCCGACCGCAAAAAACACCACCTCGCGGCCGGGATTCTGCGCGGCAAAGGTCACGGCATCCAGCGGCGAGTAAACCATGCGGACATCGCCGCCGCGCGCCCGGGCCGTCAGCAGGTCGGCGCCCGTGCCGGGCACGCGCAGCATGTCGCCAAAGGAACAGACCGTCACGCCGGGACGGGTCGCCAGCGCGACCGCGGCGTCGATCAATTCGACCGGCGTCACGCACACCGGGCAGCCGGGGCCGTGCACCAGGGTGATGCTGGGCGGGAGCAATTCATCCAATCCGAACTTGACGATGCTGTGGGTCTGCCCGCCGCAAATTTCCATGATCGTCCAGGGCCGGGTGACGCGGCGGGCAATCACCGCGGCCAGCTGCCGGGCCGCCGCCGCGTCGCGAAATTCGTCGACAAACTTCATCGGGGCGCGGCCGGAGGCGGGGTTGTCAGCTCCGCGAGTTCGCCCATCTCCTTGAGGTAGGTGAACACTTCCGCCGCTTCTTTTTCATCGACGACGCTCAGGGCCATGCCGACGTGCACGAGCACATAGTCGTCGACTCGGGCCTCCGGCACACACGCGAGGCTCACCTGCTTGATGATGCCACCGAAGCTCACGCGGCCGGTGCGGAAGTAGGGATCCTCACCGATGATTTCGAGGATTTTTCCGGGAACGGCGAGGCACATGGCAGGGGGCGGGTTTTGCCTTGAAACGTATGGGCGACTCTGATCGCAGCAACCGCAAACGCCGGATTTCCACCATCAATCCGGCGGGCGGTCGCAGCTTCGGCTCAGCCTGGCATGCGGCCGGATCAGGTCGCCGCCGGCTTTTCCGGGAGAAACCGGAAGTAGCTGAAGTCGGCACGACCGTCCGTGTCGCCGCCTGCGCTGGCCCCTACGGCGAAGAGGCCGACCTTGGCGCCGATCCAGCCGCCTTCCCGCGCTTGGAACGTTTTTTCCAGCGTCGTGAACGGACCGTTCGGGGAGGCGAAGCAAAAGGTGCATTTCGCCGTTTCATCGACGGCGATCCGGAGGCGCACCTCCCCCGCGGGCGCAGCCGTCTTGAAGTACGTCTCGCCGTTGATCTGGAACAGCAGCTGGTTGCCCTCGGACGCATGGGTCAGCGCCAGCGAGGCATGCATGCCGCCACCCACGACCACCAAGCCGGCCGTTTCCCCGGCTTTGCCGGGATGGAAATCGAGGGCGGTCTCGGTGGTGAACAGCCGCGCCGGGAATTTTTGCATCAGCAGGTTGGGTGCCTTGCCTAAATCACCTCCGGCCGGTAGGGGCTGCGGAAAGAGCCGGAGATAACCGGGACGCGCGGCGAGGGAGCACCAGGAATCCTCGTGGTTGGCATGCCATTGCCACTGGAGTCCGAGTTTCGGCCCGTCGAATTCGTCGCTGGTCTGCGGCACGGCGACCGGGGAGTTCACCGCGACGGCGGGCTTGCGTGAGGTGGCCACCGGCTCGCCGACGCCGTTCCCGTCGTAATCCACGCCCATGAGCGGCCACTCGTCCTGCCATTTGACGGGCTGCAGATGCGTGATGCGGCCGAAGGGGCCGGCGTCCTGAAAATGCAGGAACCACCACCCGCCGTTGGGCAGGTCGATGAGGGCGCCTTGGTGCGGCCCGTTGATCTTGGTGGAGCCCTGCTCGAGGACGATCTTCTCTTCGTAGGGGCCGTAGATGTCGCGCGAGCGCAAGGCCACCTGCCAGCCCGTGGGCACGCCGCCGCCCGGGGCGAGAATGTAATACCAGCCGTTGAGCTTGTGGATCTTGGGACCTTCGAGCGCCGGGTGGTGCGGTGCATCAATCACGATTTTGCCCTCGCCGAGGATGCGCGAACCGTCGGGCGCCATGGGACGGACGTGCAGCTTGTCCCGTATGCCCGCGCGGGATTTGGAATAGGCATGCACCAGATAGGCTTGGCCGTCGTCGTCCCAGAAAGGGCAGGGGTCGATCCAGCCTTTGGCTTCCTGCACGAGGTGCGGGTCGCTCCATTGGCCGGCAGGATTCTCCGCGGTGGTCAGGTAGATGCCCTCGTCGGGCATCGGGAAAAAGATCCAGAATTTGCCGGCGTGAAACCGGAGCGAAGGCGCCCACACGCCGCATCCCGGCTGCACCTCCCGATACCGCGGATGCGGCACGTTTTTGATGGCGTGATTGATGATCGTCCAATTGACCAGGTCGCGCGAGTGGAGGATCGGCAGCCCGGGCGTGCAGTTGAAGCTGGAGGCGGTCAGATAGAAATCGTCGCCGTGCCGGATGACGTCCGGGTCGGAATAATCGGCGTGCAGGATGGGGTTGCGGTAGGTGCCGTCGCCGGCATCGGCCACCCAGGGATAGGAGAAAGGTGTGGGCATCTCAGGCGGACTCGAGAATGAGGTTGGCGTATTGGATCGTATCGCCGGTGCGGATCAGCCCGATGGCCCCGGGGACGCGCTGCTTGAAGGCGGCATGCGGCTCGAACAGCAGCGGAATGCCGGCGAGACGCGAGATGAGCGCCTGCTGCCGCGCCGCGTCGTTGTGGTGCAGAAACTCCTCGGCGGCGAAGACGCGACCGATCTGGAAGTTGGGCCGGAGCGCGTCGAGCACTTGGAGCACGGTGGGCACGTCGTCGACCAGGGAGAGGTCGACGGTTTCAATCTGCGGCCAGAAAGGGAAGCCGCGGTCGTCGATGACGAGGGTGTTGGTGTGGCGCACGCGCGCCAGCAGGCTGAGGACGGCGGGATTGAGAATGCCGGATTTGAGCATGAAGGACGCGAAATGGAGGAGGATACCTCTCGCAGCCTTTGGAAAAAGACAATGCTGGATCATACGTGCGTTCGACGATCCTGATTGCCACCTGCGTCATTGCTGCGCTCCCCGCCATCATGATCAGTCTCTGGACACCGCGGATTTGGGGGACCAATTACCGTCTGAGGGCAGCGTGGCATAACGGGATTGACATTGCCGGGGTGGATTTTCTTGTAGACCCTCTTTTTGCCGCGTTACCCAGTAGCTTAGCGGTGAGTCCCGGTGGGCCGGGATTAATCACTTGGTCGCTGGCAACCGTGGTGACAGAGTATCGCAACACTGCCCAGTAGCTCAGCGGTAGAGCAGGTGACTGTTAATCACTTGGTCGCTGGTTCGATCCCAGCCTGGGCAGCCATCTCGCAGGAATGCAGCGAAGTGACAGAAGACGCCAAAGCGCGACTTACGCTCTCTGTGCCAGAGACTTTCACCGCTTCGATCAGTTGCGCGCAGATGTCAGTAAGTGACGCGGTGGGACGTGAAACGCCGGAATTTTGTGCCCCGTGTTGTGCCACGGTTCCTTCTGTCGAAATCCACGGCAGCTTGGCGATCTCGTCGTGCAGCTGAAGTGACGCAACATCGGTATAGGCACGTGCCGTAAGATTGGCATCCGAGTGACCAAGGATTTCCTGCGCAGCCCGTTGGTTGATGCCGAAGCGGACACCTAGGCTCTGCATTGTTTTACGAAACGAATGGAGGTTAACGCGACGACCCAGCCCGTCCTTCCACTCGATGCCAGCACGTTTCAAATCGCCCCGTAAAATATCGTACGTCGGCCAACACCACCAGAACACCCGTTTCGTCGGGTCGACCTTTTCGTGCCGGATGGTCAATAACTGCGCAGCAATCTCACGGCGTAGCGGGACGGCGCGTTTGTCATCGTCCTTCATTGTTTCCTCCCGGAACAAGGCATACGGTTTATTGGAGTCCAGGTGGAGATCACCCCAAACTAGGGCTTGCACCTCCGACTTTCTCTGTCCCGTGTAGAACATTCCCGGTGTATCCAGAACGATGCCGGCACACCCAATATCCCCTCTAATCCCTTGGCGATCTCCAAAGTGATCGCCACTTGACCAGCAACGAGTTGGTTCACGAACGATAGCGCCCGTCCGAGCCGTTGGGCAAATTCCGGTTGTGAGAGACCTCGCTCGTCGAGAAGATCGACGATTGTATCACCGGGAGGGGAAGCCCAGTCAGGCAGGAAGCGGAGATTTTCAGTCATGGTTTTTCGATCCGGATGATTTTGACTCGCGAAAATGCCTTCCAGTCATTGCTCCCTGGCATTTTTCCAATATGATTTCCGGCAAGTACGATAAAATAGCCGTCGCACAGTTCTACCGTGATCTCGCCATTGGATAACCCGACGCGCAATGCTAGGGAGCAGTGTTCTTCTTCAATAATGCCGCTAATGCATCGCGCACTTTGACAGAACTTCCGAGCCATGCACTGAGCGCATCGGGTAGTTTGGAAAGGCCAGCTTCGACCGTGTTGGAGCTAGCCGAGCCATTCGTTGCGTTTGTTCCGACGTAAAGCGGAATACTCAGGTTGCCGTCCTTGGCGCGAATTTCATCCAGCGTGGCGACACAAGCGAAGCCAGGTTCGTTCTTGAACTGTTCGTAGGCTTTGACGATGCGCTCGATGTGTTCGTCGGTGAGGAAACTTTGAGCGCGTTCACGGGTGACCTCGTTGACGGCGTTGATTAAAAGGATGCGACCTTTGCGCGTCTTGGGTTTGGCCGTTCGGCAAATGACGACGCAGGCTTCCATGGGCGAGTTGTAAAAGAGGTTCGGTCCGAGCCCTAGGACACATTCGATGACATCGGCTTCGATAAGTTTGCGTCGCATCTCCGCTTCCTCTTGTCGAAAAAGGACGCCGTGCGGGAAGAGGATGGCGCAGCGACCAGTCTTCGGTGCAAGGCTGCAAAGTATGTGCTGCCAGAACGCGTAGTCCGCCCGACCCTGTGGCGGTGTGCCGTAGAGGTTGCGTCCCCACGGATCTGAGGCGAAGGCGTCGCGGTCCCACTGCTTGATGGAATAGGGCGGATTGGCCATCGTATGCTAGCTGCGGGGGACAATTGCAGCGATATTATCCCAGTAAAGTAATGCGCGCCGAATCCATAGACCCCAGGTTGGCACTTCGATGTTTGGGTAATAAAGAATAGTTCGGCTCATGACAGAATTCCCTCCTTTTTAAGTATCGCGATCAGCTCCTCTTCCGCAGCAAACGCGGTCTCAGCGCTTGTTCTCAGACGCCTCATCGCTTCATCCACGGTCAGTGCTTCCTGATCGACCTTCGGTTCGACGTAGCGCGGGATGTTGAGGTTGTGTTCGTTGGCGGCGATCTCGTCGAGCGTCACCACGTGGGCGACACCGTCCACATCCTTAAAATTACGATACCACTGGTGAATGTGCTCGACGTGCTGCGGCAGCAGCTCGTTCTGAGCCCGGCCAGTCTTGAACTCCTTCGAGGCATCGAGAATGAGTACCTTATTTTTCCGATCCTTCGCCTTGCGCTGACGGAAGACGAGGATACAGGCAGCGAGACCGGTGCCGTAGAAAAGATTCGGCCCGAGGCCGATAACGGCCTCGATAAGATCCATGCCAAGAATCTTCTTCCGAATCTCGCCCTCCTTACCCATGCGGAAGAGCGCTCCATGCGGCAGCACGACTGCCATGCGTCCGGTCTTCGGCGCCATGGATTTAATCATATGCTGCACCCAAGCATAGTCGCCGCTCTTGGCCGGCGGCATCCCGGCGAAGTTCCGTCCGTAGGGATCGCTTGCCCAGACTTCGTCGCCCCAATTCTCCAGCGAGAACGGCGGATTGGCGATGACGCAATCGAACGTGGCGAGGTTGTCGCCAGAAAAGAAAGCTGGACTGCGCAACGTGTCACCCCGCACAACCTGGAAATCCGCCGCGTCATGTAGGAAGAGATTCATGCGGGCAATCGCAGACGTGGTCAGGTTCTTCTCCTGCCCAAAAAGCTTACCCCAGAGCGTGCGGTCGTCGCCGTGTTTCTCACGGACATGGTGCACGGCCTCCAGGAGCATGCCTCCCGTGCCGCATGCCGGGTCATAGATGGACTCGCCTTCCTTAGGGTCGAGCATGTTCACCATCAGACGCACCACCGGCCGTGGCGTGTAGAATTCGCCCGCCTTCTTGTTCGTGGCGTCGGCAAACTTCTTGATCAGATATTCGTAGGACTGGCCGAGTACGTCGGCCTGCGCCGCCTGATTGCCGAGGTTAATCCCGGAAAAGTGCTCGATGAGATCGCGGAGCAGCGAATCGGGGAGCCGGTCTTTGTTGGTCCACTGCGCGTCGCCAAAGATTCCGTAAAGTTTCTCTGGGTTGGCCTTCTCGATGCCACGCATAGCCTTTTGCAACGCCTGGCCGACGTTGGTCGCGACAGTGCGTACGTCCTCCCAGTGGCAGTCGTCGGGGATCTGAAAGCAGTAGCTCTGTGGAAATTTAGCGTATTCCTCATCGCCCCCGGATTCCGCGAGAGCAGCCCGATACTCCTCGTCGTGCACGTCGGAGATACGTTTGAAGAAGAGCAGCGGAAAAACGTAGGTCTTAAAGTCAGCCGCGTCGACGGGACCACGGAGAATGTTTGCTGCCTCCCATAGGTATGACTCCAAGTGACTAAGACTTGCGGCGACGGTTTTTTTGGGGGGCATGGCGCAGGTAAAAGCACCATTTGTAGCTTTCGGAATCTTTAACGCAACGCCGGTTTCTAGCTGAAAAAGAGTAGGCCGGGAGCTAGATGTCAGCGGGCAGAGACCAGAGGACAAAAGACAGCTGGAACCATCGTACAAAAACCGCAGCAGAGGCGCTCGCCTCGAAAACGACTGTATCTCCGGCGGTGCGAAGAAGACCGCGTCGCCTGTCGGCTGTTGACTCTATCGAGATTGCCCCTCGCGGTCCATTCCCCGGCAAGAGCATTCGCTCCTCTCGCGGGACGGAGAAAACCGGAGCCGGCGAGTCCAAGGCGGAACTGGGGACCAGGCGCAGACAGCCGGGGTTGCTGCGCGGCCGGACGCTGCGCTTTCCGCCGCTGCGCAACCCCGGCCGACTGCTTGGTCCAGGTGGGGAGGGGAGAGCCATCGCAAACTGCGGCTCGCGCTGGTCGCTGCAGATTGCTCCGGGCTCCCCCTAATTGCGTAGCAATACAGCCATCTCCGGACTCTCGGCGAGGATAGCCCGCCGAGATCATCCCGACAAAAGGCGCGCGATGTCCAACAGGTCGTTGATGATCTGACCCCGTCTAAACTGAAAATCGGCCCCGGGCATTTGCCCCTGTAATCCGCCGATCATGAATTCAACGCACCGAGCCGGCCCACTTGCCTCCGGGGAACCAAAGAACAGGGCGAGGGCTTCCTTTGCCGCCGGGTAGCCTGAATTCTCCCGGGCTTCTTCTTGGAAGCGCCGGGCCGCGAGTTCGCTGCCGCCGTCGTAGTGCAGCCCGCCTTGGTAAATGTCGAAGGCGTCTTTGGGCTGCTGGCGGCGGGCAAATGCGTTCAGTTTCAGGACGAGCCACGGGCCGATTTCGCAGACTTTCACGCGGCAGTTCTGCTGGCCGCCGAAGAAGTCCCGGCCGCTGACGGGCACGAGGCGATGGACGGCCAGCGCGCGGTTGACGCCGGGGAAGGAGCTGACCGGCATGTCGTCCACCATCGCGGCCGTCTGGCCGGATTTCCCGGTTTCGGTGAGAAAATCGACGAAGAGCGGCAGGCCGTTGATGTCTTTGCGAAAACGCTGCTCCTCGCGTTTGAAGCCGAGGCCCTGGAGATGCGAGCTGATCGTGCCGTATTGGCCTCCCGTCGCGCCGAGCGCGATGCCCAGGTCCACGTCCATCGTCACGGCGGGCAGCGCTTCCGGCGGATGGGCGCAAAGGAATTTCGGCACGAGGCCGCCCACCAGCACGAGGTCTTCCTGATAGTCGGCCAGCGAGCTCCAGACCGTCAGCAAGGCGGCGACGGCGAGATCGGTGCTGCCGTCCGGGTAGGCATGATGATGCGGGTATTTGGTCATCGGCAGAAATCCTCCCATTGGCGCAAGGCCTGCGCTTGATCGGGGCCGCGCAGTCCGACCGGCAGGAGATCGAGGTAGATTTGCGGGTCGCAGACGAGCGGAAAATCGCGGACGACACGCGGATGGTGAAACACCCCGGGGTCGTTCGGCACGATGAGCCAGAGACGCCCGCCTTCGTTCACCGGCCGCGCCTTGAGGTCGCTCAGCAGGGACTCGTCGGGAAACGTGGAGACGTAGGCGGACACCAGCGGGGCGGGGGTGTAGGGAAAGCGCAGGTTGGCCGCGAACCATTGCGTGAAGGCGATGCGCTCGGCGGGGCGGGAACGCAGCAGGTTTTCGGCGAGGCTTTCGAGATCCGGCGCCAGCACGGCGTATTGCCGGAGCGTGACGCGCTTCGCCCAGCGGTCCTGCGCCGCCCACGCGTCGAGCAAATCGCCGGGGCGCACCACGCGAAACGCGCGCCCTTCGCGCTGGAGGTAACCTTCGTCTTGCAGATGGCGCGTGAGGCGCGACACGAGGCCGGTGCTGAGTTGCGTCGCGGTGACGAGCTCCGCTTGCGACCACGGGCGGTCTTTGTGGGCGAGCAGCGTGCGGACGAGCCGCGAGCTTTTGGGCGAGAAGACGTCCGGCGGTCGTTGCGCCGGTTTGAAATCCGCCTGCGGGCGGGCCGCGCGGTCGATCAGCACGCCGTCCTGGCGAATCCAGACCCGGCCGTTCAGATCGAGGCAGTTGATGCGATGTTCGCGGCAGAGCCGCAGGATGTTCTCCGTCAGTTTCGCCGTGATGAGGAGGGGCGGATGGGACAGCTTGCGCCCGGCGAGGGCTTGCACGGTGCGCGCACTGAGCGCCACCTTGTATTCGACGGCGAAGGTCAGGGAACGACCGTCCAGGCGCAGGCGCAGGAGGGCATCGTAGCCGCGGTCAACCCCCGGGTTGGATTCCGGCAAAAAACGCCATTCCAATTCGTGATCCTGCAGCAGGAAATCACGAGCGGCAGTAACGAGCTGGTGCTCGGTGGCGATGGTACGACTTTTACTCAAGATAGGCCTTTTACTGACAAGTAAAACAGGCTTTTCAAGTGAAATCGTAGCATAACCCATTGTTAATCATTGGATGATTCAAAGCAGACCACGCTTGTGGCTCCAGCCCTCAGCGGACCGTTCCCGTTCCACCTCAAGAGCTTGCTTGTTGGGGGTGGGGGACTCCGCCTGCCCGCCGCCCGTTTTTGTCCGCGCCCGTCAAGCTCCTCCTCGCTGCGCTGCGGTCCAGCTTGACCGGCGCGACGGAAGGGCGGTTATCGCGGGCAGGTGGAGAGGTGGCTGGTTCCTCTGACTTTCCTATGGCGTCGTAACGGCGGGTTGTTTCGGCCGCGCCGCTTAATGACCCGGTCCGTTCGGATATTGGTCAATCCAACGTTGGACTCTCCGGCGAACCCAACGCATAGCGGTTGCGTGGGGGCGCCACTTTGGAATAAGCCCCCCGATGATGAGCAAACGCGCAGCGTCGATTGAGGAACTGTTTCCTCTGATGGAAGCCTGCCGAGCCGGCGATCTGGAATTCGTCGGAGCATGGATCAGGGCGGGCAAGCCGCTCGATCCCCCGGAGGGAAAGAAGTCGCGCCGTCGCAGCCCCCTGCAGGTGGCGATTGAAAAAGGATTTCTCACGCTCGCAAAAACGCTGCTCAACGCGGGCGCCGATCCTCTGGCCAACGGCAATGCCCTGGAGTTCGCCGTCGATTGTGGCCGCGTTGACTTGGCACGTCTGCTCCTGGAGCAAGGCGTCGGGATCGGCTCCGTGAGCTTCACCCAGGTATGCTATGGGGCGAATCCCGCCATGATCAGGTTGTTTCTCGATCGCGGTGCGGACGCGGTGACGGACGATCCTTTATACCATGGGCTCACGTCGACCGTCCGGCCCCTCCTCGGGATCTACAAGGAGTATCACGATCGTTTCCCGGACTGGCAGCGCCAGCTCAATCGCGCGCTCGTCCATCATGTTCAGCAAGGAAGCCCGCAGAACGTCGCGCTGTTGCTTTGGGCCGGGGCGCAGCCGGACGTGGCCGCTCCGCAAAGTGATCAGCCCGACGGGGAAGAGACCGCGCTGGAGGTGGCGGCGGCCGCCGGCAATCTGGAAATCCTCAAGGCACTCAAGCCCGCGAAGTACCCGCAGTCGCTCGGCAAGGTGCTTCGCTCGGCCTGGCTCCAAGGCTCGATCCCGATGATCGATTACTTGTTGGAGCTCGGTGCGCCTCTCAATGACAAGGCTGACGGCGGCTCGGACCTCCTGGATTCGCTCATTCGGACGCGGCTGGACGATTGGCCGGGCGGCGCTTCCCGGAGCGAGGACGCCTTGCAGGTGATCGAGCATGTCTGCAAGCGCGGGGCAAAATGGGTGTTCACGGGCGATCAGGCCGTTCGCGATGCCCGTTATTCGCTGCGGCGCATTCCGTCCGACCGGGTTTACCGGCTGATCAAGATTCTGCTGGAGAACAAGACTGCCGCACCGGAGTTCATCGAACCGGTGATTGCGACGCCGGGATTTCAGGCGCGGCTTGGAACCTACGCCCAGACGGTCAGAAATCTGCTGCATCCACCGATACCCAGGAAGCCGCGCGCGTCGGCTGCCCCGGGCGAAGATCAACCCGCGACCCCGCTGCCGCTGCCGGAAGTTCGGGCGCGCGCCGAGCGCTGGATGCTCGAACGGATCGTCCGGCAAGGGCGACCGCACTTCAGCCGGGTGGGATTCTCCGAGAGCTTCACCCCATCGGAATTGCGAAGCCCTCTCGGTATCCGCAAGGATGACGAACGAGACCCGCACGCGGTGATCGAGGGGGTCTGCACGTCGCTCAACCGCAAGCTGACCTCCCTGCAGTTCGCCTACGAACCGGTCAACGATGGCTGGCGGCGCACGCTGGCGATCAGGCTGGCTGCGGCAGCGGAGTGGCCGGACGTCTTCCGCGAGATTTCACACCTCCTCGGCACCGATTCGCGTTACTGGCTGTCGTCGCAGGCGGCCAAATTGCTGCGGCTGGTTGAGGGTGGCGAGTTGGGAGCCGACTTCGTGGCGGAACGCCAAGTCTCGGCCAAGATCGGGCTCGGCCGGTATCTGGCCCTCGAGCCGTACCTCCTCGAACTCGAACGCGAGACGAATGGCAGCTTCCGGTTCGAAGCCCAAGGTGAAGGGTCGGGACCGCACACCTACCGTTTCTCGTGGCAACCGACTCCGGCCGGCCACAGCCCGATCTCGATTGGTGTTAATCCCGAGTGCAAAGCCCGTTGGCATTCCATTTCCAAATCCGATTTCGATGAGTTTAGAGTCCTGGTTTACGAAAAACTGTGCGCAGCGAAGCCCACGGGATCGCAGCCGGTGAGCATTTATCGCCTCGCCACCCGGCGCGAACTACTCCGGTGTTTCCCGGGGCTGCCCCTCGACGACAGGAACAACCTGGGCACTCGACTCGCCGAATTTTTCCGCGGGGTCATGCTCAATCCCGCGTTGCGTCGGTCCTACGATTTTCAGGACCACGCACCGGTGTGGCACTTCACGCTGCATCCGACGGCGGAATGGGAGTCTGTGCTCAAGGCGATCGAAGAGGAGATGCGGGGGCCCACGCTGGAGATGCGGTATGGATTGCTGCCGGATGCCGCGCGGCTTCTGGAGTGGTTGGAGCGACTGGACCCCAAGCGATTGCAGGGTGCGTGGACTCCACCGGTCGAAGACTGCAACACGCGGGAAATCGGCCTCCAGCAAACCGGCGGCGAGGAGAATCTACCGTTCTACCTCCAAATTCTGACAGATGATATCAACGAGAAGACGCCGTATCGCGTGACGTTGTTTTCGTGGCGGGAATATGCCCGCCAAAAGACGCGGCTGAAGCTCGCGAAGAAAACGTCGGACCTGGACGGCGTCGTGCGGCAAATCCAATGGCTGGGATTGCAGCACGGCCAACTGCTGCAGGAGGAGCGCGTGCGCGCGACTTTGAAAGCGCTGCTTCAGGACTAGGCGGCAGGGGAATGGCCGTGGAGGAAAGCCGATCCAGGAATTGAGAAGCTCCCCACACTTCGCGCGTTCCGCGAGTGGATCCCACCCCTAAGCGGAATTGAAGCAAGTGGAGCAAGCTGGATTAGCGTGATGGTTCGCCTCGACCCGACGCACTTGCTTCGCCGGCCACGGTGGTCGACGGAGGTGACTGGGATTTTCCCTCGTATAAACGATGATCCGCCGGTCCAGTTGCTTCAGTCTCTTCGGATCGCCCTCCGAGATGCGGGCAGCCATTTTACAGCAAAGAGATGAGCACTTTCTCTGTCCTGTTAAAAAACGTGCTTGGCCACTTTTCGACTCAGTGAAACGAACAGGGGGATCTAGTCTGCGGCTGTATTCTGGCCAAGAAAGCGTGTGACAGACTATAGGACGAAAATGCCCGGTTTATATCCGTCCAAACGGCGGCAGCGTTGTCTTCGTTCCGATAATGCTCTGGCAGCCCAAACCAGACTGTCCGGGCAACGCCCGGAACGGGATCCTCGGCCACGGACGCAGCAACGGATGGCTAACGTCCAGCACCTGCATACGCCGACGCCGGTGCGCGCGGCGTTACCGGCGTGCGTGCGCCTGCTCGACGTGCTCGCCCGGCCGGCATCCTACGCTGGCGGCGGCATCGGGGCCGGCTCGGAACCGGAAAAGGAGTTCGCCGAGATCGAGCTTAAGTTCAAGGCGCTGCTCGAATAAGCCGGACGGGAGGGTCAGGCCGGATGCCGGTTGCGACGACATGCGACCGGAGGATCGCAAGGTAATCGTTCAGTAGCCGGGAGGTTTCCGTGCGCAGCCATACCGCGTAAATCTCAATCGCCTGGCAGTCAGACTGGAGGTAACGCACCGACGGCCGGTCGGTCGGGCAGAGAATGTCCGGCAGCAGCACCGCCCCGAGCCCGGCGCCTGCCAGGGTAAGGAATGCCTCGAGGGACGAGCATTTGTGGGAGACAAAGATCGGCGCGAATCCGGCCACGCGGCATGCTTGGAGGACGAAGGTGGTGTAGGCTTCCATCTGGCCGTCGATCGGCCGGACGAAGGTCTCGTTGCGGAAATCGGCCAACCGGACCGACGGGCGCCGGGCCAGACGATGGCGGCGGCCGACCACCACCCTGACCTCGGCCTTCATTATGAGCATGGAGTCAAAGTCGGCGTGGGTGGGAACCGAGTCGCGCGGCAGGAAGCACACGTGGGCATGACCAGCCCGCAAGGCGGCGATCTGCTCATGGGTGGAAAGATCAACCAGGGCGATCTCGACCCCGGAGTGGCGGGTGCGAAACTCGGCGATGGTCTCGGGGATAAGATGAATCGAGAGCCGCCAATCGTTGCCGATCATCAACCGGCCGCCGGTGCCGTGCTCGGCGGCGCGTACCGATTCGATCGCGATGTCCGCCTCCGCAAGGATCTTGTCGGCGTGGACGACCAGCGTGCGGCCGGCGTCGGTGAGTTGGACGCGCACGCGGTTCCGGTCGAACAACCGGGTGCCGAGTTCTTCCTCGAGATTGTGGATCTGGCGGCTCAGCGCCGGCTGGGCGACATGCAACTGTTCGGCCGCCCGGCTGAAATTGAGCGTCGCGGCGACGGCCTTGAAATAACGCAGGTGACGCAGCTCCATGGCGATCACGATGGCCGGTGGCCGCCGGATGACGAGCGCTTTCCCCGCCGGCCGGGCTGGGGCGGGAGCGCCGGCGGCGGTGGGCTCGCGACGATCCGGCGCTGGCCGTGGGGCCCAGCTACCGTTCAGGCTCGGATTGCCAGCCTCCGCCCAACACCGCGTAGAGTCTCACATCGTTGACGAGCTTCGCCAGGCGCAGAGAGACCAGTCCCTGCCGCGCTGCGTAGAGGGACCGTTGCGCATCGAGGACGCTCAGATAGCTGTCGATTCCCTTGTCGTAAAGGGAACTGGACAGGCGGTAGGTTTCCGCAACGGCATCGACCAGGGATTGCTGCGCCGACAGCTGCTGGTCCACCGTGCCGTGCACGGCCAGGGTGTCGGCCACTTCCCTGAAGGCACTTTGAATCGCCTTCTCGTATTGGGTCACGGCGATCTCCTGCTGCACTGTGGCGGCTCGGTGCGCGGACCATATGCGGGCATCGAAGATCGGCATCACGATCTGCGGTGCAAAGTCCCACGAACCCTGGCCTGACTTGAAGAGTCTTGAGAGATCGCTGCTGGAGGTGCCAAACGCGCCCGTCAGAGAAATGCGCGGGAAAAACGCCGCCCGGGCGGCGCCGATGTCGGCGTTGGCCGCCCGAAGCAGGCTCTCGGCTTGGAGGACATCGGGCCGGCGCAGGAGCACCTCGGAGGACACGCCGGGAGAAATTTCTTTCGGAGGGGTAACGTCGGCCAGCCCCGCTGGCCGGAGTTCGCCTCGCACCGGAGCGCCCAGCAGAAGGTTCAATGCATTCTCATCCTGGGCCACCAGTTGTCTGAAGCGGGCAAGGTCTCCACGGGCGGCATCCACTTGCGCCTGCGCGCGATAAAGGTCCAGGTCGGGCACGAGGCCGAGATCATGGCGGCGCTTGATCAGATTGTAGGCCTCCTGCTGGGTCGCAAGAGTGCTTTCCGCCAGGGTCAGGTTCTCTCGATCCGCGGCCAGGGCGAGATACGTGTCGGCAACAGACGACACCAGCAGGATCTGTGCGCTGCGACGGGCCTGCTCCGTGGCCAGGTATTCCTCTAGCGCCACATCCTTCAGGCTGCGGATGCGGCCAAAGAAGTCGATTTCCCATGACGCGACGCCGAGGTTGACGCTGTATTGTTCCGTGATCTGCCGGCTTCCAGTGCTCGAGAGGTCAGCGGGAACCCTGGACTTGCTACCGCTGCCAATTGCATCAACCGCGGGCAACAGCTCGGCTCGTTGGATGCCGTACATGGCCCGGGCCTGTTCCATATTCAAAACGGCCAGCCGCAGGTCGCGATTGTTTGCCAGGGCCGTTCCGATAACTTGCTGAAGTTTCTCGTCGACGAAGAATTCCCTCCACCTCAGGTCCTGGGCTTCCGGAGCGTTTGGTACCGCCGGGGTGTTCTGGTAGGCCGCACCGCTCGGCCATTCTGCGGGGACCGGAGCTGCCGGCCTCGCATATTTTGGAGCCAGCGTACAGCCGCCCGGGACGATGGCAATTCCAGCCAGCAGAAGAAAAAGGTGTTTGTTCATTTTAGCGATTTCCAGATTGACTCGCCTTGACGCTCTCGGCCGCTGGTCGCCGGCTGCCTTTGCCAAAGGTCTTCTCGATCACCACAAAGAAGAGTGGTGCAAACACGGTCACCAGGAAGGTCGAGGTGACCACGCCACCGAGCACGGCGGTGCCGATGGCGTTCTGGGCGCCGGCGCCGGCCCCGTGCGCAAATGCCAGCGGCATGACCCCGAATCCGAAGGCCAGCGACGTCATGAGGATGGGGCGCAACCTCAGCCTTGCTGCTTCCAGTGTCGCCTCGATCAGCCCCATGCCCTCTTCCACCCGGGCCTTGGCGAACTGGACGATTAGGATGGCGTTCTTGGTGGCCAGGCCGAGGGTCGTCAACAGGCCGATCTGGAAATAGACGTCGTTGGGCAATCCCCGGAGAGACGAGGCGATCACGCCGCCGATAACTCCCAGCGGCAAGGTCAGCAGGATCGAAATCGGAATGGGCCAGCTCTCATACAGGGCCGCCAGGCACAGGAAGATCACCAGGATGGAGAAGGCGTAAAGGGGACCCGCTTGGGCGCTGGCCTGCCGCTCCTGGTAGGAAAGCCCGTTCCAGTCATAGCCGATTCCCTGCGGCAACTTCTGCACGAAACCGGCCATGACATCCATGGCCTCGCCGGAACTTCGCCCCGGCGCCGACTCGCCCACGATGTTCATGGACGGAAAGCCGTTGAAACGCTCCAGCTTCGGAGACCCGGAAGTCCAGTGCCCGGACGAAAAAGATGAAAAGGGAACCATCTTGCCCGCGTTATTGCGCACATAGAGTCTATCCACATCCTGGGGCAGCATGCGGTAAGGCGCATCGGCTTGGGCAAAGACCCGCTTCACCCGACCGCCTTGAATGAAGTCGTTGACATAGGCGCTGCCGAAGGCCGCCGAGATCGTATTCTGAACCGAGGTGATGGGCACCCCCAGCGCACCGACCTTATCCCAATCCAAGTCAAACCGGTATTCGGGCACGTCTTCCAGACCGTTGGGCCGGACCTTCGCCAAGACGGCGTCCTTTGCCGCCATGCCGAGGAGTTGGTTGCGGGCGGCCATCAACCCGGCGTGGCCCAGGCCGCCGCGGTCCAGCAGTTGATAGTCGAATCCCTTCGACATGCCCAGTTCGGCGACCGCTGGCGGAGCGAAAGCAAACACCATCGCGTTACGAATCCGGGAAAACTCCCGCATGGCTCGTCCGGCCAGGGCACCAACCTTCAGGTCCGCACGGTCGCGGAGTCCCCAGTCCCTGAGTTTGACGAAGGCCATGCCCGAATTTTGTCCCCGGCCGGCGAAACTGACGCCGGAAATCGTCATGACGGCCTCAACGGCGTCTTTCTCGTTCTTCAGGAAGTAGTCTGAGATCCCCGCCATGACCTTTGTGGTCTGATCCAGGGTCGCGTTGGCTGGTAGCATGGCCTGAACCAACATCATCCCCTGATCTTCATCCGGGAGATAAGCGGTGGGCATTCGCCGGAAGAGGAAACCCAAGGCGACCACGATGACCGCGAAGACGGCGACGTACCGCAGCTTCTTGGCCAGCGAGCGCCCCACCAATTCCAGATAATGGTCCCTCGATCGAAAGAACATCCGGTCGAACCATCCGAAGAACGGACGCAGGAACCAGACCCCGGTCTCCGCCGGTTCATGCCCCTTCTCCACCGGCTTGAGTAGCGAGGCGCACAGCACCGGCGTCAGGATCAGGGCGACCACCACCGAAAGCAGCATCGAGGCGACGATGGTGATGGAGAACTGGCGGTAGATGATGCCTGTCGACCCGGGGAAGAACGCCATCGGACCGAACACCGCCGAGAGCACGAGACCGATGCCGATCAGGGCGCTCGTGATCTGGTCCATGGACTTGCGGGTGGCCTGCAGGGGCGAGAGTCCCTCCTCGCTCATGATCCGCTCCACGTTTTCCACCACGACGATGGCATCGTCCACCAGGAGGCCGATGGCCAGCACCATGGCGAACATGGTCAGCATGTTGATGGAGAATCCGAAAAGCCCCAGCGCCGCGAATGTTCCCAGGAGCACCACCGGCACCGCGATGGTCGGAATCAGGGTGGCCCGCATGTTTCCCATGAACAGATACATCACCATGAACACCAGGGCTATCGCCTCGATGAGGGTCTTCACCACTTCGCCGATGGCCACCCGGATGAACGGAGTGGTGTCGTAAGGATAAACCACCTTCAGGCCGGGGGGAAAGAAGCGGCTCATCTCCTCCATTTTCGCCCTGACATTGTCGGCGGTTTCCAACGCGTTGGCGCCGGCCGCCTGCCGGATGGCCAGCCCGGTCGAGGGTCTGCCGTTATGAAAGATCTCCATGTCGTAAGCTTCGGTTCCGAGCTCCGTCCGGCCCACGTCGCCGACGCGCACGATGGACCCGTCCGGGTTGATGCGCAGCGGTATCGCGGCAAACTCGGCCGGTGTCTTGAGCATGCTCTGGACGATGATGGCGGCATTCAGCCGCTGGCCTTGGACCGCGGGCGCCCCGCCGAACTGACCCCCGGACACCTCCACGTTGTAGGCCTGCAGCGCCGTGACGACATCTTGAATCGTCATTCCGTAATCGGTCAGCTTCTCGGGATTGAGCCAGATCCGCATGGCATACTGGCCGCCGAAGATCTGTACCTCGCCCACTCCCGGCACTCGCGACAGCACCTTCTCCAGGTTGGATGCGGCATAGTCCCGCAGATCATATCCGTTCATGCTCCCGTCTTCCGAGACCAGGCCCACGATGATCAGGTAGTTCCGAGTGCTCTTCCTGACGTCGACGCCTTCGAGCTGGACTACCTGCGGCAGGCTCGCCATGGCGAGCTGAAGCTTGTTCTGCACCTGGGCCTGGGCGAAATCCGGATCGGTCCCCGGAGCAAAGGTCAGCTCAATGCGGGCCGAACCGGATGAGTCGCTGGTCGCGCTCATGTACAGCAGATTGTCGAAGCCGGTCATCTTCTGCTCGATGATCTGGGTGACGCTGTTTTCCACCGTCTCCGCGGAGGCACCCGGATAAGTGGCGGTGAGGGCGACCGACGGCGGGGCGATGGGGGGATACTGCGAAATGGGCAGCTTGTAGATCGCCAGACAGCCCCCCACCATCAGGATGATGGCGATCACCCAGGCGAAAACCGGCCGCTTCAGGAAGAATCGCGATAACATGGCGCGGTTCCGTTAGTTTGAAGTTGAGGCCGGCTGGGCCGTGTTTCCCGGCTGTTTCCGCCCCTCATCAAAGGGCACCGCTTTCACCTCGGCGCCGGGCCGCACTTTTTGCATGCCTTCCGCAATCACCCGGTCGCCCGGCGCGAGACCGGAGGAGACGAGCCATTGGGAGCCGATCGCCCGGTCAATGCTGAGCTGCCGTTGCTCGACCTTGCCGGCGGCGTTCACAACCAAGGCCACGGGATTCCCCTTGGTATCGCGTGAGACCGTTTGCTGGGGCACCAAAATGGCCTGCTCGTCGACGCCTTCTTTTACCACCGCCCGGACGAACATGCCCGGCAGGAGAACTCCATTCGGATTGGGAAAGACCGCGCGCAGAATGACGGAGGCGGTGGTCGGGTCCACCGAGACGTCGCGGAATTGCAGCGTCCCTGGCAACGGATACTTCGTGCCGTCTCCCAGGATGAGCTGCACCTGGTTCGCGTTCGTCGCGTCGCGGGTGAGCAGTCCATTCTCCAGGCGGCGCTGCAACCGCAACAGTTCGTTGGTGGATTGGGGAACATCCACATAAATGGGATCCAATTGTTGAATGGTTGCCAGAGCCATGGGCTGATACGCGGTGACGATGGCGCCACCGGTCACCGTGGACGACCCGATGCGACCGGAGATCGGCGAGACAATATGGGCGTATCCCAGGTTGATGCGGGCGGTTTCCACGGTCGCTTTATAGTACAGGATATCAGCCTCGACCTGTTTCAGCGCCGCATCCGCATCATCAAAGTCCTGCTGACTGACCGCTTTGTCGGCCAGAGCTTCCTTGAAGCGATCCGCCTTCAACCGGATGGCAGGCAGACTGGCCTCAGCCCGGCCAAGGGCGGCCTTGGCGGCGTCGAGCGCCGCCTGAAAGGGGGCGGGATCAATCTGATAGAGCTCCTGGCCGGCCTGTACGTCGGAACCCTCCGTGAAGAGCCGTTTCTGGATGAGCCCGTTGACCTGCGGCCGGATTTCCGCGATAAGGTAGGGAGAGGTGCGGCCGGGCAATTCGGTGGTCAACAAGACCGGCTGGCGGGCCACCGTCACCGTCGCCACTTCCGGCGCGGGGGGTGCCGGAGCTTGGGTGCGGGAGCAAGACGCTGCACTCGCGGCGATCAAGAGGCCGAGAATAGATAGGTTTTTCATGTGGTGATTGGCGAAAGGCTGCGGATGGTCCAAATCTTTTGGCCACGAAGCCAGACAGACGAATCTTCAACTAGCGGGAGAATAACGATACGGTTTCTCATGAAAGAGGAGGGATTCATTCGGTGACACCGGCACCGATCTTGAGGCGTGCGCATACGATGGCGGCGGCCGCGCGCTCAGCCTTCCCGACGAAACGGGCGACGTGGCCCGCCGTCTGCAGAAAGCGCTGCAGCGCGGAGTTGACCGCCTCGCGGCCCGCCCTAGTCAGCCGCACATTGATGATGCGGCGATCGGCGGTATCGTGCTCGCGCGCCACCAGCCGGTGCGCTTGCAGACCGTCGAGCGCATCCGTGATGGAGGTACGGGAAACGCCGGCGTGGCTGGCGAGGTCAGCCGGGGTGCTCGGCTCGGGGTCGAGGGTGAAGAGCACCACCAGGACGGCAAACTTCAGTTCGGTCAGGCCGCAGGGAGCCAGGGATTCCCGCAGGGCCGCGCGCACCGCGGCGCCGGCGCGCAGCCATTCAAGCACGAGCCGACAACGCGCTTCATCCAGGCCGGGACGCTGCCGGGCGGTGGCGAGCAAGGTTCGCACTACGAGCGAGTCCGGCGGAACGGACGCAGATGGCGCCGGCGGAGCGTAGAACGAAGATTTCATGCGCAACAGGATACCGGTGGCGGCGGGACCCCGGGAAATACTTTGGAACGCTCTGGGTAATGCCGGGCCGGCATAACCAGGCCGGTGGCTCCAGACCGCTCGGAGACTCTGCGTGGCGATCAGGCGATCCGTGTCGCCGGCAGGCGGCCGCTCCATTGCGTGCGCCCCGGCTTCCGGGGTGACGCCGATCCGTCCGGCAGATCAGTCCACCGGGCAGAACCCGTTCACGACGATCGCGCCGCCCGCGGCTTTCGGAGTAGCGCGAGCAGAGCCGAGCGGCGCCCGAATCGGGAGAAAAACTGATCGCGGCATTTTCCCGCGTTGGGCGCCGGACAGGAGCATGCCCGCCGCTCATGCCGTCCGGGCATCACCCTCAGTCTGAACGTGTATTTCCGAAGCGGTCCGGGCCGGCCTAGAGTAGCGCGGCGGCATCGGACCAGTCCGGTAACGCGTCCTTCGCATGAATGTCATCGTCGCAGTCGTCGTGCTCGCCCTCCTGTATCTCCTGATCGTCACGGAGGATGACCGGCCGGGCGAATAGCGGCGGAACGCGGTGAACGGACGGGAAAAACGAAAAAGAAACTAATTTTTATTTCGTATGAGTAAGCTTCAATAGGGTCAAAAGTTCGTCCCGTGCGGGCCGGTTGGAGCAGGAAGGAGTCGGTCGCCGGCACGGGAACTGAAGCAAGTGAAGCAAGCTGGAGACCGCATTCAGACTTCAGAATGCGAACTCCGTGAAGCAAGTTGAGCACTGGTTAACGCCCTTTTAAGGCTGTTTCCCCTCTGCAACCGCCCGAACTTGTTTCATTCAGTTCGTAACGGCATCGGATGCGGGCAGCCATTCGACGCGGGCCTCGCGATGCTCGGCCCTTGCCCGTTCGGCCGGCTCAGGGCCCCGAGCCTGTCGAGGGGCTCATGGCAGGCCACACTCGGCCGCGAAGCCCGCGGAGAATACCCTAAGCTCGTCGAAGGGCTTTCGACACTCGCTCTTCAGAGTATGAAGAGGGCCTCCTGGTTTTATTCAGGTCGCGGCTGCTGCGGATCAGTCCTCAAACGCGCGGATGGTCCAGAGGTCGTCTGACAGGTTCCGATTGTCGAGGTAAGCGTAGGGCATGGTGAAGTAGCCCGCCAGGCCCCAGTCCGCGCCCCACGAGTTGCGGATGGTGAAACGTTGCGTGGTTTCGTTGTAGCCCACGGCCATGACCGCGTGGCCACCCAGGGACTTTTCCTTCGGCTTGGGCAGGTTGAGCTGGCCCGTTTTGGCCACGGCGGGCGACTCGAAGGCTTCGTAAACCGTGAAGCCAAAAACGAAGGGATACCCTTCGGCCAGGCAGCTCTTCATCTCCTGCAACGTCAGGATGCGGTGATAGGAGAGCACCTGGTGCGTGAGCGCTTCCTGGTAACAGGCGGCCGGGGGCTTCGCGGTGAACCGACCGATGACGTACGGCCACTTCTGCTCCGTGCAGACGCCCTGCTTGACAAGCGACTTGACGCCGTCGCGAATCATCGCGCCCGCGTCTTCCTTCACGGTGCCTTCCATCGCCCGCTCGTTGTAGTAAACGAACAGCCGGCTCAGGTCGGCCGGCGCGTGGCTGGCCTTCTTTTCGAGGAACTCCAGGCTGCCAACCAGCGCGTTGGCGGTGCAACTGCCCAACTGCCCTTGATTCTCCACGGGCGAACACATCGCGCGCAAGTCCACGGATGGCGGCAGCTTTTTCGGCGGTGCGGCAATGGCGGCATACAACTTGTCGCGATGGTCCGGACGATCCGGCATCCATCCGTACCAGGCATTTACTTGGTGGGATTTACTCATAGCCATGTCCTTCGTTGTTTGTGGTTGGTTTTCTCAGTTTACGCGTTCCTTCCCCAAATCACTTTCCCGCCGGCGCGCTCCGTCATTCCGGTCCTACCCGAAACCAGCATTCGCGCAGTCTGCCCTACCCGTGTCAAGGCCGCCCTCGAGATCGCTGCTTCGGCCGCCCGTCATGATCAATCGCGGATTTTCCCCAGCACCCGGCCAAGGAATTTTTCCGCGTACAGCACGCTCCGGCTGCGAATCGTGATTTGCGGGGGATGGCGCCGGAGACCCAGTTCCGGCACATTGTTGATCACCGTGCCGTCGTCGGGGCACAGAATGATCCAGGCCAGCGCATGACGAAGCTGATCCTGCTCGAAGCGCGCCTGCAGTTCGTCGAACACGACCCGGGCGATTTTGCCTTCGCGGGTATCCTGACTCACGTCGGCAATCGCCGCGACACAAACCAGATTGCGGATGCTCTGACCGGCGTCGTCCAGGTGCCCCGGGGCCCAGGCTTTGAGTTTCGCGGCAAATTCGTCCACGGCTGCCCGGTCACCGGAGTTTTTGAACGGCGGTGCCAGCGGGGTGACGAATTCATTGTCGCCAGGCAGATCATTGTAGGTGATGCCGTCGATCTGAGCGTCGGTGATCGCCTCATACGCCGCCCCCTCCGGCAACACCGGTTTCAGCCGGCCGGTCAAGGCCGCGGTCAGGCCGACGGCGATCCAGGACAGCAGGGCCAAGGCGACCCAGGCCCGGGCGGACCGGCTGACGTATCGGCCGGCATCCCAGCGAAAGAGCCTGGCGCCGACGCTGCCCGCGGCGGCGCCGATCACGACCAGGGCGATCAAACTGAAGCCGGCATCCCGCAGCCCGTGCGGGTCGCTGAAGCAGCGCTGCAAGGCCTCGACGGCGTAGCGTCCCGGCATGAAACCCGCGATCCGTTGCGCCCAGACCGGCAGCACGGCCAGCGGCACCCCCACGCCGCCGATCATGATCATGGGCAGGAAGAGGCACTGCCCCAGCGCCTGGACCGCCGGCACGTCGTCCGCCAAGGCGGCGACCAGCAGCCCCAGTCCGAGAAAAGAGGAAGCGACCAGGAGAAAGGCGATGCAGGTCTGCGTCGGGTGCATGGGCAGCGGGGTGCCGTAGATCACGCGGGCCAGGACGATCTGCAGGACCGCGGCCAGGGCCACGATGACCAGCCGCGCCACCAGCGTGCCAGCAATCAGGCTGCCGGTGGTGACGGGCAGCAGGCGGTAACGGCGCCACACGCCGCGCTCGCGCTCCGCGACCAGGGCGGTGGGCAGACCGAAGCACGCGCCGCCCAGGATGCTGATCGTGAGGAGCTGGCCCATTTGGTGCAGCAGCAGCGGGGTGTCGCTCCGGAAAACACTGCCGAAGGCCAGCAGGAAGAAAACCGGCACGAGGTAGCCGTAGACCAGCGCCTGCCGGCTGCGGAAGTTCAGGTGCAGAGTCAGGAGGAAATGCCGGAGCAGCCCGGCGAGCCTGGGTGACCTGCCCATCAGTCGTCCTCCTTCGCCGGAGAAGTCCACGCGCGGCCCGTCAGCTCGATGAACACATCCTCCAGCGACGGCCGCTGGATTTGCAGATCGAGCAGTTGGTTTTTCCCCGCTTCCAGCAAGGTCACCAGTCCGACGATCGTCCGATTCACGTCGGTGGTGCCGAGCAGCCATCCGTTTTCCTGCGGCTGGCAGCTCACGACTCCGGGCAGCGCTTCCACCTGCGCCACCGCGAGCGGCTGCGCGGTCCGCACCGCCACCCGCGGGTGGGTGCCGGCGCCGGCGATCAGCTCACCGGGTCGGGCTATGGCGACGAGCCGCCCCTCGTCGATGATGCCGAGGCGGTCGCAGAGGTGATGCGCCTCTTCGAGGTAATGGGTGCTCAGCAGGACCGTCCGCCCGGAGGCCCGCATGCCGGTGATGATCTGATGGAGTTCCCGACGGGATTGGGGATCCAGACCGGTCGTCGGCTCATCGAGGATGACCAGCCGCGGATTGTTGACGAACGCCAGCGCCAGGAAGAGACGCTGTTTTTGTCCATTCGAGAGCGAATCGAACCAGGCGTCGGCCTTGGCCGACAACGCGAACCGCTCGATCAGGTCGTCGACCCGGGCGGGCGCGCGATAAAACGAAGCGAAGAGTTCCAAGGCCTGCCGCGGCGTGATTTTGTCCTGCAAGGCCGCGGACTGGAGCTGTGCCCCCACGAGCTGTTTCGCCTGCTCGGGCTGCGCCACCGCGTCGATGCCGCCGATGGTGATTGTGCCGGCGTCCGGGCGGCGCAGGCCCAGAATGCACTCGAGTGTCGTGGTCTTCCCGGCGCCGTTGGGACCGAGCAGTCCGAAGATTTCACCTTCGGCCACGTCGAAGCTGATGCCGCGCACCGCTTCGACCGGGCCGTAGCGCTTGGTCAAGTTGCGCACGCAGACGCTGGCGGGCATGGGCGCTGCCATTACGCCATGCCAAAACGGGTTTGGCGCACAGATGTCAACGCGAACCTGCCGGCCGGTCCGGCCGCGCACAAATTCCTTTCTTTTCTTTCCGGACTTGAGGAAAGTCTCCGGCTGGCCAAGGAACGAAGCCATGGGACTGCTCATCCGCAACGCCCGGATCCTCACCCTCGCCGGCGACACCCGTCCGCGCCGGGGCCCCGCCCTGCGCGAGCTGGGCGTCATCGAACGCGGCGACGTGCGGGTGGGCGAGGGGAAGATCGAAGCGGTCGGCCTCAAGCTCGACGCCCCGGAGGGGGCGGAGATCATCGAAGCCAACGGCCGGGTGCTCATGCCTGGGTTCATCGACTGCCACACCCACGCCTGCTGGGCGGGCGACCGGTTGGCTGAATGGGAGCAGCGGCTCAGCGGCGTGCCCCACCGGGAGATTCTCCCGGCCGGCGGCATCCAAGCCACCGTGCGCGCCGTGCGTGCCGAAACCAAGAAGCAACTGGCCGCCGAGCTCAAGCCGCGGCTCGACGCCCTGCTGCGCGAGGGCACGACGACCGTCGAAATCAAAAGCGGCTACGGTCTCGCGATCGAGGAGGAGCTGAAGATGCTGCGCGCCATCGTCCGCGCCGGCCACGAATGGCCGGGCACCATCGTGCCGACGGCGCTGCTGGGGTCGGCGTTCGAGGGCAGCCTGGAGGACCATGTCCGGATGGTCGTGAAGGAAATGCTGCCGGAGGTTTCGCGCGAGTTTCCGGACATCACGGTCGACGCGATCTGCGAGCGGGACGCGTGGCCGGTGGAGGCCTGCGTGCGGCTGTTTGAGAAGGCCCGCAAGCATCATCCGCTCCGCGTGCATGCCGACCAGTTCAGCTCGCTCGGCATGGTGCCGGAGGCGATCCGGCTGGGCGCGCGCAGTGTCGATCACCTGGAGGCCTCCACCAAGGCCGACCTGCTGCAGCTCGCGTCATCCCGGACCTGCGGTGTCATTCTGCCCTGCACCGGCTTCAGCACCAACCAGCGCTATGCCCGGGCGGGCTTTTTTGTCGATGCCGGCGGCGCCGTGGCGCTGGCGACCGACTGCAACCCCGATACGACACTGACGCACTCCATACCGTTCGCCATTGCGCTGGCCGTGCGCGGCTGCGGGCTCACTCCGGCCGAGGCCATTGCCGCCTGCACCGTCAATGCCGCGGCGGTGCTCGATCTGCGCGACCGCGGCACGATCGAGGCGGGCCAGCGGGCCGATCTCATCCTGCTGCGGCACCGTGACGAGCGTCTGCTGGCCTGCGAACTCGGCGGCAACCCCGTGGATCTGGTCGTCTGCGGGGGCAAACGCATCGCCTAGGCCGCCCCGGAAGGTCCGCGCGCCGCCCGGCGTTTTTCGAGGCGGAGAGGCCAGCCGGCGGCAGCGGGGTGACTGCCAAAGTTTTGGTTGCATTTGCCGGAGGGCGACCTATACCCTCCCACCCCTTTTCCATTACGCCTGCCTTCATTCTGGAGCGACAGGGGGAACGAAAGCATGAAACACCAGTTTACGCTCAATGTCACGCCGCGCGAGGGTACCGGCCGCAGCGCCTCCCGCCGGCTCCGCAAGCAGGATCGCATTCCCGCGATTCTTTATGGCAAGCACACGGCGCCCATCACGTTGTCGATTGATGGCCCGGAGCTTGCCCGTTTGGTAAAATCCATCGGAGATAACGCGGCCCTCATCGAACTCAAGGGCGCCAGGGACAACACCCTTTCCATTTTGCAGGAGATCCAGCGGGATGCGATGACCGACCGGTACCTCCATGTCGACCTGCATGAGGTGAAGGCCGAGGAGAAGATGGAGATCAACGTCCCGGTGCACATGTCCGGCGAATCCACCGGCGTGAAGAACGAGGCCGGCGTGCTTGAGGTGGCGTCGCACACCCTCCGCATCCGCTGCCTCCCGAAAGACCTGCCGTCGTTCATCGACGTCGATGTCACCGAACTGCACGTCGGCCAGACCATTCACATCAGTGAACTCAAGCCGGTGGCGGGCGTCGTTTTCTTGGGTGACAAAACCCAGCCCGTGGTGTCGTGCGTGCCGCCCGTCGAGGAGATCGTCGAGGCGGTCGTCGAAACCGCGGTGCCGGCCGAGGGCGTTCCCGTCGAGGGGGTTGCCGCCGAAGGTGCGGCCGCCGCCGTTCCCGGCGCCGCCCCTGCCCCGGGGGCTGTGCCCGCCGCCGGGGCCGCCCCGGGTGCCAAACCTGGTGCCCCGGGTGCCAAACCCGGTGCCCCGGCCGCCGCTGGTGCCGTCAAGGGTGCCGCCCCCGCCACACCTGCGGCGGGGGTCAAGCCCGGTGTGCCAGCTCCGGGAGCCAAGCCTGGTGCCCCGGTCGCGGGCGCCGACCGGAAGGCCGCACCCGGCAGAAAGTAAAATTTCACCGACGGCCCGCTGCTTGACGCAGACGGGTCGGGCGCGCTGTTCTTTGAGACATGTCCATTTTACTCGTCGCCGGCCTGGGCAATCCAGGGCGCGAATACGCGAAGACGCGCCACAATGCCGGCTTCGCGGTGATCGATGCCCTGGCCGCCCGCCATGCCCTCGCGTGGAGGCGGCAGCTGCGCTTCCCCGCGGCGGTCGCCCGCTGGGAGCGCGCGCCGGGAACCGCCTGCCTCCTCGCCAAGCCGGCGACGTTCATGAATGAAAGCGGGCGCGCGCTGCGCGCGCTCGTCGATTTCCACCGGGTGCCGCCCGCCGGGATCATCGTCATCTACGATGACCTCGCGATCGAACTCGGGCGCGTCAAAATCAGCGTGCGCGGCAGCGCCGGCGGCCACAACGGGGTCGCCAGCCTGCTCGAGCATCTGGGCGGCGGATTCATCCGCTACCGCATCGGCATCGGCCCGAAGCATCCGCCGGAAATGGACCTCAAGGACTTCGTGCTCGGAAAGTTCACTCCCGACGAACAGACTGTTTTCAACCACCATCTCACCACTTATGTCGACGGCCTCGGACTGCTTATCGCCCAGGGACCGGCCCAGGCCATGAATCAGCTCAACCGACGAACCGACTCCCATGACCCAGATCAAACGCAACTACCGCGCGACCTTCATCCTCGATAATCGCGGCAAGGAAGAAACCATCGACCAGATCATCGAAGTCCTGAAGAAGGAGATCGCCGCGGTGCAGGGCGATGTCACCGCCGTCGAAAACCTCGGCAAGAGGGATTTCGCGCGGGTGACCGACAGCAAGTTCCCCGATGCCGTCTACGTGCAGGTCAGTTTCGCCGCCCCCCTCGACGGTCCCCGTCATCTTCACGAGCGCCTCCGGCTCAACTCCAGCGTCTACCGCGCACTGGTGCAGGCGGTGTAAACGCCTGCCGCGCCCACCCCATGGCCTACCTCAACAAAGTATTCCTCATCGGCAACCTGACGCGCGATCCCGAACTGCGGGTCACGCCGAAAGGGACCGCCATCTGCCAGTTCGGCCTGGCGGTCAACCGCCAGTACAAAGACGAGTCCGGCGCCACCCGCGACGAGACGGCGTTCATCGACATCGAGGCTTGGAGCAAGCAGGGCGAGCTCTGCTCGAAGTATCTGCAGAAGGGCAGCCTGGCCTTCATCGAGGGCCGCCTGCGCTTCGATTCCTGGGAGGACAAGCAGAGCGGCCAGAAGCGCAACAAGCTGAAGGTGGTGCTCGAAAACGTTCAGTTCCTTTACCGCAGCGGAGGTGGTGGAGGCGGTGGAGGTGGTGGAGGGGGCGGCGGGGGAGCGGAAGCCGCGGCCGGTGGCGGCGACGAGCTGCCAGCCGAACCTCATGCTCCACCGGATCGGGGCGGGGCGAAACCCGCTTCCGGCGGCCAGCAGAATGCCGAGGACGATGTGCCGTTTTAGCCGCCCTTGCCTCCCTCCCCGGTAAAACCTCAAACCCAAACGCCCAATCCGATTTCCGTCATGGCTCACAATGAAGTATTGCTGATCAAACCCGTCGAAGGCCTCGGCGCCGAGGGCGACCAGGTCAAGGTCCGCGCCGGCTACGCGCGCAACTGCCTGCTGCCGCAGGCCGTCGCGGTGCCCCTGACCCGCGCCAACCGCAAGCAGATCGAGGCGCTGAAAAAGCGCCGCGCCGAGCGCGAAGTCCAGGAGCTCTCCGGCGCCAAGGACATCGCGACCAAGCTGGGGCAGACCCGCATCGCGTTCGCGGTGAAAACCGGCGAGGGCGGCAAGATGTTCGGTGCCGTCACCGCCAGCGACATCCATGGGAAGCTCGCGCAGGCCGGCCTCGAGATCGACCGGCGCAAGATCCAGCTGCACACCCCGGTGAAGACCCTCGGCCAGCACACGGTGAAGATCAGGCTCCACCCCGAGGTGTCGGTCGAACTGAGCTTCGACATCGTTTCGGAAAACCCGATTGTCCCGGCCGAAAAGTGAGCGGGACCCGACTTTTTTTCCAGGCCGCGCCGCGAGGCGCGGCCTGCTTGTTTCCCCTCTGGCACGCCCTGTGAACACATTGTGCAAAGGTTCAGTTTGCCGACCACCCGGTTTCGGACTCTAACCTTGCGCTTTCCCCATGGCTGAAATCACCCCTGCGCCCCTCTCCCCCCGCGCCCCGACCGGTGGCGGCGACCCCACTTCGTCCACCTTCGCCGGGCGCACGCCGCCGCACAGCGTGGAGGTGGAGGAGTATCTGCTCTCGTGCTGCCTGCTCGACGGCGGCGACACCATCGCGCGCTGTCTCGAAGCCAAGCTGGTGCCGCAGGCCTTCTACCTCCCCGCCAACCGGGTCATCTTCGAGAAGCTCTGCGAGCTCTACCAGCGGAGCCCGCCCGTCGCGATCGAGATGCTGATCGAGGAGCTGCGCACCACGAAGCAGCTCGAGGCGGTGGGCGGCGTGCCCTACCTCATGCAGGTGAGTTCGCGCATTCCCACCACGGCGCAGGCCGTCTATTTCATCGAAAAGGTGCGCGAGCTCTACCTGTTGCGCGAACTCATCAGGGTCACCACCACCACCGCCGAGCAATGTTTCAGCTACCAGGGCGGCCTCGAGGAATTCATCGACAAGGTCGAGCAGGACGTCTTCCGCGTCACGCAGGATCGCATCTCGGATGCGGCGAAGCCCATGAAGGAGCCCACGCATGAGGCGATGACCGTCATCAACAAGCTCATGATGAAGAAAGGCGAGAAGACGGGGGTGGTCACGGGCTTCAAGGACCTCGACGATCTCACGTTTGGCTTTCAGAAGCAGGAGATGATCGTGCTCGCCGCGCGCCCCTCGGTGGGCAAAACCTCGCTCGCGCTCAACATCGCCGACGCCGCCGTCCTGCCCAGGAGGGGGATCCCCGTGCCCACCCTCATCTTTTCGCTCGAAATGAGCTCCGCCCAGCTCGCCCTGCGCATGCTCTGCTCCCGCGCCCGGGTGAACATCAAATTATTGCGCGACGGCATGCTGCCGAAGCAGGGGCCGGAACAGCAGCGGCTGGTGGATGTCGCAGATGAACTCTCCAAGTCCCCGCTCTTCATCGATGACTCCAGCCACCTGACGATCATGGAACTGCGCGCCAAGGCCCGCCGCCTCTACACGCGCTACAAGCTCGGCCTGATCGTGGTCGATTACCTGCAACTGCTCAGCCCGGCCGATCCCCGGATACCGCGCGAGCAGCAGGTGGCCGAGGTTTCCCGGGGGTTAAAAGCGATGGCGAAGGAACTCGACCTGCCGGTGCTTGTTCTAAGTCAACTCAACCGCTCATTGGAAAAGGAGAATCGTGCGCCGCGCCTGTCGGACCTGCGTGAATCCGGCTCCATCGAGCAAGATGCCGACGTAGTGCTCATGCTCGCCCCGCCCAAAGACGCCGAAGAAAAGTTCCAAGCTGGCGCCTATGACTTAGTGGTTGCCAAGCAGCGAAACGGACCGGTAGGACAATTCCAGCTAACCTTCCTCAAGGACATCACTCGTTTTGAAAACTATGCCCAATAGCTTGGGAGCCGGCTTCTTGCGCCTCTTTTCCGTTGCCCTGGCTCTGCTCATTGGTGCCGCCACGGCGCGGGCCCAGACGGAGACGCCCGCCGCGGAAGCCGCCCCCCCCAAGAAGGTGGGAACGATCTCGGTCAAGTTCATCGGCATCGCCAATGTCAGCGAGCAGATCGTGCGCGCCAACATCCAGGTGCGCGAAGGCGCCGACTTCGACGATCCCATGATCGACAAGGACATCCGGACGCTCTACCGCACGGGCCTGTTTGAGTTCATTGAGGTCAAGCACGAGGAGCTGCCGAACAACATCGTCAACCTGGTCTTCGAGATCACGCCCAAATACCGCGTGCAGGCGGTCCGGTTCCAAGGCAACAAGAAGATCAAGACCGTCCGGCTGGAAAAGGAGGTCAGCACCAAGCCCAACAGCGCGCTGGACGAGCGCGCGGTCAAGGCCGACGCTGAGAAGCTCCACGAGTATTATCAAAAGGGAGGCTACAACCAGGCCCTGATCACCTACGACATCGAGCGGGACCGCGGCACGGGCTATGGCACCGTGATCTTCAAGATCCGCGAAGGCGAAAAGGTGCGGATCGCCGATATCCGCTTTACCGGCAACGATCACATCAAGAGCAAGCGGCTCCGCAAGGAGATGGAGACGAAGCGCTGGTGGATGTTCTCCTGGCTGATGGGCACGGGCAAGTTCAAGGACGACGAGTTCGAGGACGACATCGGCAAGCTGCTCGATTATTACCGCGAGCAGGGGTATCTGGATGTCGACATCCCGCAGGACCGCGTCGCCTACAATTATCCCAAACCCAACCGGATGATCATCATCATCCATGTCGACGAGGGACGGCAGTACCGCATCGGCGACATCACCATCACCGGCTGCAAGCTTTATTCCGAGACGATGCTCAAGCTGCTGCTCCGGCAGAAGAGCGGCATGATCTTCCGCCCCGCCAAGCTCGACAAGGATACGGAGACCATGGAGGACTTCTACGGCCGCTCCGGCTACCTCGAAACCCGGGTGCGGCTCGTGCGCAAGCCCAACGTCGTCACCGGCAACATCGACATCGAGTACCAGGTCGACGAGAGCGACAAGTTTTACGTCGAATCCGTGAAGATTGAGGGCAACACCAAGACGAAGAGCATCGTCATCATTCGCGAACTGGTGCTGAGCCCGGGCGACGTGTTCGACACCGTGCGCATGAAGGCCAGCAAGCTGCGCCTGGAGAACACGAACTTTTTCGAGGACGTCAATCTCACGCCGGAGAGCACGAACATCCCCGGCCGCCGCGACCTCAAGATATCCATGAAGGAGGCGCGCACCGGCAACCTCAGCTTTGGCGCCGGCTACAGCTCGCTCGAACGGGCGACGTTCTTCGCCGAGATCAGCCAGTCCAACTTCGATCTGTTCAACCGCCACTCCTTCTTCCAGGGAGCCGGCCAGAAATTCCGCCTGCGGTTCCAGATCGGCTCGCAGTCCAACGAGCTGATCCTGTCCTTCGAGGAACCGTGGCTGTTCCAGAAGGAGCTCGGGCTGGGCTTCACCATCTACCGCCAAGAATCCAACTACACCAGCACCTACTACGACGAGGTCCGCATCGGCGCCGAAATCTACCTGCGCAAGCACCTCTTCGAGTACGTCGAGGGCCGCCTGTCCCTGACCGACGAGGAGATCGAAATCAAAGACGTCGATCCGTCGGCCTCGCCCATCATCCAGGAGCTCTCCGGCAAGACCCGCACGGTGAAAATCGGCTTGGAGCTGCTGCGGGACGTCCGCGACAAGATCGTCAACACCACGCGGGGCAACCGTCTCCAGGTAATCGCGCAAGTTGCCGGCGGCCCGCTGGGCGGTACCAACGACTACTATTCTCTGGAGGTGCGGGGCTCGGAGTTCATCCCGGTCTTCCGGGCGCAGACCCAGGTGCTCGGCTTGATCACCCGGGGTGGCGTCATCGAAAACTTCGGCAAGAGCACCGATGTGCCCTACTATGACCATTTTTTCCTCGGCGGCCCCGATGACCTGCGCGGCTTCGAATACCGCGATGTCGGCCCGAAGGACACCCTGAACGAGCCGCTGGGTGGCAAGACCTATGGCATGTTCACCGCCGAGTATTCGCTCGATGTCGTCAAACCCGTCCGCTTCGCGATCTTCTATGACGTGGGCTTCCTCAACACCGCGGCCTACGACTTCAATCCGGTGAACTACAACGACGATTTCGGCGTCGGACTCCGTCTTTTCGTGGCGGGCGCGCCGCTCAGCCTTGATTTTGGTATTCCCCTCACCACGGATAAGGTTAATAAGAAGGGCAACCAGTTTAACTTCACCTTCGGCACCCGGTTCTGACCGTTTCCCTCTCCCTGCCCACCTCTCCCATGAATAGAACGTTGAAATCCCTCATCACCTCAATCGCCTGCGGCGCGGCCGCGCTCGGGCTTTCGGCCCAACCGGCGCTGAAGATCGTTACCGTCGACGTCGGCAAACTCTTTGACGGCCACTACAAGACCGAGGAGCAGATGGCCAAACTCAAGGACGCGCAGACCAAGGCGCAGGAGGAACTCGAGCGCATGGTCAAGGAAGGCAACCAACTCGTGGAGCAGTACAAGGAAACGGCGGAACAGGCCAAGAACACGCTCCTGACCTCCGAGGCGCGTTCCAAGGCTGATAGCGACTCGCAGAAGATGCTGGAGGACATCCAGCGCCGGCAGGCCGATCTGCAGAACTTCCGCACCAACTCCCAGCAGTCACTCCAGCAGCGGTTCAATAATTTCCGCAGTCTCCTGCTGGATGAAATCAGCAAAAAGGTGACGGACGTTGCCAAACGCAAGGGCGCCACCCTCGTGGTGGACAAGTCGGGCCCGTCGCTGGCCGGGATTCCCCCGGTGATTTACGCCGATGCGGCCTACGACATCACCGACGACGTCATGGCCGAGATCAACAAGGACCGCCCGGCCCCGCCCGTGGCCAGCGCTCCCGCCAGTCCCGCGCCCGCGGCTCCGCCGCCGGCCGCCGCGCCCGCGGCGGAACCCATCGTCACCGTGCCCGGTCTCGCCCCGAAGAAATGAGGCGGTGGCGCCGGCCGTCCCCGTCTTGGATTTTCCTGCCAAACCCCGCCCGGACCGGGCGGGGTTTTTTCTTTGGGTCGGCCGAAAAATTTGCTTAAGTGCAGGGGTGACGGTTCCGGGCGATTGCTCCGACCACGGATTTTTCGCACCCGGCCCCGCCGCCGGATTCATCTGTCATGCAGCTTGCGTTCACTCCTGACGAGATTACCGCCATCGTGCAGCCCCGGGCCGCGCGCGGCACGACCACCGCCACGATCCGCGGCATTGCCGCGCTCGGCGCCGCCCGCCCCGGCGATCTTTCCTTTCTTGGCAGCCCGAAGTACAAGGCCGAGGTCGCGGGCACCCAGGCTTCGTTGGTGCTGGTGCCGCCGGATTACGTGGGCGACCCCCGGCCCGACCAGCTCTTCCTCGTGGTGGACCAGCCGTCCATCGCTTTGGCGCGGTTGTGCGCCCGGATCGAACAAATGTTATGGCCGCCGCCTCCCCCGGGAGTGCATCCCACCGCGATCATCGCCCCGGGCGCCCAGGTCGCCGCCACCGCCTCGATCGGTCCTTGGTGCGTGGTCGAGGCGGGCGGGCGCATCGGCGAACACACCTGTCTGCAGGCGTCGGTGTATGTCGGCCGCGACGCGGTGATCGGCGATGACTGCCAGCTCATGCCGGGCGTGCGCATCTATCCCGGCTGCCAGCTCGGGCAGCGGGTGCGCGTGCATGCGAATGTCGTGATCGGGTCCGACGGTTTTGGCTACGAGCTGGTCGACGGCCGCCACGAAAAAGTGCCGCAGATCGGGCAGGTCGTCATTGAGGACGATGTGGAGATCGGCGCGGGCAGCACGATCGACCGGGCGCGCTTTGGCCGGACGGTCGTGGGGGAGGGGACGAAAATCGACAACCTGGTGCAGGTGGGGCACAACGTCGTCATCGGCAAGCATTGCATTCTTTGCGCCCAAGTCGGCATTTCCGGCAGCGTTACCATTGAGGACTACGTCGTGCTGGCCGGCCAGGTCGGCGTGGCGGGACACATCACGTTGGGCCGGGGAGTCAAGGCCGGGGGCCAGGCCGGCATCCCCTCTAATGTGCCGGCCGGCACCTATCTGAATGGCACTCCCGCCCTTCCCTACATGCTCGAGCGCCGGATCACGGCGCTCAAGCAGCGCCTGCCGGAGCTGTTCCATCGTGTGGACGAGCTGGAGGCGCAGGTGAAGAAGCTTGCCGGCGGCGACGGCTGAGGCGTCCGGCGCCGGCTGAGGCGTCCGGCGCCGGCGGGGACACCGGTCCGGATCATCCCGGCCTCAGAATAATCTTCCGCCGCCACCTCTTCGTGACAAGATGGCGGCCACCTTATGAACGAAGCGCGGCTGAAAATCTTCTCCGGAAATTCCAACCGGCCCTTGGCGGAGGAAATCTGCCAGCACATCGGCGTTCCCCTCGGGGATGCCACGGTGACCAGCTTCCCCGATGGCGAGTCGTTCGTGAAGATCAACGAGAACATCCGCGGGGCGGATGTCTTCATCATCCAGTCGACCTGCCCGCCGTCCAACCATCATCTGATGGAATTGCTCATCATGATCGACGCCGCCCGGCGGGCGTCGGCGCAGCGCATCACCGCCGTCATGCCTTTTTACGGCTACGCGCGTCAGGACCGCAAGGACCAGCCGCGGGTGCCCATCACCGCCAAGCTGGTCGCCAATCTCCTGGTGGCCGCCGGCGCCAACCGCGTGCTGACGATGGACCTGCACAGCCAGCAGATCCAGGGCTTCTTCGACATCCCGGTCGACCATCTCTACGCCTCCCCGGTGTTTTTCCACTACCTCGCGAAGAAAAAGACGGCGAACCTCGTCGTCTGCTCGCCGGATGTGGGCGGCATGAAAATGGCCGCGGCCTACGCCGACATGCTCGGCGCCGGCATCGGCTTGGTCGCCAAAAAGCGCATGAACGCCACCACCGTCGAAGCCATCAACGTCGTCGGCGAGGTGAAGGACTGCAATGTGCTGCTCGTCGACGACATCACCGAGACCGCCGGCACCCTCACGGCCGCGGCGAAGATCCTCCGGGAGAGCGGGGCGATCAGCGTGCGGGCGGCCGTCAGCCACTGCATCCTCAACGAGATGGCCTATGAGCGGCTCAAGACGGGCCTGATCGACGAACTCATCACCACCAATTCCATTCCCAACGATCCGCGCGGGCTGCCCATCACCGCCCTCAGCATCGCGGGTCTGCTCGGCGATGCCATCATGCGCATCAACAGCAACGAGAGCATCACCAGCCTCTTCAAGATCAAGGGATTTTAGTGGAGACCGGGTTGTGCGGAACCCGGATTGCGGCTATGGTGCCGCCATGCCTTGGCTTGGGTATTTCCCTATGAAATTGAAAACCTTGCTCCACGCGTTCGCCCTCGTCGCGATCGCTCTTTTCCTGGCCGGCGCCAAGGAGGCCCCGCCGAAACCCGTGCTCAAGATCGATCCGTCGCCGGTCGCCGACGGGAAGTCCGGCCTGGTGACCAGTTATGCCAGCGTGGTCGAGCCCGTGCAGCAGGCCGTGGTCTCGGTTTACTCGGCGAAAATCGTCCGCCAGCACCTGCCGCCCTATTTCCGCCAGTTTTTCGGCGACCAGGAGCGTGAGACGCGGGAGGAGGGCCTGGGCTCCGGCGTCATCGTGTCGCCCGACGGCTACATTCTCACCAACAACCACGTCGTCGAGGGGGCCGACGAGTTGAACGTGGCGCTGCCCGACGACCGCGAGTTCAAGGCCAAGGTCATCGGGACCGACCCGAAGACCGACATCGCCATCATCAAAATCGACGCCCAGAACCTGCCCACGGTCACGCTGGCCGACAGCGACAAGCTGCGGGTGGGCGATATCGTGTTTGCCATCGGCAACCCGCTCAACGTCGGCCAGACGGTCACGATGGGCATTGTCTCCGCCCTGGGTCGCAAGAATCTCCACCTGCTCGACGATGTCGGCGGCTATGAGAATTTCATCCAGACCGACGCCCCGATCAACATGGGCAATTCCGGCGGGGCGCTGGTCGATGCGAAAGGCCGGCTGGTCGGCATCAACAGCGCCATCATGTCCACGACCAACGGCAGCATGGGCATCGGTTTTGCCGTCCCGATCAACCTGGCCGCGAATGTCATGGAGAGCCTCATCGCTACCGGCACCGTCGCGCGCGGCTATCTCGGGGTCGGTGTCGACCCGCTCACGCCGGAACTGGCCGAAGCCATGGGGAAGGATGCCAAGGGGATGGTCATTTCCACCATCACGCCCGACAGCCCGGCCGCCAAAGCCGGCCTGAAGCAGGAGGACGTCATCGTCGCGATCAACGACAAGCCGGTGGAATCATTGGAGGTGTTGCGGCTGATCATCGCCCAGACTTCCCCCGGCACCAAGGTGAAGATAAAGTACGTGCGCGACGGCAAGCCGGCGGAAATGGAGGTCGCGCTCAGCCGGCTGCCCGAAGACAACGTGGCCTCCAACGAATTTCTCACCGGCGTCACCGTGGCGCGCGTCAACGACGAGCTGCGCCGCACCTACCGGGTGCCCGACGAGGTCGACGGGCTGGTCGTGACCGAGATCGCCGACGACTCGCCCTTCCGCGAAAAATTCCGCCCGGGCATGGTTATCGTGCAGGTCAACCGTGCGCCGGTCGAGGATGCCGCCTCCGCCCGGGCGTTGCTGCGCCAGGGTTTCAATTTCTGCCACGTCTGGAACCGCGGCGGTTACCGCTACATCCCCTTCAAGTACGGCAACTGAGCGAAGCCCGGAGGCCGGGGTGCCCGGCTGATGCTTTTGCGCCGGAACGATTCAACAGGTTGGCGAATCACCTCGGGGAAGTGGATCGGCCGGATGGTTGGTTTTGTAGGAAGCCCGCTGGCGGGCGATTTTCATGCCGCCATCGCGCGCCAGCGCGCTTCCTACACTACCCTGACAGCCATCGCGCTCTGGAAACGGAGCGATTGGTTGGTTTTGTAGGAAGCCCGCTGACGGGCGATTTTCATGCCGCCATCGCGCGCCAGCGCGCCTCCTACACTACCCTGACAGCCATCGCGCTCTGGAAACAGAGCGATCGGTTGGTTTTGTAGGAAGCCCGCTGGCGGGCGATTTTCATGCCGCCATCGCGCGCCAGCGCGCTTCCTACACTGAAAGGTTACGCAATCGTAACTCGGAAATCTCTTCAGCTCCCCGGCTTCTCCACCGGCAGGTGTAGGAGCCTGCTTGCAGGCGACTTTTCCTCTGCAATCGCGAGTAAACTCGCTCCTACAACGGCCTGAGTCCGCCTCAGCTCCCCGGCTTCTCCACCGGCAGTTTCGCCAGCCACTCCGGCACCTGGTCCGGCGGATAGGTGGGGAAGCTCATCTCCAGCAGCGAAAACACCGGCGCGTCGAACGTCACCGCACCGGCGCTGCGGTCCACCAGCATGGCGATGCCCGCCGGCACGCCGCCGGCCCGGCGGATGAGGTCGAGGCACTCGACGACGCGCCCGCCGCGCGTCACCACGTCCTCGACCACGAGCACGGGCTCGCCGGCGGCGATCTTGAAGCCGCGGCGCAAGCCGAGCCCGTTGGCTTCCTTTTCCGCGAAGAGAAAGCGCGCGCGCGCCTGCCGCGCCACCTCCTGGCCGATGACCAGCCCGCCCATGGCGGGAGACAGCACCGTCTGGAAGGCGACGCCCGACAGCTTCGCGTGCAGCAGCTGCGCGAGACGCTCCACCTCGGCCAGGTGCTGGCAGACCTGCGCGCACTGGAAATAGTGGGCGCTGTGCAGGCCGGAGCGCAGCACGAAATGCCCCCGGAGCAGCGCCTGCGTGCGGGTGAAGATGTCGAGCACTTCCTGCGAGGTGGCATCCATGCGCCCCCACGCTGCGGAAATCGCGCCGGGAAAACAAAGCCATTTTTCATTGCCACCACGGATTGCACGGATGGGCACGGAGGTGGATTCACTCCAGTTTTCGGAGAACCCTGCGAGAGTGGCGCGGCGCTTTCTTGTCCGTCGTAGCCCGCAGGGCGAAGTCGGAAGCCTGCGCTGTTCTCCCGGCCAGCGCAGGCTGAAGCACTGCGCTACGGCGCGCACCATCGAAACATGCGACCCGACGGCAGGAAGCCCGCTGGCAGGCGATGCTCGTTCCACCATCGCGCGCCAGCGCGCTGGATCGTAGCGCGGTTCTTTAGACCGCGCTGAATCGGGCATGCCAAGGGCGGGCTGAAGCTCCGCCCTACGACGAGGTTTGTCGTGACGGAACGCTGCCAGCTGCCGCCATCTCCTTGGAACGGCCGGCATTGCTTTTCATCCGTGATTATCCGTGTAATCCGTGGTTAAATTCCGCGGTTAAAAACAAGCGTTTCTCCATGCCCGCCATTCCGCTCGAAGACGAACTCGGCGACGTGCTCGACAAGGCCCTGCATTGCGCGGGCCTGAACGAGGAGCAGCTCGCCGCGCGCAGCGGCGTGGCGGTGGACAAAATCCAGAACCTCCAGGACTATCGCTACGACGAGCTGACGGACGACGACCTGCACCGGCTGGCCGCGGCGCTGCGGCTCAACGAGGTGGGCCTGTGCGCGCTCGCCCGCAACAAATATCCGCGGCCCCGCATCACCGGCCTGCCGTTCTGCGTTTATCCGATCCACATGCCGTTCGGCGTGGGCGTGGTGAACGCCTACGCGGTCGTGGACTGCGGCACGGGCGTCGGCGTGCTGTTCGACGGCGGCATCGGCTTCGAGGCGCTGCAGCAGGTCTGGCCCAAGGCGGTGACGCGCATCGAGGCGGTGTTTCTCACGCACCCCGAGGCCGAGCACATCGGCGGCGTGGCCGGGGCGCTGCGGCAGCACGGGCTCGCGAGCTTCTACGGTCCGCGCAACGCCCCGTGCGGGCCCGAGTGCTGGCCGCTGGGCGAGGGCGAGACCGTCGTGGCGTCGGGCTACCAGATCACGGCGTTCAGCACGCCGGGGCACTGCGCCGAGCACAACTGCTACCTCGTGCGGCCGAAAAACGTGCCGAAGGCCCGCGCGCTGCTCATCTCGGGCGACCTCGTCTTCGCCGGCTCGCTCGGCGGCGGCTATTTTTCCTGCGAGCAGCTCCTGCGGCACGCGCGCCGCATCCTCGAGGCCCTGCCGGGCAACACCGTCATCGCCCCCGGCCACGGCCCCCTGACCACGGTGGAGAACGAACGGAAGTACAATCCGTTCCTCTACGAGTGAGGATTTTTTCTTCACTCTAGGAGAAGTGCACAGCGTTGCTTACGGATGCAGTTTGATGGTCTCTTTCGGGCACCTATCTGGCACCGCCACCGCAGGCATCACTTCCCTAGCAGCGAATCCCCTGGGCATCTAGCGGCACGATTTCTGGCAGAAATTGGACAGGAATTTCGCTGCTTGGCTGCTGCGGTGCGCGCACAGCCAGCCGCCGCCGGGATTCGTCCCTCAATGCGGGCCGGCCGCGGCGGCTGCGGGCGCCGCCGGAGCCAGGTGTGTGGCGAGGAATGCTTCGATGCGGGTGTAGAGTTCAACCTCGTTTTTCAGATGCTTCATGCCGTGGCCTTCTTCGCCCACCAGGAAGGACTCATACGGCACATGATTTTTCTCCAACTCGGAGATCAGACGTTTCGATTGGCCGATGTCGACGTTGGGATCATCTTTGCCATGGGAGACGAAGACCGGGACGCGAATCTGGTCCACATGCCGCCCGGGAGAGATGGCGTCGAATTTCTCGCGCTGCTGGTCCGGATCACCGAGTTCTCGCATGAAACGCCCGTAAACGGGGGAATCGTATTGGTAGTATTTCTTGTCCTTGATGTGCTCCGCCCAATCGAACACCCCGGCAATGGTGACCGCGCATCGATACAATTGCGGTTCGTTTACCACCCCGGCGAGGGCGAGGTACCCGCCAAACGATGCGCCCATGATCGCCACGCGATTGCCATCGATCAATCCCGATTCGATCATCGCCTTGGTGGCGTCCGTCACATCGTCGTGCATCTTGCGGAAATCCCATCTGTCCTCCTCCGGAAACATCCAGGCGTAGCCGTTTGAGCCACGATAGTTGGGCTTGAGCACGGCATACCCGCGGCTCGCCAGGAACTGCGCCTCGCCATCAAAACCCCAGCTGTCCCGCGCCCACGGGCCGCCATGTGGCAACACGACCAAGGGAGGAGGATTTTGCTTCGAGGCGCCCGACGGAAGGGTCAGGTAGGCGTCAAGCTGACGCCCATCGCGAGTCTTGAATCTGATGAGGTTCAGCGGCTGCATGCGCTTCGGATCGATCCACGGTGCCGACTTGTTGATCAGTCCGGCGGTGCGCTTTCCCGGATCGACCCAGCTGTAGATGACCGGCTGTCGGTCGGAAAACGTGGCGACGAGAAAGATCTTTTTCGCTTCGTCGCTCCCCAATATCCGGACGACCACGCCCGGGAAGAATCTATCCAGGATTCTCTGCAGGTGGCGATACTCCTCGTTGAACCATACCACGTTGGGATCATCGCGCTCGTACACCGCTCCAATGATCAGGTGGCTGACGGGATCGCGATACAGCGTGCCCCCCGAGAGACCATTGCCAAAGAAGTCATAAGCCTCGTCCTGCAGCAACACCTCGCCCAGCTTGCCGGTCGCACCGTCCATAAACTGCAGCGCGCGCGGCTTCCCGTCCTGGCGCGGCCCCCGCACCACCAGTTGTCCGGGCTCGTCGCCACAGCCGATGATGTCGATGTCATCCAGATTTACCGGGCATTTTTCCCAATGCCGGTCGACCAACCGGTGCATCGTCGCCACACCGCCCTGCATGGTGAAGGCAAATTCGAGCCTCCCCTCTTTGTCCGCCAGATACCGATATCCGATCCCTGATTCCGGCACGGGATAGTGGTCGACGATGTGTTTCAGGTTGTTATCGCGGGCATTCACGACGTCGGAGTGATTGAAGCCGGCCGCGAGCGCGTTGAAATACTTGCCACCGCGAATGTCCGTATTGATTAAAGCCACCCCGAGATCCTTCTGGGTTTCAAGACTGTCATGGCTGTTCCAGACCAGCGGCTGGAGACGATTCTGTGTCGGTACAGCGATCAGGCGCGAACCATAATATTGCAGCAACGGATAGGCATCACCGATCATGCCGACATCCGCGGCAAACAAACCAAGGCCATAAAGCTTCAGTGCGCTAAGCTCGAACACCAACCGGCGATCGTTGAGCCAGTAGAATTGATAGATATCCTTGTCCCCGATACCGCCAACCCGCTCGGTCTTCTGTGTCTTCCGCTCATACACCAAAAGCTCATGCTTGTCCTCGCCGGCGGTGACGATCGCCGCGATGTGCGTGCCCGAGAGGTTCAATTTCGGTTCCTGCAGCGTCCGCGGACGAAAAAAATCCACGACCGGAACCGGCTCGTTGGCTGGCACGGGATCGATTCGATTCAGGTCGTAACTGTCACGGCCCGAAAGACAGTTCGTCGCGGCCAGGGGAATTGAAATGATCAGGGCCAGATTGATCTTGGAGGCGGACATGGCGATCGGGGGGTTGAATCGAGGCTGAAGACCTTTACGGTCGAGGCAACCGGAATGATGTTCCTCGTCTGGTCGAACGAAACAAGAAGACCGGCAAATGGGAAGTGCCATCCGTTCCTGGTCTGAAGGAGCGAAGGAGCGAGGAGTGAGGAGCAAGGACGGAGAGGGGTGGGAACGGGAGACGGCGGAACGGGGATTTGCAGTTTGCAGGTGGACGGGGGAGAACTAGCCTGAAATCCGGGAAGCAATGAAAACGGGTCGTTACCTGCTTGGCTTAAGCTTGGTACTTGCGCTGTGCAGCGGCTGCACGACCACGCGCACGCTGTCGGTCTCCCCCGCGAATCGAACGGCGGCGACTTCCGAGCAAGGGGTGCCGTGCCTGCAGTCGGCAAAGAAGAACGTGGTGACCGTCTGGCTGCTCACCCCCCAATACCAAACCGACCTGCGCCAGTTCGATCTGCCGGCCTTCCGGGTGCTCGTCAGGAACGGCGGGGACCAAGCCTTTGATTTCTCGCCCGCCAACGTCACCGCTTCATCCGGGGGAAACTCCGTTCACGTCTTCACCAGCGGGGAATACTGCGAGGCCATCGATCGCCGGGCGGAGGTTTTGTTGCAGTACGTCGATCGACAAACGGCGCAGCAAAAGGCACAGGAGGAACAAACACGGGTGTTTTTGGCGACGGCTGAGCCGCCGGAGTATCGGGACTGGAACAAAACCTTGGGGCGTGACCTCGCCCTGCTGCAAAGCGGTTCCGCCATTGAAGGCCTGCCAGGAATCGAGGGAGCCGCAGCGGACCAGCGGAACGCGATCAATCTCAAGCGGAAAAACCTGCTGGATGAAGCCCAACTGATGCTGGTTCAGCAGACGGTGGAGCCCGGGTTGATGGCCGGCGGCATCATCAAGCTCGACCCGGCCCAAATCAGCCGCGGCCAGCCGCTGAAACTCGTGGTCACGGTCGGTGGCGAGGCGCACGAATTCGTCTTCGAGGTCGGGGGCTGAGTACCGGCGCGCGACCATGACGATCTCATCCCTCAACTGGTTCCAACTGGAGGAGTACCTGGGCCGGGATGACCGGTGCGTCCTCCCGATCGGCTGCACGGAGCAGCACGCCTACCTGAGTCTCGCGACCGACAGCATTCTCGCGGAGCGCGTCTCGATCGAGGCTGCCGCTCCCCTGGGGGTGCCGGTATTCCCGGTCCTGCCGTTCGGGCTGACCCCCCATTTCATGGCTTATCCGGGCACCGTGACCCTCCGGCTGGAAACACTGATCAGGGTGATGGACGACGTCCTCACGAGTCTCGCCCAGCACGGCTTCAGGCGGATCGTGATCGTGAACGGCCACGGCGGCAACGCGCCGGTCGCATCCTTCCTGCCCGAATGGACGGCGGCTCACCCGCCGGTGCGGGTGAAGTTCTGGAATTGGTGGAATGCGCCGAGGACTTGGGCGGCCGTTCAGGCCGTCGATCCGCTGGCGGGCCATGCGTCTTGGATGGAAAACTTCCAATGGACGCGGGTGGCCGGACCCTGCCCCGAGGCGCGGAAGCCGGGGATCGATGTCGGGCGCCTGCGGCTGCTCCGGCCCGCCGAGGCGAAGGAGCTGCTCGGCGACGGTAACTTCGGAGGAAGTTACCTGAAACCGGACGCGGACATGGCCCGCATCTGGCAAGTCGCGGTCGAGGAGACGAGGGAAGTCATCGCCGGCAACTGGGAGAAATGAGGCGGCGTGCCTTCAAGGGCGCCTGAGGCCATCCGAGTCGAAGGCGACATGGCAACGAACACGATCGAAGGCCCAGCGGTAACGACAACCAAGCCATGGTGGAAAAGCAGGCGACAAAACGCACGAATTCGCCTACGATGTCGGCACCTGAAGCGGAGGCACACGATGAAACCGACTATCGCGCTCCTGATCGTCCTTGGGGTAAGCGTCGCGGTCAGCGGCTGCGTCTCGACCAGGACAATCTCGGTCGCTGCCGCAGGGACCAGCCGGACTGCTGATGGACGCGGAAGTCCTGTCCCGCCGTCGCAGCAGAAGACCGACGTCAGGGTGCTCTTGGTCACCCCAAAGTTCTCAAACGACACGGACGCGTTGCCCACGTTCTATGTCGAAGTGAGGAACCGGGGAGAGATCGGCGTCGACTTCTCCACGGAGAACATCACGGCCTATAGCGGCGAGTCACGTGTCAGGGTTTATACGTACGATGAGCTCGCCAACCGGATCAAGAGCGAGGCCGAAGCGGAGGCGGCTGCGGTGGCGGCGAATGAGGCGTCACAGTTAAAAAACTCTGCCATGAGTCGAGCGCCGGCCGGTCGCAATATGAAAGACAATCCTGAGGGATGGGCCGTGACGAAGGCGCAGGTTGATGCCCAGAACGGGATGGACCGAACCGGGTGGATGGGGGTGCAACAGCAAAATGATCTTAGGAGAATGCTCCAAAGGAGTACGGTCCCTCCTGGGGGAACCGCTGGCGGGGCGGTCAAGCTCCATGCCGAGGATATCAGGAGCGGGCAGCCGCTGAAACTCGTGGTCACGGTCGGCGGCGAGGCGCACGAATTCGTCTTCGAGGTCGGGGGCTGACGGTTGCCCACGCGGAAAACACGTCAGGGATCCGTTTCACAGAAGATCGCAAAGGAAGCGGAGGCGAGTTTCCGTTGGGCTTGGAATGTCAACTATTAGTTGACATGTGGTTTGCGCAAACACCGGTCATGGCGCGGTAGACGTCGGGCCCGCCGCTGGTCTTGAGCGGGGCGCATCCACGGATCGCGCAGGAGCTCATGCGGCGCAGCGGCGCGCGGCTGATAATGATGATGCGTGATCTGTTTTACACAAAAGATCGCAAAGGAAGCAAAGGCGTCTCCCGTGTGCTCCACCGGACACTCCGATCCGGGACTTGTAACGTATTACGTTACAAACGAAAAAACCCGACACGGCTTTACTGCCCACCGTAGCTCGCAGAGCGAAGGTGGATGTCTCGAAGCTGCCGCTGGCGGAGGGGATTACAGCGCTACCGCATTTTGGAACGGGGAATGTGCCTTTAGGTGGCGGGGCGAAATGGATCTTGAAAGCCAGTATTTCCTGACATATGGATTGAAATTGGGTTACTCTTGAAGCGTTTGCCGGCGAAGCAAGGCTGGCGCTCGGAATAGATTACGCCATGAAAGTCAAAAATATTAATGGAACCAGCGACCATACGTGTAAGTGCGGGAGCTGGCTCGAACACTGGAAGAAGTTCGGCGGCGTGACCGCCCCGACATATTGTCCGGTTGTCGGCTGCCTGGAGAAGGTTGAGGTGGGGGCTCACGTTCAAAAAGACAGCTCGTCCGATTCTAGTTGGTATATTGTCCCTCTCTGCAAGACGCATAACGGGAAAACTGGAGAGAGCATAGAAATTGCCGATTGGGTTTCATTGGTCTCCGCAAACGTCAGTGAGACATGCGGAAAAAAGTAAAGAGGAGCGATGCGGCCATCAGGCGTAGCGGCTGCAGACACTGCGGAAAGCGTAACGGCAGGGTATTCCAAAAGTTGGAGAAATGAGAACTAAACCGGTGATCTCAATCTTGCTTGCGCTAGTGGCTGTAGCGAGCCTGTTGCGGGCAGAACCGACTCCGAAGGTCGACGAAAAGGTGCTTGCGAAAGTTACGTATAGCGACCTTACCGACGTTAAGAAGTTCTTCGCGGTGTATGTGCTTCTGGACGGGAGCGCAGAAAAGATTGGGCTAGACCGGAAAGAACTAAGCGATTTCGTCAAGCTAAGGTTCAAGAACCTCTTCACAGGGTTTCCGATTGAAGAATTGCCGAAGAATGAGCAGGGCTTGCCTGCCGATGGCATCAATGAGCGGGAATGGGCGAATCTGTCTGTCGTAGTGTGGACCGTCGGCGACGACTATCCGGTCGCTTATCACATCGAGCTTAAGATGGGTAAGTTTCGCGGGGGCGGCTGGGGCTATTCCGACGCGTCGCTTGGGTATGCCAGCGCAAAAACGCTGAAGGATGGCCGCGTTATTAAAGATACGATTTCGGATTTGATGGAGCGCGCGGCCGCGACGCTGTTTAGGATTCAGGACAAGTTGTGAAGAACCACACACAAATGGTGATCTTTTTCAGTCAGTGGCAGTCGCAAGCAGTCGCAGCGTGTGTTTAAGGCGCCTTTGGAAGGCCTTCGCCGGCCCTGGGACGTGTTTGAGGTGCCTTAGTTGTAAAATGCGCGGCCGTTGACACGTCTGGTGGTCGTTGAATCATCAATAACGACGCTTGGATGATCCCTAGCAGGGAATAAATGATCGCTGGCGGAGTACAGACCATCACGTGCGTGATTTGAACTATCGCAGGAGATGTCTGGATCGCGACAGACACGGCATTAACTGAGGCTGTCGCTCCATGAATCGCGACTGGCGATGCATGTAAGATCTATCGCTTAGCTTAAATCAAGACTCACGGCGTCTAAATCAAGGCTTGTGGTCGATAAATCGACGCGCACGGTGCAAACAAGGAGACTCGTGGCCGATAAATGAAGGTTGACAGCGATGGGATGGTGGTTTGAAGGCGTTAAGTGAGGACTGTGGAGGTCTTTTCTCCCTCCAACCACCCCCGCGCCCGGTACGCGGTGGCGTGCGGGATTTCAGATTACGACGGCCTGCGCCGATAGCTGGGGCTGCGGTGGACGTACCAGTTGCGCGGGGCCGTCACGATGTCCAGCTATGAGGAATTCGCGTTAATGATCGAGTCGTTGGCCATGATTGGGCGAAGAAGGTAGCATACTGCAAAACAAAAATCGCCCCGGCGTTTTCACAAGCCATTAATTGGTTGCTCCATGCGAATTGAGGGCGTACATCGATTTTGGCCTAATAACACTTCTCTGAAAGGCTAAACGATGAAGCCCTTTTACACGATCGACGCAGGTGAATTCCTTGTCGGTTCACAAATCGAGAAAGAACTCCCCAGCGTATCGCTCTGGTTCCCGGCGAAAGACGAGGGCGACGACCTACTCCTTCTGGATCGCAGTGCCGGTACGATCTGTACGGTGCAGATCAAGGTATCAAGGGATTACCTCGCCACTCACATGGATGCCTTTTTCCATCCACATCTCGAGTGTTGTGGGTGGTTCACTCCGAGGCGCAGTAAGATCCAAAACAGTATTGCTGATTTCTGGCTTATCGGGCTGCATTCATACGGCCACCATCGTTTGAGCATTTTGATCGTGACTCCCCGGGAGCTTCTTCGGCGTTATGATCTGATCCACGGACAAGTGGAGAGGCTCCAGAGTTACTTCTGGATCACGAAACGAGGCAGGGTGTTTGAGGCTCGCGGGTTGAGCAAAGACGACCAGAAAAAAGTGGTTGAGGATCGCTTCGCTGACGATGCGCGTGACTTCACACCTTTCTTAAGCAACTGGGCAGACATTCGACAGAAACTGAGAGCCGAACCAAACGGTCCAGCGAACGGGAGCCAGCCGATTCGCTCAGATTGAAATACGAACATCAGTGGTGGCTGGCTCCCGTCGCTGATCGTTGCGTTAGGCAAAAACATGAGTAACGAGAACGACGATTTGAAGCATATGCTTGGTGCATCTTCCAGCGCTTTTGAAGAGCACAGCAAGCGCGTTGGCGAAATCTTGGAGAAGGCTCAAACGAAGTTCGAGAAAGACTATACGAGCTTCACAGCGGTCGCTGCGGTTTGCATGATTGCAGCCGGAGCAGTTCTTGCTTGGTTCGATAAGTCCTCGGCCTTCGCAGTTACCGTCGCAGCACTCGGCGGGCTGTTTTTCGCACTAGCTTTAGTTCTTAGACATATGTCGGCGAATAGTCAGGTGGAGCACGCCAAATCTATTGTGGAACTTGAGAAAGAGAGATCGAAGATCGCACTAAAGTCTGGGCTTCTTCAGCATATGTGGCTGTATGGTCCGCCGAAGAATTTGCAGTTCGATCAGATTCGATTTTTGCTAGGAGATTCTGAGAGTCAGCGACGGCCTCCACCACGTGAGACGCCATTGTTGGAGGAAGACAAGAACGCCAAACCAGACGTCACAGTTTGAACGTTGACGAAGTAAGTGCACACGAATTTGCACACGTCCGGCGGTCATTCAGGGTCGAGGGACGTCGCAACCGGTCGCGGGTGTGCGGACAAACGAAATCTTGCATTCCCGCGACCCTGCCGTAGTTAGTCCACAAAAGACGCACCGTGTCGCGACGGTGCGTGGAGGTCGAAATGGTCGGGGTGGTCAGATTCGAACTGACGACCTCTACGTCCCGAACGTAGCGCTCTACCAGGCTAAGCTACACCCCGTTTTTGGAGCGTTGAGAGTTGCCGGTTTCGTCCGGTCTTAGCAAGGCCAAATCCCATGGACAGATATTCTTTTCCTCACGCCAAGGTCGCCATGGACGCCAAGTGTGGTTTTGGAAAATCCAATTGATCCTGACCGTGGCGCCCGTTGCGTCCGTGGCGTGTGGCAAAAGCAGACCGGCCGCTTACTCCAGTGCGTGCAGGTTGCCGTCCGCGCCACCGCCGCAAAACTCGCCAGCGAGCCTCCCGCTTTTCGGAAACGTCCCCCAACGCGGCAGCCGGTACTGAATCAGTTTGTCATTGCGAGGAGCCCACAAAACCGGGCGACGAAGCAATCCATCTGGCCCGTTCGACAAGCTCATCCATCGACAGGCTCAGGATGACCCTGAGCAAGGTCGAAGGGTCAGGGCCCCGAGCCCGGTCGAGGGGCTGGATCGCCACGCCCGGCTGTGCCGGGCTCCCAACTTCGCTCTGCGAGCTACGATGGGCAGGCGCGATGACAAGGCAAACTGGGTCACCACCGGGCTGCCGGATGGCTTGCCAGCGAATGGCGCACATCATATTTTCTCCGTGCTTGGCAAACGTAATTTCGCCCACCCGTTGGCTGCCTCAGTGGGGACACCCAGCTTGCTGACCCCGCCCCAATAACGACATGCCATTGCTCAAGAACAAACTTCCCCGGTGCGTTTCGCTGCTGCTGGCCGCCGCCGGCGGGCTGTCCGCCGGCGAAAGGATGGACTTGGACCGGGTCGTGCCGGTGCCGGCCACCGAGCCGATCCCCGTGGTGGACTTCTTTCGGCCGGCGTTGCTGCAGGAACCGAAATTGAACCTGTCCGGCACGCATATTGGCGCGATCATCACCGCCGGCGAGGACCGGCATGAGCTGTTGGTGTATGAGCTGAAAACGCAGAAGATCGAAAGGGTGGGCGGTATCGGCGACAAGGACATCTATCAATTCTCCTGGCTCAATGATCGCCGGCTGGTGTTCGAGCTCGCCGCGCGGAAGCTTTATGGCCTCGGTTTGTTTGCCGCGGACGTCGGCTCAATCGGCAACGCTTATCCGTTGCTGCAATATTACGGTTCACGTTTGGTTGCCGTCCCGACGCAGAATCGTCTCCAGCCGTTGGTCTGGAACAGCTCTGATTGGGAAACCCGCCGGGATCTCGGGGTGGCGGCAATCAATACGGACATTCGCGGCGGCAAGTTCGTAAACCTGCTCGCCGCCAGCGACAGCAACGCCCAGTGGTCCGCCGCAAAAGACGCCACCGACAACAACGAGAAGCACATCGTCGACCGCTATCCCGTGCCGGCCTCGGGGATCGGATACGGGTATCTGGCGGACAAAGAGGGGCGGCTCGAGTTTGCGTTTACCATGCAGGATGGTCTGCCAACGTTGCATCGGTTGGTCGACCGGCATTGGGAAAAATGCCCGGTGAACCTGGAGCGCATCGATATTATCAACTGTGGCGACCAGCCCGGACAATTGGTGGTGTTGGGGCCGCGCCAGGACGGAAAACCGCGCGCGTTGCAGTTCATGACGGGTGCGACCGGCCAGCTGGGCGACGTGGTGCTGCAGGACGAGGCCTATGACTTCTATGACAATGGCATCTCGAATGGCTGGCTGTATCGCGAGCCCGTTCACCATCTGATCATCGGCGCAGTGTACGAGCGCGATGGTCCCAACGTGGTGTGGTTCAGCGAGGGCTACCGCAACCTGCAGAAAATCCTGGATGGTTTCTTCCCGGGCCTGGTTGTCCGGATACTGGGGAGCGACGAAGCGCAGGAGCTCTTTCTCGTGGCCACGTTCTCCGACCGGCACCCGGTCGTCTACAGCTGGGTCGACCCGAAGAAGCGCACCGCCGGACTGATCAAGAATTCGGAACCGTGGATCGATCCGAAGCGCATGCAGCCGATGAACATCATCAAATTCAAGACCCGCGATGGCCGCCGGCTTGACGCCTACCTGACGCTGCCGGCGGGCGCCTCGAAGCAAAACCCTCCGCCATTGGTCGTATTGCCGCACGGCGGTCCGTGGGCGCGGGATAGCTGGGGTTTTGATCGCGAGGCGCAGTTTCTGGCGAGCCGCGGCTATGCCGTGCTCAAGCCCAACTATCGTGGCTCAAACGGCTACGCCTGGATGTTTCCGGAGGAGGACAGATGGGATTTCCGCAAGATGCACGACGATGTCACGGACGCCACCAAGGCGATGATCGCATCGGGATTGATCGATGGCAACCGCGTGGCGATCATGGGCGGATCGTTTGGCGGGTACCTCGCACTCGCCGGGGTGGTAAACGAACCGCAATTGTATCGATGCGCGGTCACCATTGCCGGGGTGTTCGATTGGGCACAGCAAATCAAAGACAAGAGATACAACCAATACGATTCCCCCGTTTTCGGGTGGCTGATGCGAAAATTGGGCGATCCCGAGCGGCAACGAGAAAAATTCGACGCCATCTCTCCGGTGCGGCATGTGGATCAGGTTCGCGTCCCGGTGTTCGTTGCCCATGGCAAGGATGATCCCATCGCCGACATCGGCCAATCGAGGAGCCTGATCTCCGAGTTGGAGAAGAATCATGTGCCGTACGAGGCGTTCCTGGTCAGCGAGGAGGGCCACGGCATGGGCCATCTCGACAACCAGGTCGAGCTTTACTCCCGCATCGAGGCCTTTCTCGCCAAATACCTGGGGACCGCGACGCCGGCCACGGCCGCGCCCTGAGACGACGCCGGGTCACCGCGGGCGAGGAGAGATACAGATCCCAGAAATCGGGAATCGTCTGCGTGCGCGGCTGGTAGCGGTGGAGGCCCCCGGCCGCGAATTTCTTTTCGACCGGCGGCGCCGGGTCCGTCAGCTTATTTTCATTGAAAAGCAAGAGGCGCCCGGGTGGGCGCCTCTGCGAAGGCCGTCAGCGAGGAGACCGCGCCTCACTGCTCGAACTGCTTCTCCATCTCCTGCAGTTCCTTTGACTCGCGCTTGCTCTGCCAGATCGACCAGCCGATGGCCACGGCACAGAGGAGTGCGACCACGAGGCCGATGACGCGGCTGGTCGTGCCGGTGATGAGGTTGTATTTGATGACGAGGCCGAGCGCGAGGAGGCTGACCATGTTCATCACCTTGATGAGCGGATTGATGGCCGGGCCGGCGGTGTCCTTGAGCGGATCGCCCACGGTGTCGCCGGTGACGGCGGCCTTGTGGGCTTCGGAGCCCTTGCCGCCGTAGTGGCCGTCCTCAATGAGCTTCTTGGCGTTGTCCCACGCGCCGCCGGCATTGGCCATGAACACGGCGAGGAGCTGGCCGGTGAGAATCATGCCGGCGAGGAAGCCGCCGAGGGCCTGCGTGCCGAGGAGGAAGCCCACGGTAATGGGCGTGAGGATGGCGAGAAATCCGGGGCCGATGAGCTCCTTCTGCGCGGTGGAGGTGCAGATGTCGACGACGCGGCCGTAGTTGGGTTTCTTCTTGCCCGACCAGATGTCGGCGTCCCGGAACTGTTCGCGGCACTCCTTCACGATCAGGAAGGCGGCGCGGCCGACGGCGCGGATCAGCATCGAGCTGAAGAGGAACGGCACGGCGCCGCCGAGGAGGAAGCCGATGAACACCATCGGGTGGGCGACGGTGAGCTTGCCGGCCTCCGCAATGTACTGCCCGGTGGTCATGAGGTTGATCTTCTCCTCGCTGCCGACGGCGATGACGGCGATGAACGAGGCGAAGAGCGAGACGGCGGCGATGACGGCGGAGCCGATGGCGATGCCCTTGGTCTCGGCCTTGGTGGTGTTGCCGACCGCGTCGAGGTCCGCGAGAATCTGGCGGGCGCGGCGGTAGCTGCCTTTTTCCTGCCGGTCCATTTCCTGCGCGTCGTAGCCCATTTCGCCGATGCCGTTGGCGTTGTCGGCCACGGGGCCGAAGACGTCCATCGAGATGGTGTTGCCGGTGAGCGTGAGCATGCCGATGCCGGTCATGGCCACGCCGTAGGCGACAAACAGCGGCGGGGTGCCGAGGTAGCAGAGGTAGGAGAGGAGGATGGCGACCGCGATGACGACCACCATGGCGACCGTGCTCTCATAACCGACCGCGATGCCCTGGATGATGTTGGTGGCAGGACCGGTCTGGCAGGCCTTGGCGAGGCCCTTCACCGGCGCGTGCGAGGTGTGCGTGTAGTAGCTCGTCACCTTGTTGAGCGCGACCGCGAGGATGACGCCGATCAGGCAGGTGAGCACCGGCCGCATGTCGAGGCCCGTGATGCCGAAGTTCGCCCACGCCGGCAGATTGCCCGGGACGGTGTTGGGGAAGTTGGCCATGTCATCCGGGCTAACGTTGCGCAGCAGATTGATGGCCGGATCGAACCGGAGATAGGAGAAGCCCAGGACGAAGAAGCCGACAATGGAGATCATGGATCCGATCCAGAAGCCGTTGTGGACGCTCTTCAGGGCGGTGTCGGAGGTGTCGTTGGGGCCGGCCTTCACCGTGTAGGTCGAGATGATCGAGCCGAGCACGCCGATGCCGCGGACGAGGAGCGGGAAGATGACGCCCTTGTGGCCGAAGGTCGCGAGGCCGAGGATCATGGCGGCCACGATGGTGACCTCGTAGCTCTCGAAGATGTCGGCGGCCATGCCGGCGCAATCGCCCACGTTGTCGCCCACGTTGTCGGCGATGGTGGCGGCGTTGCGGGGGTCGTCCTCCGGGATGTTCTTCTCGATCTTGCCGACGAGGTCGGCGCCGACGTCGGCGGCCTTGGTGTAGATGCCGCCGCCCACGCGCATGAAGAGGGCGAGGAGGGTGCCGCCGAAGCCGAAGCCGAGCAGCGCCTCATAGGCCTGCTCGCCGTAGGCGATGAAGATGAGCGTGCCGCCGAGCAGGCCGAGGCCGTCCGTGAGCATGCCGGTGACCGTGCCGGTGCGGTAGCCGAGCTGCATGGCCTCGCCGTAGGAGTGGCGGGCGGCGGCGGCCACCCGCAGGTTGCCGGTGGTGGCGAGGCGCATGCCGACGAAGCCGACCAGCCAGCTGAAGAGCGCGCCGACCGCGAAGGCGCCGGCGCGGCCGAACTTGAAGGCCCCCAGGTCGCTCTGCGTGGTGAAGTAGAGCACGAACGTGATGATGATGATGAGCGGCCCGATCTTGCGGAACTGCGCGGCCAGGTAGGCGTCGGCGCCCTCGCGGACGGCGGCGGAGATGGCCTGCATGCGCGGCGTGCCCCGGTCCGCCGCCTTCACCTGCTTCGCGAGCAGCAGGGCGTAGAGCAGGCCGGCGATGGCGATGCCGAGCACCACCAGCAGCGCGACGAGCTCGAGCTGCGTGTACTTCGGATCGCTGAAGAGCGCGAAGAACTTGAAGGCGTGCTCCCCCGGGGGCGCGGCCGGCGCCGCCGGGCCGGGCGTCTGCCCGAACAGCGGCCGCGCGTAGAACGCGGCCACGAAGAAGACCGCCATCGCGGCCAGAAAGATCGTGTTGGCGCGGCGATGGCGCGCCCATTTGGCGAGTGTGTTGAACATAGTGGAATCTCCGGAAGGAAGAGGGAGGGGGAAACGCGGTTCAGCTGCCGAAGCAGGCCTGCGCGGAGTGCCACCAATCGTGGTGCTCAATGTCGAGCTCGGCCGGCGACGGCATCGGGTAGTATTTCATCTCGCGGCCCTGGCCGGCGTAAAAACCGCCCTGGATGGTGCGGTAGAGCACGTCGTCCCGGACGTTGCGCACGGTGACCTTGGTGGGTTTGCCGGGCTTGCGGTTGAGTTCGCGCAGACACTCGCGCAGGTGCTGCAGGCCGGTGTAGGGCAGGTTGCCGACATTCGTGGACTCGAGATCCGTGGCGAGTTTGCCGAGGGCGAGCTCGCCAAAGGCGATCTTGGGGACGTAGACCGGCACCGTCGGATCGGTGAGGCGCTGGCAGAATTCCGCGGGATCCAGGGTGCTGACGACGCGCGGCGTGACCGGGCAGAATTCCTGGTAGAGGTGGAAGCAGCGGTCCACGGGCGGCGTGTACGGCGCGGAGTTCAGGCTGAGCACGCGGCCGTCGTGCGTGGCGAGGTGGAGCCGGCCCAACGCGGCCACCGGCACATGCTCGAGCACCCGGTAGATCGCCAGGTAGGTGGAGCGGCGCGGCGAGCCGTCGAGATGCGGCACGCAGCGCTTCGCGATTTCCTGGAAGGGCGGGTAGTCGCTCTGCATGTCGGGGTCGACGTCGAAAAACATCGCCTGGCCGCGCGAATACTTTTGGGTGCCGACGGCGAGGTAGGCGCCGAATTCCTCCGGCGCCAGGTGGGAGGCGATGAGCGCCTCGGGATTGAGCGAGAGGTAGAGATGGATTTTCATGATGATTTCGGCTGGAGGGTTGAAAGGGTCCGATCAGGCGGTCCAGTCAACGCCCCGCATGTCGCCCTTCTTCAGGAACTGCTCGTGCATGCGGAAGGCGGTGGAGAGGGACTGCGGGGTGTGGCCGCCCTTGGCCATGTCGAAGTAGCGGCGCAAGGTGTCGCGGAAGTCAGGGTGGGCGCAGCGCTCGATGATGAGGCGGGCGCGTTCGTACGGGTCCTTGCCCCGCAGGTCGGCCACGCCGTGTTCGGTGACGATGACCTGCACGGAGTGCTCGCTGTGGTCGGCATGGCTGACCAGCGGCACGATGGTGCTGATCTTGCCGCTTTTCTGGGTCGAGGGGCAGGTGAAGATCGAGATGAAGGCGTTGCGCGTGAAGTCGCCCGAGCCGCCGATGCCGTTCATGATGTTGCGGCCCATGATGTGGGTGCTGTTCACGTTGCCGAAGAGGTCGGTTTCGATGGCGGTGTTGATCGAGATCAGCCCCATGCGGCGGATGACCTCGGGCTGGTTGGAGATTTCCTGCGGGCGCAGCAGGAGGCGATGGCGGTAGTCCGTCAGGTTCGCGTAGATCGAGGCGAGCACGGACTGGCTGACGGTGAGGGCCGTGCCGCTGGCGAACTTGATCTTGCCGTTGTTGATGAGGCTGATGACCGAGTCCTGGATGACCTCGGTGTACATCTCGAAGGGCGGGATGTCGGGGTGCTCGCCGAGCGCGCCGAGCACGGCGTTGGCGATGTCGCCCACGCCCGACTGCAAGGGCAGGAGGCCGTGGCACATGGTGCCGCGCTTGAGCTCCGCGGCGAGGAAGCCGGCGACGTTCTGGCCGATGCGACGCGTGACCGCGTTGGGCGGATCGAAGGGGCTCGTTTCGTCGGGAAGGTTGGTTTCGACGATGCCGGCGATTTTGGCGGGATCGACCTTGATGAAGGGCCGGCCGGCGCGGTCGGAGGGTTTGTAGATCGGAATCGCGCAGCGGAACGGGGGATCGTCCGGCTCATAGATGTCGTGCATGCCGAAGAGCGACGCGGGATGGTAGCGGTTGAGTTCGATGAGAATCCGGTCCGCGATGTGGCAGAACGTGGGCGTGGCGCCGACCGAGGAGGTGAGGACGATGGCCCCATCGTGGTTGACGTCGGCGGCCTCGAGGATGGCCCAGGAGAACTTGCCGAGGAAACCGTAGCGCGCGTTCTGCGGCAGCATGCTCAGATGCATGTCGAAGAAGCGGGTCTCGCCGGTGTTGATGCGCTTCCGCAGGTCCGGGTCGGACTGGTAGGGCGTGCGCCACGAAATGGCGTTGGCGCGCGCCAGCTCGCCGTCCAGCGACGGGCCGGTGGAGGCGCCGGTGACGACGCCGATCTGGAACGGCCGGCCGGCCTCGTGCTCCGCCTTTGCCCGGCGGGCAATGGCCGTGGGAATGACCTTGGTGGCGCCGGCGGGGGTGAAACCGCTGAAGCCGACCGTCTGGCCATGCTGGATGAGTGCCGCGGCTTCATCGGCCGTCAGAACGGCGAAGGGGGAGCGCGGTGGTTGGTGGTGAGCGGGAGCCGTCATGAGAGGTTCGGTTCAGAAAATTTCGCGGAGCAACTCGACCCGGTGCGGGGGCAGCACGCGCACTTCGCCGGCGGCGCCTTCCAGGAGGAGGCTGCCGTGGGCATCGATGCCCACGAGGTGGCCGTTGATGGCGCCCTGCCCGCCGGCGAAGGTCACGTGCACATGGCGGTGCAACCAGGCGCCGTTGAGGTCACGGCACAGGCCGGCGGTGTCGCCGACCTCGAGGCGGTGGTGTTCGCGCGTGAGCGCCGCGAGGAGGCGCACGAGCAGCGCGGCGGGCGGCGGCGCCTCCGGCAGCAGGTCGGCCAGACGCGTGACCTGGTCGGCCAGCGCCGCATCCGCCGCCTCGGGGTGGTTGACGACATTCAGCCCGATGCCGACCACGGCGGCGTCGGCGGAAAACCGGTCCACGAGGATGCCGGCCAGCTTTTGCCGGTCCGCGAGGATGTCATTGGGCCAGCGCAGGCGCACCGTGGGGAGGCCGAGCGCGCGCACAACGGTGAGCACCGCCCAGCTGGCGGCGAGCGGCAGCAGCGCCCAGCGGGCGGGGTCGCCCGGCGTGGGCACCACGGCCGAGAGCCATAATCCACCCTGGTCGGACACCCAGCGGCGCCCGGCGTGGCCGCGCCCGGCGGTCTGCACGCCGGCGGTTACGGCCGACCACGGCGGCAGATGCGCGGCCAGTGCATTGGTCGAGGTAACCTCGGCAAACTCGTGCAGCGTCCAGCCGTCGATGGCGCGGACGTCGAGTTCTGGAATCAGGGCGAGGTCGTTCAGCATGGGGGCGGGCTTCTCAGCGGACCTTGTGGGACAGGGAGATTTCCCGGCGACCTTCGGCGGACCAGGCGTGCTGGGCTCCATAATCGGGGTGCACGGCGACAATGCGATGCGGAACCCTGATCACCAGGGCGACGGCGGCGGCAATGGCGGCGACGACGCCCTCATCGAAGGCATCCGCGGCGGACATCACGGGGGGCGTCGGTTTCGTGGGAGCGGGCGGGAGGGCGCGTTGCTCGAGGAGGCGCACCGTCCGGCTGAGACGGTTCACCATCAGCCCGAGGTAGACCAGCGCCCCCAGCAGAATGAGCATTCCCACGGTTTGATAGTTCATGGCAGGAAAGGGGCGGGCGGGGCGGCGTCAGGCGATGGCCATCAGCATCGCGCCTTCCTCGACGGCGTCGCCGGGTTTGACCTGCACGGTGGAGATCCGGCCTTTTTTCGGGGCATAGATGTAGGTGTTCATCTTCATGGCCTCAAGGGTCATGACCTGCTGGCCTTCGTTGACCTCCTGGCCTGGTTTCACGTCGACCGACACGACCTTGCCGGTGAGCGGGCTCTTGATGGCGCCGGCCGCAACGGCGGGCGCGGCGATGGGCGCCGCTACCGGGGCGGAGGCGAGGTGGAAGGCGACCGGAGCAACGGCGGGCAATCCACCGGGATCGATGCCTTCCTCGAACATTTCAACCGTCACTTCATACACCTTGCCATCAACCGTGACTCGCAATTTTTTCATGGTGACTGCGGAGGGAATAAAACGGCGCGCTTACAGGGGGATGTTGCCGTGTTTCTTCGGTGGCCGCGTTTCGCGTTTCGAGAGCGTGTTGCGCAGGGCCATCGCCAGCACGCCGCGCGTCTGCGCGGGCTCGATGATGTCGGTGATCATCGCCTTGCCCGCGGCCTCGTAGGGCGAGGCGAATTTCTCGCGATACTCGGCGGCGAGTTCCTGCTCCCTGGCCTGGGGGTCGCTGGCGGAGCTGATTTCGCGCTTGAAGAGAATCTTGACCGCCCCCTCGGCGCCCATGACGGCGATCTCGGCCGTGGGCCAGGCGTAAACGACGTCCGCGCCCATGTCGCGGCTGCACATGGCGAGGTAGGCGCCGCCGTAAGCCTTGCGCAGGATGACGGTCAGCTTCGGCACGGTGGTCGCGGCATAGGCAAAGAGCATTTTCGCGCCGTGGCGGATGATGCCGCCGCGCTCCTGCGCGACGCCCGGCAGGAAGCCGGGGACGTCCACCAGCGTGACGATGGGAATGTTGAAGACATTGCAGAAGCGGATGAAGCGGGCGCCCTTGTCAGACGCGTCGATGTCGAGCGCGCCGGCCTTATGGGCGGGATTGTTGGCCACAAAGCCGGCCACGACGCCCTGCACGCGGCCGAAGCCCACCACCAGGTTCTTCGCAAAGTCGCGATGCACCTCGAGGAAATCGCCCTCATCGACCAGCCGGGCGATGACGTCGTGCACGGCGAAGGGCGCCTTGGCATCCTCGGGCACGAGCTGGTTCAGCACCGGGTCGGGCGACATGTCCACCTCCGGGGTGGGACAATGCGGCGGATCCACCACGTTGTTGGAGGGCAGGAAGGAAAGCAGCTTGCGGGCGATCTGCAGGGCGTGGGTGTCGTCCTCGGCGAGGAAATGCACGTTGCCGCTCACCGTGGCGTGGGCCGCCGCGCCCCCCACCTCGTCCATCGTGGTGCTCTGGCCGGTGGCCGCCTTGATGACTTCCGGGCCGCAGATGAACATGCTGGAGTTCTTCTGCGTCATGATGATGAAGTCGGACAGGGCCGGCGAATAGGCCGCGCCACCCGCGCACGGCCCGGCAATGATGGAAATCTGCGGCACCAGGCCGGAGAGCTCGACGTTGCGGAAGAACACCTCGCCGTAGCCGGAGAGCGATTCATCGCCCTCCTGGATGCGCGCTCCGCCCGAGTCGTTGATGCCGATCAGCGGAATGCCCGCCTTCTGCGCATAATCCATGAGGTCGCAGATCTTCTTGGCGTGGATGCGGCCGAGCGCGCCTCCGCCGACGGTGAAGTCTTGGCTGAAGGCCGCGACCGGCCGGCCGTCGACATAACCGACGCCGGTGATGACGCCGTCGCCCGGCATGGATTTGCCCTCCATGCCGAAGTGATGGCAATCATGCTGGGCATGCAGGCCCCATTCCATGAACGTGTTTTCCTGGAAGAGGACGGCGAGACGTTCGCGGGCGGTCAGGAGGCCCTTCTTGCGGCGCTCGGCGAGCTTGTCCTCGCCGCCCGCGGCGTAGGCGGCGCGGCGTTTTTGCTCGAGGTCGTTGAGCAATGCGGAGGAAATGGGCATGGCGAAGTTACCGGAGATCGAGGCGGGTGGGTGCGGCGAGAAAGGGATCGGTGAGGGAACCGGCCTAGGTCGGCTTCGACGCGCAAAGTTCAGTCAACACCCCATGCGTCGATTTGGGATGCAAGAAGGCGACGAGCTTGCCCGCCGCACCTTCCAAGGGCTTTTCATTGATCAGGCGCACGCCGGCGCCGGCAGCCTGCGCCAGCTGGCCCGTGATGTTGTCCGTGCGGAACGCGATGTGATGGATGCCCTCCCCGCGGTCGGCCAGGAATTTGGCAATCGGGCTTTGGGGCGAGGTCGGTTCCAGCAATTCCAAATGGACGCCACCGACATCGAAGAACGCCGTGCGCACTTTCTGCGAGGCGATCTCCTCGCGATGCTCGCACCGCAACCCAAGCGCTTTTTCATAAACGGGTACGGTCTCGTCAAGCGATCGAACCGCGATGCCAAGATGATCGATTTGCTTAATCATTTCTTATGGGTATGGCTCGGGGGCACGCAGTATGACGCAGCGCGAAGATTAGCTCTGCGCATATTTTGGCAAAGTGCCCTCATTGCTTGGTCTTTCGGCGGTTCAGCGTTGCCAAGATAAGATGGCAGCCTGATGCACAGCGCCGAAAAAGCGGACAACCGCGATTTGCGCTTTTATCACCTCGATGACAGCCCCGGTTAAACACGAAAAATCCGCTCCTTCTTTCTCACCAGCGACTTATGCGGATTGGCGGGCAACCGTCGAGCGGGAATTCAAAGGCGCACCGCTCGAGAAAAGATTCGTGACGCGCACGCCGGAGGACATCGACGTGCTGCCACTCTACCGCCGGGAGGACGCGGCGGCATGGAAGCTCATGACCCCGCCAGGCGAACCACCCTACCTGCGCGGCACCCGGCCGCCCGGTGAAGGGGCGGGGCGCTGGGTGGCGTGCACCGAGCCTTCGGAATATGACTTTTCACCGCTGCCGGCGCTGGCCCTGGCCTTGGCGCGCCCCGGGAAAGATGCGCCGGTGCGGGCCGATCCGCTGGGCTGGCTGTTGCGCCACGGATCGCTCCCCATGCCGCTGGCACGCTGCTTCGACGATGTGGCGGAGGGTATGCGGGAGACCGAAAAGGCCGGCCGGCCCGCCCGCCTCGTGGGCATCGGCGCGCACCTCTGGCATGAAGGCGGCGCCACGGCCGTGCAGGAGCTGGCGTTTGCCCTCGCCACCGGCGCCGAATACTGGCGCCGGCTGCTGGACCGTGGACTGGCACCTGCGCAGATCGCCGCGCACACGCACCTGGGTTTTGCGATCGGCGTGGATTTATTCATGGAAATCGCCAAGCTGCGCGCGGCCCGCGTGCTCTGGGCGAAGATGACCGGGGTCTTCGGCGCCGACGCCGGCGCGCAGAAGGTGTTCATGGTCGCGCGTACGGCCACTTGGGATAAAACGATCCATGATACCCACGTAAATCTGCTTCGCGTCACCACGCAGGCGCTTTCCGCCGTCGTCGGCGGGGCCGAGGCGATCGACATTCGTCCCTTTGATGAGGTAAGCGGCGGACCGACCAAGCTGGCGGCGCGCCTGTCGCGCAATCTCCACGCCATCCTCGCCGAGGAGTTTTCGTTCGAGCACCAGATCGATCCCGCCGGCGGCGCCTGGTACGTGGAAGCGCTCACCGAGCTGCTGGCCCGCAAGGCGTGGACACTCTTCCAAGAGGTGGAAAAGCGCGGCGGCATGGCCGAAGCGGTGCTCGCCGGCTACCCGCAGTCGCTCGTGGCCAAGGCAGCCGGGGACAAGCAGGCGCTGGTCGACACGCGCCGCCGTCCGATTCTCGGCACGACGGTCCAGCCCAACCTGCGGGAAGAGCCAAGGCACGCGCCCCAGGCGGTGGCGTCCGGCATCGCGAGGCGCAAGTCCGTGCCGAAATCCATCAAGAGTTTCCCCGCCCTGCAGGCGGCGGCTGCGAAGCGCACCACGCTGCCCACGCTGCGCATCGCCTGGACGCAGAAGCGCGAGGCCGGCCCGACCGCAACCGCCCTCAAGCCGTTCCGCGCCGCCGAGGGCTTCGAGGCCGTGCGCCGCGCCGGGGACGATTTTCTCACCCGCACCGGCCGCCGGGCGAAGGCGTTCCTCGCCAAGATGGGCCCGCCGAAACAGCACCGGGCGCGTGCCAGCTTCTCCTCGGCCTTTCTCGCCATCGCTGGCTTCGAGACCGACGACCGGCAGAGCTTCACCACCGCCGAGGAGGCGGCCGCGGCGGCGGCGGCCTCCGACGCGGTCATCGCCGTGCTCTGCTCGACTGACGACACCCACCCGCAGCTGGCGCCGGTTTTCGCCCGGCGCATCAAGGCCGCCCGGCCTGCGCTCGTTGTGGTCCTTGCCGGCCATCCAGGCGATCGGGAGCAGGAGTTCCGCGCCGCCGGTTTTGATGGATTCATTCACCCAGGCTCCAATGTCCGGACGACTCTCGCCCAACTGCAGCGTCTCGCCGGTGTCCTCTCATGAAAGTCCACCCGGATTTCACCCGGATTCCCTTCGACGATCCCGCGGCGCCCGCCGCGCCGGTCCGCCCCGCGGTGGAAGCAGCCCCATGGCTGACCCATGAGCAGATTGCCGTGAAGCCCGTCCACACCGCGGCTGACATTGCGACGGTCGGGCAGCCGCTCGATTCGATGCCGGGTTTCCCGCCGTTCCTGCGCGGACCATACCCGACAATGTACGTCGCGCGGCCGTGGACGGTGCGGCAGTATGCCGGCTTCTCGACCGCCGCCGAGAGCAACGCCTTTTATCGCCGCAATCTCGCCGCGGGCCAGATGGGCCTGTCGGTCGCCTTCGACCTCCCGACGCACCGCGGTTACGACTCCGACCACCCGCGGGTCGTGGGCGACGTCGGCAACGCCGGTGTGGCGATCGATTCGATCCTGGACATGAAGCAGCTCTTCGACGGGATCCCGCTGCGCGATGTCTCGGTGTCGATGACGATGAACGGCGCGGTCATCCCCATCATGGCGTTCTACATCGCCGCCGCCCTGGAGCAGGGGGCGAAGCTCCCGGAGCTGGCGGGCACGATCCAGAACGACATCCTCAAGGAGTTCATGGTGCGCAACACCTACATCTACCCGCCCGGGCCCTCGATGCGCATCATCGCCGATATCTTCGCCTACTGCGCGCAGCGCATGCCCAAGTTCAACTGCATCTCGATCTCGGGCTACCACATGCAGGAAGCGGGCGCCACGGCCGACCTCGAGCTGGCCTACACGCTGGCCGACGGCCTCGAGTATCTGCGCACGGGCGTGCAGGCCGGCATCGACATCGATGCGTTCGCCCCGCGCCTGAGCTTCTTCTGGGGCATCGGCAAAAACTTCTTCATGGAGATCGCCAAGCTGCGCGCCGCCCGCGTGCTCTGGGCGGAAATGGTGGCCCGGTTCCATCCCAAGAACCCCGGGTCGCTCGCGCTCCGCACGCACGCGCAGACCTCGGGCTGGAGCCTCACCGCGCAGGATCCCTTCAACAACGTCGCCCGCACCTGCCTCGAGGCGCTGGCCGCCGCCGGCGGCCAGACGCAGTCGCTCCACACCAACTCGCTCGACGAGGCGATGGCGCTGCCCACCGATTTCTCGGCCCGCATCGCGCGCAACACCCAGCTTTACCTCCAGCAGGAGACCGGCATCTGCCGGACGATCGATCCGTGGGCCGGTTCGTACTACGTCGAGCATCTCACCGACGCGCTCATCCAAAAGGCGCGCCAGCATCTGGAGGAAGTCGAATCCCTCGGCGGCATGGCCCGGGCCATCGAGACCGGCCTGCCCAAGATGCGCATCGAGGAGGCGGCCGCCCGGCGCCAGGCCGCCATTGATTCGGGCAAGGAAACCATCATCGGCGTCAACCAGGCCGTGCTCGAGAGCGAGCCGCCCATCGACATCCTCGAGGTGGACAACACCGCCGTGCGCGAAGCGCAGATCAACCGTCTCCACGAGCTCAAGGCCTCCCGCGATCCCGCCGCCGTGCAGGAGGCGCTCGACGCCCTCACCGCGGCCGCCCGCGACCGCTCGGGCAACCTGCTGGCGCTGGCCGTCGTCGCCGCGCAGGCCCGCGCCACGCTCGGCGAGATCTCCGACGCGATGGAAAAAGTGTTTGGACGTCACCAGGCGGTTGTCCGTACCATCGCCGGCGTGTATCGTTCAGAGTGGGGAGCCAGCCCGGAGCTCGAGGAAGTCCGCGCGTTGACCGACGCCTTTGCCGCGCGCGAAGGCCGCCGCCCCCGCATCTACATCGCCAAGCTCGGGCAGGACGGCCATGACCGCGGCGCGAGGGTCGTGGCCACGGCGTATGCCGACTTTGGCTTCGACGTGGACATCGGCCCGCTCTTCCAGACACCCGAGGAAGCGGCCCGCCAGGCCGTCGAAAACGACGTGCACGCCGTGGGCATGAGCTCGCTCGCCGCCGGACACAAGACGCTGCTGCCCCAGCTCGTCGCGGAGCTGAAGCGGCTCGGCCGGCCTGACATCATGGTCGTCTGCGGCGGGGTCATTCCACCGCAGGACTACGAGGCGCTCCGCGCCGCGGGCGTCGCGGCCATTTTCGGCCCCGGCACCAGGCTGCCCGCCACCGGCCGCGAAATCATGCGCCTGCTCAACGAGCGCCTCGGCCACGCCTGAGCGCCGGGCGGTCAGCGCTTCGGCTCGGGCGGTTTGATGAGGATGGAAACGACCTCCGTCGATTCCACCAGGCGGCGGTCCTTGACTGCGGGATCGAATTTCCACTGGCGTACCGCGGCCAGCGCCGGTTCGGAGAATGCCGGATGGTTGCATTCGACGACCTCCGCCGACTCCACCTCGCCCCGGGTGTTGATCCGGCAGCTCACCTTGACCCGGCCCTCCAGCACGTTTGCCATGAGTTCGATGGGATAGACGGCCCTGACGGGACGGGTGGGTACGGCGTGGAATTCTTTCTTCCGTCCGCTCCAAAAATCGTCTGTTTTTTGCTTTTGCGCGGCGAGGTAAGCCGCCGGCATCCTAGAGTGCAGCAGCTCAACGCCGTCGGAGAAGATATGCACTATGTAGTTCCCCTCTTCGAGGGGTATCTCCAGCTGGAAATTCAGATCAAAGTCTTCCTCCTTGCCGGCCTCCAGGTCCGGCATGCGCGAGAAAACGACGCTCGTGTCCTTCCAGGTCGTGAGTTCCAGCACGAAAAAACAGTTCTTGAGCGTGACGTCCGATTTCGCAATGCCCTGGATTTCCATTTCATAGTTCATGCGCGCCGCGCCGCCGATTATCTCCAGATGACGGGTTGTAACGTTAAACTTCGGGAGGGCGACGAAGCCCGGCAAATAAGCCGGCGCCTTGACGAGGCCGAACCGCCGGCCGTAGGCCTGCTGGAGCTTTCCATCCACATCGATTTCCGGGAAGCCGTTGCGAATCTCCCGCACCATCCGGAGCCGGCCATCTTCGTTGACGACAAAGGCGTTTTGGGCGGACGCGCGCGGGGTGATCGCCAGGACGCTGAGCACCAGCAGATGCATGACCTTGGGAAGGGTTAGCATGAATATTCCTCTAGGCCGGAATTTCTCGCGAGAACAGCAGAAAGGGGCGCACTACGGCGGCGAATGTCATGTTGCCAAGCTGGGCGCCAGCTCCATCTTTTGGTTGCGACACATGACAAAGCCGGTCCACGCGCATCCCGACTGGCGGCCCGAGAACGCGGGCCCTGAGTTTGCCGCCCGCATCGTGCCGGCGGGGGCCAAGGCATCGTGCCCCGCAAAGTCATCCCATGTGCCGCGCCGCCGGCGGCTTTCGCCGGAGGAGTATGCCGAAGGCGTGCGACGGGGCGACCGGGCGCTGCTGGCGCAGGCCATCACGCTGATCGAGAGCGACGCCTCCGCCCGCATTGACGAGGCACAGGCCGTGCTCGCGAACCTGCTGCCGCACACGGGCCGTTCCGTGCGCATCGGCATCACGGGCGTACCCGGCGCGGGCAAAAGCACGCTCATCGAGGCCTTGGGCACCCGGCTTTGCCGCCAGGGCAAAAAGGTGGCCGTGCTCGCGGTCGACCCGAGCAGCAGCATCAGCCGCGGCAGCATCCTCGGTGACAAGACGCGCATGGAACAGCTGGCGCGCGAACCCAACGCCTTCATCCGGCCCTCGCCCTCGGGCGGCGCGCTGGGCGGCGTCGCCCGCAAGACGCGCGAGACCATTCTCGTCTGCGAGGCGGCGGGCTACGAGGTCATCCTGGTCGAGACCGTCGGCGTGGGGCAGAGCGAGATCGCCGTCCGCTCCATGGTGGATTTCCTGCTGCTGCTCACGATCACGGGCGGCGGCGACGACCTGCAGGGCATGAAGCGCGGTGCGCTCGAACTGGCCGACGCCGTGGGCGTGACGAAGGCCGACGGCGCGAACGCCGCGCCCGCCCGGGCCACCCGGCGCCTGCTGCAGGATTCGCTGCATTATCTGGCGCCGCCGACGCCCGGCTGGCCGGCCCGCGCGCTGATCTGCTCGGCGCGCACAGGGGCGGGCGTGCCCGAGCTGTGGAGCACGGCCGAGGAGTTTCTCCAGACCACGCGGGCCAACGGCGCGTTTCTCGAGCGCCGCCGCCGGCAGAATCTCGCCTGGGCGCAATCAATGCTCGAGGAGGCGCTACGCCATCACTTTTTCCGCCAGCCCCGGGTGGCGGCGCGCCGCGCCGCGTGGGAACAGGCGATTCTCGACGGCAAAATCCCCGTCACCGCCGCCGTGCGTGAGTTGCTGGCCCTGGGCGGGGAGTGAACGGCCATGCTTTTTCACCCCGGCGTTTCCCGTTTCCACCCGGACCGTGGCTGACGGCCATCCGCACGGAAACGGGCAAGCGGCCGGAAAGCGGCAGTAAGGCGATCACGGCACGGCGACGACCGTGCAGGGGGCCCGCTGTTCAACGTAGCGCGTGATGGGGCTTTTGGCTCGCGTGGCGGCGGACGCATGATCGTGTTTACCCATGATGATGCAGTCGGCCTTGATCGCATCGCCATACGCGACGATCTCCCGGGCCGGCTCGCCCTCGCGGATGGTGGTCGAGACCTGGTACCCCTCGTCACGGAGGTAGCGTTCGAGGCGCTCAAGCTTGTCGATGGCCGCGGTTTCCTCCTCGGTGCTGAGCACGCCGGGCGCGATCTCCCGGCTGCCGGACGAGACATGCATGAGGACGAGCTGGCTGCGGTTGCGGCGGGCCAGCATCGCGGCGCACTCGATGACCTCGGGAGTTTCCTCGGAGAAATCGATGGGAACGAGGATCGTGCTCATGCAGCCATTGTAATGATCGGCGGGCAGGCTGACTCCGCAAATCTTGCCAAAAACCGTGCGTGTAAAAACCGGATGCGCCAGCCATGCCGGCGGGCGCCCAGAACAATATACGCCCAACAATTGGCAAGCGGTGCGAAGCGGAATCCCGGCATTTGGCGTACATATTTACCGTTGTTCTTTGGTTACCTCCGCATCGCTGGCACGCCGGCAGCCGATGCACCGGATTCCGCCTTCGCCACCCCTGACAAGGCATGAATCCACGGAAATTCCGCCCGGATTAAAACCCGGGCGGTTGGTGAACACGATCAAGGTAATCCCTCTCGTGGTTCACGTGATTGAGGACTAAGTGCGCAGCTCCCCGCGGGAAACCGCGGGGAGCTTGCACGCGCCCGCCGTTTTCCCAGCCTAACCCCAACAACCTCTGACGCCCGCGTTGCCGCCGCCGCAACGCGGGCATTTCATTTTTCGACGGGAGCCAGAATGCCGTCGCGCCAACCGATGCGGTGGGGCGTGCCGAGCCCGGCCATCGGTCGCCCCACATGCGCGCGGCGTGTTCGGGCGGCCGGGCGGGCCGGCTTTTTTGGGGGGCAGCGGCAGGCGGCCGACGGGGCGATGGGCTTCGAGCGTTGGTCGCAGGACGCGGCAGGCGCGGGAAATCAGCCGGACGGTCCCGCCACCGCTCCGTCGGCACCGCCCGGAGCGGGAGGGAAATGGTGTTTTGGTTTGCCGCCCACCTGATTAGGTGGATGTTGACTGGCGCGCACTGTCCATGTCGAACGAGATTCCATTAGCTCAATCACGCAGCAAAAGCATCGTCGAGCACCTCAAGGCCTCGCAGATCTGGCGCGATTACGAAAAGGCGTTTGCGGAGGCCACGGGCCTGCCGCTCGGCCTGCGGCCGGTGGAGACGTTTCAATTTCCGCTGGCCGGCCAGAAGAACGAGAATCCTTTTTGCGCCCTGCTCGCCCGCACCAACAAATCCTGTTCCGCCTGCCTGCAAATGCAGCAACAGATCGCCGAGGTGGCGAAGGTGGAGGCCCAGACGCTGCGGTGCTTCGCGGGGCTGTGCGACACCGCCATCCCCGTGCGGGTGGGCGAGAACCTGATCGCCTTCCTGCAAACTGGCCAGGTGCTCCTCCACCGGCCCAGCAAGCGCGAATTCAAGCGCGTGACCCGCCAGTTGCTCCAGTGGGGTCTCGAGATCGACCTCAAACGGATCGAGGAGGCTTATTTTCAGACCCGCGTCGTGTCGAAGCGCCAGTATGAGTCGATCATCCGCCTGCTGGCGATCTTCGCCCAGCATCTCGCCGCGCTGAGCAACCAGCTCATGGTGCGGGAGGAGAAGGCGGAGTCGCCGATGATCGCGCGGGCGCGCGCCTACATCGCCGATCATCAAAGCGATGAGCTCTCGCTCAAGGAGGTGGCGCGGGCGGTCAACACGAGCGCCTTCTATTTCTGCAAGATGTTCAAGCAGGCCATCGGACTCACGTTTACGGACTACCTCGCACGGGTGCGCGTGGAAAAGGTGAAGAATCTGCTGCTCAACCCGCACAAGCGCGTCAGCGAAGCGGCCTTCGAAGCCGGCTTTCAATCGCTTTCGCAGTTCAACCGCGTCTTCAAAAAGATCGAGGGCATGTCGCCCAGCGATTTTCGCGAACAGCTGCACGCGGACGGCGGCCCCGTGCCGATCTGAGCCGACCCGCTCCTCCCGGCGCGCCGGCCGGGGCGGGAAATCCTAGCTTCGGGCCGGCGTGTGCCAGGGCAGAGGGCACACCGGCTTGCCGGGGGAACCATTGCCGGCGGCGTGCGCGTTGACCGGTGAATATTGGCAGACTTCGCAGAAGGCTTGGATCTCGCGGTGGGCGAGGAAGCGGAAGGTCAGCAACAGTTCGTCCACGCAGATGGTGGCGGCCGCATCGTCGAGGTGATGCTTGCTGCGCGGGACGGTCTGGGCCACGAACGCCAGCGCCGCCTGCCCGGCGATGAAATAGTTGATGAGCGGATTCAGGCGGCAATGGCAGCTCGTGCCGATGATCCGCGTCGCCGGAGGATGGCGGGAAAGCCACTGATGGGTGGATTTGCTGTGGAAGAGGGAGAACAGCTGTTTGATCGACTCGTCCATGAGATAGACGAGCGTATCGGGATTACCCAGCGGCGTAGTCGCGGGGGCAGCGCGAAGGAGGATTTCCCACTTCCGCTTGATTTCCGCGCGGTGGCCGTCGAGAGCCTCCAGGTACGCTTTCTTCACGCGGCCATAGTGACAGGTAACGCACCATCCGGCAGCGCACCCCTTGGCGAGCATTGCGCATTTTTTGCAGGAGGAAAAGACGGCCGGACGCCGGGGGGCGGGGTTTGGCCGCGGGCCGGCGCCTTAATCCTAAACCCCGAAGAACTTCGCCGCCTTCAGGATGACCTCGGCGAGCCGGTCAACCTCCTCGGGCGTGTTGTACAGGTAGAAACTGGCGCGGGTGGTGGCGGGAACTCCGAGTTTGCGCAAGAGGGGCTGGGTGCAGTGATGCCCGCCCCGCAGGGCGAGGCCCTCCTGGTCGGCGAACGTCACCACGTCATGCGCATGGATGCCGGGCAGGGCGAAGCTCACCAGGGCGCCGCGCGGGCCGCGCGGGCCGAGCAGGCGAATGCCGGGAACGGCACGCAGGCGTTCGCCGGCGTAGCAGGCCAGCTCCTCGTCGTGGGCGGCGATCGCCGCGCGGCCGACGGCATCGAGGTAGTCCATGGCGGCATGCAGCCCCACGGCGCCGGCAATATGGGGTGTGCCGGCCTCAAACTTGTGCGGCACTTTGTTCCAGGTGCTCTGCTCGAACTGCACCGAGGCAATCATTTCGCCGCCACCTTGAAAGGGATCGAGCGACTCGAGCAGCGCATGACGGCCGTAGAGCACGCCGATGCCCGTGGGGCCGGCCATTTTGTGCCCGGAGAAGGCCAGGAAGTCGCAGCCCAGCCTCTGGACGTCGAGCGGCAGGTGGCCAGCGCTCTGGGCGGCGTCGACCACGGTGAGGACGCCGTGGCGGCGCGCGCGGGCGCACAGTTCAGCCACGGGGTTGATCGTGCCCAGCGTGTTCGAAACGTGGGTGAAGGCGAAGAGCTTCACGTTGCGCCCGAGCAGGGCGTCGAGTCCGGCGAGGTCCAGCAATCCCTCGTCACCCGTCACGGGGACAAAGAGCAGCTGCGCGCCGGTGCGCTGCGCGAGCAACTGCCACGGCACCAGGTTGCTGTGGTGCTCCATCTCGGTGACGAGGATGGCGTCGCCCCGCTGGAGGCGCGGGGTGAACACGTAGGCGACGAGGTTGATGCTTTCGGTGGTTCCGCGCGTAAACACGATCTCCTCGGGCAAGGCGGCGTTGATAAACCGGGCGGCGCGGGCGCGGGCGGCTTCGTAGGCGGTGGTGGCCCGGTTGCTCAGTTCGTGGATGGCGCGGTGGACGTTGGCATTGTCCCGTTCGTAATAGCGCGTGAGCGCCTCGATGACCGCGCGGGGTTTCTGGGTGGTGGCGGCGTTGTCCAGATAGACGAGCGGCCGGCCGTGGACCGTCTGATCCAGGATGGGAAAATCCGCGCGCAGCGCGGCCCAGTTGGGGGCGTGGACGGGCGGTTTCATTCGGTCGTGACGGTGGCCGCCTCGCCGTGGATGGCCTGGAGGGCGGCGTGCCAGCCGAGCGTCGCGCATTTGATGCGCGCCGGAAACTGGTGGACGCCAGCAAAGGCGGAAAGATCGAGATCCTCCTCGTCCGGGGTGCCTTGGGTGACGATGTCCTTGAACCGGCCAAACAACGCCTCGGCCTCGGCGACGGTCCGGCCCTTGAGGCGCTGGGTCATCACCGACGTGGAGGCCTGGGAGATGGCGCAGCCCGCACCCTGAAAACTGATGTCGGCGATGCGGTCGCCCTCGACCTGCACGTACACGGTGACTTCATCGCCGCACACGGGGTTGTTGCCAGCGGCGACCCGGTTGGCCGTCGGCAGCTTGCGAAAATTCCGCGGCCGGCGGTTGTTTTCGAGGATGACGTTTTGGTAGAGTTCGGTCAGATCCATGAAAACGGTGAACGTAAGCCGGATTTAGCCCGACCGCTAGCGGTTTTTGAGATGCCCGGGAAGGCCAGCCGGCCGCGCGGGAGGCCGCAGCTTCAGGGAAACAACCATTGCTTCTTCCAGCCGCCGTTCTCGCGGGTATAGAGGACGCGCTCGTGACGGCGAAAGGGCTTCTGCTTCCAGAACTCGATGCGCTCCGGCACCACGCGGTAGCCGGACCAGAAGGGCGGCCGGGGCACGGCGCCCAAGGGATAACGCAGCACCACTTTTGCGCAGGCCTGCTCGAGTTCGAAATAGCCCTGTATGGGACGCGATTGCTGCGAGGCCCAGGCGCCGATCTGGCTCAGGCGCGGCCGCGTGGCAAAGTAGGCGTCGGCCTCAGCGTCGCTCACGCGCTCGACCCGGCCGGTGATGCACACCTGGCGGCCCAGGGGGTTCCAGTAGAAGCAGAGCGAGGCCCGCGGATTGTCGCGGAGGTTGACCGCCTTGGCACTCTCGAGATTGGTGTAGAAAACGAAGCCGCGTTCGTCGACATGCTTCAGCAAGACCATGCGCACGGAGGGACGGCCCTGCGCATCCGCCGTGGCCAGCGCCATGGCCGTGGGTTCATCCATGCCGCAGTGGTTTGCATCGTTGAGCCAAGCGATGAATTGCGTGATGGGATCGGTCATGGCGTGGGCGCTATCCCGGCCGGCTGACAAAGTAGCCGCGTTGGGGAAACGCGGCTACCGGGTGTGAGGTTCGGGTTGCAGGCGAGTTAGCCGCTGGTGACAGACTTGATGGTGGCGGGGCCATCACCGTTTCGAGGCGGCGGCGGTTTGGACGCAGGCACGGCCGGAATGGCGCTGATGGGAACAGTGCCACCCGCGGCCTGCGTGGCGGCCAGCTTCTGATACAAGGCGAAGCGCTTGTTTACCTCCGCCTGGGCGAGACGGTCGAGTTCCTCCGAGCGCGCGGGATTCTTCTTCTCCAGCATGCGGAAGCGGTTCTCCGACTTGGTATATTTGGTGAGGGCGATCTTGGGGGCGGGGGAATCGAGCATCAGGGGGTTCTCGCCGCGCTCGGCGCGCCGCGGATCGTACCGGAAGAGCGGCCAGTAGCCGGTCTCCACGGCGAGCTTCTGGTGCTCAATGCCATCGATCAGCGAATAGCCGTGCGAGATGCAGTGGGCGAAGGCGATGACGAGCGACGGGCCGGGGTAGGACTCGGCCTCGCGCAGGGCGGTCAGCGTCTGGTTGTCGCGGGCGCCGATGGCGATGCGGGCGACATAGATGTTGCCGTAGGTCATGGCGAGCATGCCGAGGTCCTTCTTGCCGATGGCCTTGCCCCCCATGCTGAAGCGGGCGGCGGCGCCGAGGGGCGTGGCCTTGGAGCATTGGCCACCGGTGTTGGAGTAAACCTCGGTGTCAAGAACGAGGACATTGACCTTGCGGCCGGAAGCGAGCACGTGGTCGAGACCGCCGTAGCCGATGTCGTAGGCCCAGCCATCGCCGCCGACGACCCAGACGCTTTTCTTCACGAGATAATCGGCCAGATCGCTGAGCTGGCACGCCGCGGCATCGGAGGAGAAGTCGGCGAGTTTGCCGCGCAATTCAATGACGCGGGCGCGCTGGGCGGCGATGCCAGCCTCGGTGTTCTGGTCGGCCTGGAGGAGCGCCTCGACCAGGGGCGGACCGACGCGCGCGGCCAGCTTCTGGAGCAGATCGCGCGCGACGCCCTCCTTCCGGTCGAGCCCCAGGCGCAGGCCGAAGCCGAACTCGGCGTTGTCTTCAAAGAGCGAATTGGACCAGGCGGGACCGCGGCCTTCATGGTTCCGAGTGTAGGGCGTGGTCGGCAGGTTGCCGCCGTAGATGGAGGAGCAGCCCGTGGCGTTGGCAATGACCACGCGGTCGCCGAAGAGCTGGGTGAGCAGCTTGACGTAGGGAGTTTCGCCGCAGCCGGAGCAGGCGCCGGAGAACTCGAAGAGCGGATCGAGAAACTGCGCGCTCTTCACCTGGTCAAGCTTGAGAGTGGTGCGATCCGGCGAAGGCAGCCGCAGGAAGAACTCGAAATTCTGGCGCTCCGGCTCGCGCAGCGGCGCCTGGGGCTGCATGTTGATGGCCTTCCGCTGGGGATTGGTCTTGTCCTTGACCGGGCAGAACTGCACGCAGAGTTCGCAACCGGTGCAATCCTCGGGCGCAACCTGCAGCGTATAGCGCATGCCCTTGACCTCGGGGGAGCGGAAATCGGTCGAGTGGAAGGACGCCGGCGCCCCCACCAGGGCCTCGGGCGGATAATACTTCGCGCGGATGGCGGCGTGCGGACAGATCTCGACGCACTTGTTGCACTGGATGCAGAGCGCAGTGTCCCACACGGGGATTTCGTCGGCGATGTTGCGCTTTTCCCAGCGGGAAGTGCCGGTCGGCCAGGTGCCGTCGGGCGGGAAGGCGCTCACGGGGAGCTGATCGCCGCGGCCGGAAAGCATGACGGCGGTGACGTTGCGGATGAAGTCAGGCGCGTCCTCGGGGACGGGGGGCGGACGGTGCAGCGCGGAGGCGGCGCCGGCCGGGATGGGAACCTCGCGCATGGCCTCCAAGGCGCTGTCCACGGCGGCGGAGTTCTTCTTCACCACCTCCTCACCCTGTCGGCCGTAGGATTTCTTGATGGATTTCTTGATGCTTTCGAGGGCCTGCGGGAGCGGCAGCACGCGGCTGAGCGCGAAGAAGCAGGTCTGCATGATGGTGTTGATGCGTCCGCCGAGGCCGCAGGCGCGGGCGACGGCGCCTGCGTCGATGGCATAGAAGCGCAGTTTCTTCGTGATGATTTCCTGGCGCGTCTCCACGGTGAGGCGCTCCCAAAGCGTCTCGATGGGGCCGGGGGCGTTGAGCAGGAAGACGCCGCCGGGTGCGGCGTGATCAAGGACGGGCTGCACCTCGAGCAGCGAGAACTGGTGGCAGGCGAGAAAGTCGGCCTGACGGATGAGGTAGGGGGCGCGGACGGGTTTGTCGCCAAAGCGGAGGTGCGAGATGGTGGCGGCGCCGGACTTTTTCGAGTCATAGACGAAATAGCCCTGGCCGAATTTGCCCGCCTCCTCGCCGATGATCTTGATCGTGTTCTTGTTGGCGCCCACGGTGCCGTCGGCACCGAGACCGAAGAAGACGGCAAGGGTGCGGTCCGGCGGCTCGATGTCCACGGCTGGATCGTAGTTGAGCGAAAGGCCGGTGACGTCGTCGTGGATGCCGATGGTGAAGGGATTCTTCGGCAGCGGCTTGCCGAGTTCGGCGTACACCGCGAGGACCATGGCGGGGGTGAACTCCTTCGACGAGAGGCCATAGCGGCCGCCGATGACGGTGACGCGGCCGCCGCGCGGCGAGAACCAGCCTGCCACCTCGGCTTCGCGCAGGGCAGTGACGATGTCGACATAGAGCGGCTCGCCGACGGCGCCGGGTTCCTTGGTGCGGTCGAGCACGGCGATGGAACGCACGGTGCGGGGCAGCGCGGCGACGAGCGCCCGCGTGGAGAAGGGGCGATAGAGCCGGACCTTGAGAACGCCGGTCTTTTCCCCGTTGGCGTTGAGCCAGGCGGTGGTTTCGGCGGCAGTTTCGGCGCCCGAACCCATGATGATGATCACGCGCTCCGCCTCGGGGTGGCCTTCATAGTCGAACAGGTGGTAATGACGTCCGGTGAGCTTGCCAAAGAGGTCCATCGTCTCCTGCGTGAGGGCGGGAGCCGCCTCGTAGAAACGGTTGATCGATTCGCGGGCTTGGAAGAACACATCGGGGTTCTGCGCCGTGCCGCGCAGCACGGGATGATCCGGAGTGAGGCCGCGGCGGCGGAAAGCGGCAACCGCATCGGCGTCGATGAGCGCACGCAGGGTGTCGTCGTCGAGGCGGTTGACAGTGTTGACCTCGTGCGAAGTCCGGAAACCGTCGAAGAAATGGAGGAAGGGAATGCGGGTGCGCAGCGTGGCGGCATGCGCGATCGCGGCGAGATCGTGCGCCTCCTGCGGAGAGTTGGAGGCCAGCATCGCCCAGCCGCACTGCCGGCAGGCCATGACATCGGAGTGGTCGCCGAAGATGGAAAGGGCATGCGTGGCGAGGGTGCGGGCGCTGACGTGGAAGACGCACGGCGTGAGTTCGCCGGCGATCTTGTACATGTTGGGAATCATCAGCAGCAGTCCCTGGGAGGCGGTGAAGGTGCTGGCGAGCACGCCGGCTTGCAGCGTGCCGTGCACGGCCCCGGCCGCGCCGCCCTCGGACTGCAACTCGACGACCTCGGGCACCAGCCCCCAGATATTTGGTTGACGCGCGACCGCCCATTCATCGGCGTATTCGGCCATCGGGGAGGATGGCGTGATCGGATAGATGGCGAAGATCTCGCTGAGACGGTAGGCAGCAGCGGCGACGGCCTCATTGCCATCAAGGGTTGAAACGTCGGCGGTGGCGGTGGTTTTCACAGTTAAATTATACGACTAAGTGATTGAAGAATCAGAGGATCCTGGAAGAGTAGCGTCGTTCCGAGAGAACTTCTCCGCATCCCTTGGCAAGCATTGCGCAGATCTTGGGAGGGGGCAAGTCCGAGGGAGGACCAAGCCGGGGAAGCAGAAGCCAGCCAGCAGGTCTGAAAAGGGTGGTGCGTCTCTGCTTCGCGACCAAAAAAAGCCCCGGCACGAGGCCGGGGGCTGGGGAGATTCGGTTGTCGTCCGGACGCCTACTTGGCTGGCGGCGGCGGTGCTTGGGTCAGCGAACTGGCGGCCACCTTTTGCGCAACCATTTCATACATGCGCTGGATTTCCAGTTCGGCGTTACGGCGGTTGATTTTAGTCAACTCGACCTTTTTGGCGAGTTCGAGGACTTCGTGATTCATGTCTTCACGCTTGTTGCGAAGATTGGTGATCTCGATTTCGAGATTGGCAATCTGCTTGGACAGCCTGTCGGCCTCGTTCTCATACTTGGTGGTCTCATCCAGGACCTTGCGATCCTGCTCATCCTTGTCCCGCTGGGCCTTTTCCTGGCGTTGATGTTCCTTTTCATCCCGGACTGCCTGCGCCTTGCGGGCGTCTTCCTGGGCCTTGGTCTCGATTTCCTTGCGGTGGGCATCCTCGGCCGCCTTTTCCTCCGCCACGCGTTGTTGATCGGCAAGCACCTTGGCGGCCATCTCGGGCTGCGCGACCTTGAAAAAATAGACGCCGAAGGCGATCAGCAGGGCGACGGGGAGGATGACATAAAACTTGTTCATAGAAACGGGAGGTGGGTTGGAGGGCTCAGCTCTTTTTCTTTGCGGCGGCCTCGGCGTCGGCGCGGGCTTTCTCAGCGGCGGCGAGTTGGTCCAGCAGATTGTAATAGGTCTTCACGTTGGCTTCGGCCTGAATCACGAAAGTGCGCAGAAAGGCTTCCTCATCGCTGTATTGCTTCTTCTCCAGGTCAAGCTTGGCGAGTGCATCCTTGATTTCATCGGCGTCACTCTTCAGGCGTTCCAGCTGGGGGCGGAGGCGCTTGTTGACGTCATCATAGGCCCGGGTCCGACGGTCCAGCAGGGCGGCGCGGACGGCTCTATCCTCCTCCTCCTTTTTCTCCTTGGCCGCGCGGGCCGCCATGCGCACCTTCTGCGCCGCGATGGCATCCTCGATGGCCTTCTTGCGCAGCTCCAGTTCCTTGCGGGTCTTTTCCCTCTTCGCATCCTGGATGGCCTGCTCCGCCTTCTGCTGCTTCACGGCGTACTCCTTGCTGAAATTCAAGTAGAAAGCGCTGAAGACCAGCAGGCCGACTAACGGCCCTATGATGTAGGCTTTATTCATAACGGACGGGATAAATGGTGATGGATGATGGTTGGGTTAAAGTGGCTTACTGGGAATTGAGCCGGTTCTCACGATCCTGCAGAGTGGCCTTGATGGCATCCTCCATCCTCGCAGCCTCCGCTTTGGCCTCGGGATATTTGGCGGCCTCCGCGACCGCTTTAATGGCTTCATCATACTCCTTCAGGTCCAGTGCGAGGTAGGCGTAAAACAGCCAGCCAATGTGCGGCTTTTCCGTGCCGCCCTTGGCCTCGCAGACCTTCATGTGCTCAAAGGCCTCCTTGTACTTGTCGATGGTGAAGTAAACCTGGGCAATCTGATACTCGATCTGTCCGGACTTCGGGAAAACCTTGGCAGCTTCCTTGAGGATCTCGACCGCTTTGTATTCGCGGTGGAGTTGCTGATAGGAGTTGGCGAGAAGCTCATAATTGGGCCGGGTTCGTTCGATCGAACCATCCCTCAGGCCCTGCTCGAGCAGCCTGCAGGCCTCTGAAAACTGGCCGATGTTAAAATAGATGCCGACTAGGTTGTAGTTGTCCTTCTGACTGTTCATTATCCCGAGCTTCTGGGCGCGCTCGATGGTTAGAATGGTCCGGATATTATAGCTGTAGGCGGCCCTGTCATCATGCTTCTCCGTGGCGGTGGTGGCGAGCTGCAGATAGCAGGAGGCAAGCTGCTGCCAGAAGCTCTTGTTCTCGGGTTTCATTGTGACCAGCAATTCCAGCAACTCGGCTGTTTCGCTGAAACGGCCGAGTTGGGAGAGCTCGGTGAGCTTCAACTGATAAACCGAGTCGCGTGGCCGGGTCGCCAAGTGCAGACACCTGTCCGTCCAGTAAAGTGCCTTCTCCATTAAGGCGGTGTCCGCCTTCAGCTCGACGCCGGGTGTCTCCTCGGGCTGCCCTCGGGAAAGGTACAGTACGGCGATGAAATAGCAGTTTTCCGGAGTGAAATCCTTGTTGTCCTTGATCCACCGTTCGAGGGCTTGATCGGACTTGGCGTAGCAGGCAGCCCGCCGCTTGGGATCCTTGGTGGCGGCTCCCTCCTGATAGTTGAGCTGCGCCACGAGATAGAGGGTTTCCAGATGGGACTTCTCGGCAAAATAATGGTGCTGGTCGTCGATGGCCAGACAGCGCTCGAGCGCCACCAAGGCGTCACTCGAACTCGTACTGCTCTTCTGGAAAAGGGTCTGCGCCTTGATTTGGTACAAGACCGCCGCGTCGTAGCTGTCGGCGGCGGCTTTTGAGAGGCCTTTTTCAATGATGCCGAGCGCCTTGTCCCACTCCTTGGCATCGCTGGCCGGACGAAGATCATTGTTGATCAGATCGGCGATGTCGTCGGAGATCTGAGGCGGTGTCGGCTCTTCCGCCCGGCCGACGGCAGACAGGCTGGCACTCAACCCGGCGGCGAGGAGCAGGGTTGTCAGGGAAAGGTTGGTCCGGAACAAGGCCATGACGATAAACAGGGAAAGCTGGGTCAGTCGTTGAAACTAAAGACGATGGGCACCGACATGCGGGTGTTGACCGCGCGACCGCCTCTCCGCCCCGGGCGGAACTTCCATTTGCTGACAGCCTGCACGGCCGGCACTTCGAATTCGCGATGGGTCGAATTGATGACGTAGGCGTCGCGCACGTCGCCATTGACATCCACGATGAAGCCGATGTTGACCTCGCCCGTGATGCCGGCCCGGCGCATTTCATAGGGATAAATCGGCTGCTGCTGCAGGCGCGCCACGGGGATCTGGTCGAGCTGGGAGATGTCGAAAATCTGGCCGAGACCCCGGCCGAAGCCGGACGGAGGGATGGGAGGAATGGTAACGATACCCTTGGCCTGAGCGAGGCCTGGCGGCGGCGGGGGTGCGATCTGCTGCACAAACGTGGCGTCGGGCACGATGGTCGGAATGTCCACCAGGGAGGGAGGGGCGAAGGTCACCTGGACAGCATCCTCTTCCTGGGGCAGGTCTTCCACCTTTTGCGTCTCAGGCGGCTCCGGTGGAAGAGTGGGCATTTCGATCTGGATGGCCTCCTCAGTTTGCGCGGGTCCATGCTTTGCCTTTCCCGGATGGTCGTTGAAACCCAGGAGCAAGCCGGCGATCAGCGAAGCCGAGACCACAATGCCTATGATGAGATCCCTGCGCATGAGTGATAGGTCGGAAATTAACGTGGCGATTGGAGGGTGAAGTGGGGGCGGAATCAGCGTCCGGTCGGCCGGCTGCGGGTTTCCATCGAAATCTTCTCGATGTTGGCCTTGCGGACCTCGTCGAGCACCTGCACGGTCACGCCCCATCGGGCCCGGTCGTCCCCAGCGACGAGGACGCGGGGCAACTGGACCTGCTTCTTGTACTGCTCCAGACGGGCCGGAACCTCGTCGATGTCGATCAACTCGCGATTCCAATAGACGTTACCCTGGTCAGAGACTTGGATGGTGAGAAGATCTTTGTTGATATCCGGAGGGGGCGCTATGTCCGCCGGGGCGGCCACCGGCAGGTCCACCGGCACCGACTGGATGCGGTTCAGGGAAAGCGTGAAGAGCACGAAGGTGGCGAGCAGGAAGAAGATGACGTCGATCAGCGGGATGATCTCGATGCGCGGCTTCTTGCGGGAACGGAGTTGGATGCGGGTGCCTTCCATGGGGATCGAGGTTCGCCGGGTTCTGGGCTACTATATATTATGACGGGGAACCGGCGGATTTCTTAGCGTAATTGCAGCGCGGGCTCCTATTTGCTCTGGAAGATGCGGGTTTCGATGTAGATCTTCGGGATGCCGGACATGCGCACCTGGTCGACGACATAGACCACCTGGCCAAAAAGGGTGCGCTCGTCGGCGTTGATCAGCACACGCGCGTCAGGCCCCTCGGTGATGGCGTATTGCCTGAGCCGGGCGATGAACTCGTCGAGGGTGATCAGATCCTTGTCCCATGCGATCGTGCCCTCGGCAGTGACGGTGAGGGTCACGGCCCCGGACGGGTCGCGCGGGATGCTGGTGGCCGACGTGGGCAGCAACACGGGCAGACCTCCGGTCTTGTTCAGCGAGAGCGTAAAGAGGACGAAGGTGGCGAGCAGAAAGAAGATGACGTCGATCAGCGGGATGATCTCGATGCGCGCCTTTTTCCTGCCGTGAGGTCCAGTGCCACCACCACCATGCATGTTGTCAGAAGGGTTGGTTGTTGCTCAGTTGCGGATATGGGGCGGCCGGGGTGGGCCGCGGCGCATCATTTGCTGACGGTGTTCCCGGCTTCCGACTTCTTGATGATCAACTCGAGGGCGTTGGAGGCGTCTTCGATCTCGTGACGGGCCTCCTCAAGGCGGGCATTGAGGATGTTGAAGGGGAAGAGGGCGCTGACGGCGATGAAGAGACCGCAGGCGGTGGCAATCAACGCCTCGGCGACGCCCCCCGTGATTTGGCCGGCCTTGGAGGCGATGTCGCCTCCCTGGCCGAGGGAGCCGAACGTGCGCATCATGCCCGTGACCGTGCCGAGCAGGCCGAGGAGCGGGGCGGCAGTGATGACGGTGTCGAGCGTCGCGAGGCCCTGCTGGAAGCGGGCGAGCTCCTGGTTGGAGGCGCGGATGAAGGCGTTGGAGAGCGAGGTGTCCTTGTTGGTGAGCGCATAGACCAGCACCCGGGCAACGAAGTCCCGGCTCTTCTTGCCGAGGGTCAGCGCGCCCTCGACGTCGCTGTGGTCGACTTTTTCGAGCATCTTCTCCACCACCGCGTGATCGCGGTAGGCGTTTTCGCGCACGATAAAAATCAGGCGTTCCACGACGACAGTCAGGCCGAGGAACATGACGAGCAGGACGGGCCACATAACGGGACCTCCAGCTTGGAACAACTCCATTGCAGTTTTGCCCATGAGTATCTCGAAGGCCAGAGGCAGATGCGATGTGATCATGATCGGATGGTGGGGGATTCTAGGGTTGGTGGGTGAGTAATTAAGAACGAAGCGGGGCGGAGGGGTGGTCTGATATGGCCATGAGCGCTACGGACAAACCCGGCGTTATTCAATCATCAAAAAGAGGTATCGATAGCAGCAACCCTGCTGTTGGGGAGCAAAAAAAATGGCGGCGGGAAAATATAAGCGGAGCAACGTTGGACGGCGTGGTAAATAATAGGCGGGGTCAACCTTGGTGCAGGCGTCCGGGCGGAACTACCGCGGAATTACCGGTCGCAAGGATCGCCGGCCGGTTTCCGGTCTCGCGGGTCGAGAGGAGAGATTCTGATGGGAAGGGCAACTTTCAAAGGGGAGGGGAAAATTGGTTTCAATGGTTTGCCGCTGTCAATTCCCTTTCTTGGATTTCGTACGGTAAGACAATTTGCGCGAGAGTGGCTGCCCGACTAGGACTCGAACCTAGACAAACGGATTCAGAGTCCGTTGTGCTACCATTACACCATCGGGCAGTAAAACCCTTCAGACCAGCGGGCGCGGCGGTGGGGAAGTCCGGCCGTCCGTCGCGAAGACTGGAGCCGGCGATGGGACTCGAACCCGCAACCCCCTGTTTACAAAACAGGTGCTCTGCCATTGAGCTACGCCGGCGTGGGTCACCGACTGTCCAAAAAGGAAATTCAAATAACGGCGGTACCGCGGCCAACCTGGGCTTGGAAAGCAGAGATTGGTGGCTCCCCGGGGACTCGAACCCCGAACCTACTGATTAAGAGTCAGCTGCTCTGCCAATTGAGCTAGGAAGCCAGAGCGGAAGGGGAAACGCTCAACATCACTGGAGCGATGTCAACCCCGTTTTCCACTCGGAGCGCATGAAAAATGCGTGGCGGCGACATCACGGAAATTTGCGTGGAAAATTTTACTGCGGGCGCGATGCCGGTCGTGATTTGCGGTGATGACCGCGAGGCTTTCCCCACCGGGCCTCACCCTTCGCCGCCGCCTACTTTCCCCTTGCCAACGCTGGCGGCGTCTCTTGTTCTGACCCGCTCCGCTCGCCGGAGCCATTGTCATGCAAAAGACCAAGAAGTCCGTTGCCAAACGTTTCAAACTGTCCGCCCGGGGCAAGCTCATGCACCGCTCTCCGGGGACCCGGCACCACGCCAGTCAAAAGTCCCCGAAACAGAAGCGCCGGCTGGGTAAGCCCAAGGCCTTGGCAAAGGGCCACGCCGCGGCGCTTATGAAGTGCCTGCCGTACGCTTGAATTAAACCCTCCTTTCGCCAGGCGGGTGATTCTCAGGGCGACCCGCCGGCGACCACAACCACACTCACAACATGCCTCGTGTCACCAATTCCTCCGCGTCGCGCAAGCGCCGCAAGAAGGTGCTGAAATACGCCAAGGGCTATTTCGGCAACAAATCCAAGCTGTTCCGGTACGCCAAGGAAGCCGTCCAGCACGCCTGGCAGTACGCCTACCGCGACCGCCGCAAGAAGAAGGGCGAATGGCGTGGCCTCTGGATCGTGCGCGTCAACGCCGCCTGCCGCAACGCCGGCATCAGCTACAACCGCTTCATCGAGGGTCTGAAGGCCGCCGGCATCGCGCTCGACCGCAAGGTGCTGGCCGACCTGGCGGTGCACGACGAGGCGGCGTTTAACGCCCTGGTGCAGAGGGCCCAGGCCGCGTTGAAAGCCAAGGCCGGCGCCGCCAAGGCGTAGGCGCCTGCCAACGCGAGCCACCCAAGGCTCGCCTTCCGGTTTTCAAACCACTTCACTGCAGGACGGGCCTCCACTCCCGGAGCCCGTCCTTTTCTTTATCATATGCGCCTTTTCGAGACAGTCGTAAAACTGAATGAAGGTTTCCCTGCATCATGGGATACGCACAGGGTCGACAGTGATTTGACGGCAGCATACACGCAGCTCATCCTGATGTTGGATCAGCGGTTGCCTTCGGTCACCACTCGCCCTCAGTGGGAAATATTAAAGGCTGAATTGTTGGGACCGAATGGGGAGGTTACTTTAGCGCTCGATAAGCTAAAAGACGTAAAGCCGCAGCTGAAACCTGTAATAGGGCGCCGCCTTAACATCGCGAAGATGGCTGTAGTCGAGATGTTTGATAATGCCCTTTGCAGGGTTCAGGACGCCGAGATTGCAGCGCAGCTCGGGCCGTCCGTCGACGCCTCGCTGCCCTCGCCGGACGGCGGCCCCGGCACCTACCACCCCCTCACGCTGGTGCGCGAGGAGATGTGCCGCATCCTGCGCAAGGTCGGCTTCACCGTCGCCGACGGCTCGGAGGTGGAGACCGAGTTCTACTGCTTCGACGCGCTCAACACGCCCCCCGGCCACCCCTCGCGCGAGGTGCAGGACACCTTCTATTTTCCCGACACGGCGCGCTTCGGCAACGTCTCCCGCAAGGTCGACGGCGAAAAATATCTCCTCCGGACGCACACCTCCACGGTGCAGATCCGCACCATGCTGAAGCATCCGCCGCCGGTGCGCATCGTGTCGCCCGGCCGCACGTTCCGGCGCGACACCACCGATGCCACCCACAGCGCCAACTTCCACCAGCTCGAATGCCTCTACGTCGACCGGGACGTGACGGTCCGCGACCTCAAGGCGCTGCTCGACTACATCTTCGCCTCGCTGCTCGGCCCCGACACCAAGACGCAGTTCCGTCCCCACTACTTCGGCTACACCGAGCCCAGTTTCGAGGTCGACCTCTCCGCCAGGCACCTGCCCAAGGTGAACAAGGAGTGGATTGAGATCGGCGGCTGCGGCATGGTCGACCCGTCCGTGTACGAGGCCGTCGGCTATGATCCCGCGGCCTGGACCGGCTACGCCTTCGGGATGGGTCTCGAGCGCCTCGCCATGATGCTCTACGGCATCGATGACATCCGTTACTTCTACCAGAATGACCTCCGGTTCCTCCGGCAGTTTGCCTGAGGAAAGTAGCGAGTAGTGAGGAGCGAGTAGCGAGCATGACAGACAAATCCCAATCCTTCCGTGATGTGATCGTGTGGCAGAAAGCGCATGCGTTTGCGCTGGCCGTGTATCGCTGCACTGAACCGTTTCCTCAGCATGAGCTCTTTGCGCTCACGTCGCAGCTTCGCCGCGCTGCGGCCAGCATCCCTTCGAACTTCGTTGAAGGTTTCCGCAAACGTACCAAGCCCGACAAGCTCCGTTTCTACAACACCGCCCAAGCTTCCGCCGACGAGTGCCTTTACCAGCTGATTCTCGCGCATGACCTCAGGTATGCAGACACCACCTCGCTCCAAGCAGACCTTGAAGAGGTGTCTCGTCTGCTTCAGGGCTACATCAACGGCCTCGAACGCGGCTCGTGATCTGCTCGCTGCTCACTACCCGCTACTCGCTACCTTCCGATGAAACTCTCCCTCCACTGGCTCAAGTCCTATGTCCCGCTCGACGCGACGGTCGACGAGATCACCCACGCGATCACGTTCCTCGGCTTCGAGGTCGAGCAGGTCATCCGCACCGGCATGCTGCCGTTGTCCAACGTGGTCGTTGGCGAGGTGCTCACGCGCGACAAGCATCCCAACGCCGACAAGCTCTCCGTCTGCACCGTCGATGTCGGTCCCGCCGGCGGCGTGAAGACCATCGTTTGCGGCGCGCCGAACCACCAGGTCGGTGACCGCGTGCCCGTGGCCCTGCCCGGTGCCGTGCTGGCGGGCGGTTTCAAGATCAAGCAGTCCCGGATCCGCGGCCAGCTTTCCGACGGCATGATGTGCTCACCGGATGAGCTCGGCCTCGGCGGCGGGCATGCCGGTCTGCTCATCCTGGACGGCCGGCCTGCGCTCGGCACGCCCATCAACGATGTCCTGCCGCCCGGCGACGTCGTTTTCGACCTCGAAATCACGCCCAACCGCCCCGATGGTCTCTGCCACCTCGGCATCGCGCGCGAGCTCGCCGCCTGGTTCCGCCAGGACCTCGTCTATCCGCCGGTGAAGTTCACCGGCCTGCCCGAGGGCTCACCCGAGCGGCGCGACCTGCTGGCGGGCGTCTCCATCGAGTCTGAAGAGGACTGCCCGCTTTACACCGCGCATATCATCACCGGCGTGAAGATCGGCCCGAGCCCGGCTTGGTTGCAGGCGCGCCTCACGGCCGTCGGCCTCCGTCCGATCAACAACGTCGTCGACGTCGGCAACTACGTCATGCTTGAGACCGGCCAGCCGGTGCACGCCTTCGACGCCAAGAAGATCGACGGCGGCCGGATCATCGTCCGCCCGGCCCGCCAGGGCGAAAAACTCGTCACCCTCGACGGCAGGGAGCGCGTGCTCAACAGCCGCATGCTCGTCATCGCCGACGCCGCCAAGCCGCTCGTCATCGCCGGAATCATGGGCGGTGCCAGCGCCGAGGTCGACGACACCACCACCGACCTCGCGCTGGAAGTGGCTTACTTCAAGCCCGCCAGCATCCGCTGGACCTCGCGCAAGCTCGGTCTCACCACCGACAGCTCCTACCGTTACGAGCGCGGGGTCGATCCGCACACGCTGCTGGAGGACGCGCATCGCTCCATCGACCTCATCCTGGAAACCGCCGGCGGCCGCGTCGTCGGACCGTGCTACAAGGTGGGCGAGGACCGGCCGTGGAAGAGCGAGATCACCCTCATGCCCGACTTCGTCCGCCGGCAGCTCGGTTTCGAGGTGGCCGACGCGGACATGAAGGACGCCCTTGAGGCGCTGGCACTGCCCGTCGTCCGCGATGAGTTCACCGCCGATGGCAAGCCGCAATGGACCGTCTCGATTCCAAGCTGGCGGGGCGACCTCGACCGTCCCATCGACCTCGTCGAGGAGATCCTGCGCCTCTACGGCACCGACCGCATTCCCCGAAGCACGGTCACGGCGCCCGGACTGCTCGGCGACGATGATCCCGTCGTTATTTTCAATCGCAGGGTCACCGACTACCTCGTCGGCCAGCATTTCCACGAGTGCGTCAACTACACGCTGCGGTCGGTGACGGAGGTCCGGCAGTGGGTGTCCGACACCGCGGTGCAGGAACTCGCCCTGGCGAATCCGTTTGTCGAGGACCAGTCGCACCTGCGCTCCACGCTGCTGATCGGCCTGCTCGAGTCCCTCAAGCTCAACCAGTCGCGCGGCACCGGCGCCACGCGGCTCTTCGAGGTCGGCCGGGTGTTCATCGAAAGCAACGGCCAGATCTATGAATGCGCCGCCGCGGCGTTCATCGAGGCGCAGACCAAGGACGCCGGGCGCCAGTGGCTCAAGCGAGCCCCGGCCGATTTCTACACGGCGAAGAACCGCGTGCACATCCTGGCCGCGCACGCCGGGGTGGATCTCACCGCGTTGCCGAGCACACCCGTCGCGGGTCCGTATTTCGGCTGGCAGGAGGGGCATTCGGCGTCCGCGGGTGATCTGCAGACCCACGGCTTCGAGGCGCGCTTCGGCCTGATGAATCTCGCGATGGTCCGCGCCCTCGGCATCGAGGGCCAGGTCATGGCCGGTATCTTCGCGATCCTGCCCGGGAAGCTCACCGCCGCCGGCGGACCGCGCCGCTACCAGGATTTCAGCCACTACCCGCCCGTGCTGCGTGATCTCGCGCTCGTGGTCGACGCGGCCGTGCCGGCCGAGGACGTCCGGCGCACCCTGGCCCGGACGGCGACATCCGTCGTCGGTGACGCCTTTGCCGTCGAGCAAGTCGCCGTCTTCGACGTCTATCAGGGCAGGGGCCTGCCCGAGGGAAAGAAGAGCCTGGCGTTCTCCCTCGTTTTCCGCGCCGCCGACCGCACGCTGACCGACGACGAGGTCAACGCCGTCTTCGCCAAGATCCAGCAGGACGTCACCGCCGACGGAAGAATCACGGTGCGCGGGTGACTGGCAGTAAGCGGGGCTCATGAAGTTACCGGCGTACCGTCATGTCCATCTGGGACTGGAACAGTACGCTGCCTGATGACACGGCCTCGGCGCGAGGATGGGACCAAGGGGGCGCTTGGCGGCTTGGTTGACGCTTTTCATGATTGTCGGCCGGAACGCAGCAGGCTAAACGCCGGAACCATGATGCTTCTTCGCGCCGCCATGTTCTTCGGTGTATTGTCGACCGCCCTGGGGAATGTCACTTCGTACGAAGTTGCCCCGCGGGACACGGATCAACGGATTGGCCCAGCCTTCAGTTCGCCGCACAGCATCTATGTGGATCACCAAATCGTCCTTGCCCGGGAATCGCAGTCATCCCGGGACCGGCACGAACTCCTGCTGTTTCTCACCGGGACGGGCGGCAATGCGGAAGGCGCACAAGCATTTTGCGAACTCGCGGCGGAACTCGGTTATCACGTGATCAACCTGATGTATCCGGACGAAATTCCGGCATCGGTTTGCGCCGGGGACAGCAATCCCGGGGCTTTTGAGGAGTTTCGTCTGGCGATCATCGCCGGCGGGCGATCGAAACATATCACCATCGCACCGGCGGACTGCATCGAGAACCGGCTTGCCAAGTTGCTGCTCTACCTTTGCCGGAAACGGCCCGAGGAAAATTGGGCGCAATTTCTCAACGAGGATGGGACGATCGGATGGCTGGCGATCGCGGTGGCCGGACAGTCGCAGGGCGGGGGACACGCGGCGTTGATCGGGATCAAGCACCGGGTCGCTCGCGTGATCTGCACGGGCGCCCCCAAAGACTACAGCCGGAGGCTGGACGCGCCGGCGGCTTGGTATGCGGAGGTGTCGGCGACACCGAAGGCGTGCTTCTTCGCTTTCAACCATCGCCAGGACGCCAGGGCCTGCACCCCGGAACAGTTGTTGAGAAATCTGGCCGCCTTAAAGCTGGACGAGTTCGGTCCTCCGGCGGATGCAGCCACGGAGGATTATCCCTATCATCATACGAGAATCCTGATGACCAGCTATCCGGCGGTCACGATTGATGGCCCCAACAGCAAAGGCGCAAAGATCGCCCACGGGTCGGTGATCGCCACGACCTACGCGGCGCCCTGGGGAAAGGTCTGGACTTACATGCTGACTGAAAAAGTGCCGTGACCTGACCCGCAGGAATTTGACTTGGGCAGAAGATCGCATGCCTGGGTTTATCGACGAGGCCTCGGTTGGCAAAGTACGCGGGGTGATTTTTCCTCTTCGGTTAGGAGTTGAGCCGCTGGGAGGCGGTGTTTTTGCTGACGTCTGTCATGCCCTCGTACCTGTCCTCACGGTTGCCATTAAGCTTAGCGGTTGCATTACTCGCACTGGGACCAGCTCGGGCCCAGGACAAGTTCGCCGCCATCCCGGAGCGGATGCAGGCCTTTGTCGACCAAGGCGAGATCTCCGGCGCGGTCATGCTGGTCGCGACGAAAGACCGCATCCTGCATCTGTCCGCGATCGGGCAGAGCGATCTCGCAAGCAGCCGCAAGATGGAGACCAATGATTTCTTCTGGATCGCCTCGATGACCAAGCCGATGTCCGCCACCGCCGTGGCCATGCTCGTCGACGAGGGCAAGCTCAGTTTCGACGATCCCGTGGAGAAGTATCTGCCGGAGTTCCGCGACCTCTGGGTGATCCAGGAGCAGACCGCGGAACGGCGGGTGCTGGTGCCGACAGCGCGCCCCATTACGCTGCACGACCTCCTGACGCATACGAGCGGCATGGGCGAATACGTCGCGTACGGCCCGCATTGGACGCTGGCCGAGATGGTCAAGGCGGTGGCGCGTGAGCCGCTCAAATTCCAGCCCGGCGCCCGCTGGAGCTACTCGACGGCCGGGATCGACACACTGTGCCGCGTTGTCGAGGTAGCCGGTGGCGTGTCGTTTGCCGAGTTCATGCAACGGCGGCTCTTTGATCCGCTCGGCATGAAGGATTCAACCTTCTGGCTCACGCCCGAGCAGGAAAAACGATTCGCCACGAACTACCGGCGCAACCCGGAGATCGGGAAGCTCGAGCCGGCGACCATCTATTATATGTACGGCGGGGCCGTGACGGATCGGGAGCGCCCGCCGCTCGGCGGCGCCGGCCTGTTTTCCACGGCGGAGGATGTGGCGAAATTTTACCAGATGCTGCTCAACGGCGGTTCGCTGGGCGGGAAACGCATTCTCAAGCCCGAAACCGTCTCCGAGATGACGCATACGCAGACCGCCGGTCTCAAGGCCGGGTTTCTGCCCGGGTCAGCCTGGGGCCTCGGCTTCTGCCTGGTGCAGGAACCGCAGGGCGCCACCGCGGTGTTGGCGCCCGGCACGTTCGGCCATGGCGGCGCCCACGGCACCCAGAGCTGGGCGGACCCGCGCCGCGGTGTAATCTTCATCCTGATGATTCAGCGGGCCGGGTTGCCCAATTCCGACGGTTCCGACCTCCGCCGGGTTTTCCAGGAAAAGGCGACCGCCGCCCTCGGGCCGTGAGCATTTTTTTGCCGGTTGCCATATCGGTCTGGAATTGACGATGTAGGAGCCTGCTTGCCCCGACAGGTCGGGGCTTGCAGGCGATCCTGAATCGCGAGCGAGCTCGCTCCTACAGATATCTCCATGCCCAATCCGCCCGACATCAACATCGACTACGTGGCGAACCTCGCCCGGCTCGCGCTCACCGATCAGGAGAAGGAGATTTTCTCCCGGCAGCTCGGCGACGTGCTCCGCTACATTGAAAAACTCGGCGAGGTCGACGTTTCGCAGGTCGAGCCGACGGCGCACGCGTTTCCCGTCTCCAACGTCTGGGCCGACGACGTGCCGCAGCCAAGTCTGCCAGTCGAAGTGGCGCTCAAGAACGCCCCCGTCCAACGTGACAACATGGTCGTGGTGCCCGTGGTGGTGGAATAATGGCAAGGAGCCAGAAGCCAGAATACAGGAGTCAGAATGATTCTGCCGCATCCAGCTCTTCTGAATTCCAGCTCCTAGCTCCTGAATTCTTCCTGCATGTCCTCCGATCTCATCTTCAAATCCGCCGCGGAACTCGCCGCGTTGCTTGAGGCGAAGGAGGTCTCCTCCGTCGAACTCGCCCGGGCTTTCATCGCCCGCACCCGGGCCATCGACGGCAAGGTGAGGGCGTTCAATTCCTTTGACGAGGCCGATGCCCTGGCCCAGGCCCGCGCCTCCGATGCACGCCGCGCGGCGGGGCAGGCGAGGGGAGTGCTCGACGGCATCCCCGTGGGCATCAAGGACGTCATCGCGGTGGCCGGGCAGCCGCTCACCGCCTCGAGCCGGATGCTGGCGAACTTTGTCTCGCCCTACGACGCCACCGTCACGCGCAAACTCAAGGACGCCGGGGCGATTCCGTGGGGCCGTCTCAACATGGACGAGTTTGCGATGGGCTCCTCGACGGAGAACTCCGCCTTCCACCCGACCTGCAATCCGTGGGATCTCAAGCGTGTGCCCGGGGGCAGTTCGGGCGGCGCCGCCGCGGCCATCGCGGCCGACGAAGTGCCGCTCGCGCTCGGTTCCGACACCGGCGGCTCCATCCGCCAGCCCGCCGCCTTCTGCAACATTGTCGGTTTCAAGCCCACTTACGGGCTGGTTTCGCGCTACGGACTCATTGCCTTCGCTTCGTCGCTCGATCAAATTGGGCCGCTGGCCCGGACCGTCGAAGGGGCCGCCCTGCTGCTTGCCGTCATCGCCGGTCACGATCCGCTCGACTCCACCTCCTTCTCCACCCCCATTCCTGATTACCGGGCCGAACTGAAGCGACGCCGGGGACCATGGAAGCTCGGCGTGCCGCGGGAGTATTTCAGCGCGGGACTCGACGCCGAGGTCGATGGCGCGGTCAAGGCCGCCATCGAATTTTACCGCGAATCCGGCTGCGAAATCCGGGAGGTCTCGCTGCCGCTGGCCGCGGACTACGCGATCGCGGTTTATTACATCATCGCCACGGCGGAGGCGTCATCGAACCTCGCCCGCTACGACGGCATTCGCTACGGCCACCGCTCGAAGGAAGCGACCGACGCCATCGACCTCTACTTCAAATCGCGCGCCGAGGGCTTTGGCGCCGAGGTGAAGCGTCGCATCATCCTCGGCACCCACGTGCTGAGCAGCGGTTACTACGACGCCTATTACCTGCGCGCCCAGAAGGTCCGCACGCTCATCCGCAACGATTTCATGCGTGCGTTCCAGGAGGTCGACGCACTGCTCGCGCCCGTGTCGCCCACCGCCGCCTTCCAGCAAGGCGAGAAGTCCTCCGATCCCCTGGCCATGTACCTGAGCGACATCTACACGATCAGCCTCAACCTCGCCGGTCTGCCGGGCATGTCGATCCCGTGCGGTTTCACCACGGGCGGCCTGCCCATCGGCCTGCAAATCATCGGCCAGCCGTACCAGGAAGCCGGCCTGCTTGCCATCGCGCACGCCTACGAACAGGGCCACGACTGGCATACGCGTCATCCATCTTTGTGAGTCACAGAGAGCACAGAGGGAAGCGGAGAACACAGAGATGAATGCAGAAATCAATCAACTGACCGAAGCGGTGATTGGCGCGGCCATTGAGGTGCATCGGGAACTAGGCCCCGGGCTGCTTGAGTCCGCCTACCAGCGTGCATTGGAGCATGAGCTGACGCTCCGCGGGATTCGATTCGTGGCGCAAAAGGTTTGTGCCGTGACCTACAAAGGCCTCGTCATCGAGGATGCCTATCGTCTGGACTTGCTCGTTGACGATCAGCTCGTGGTGGAACTGAAGACCGTCGATGCGTTCGCCGATGTGCACGAAGCCCAGGTACTGACCTACCTCAAATTCACACAATGCTCCATCGGACTGCTCATCAACTTCCGCACGAAACTGCTCAAGCATGGTATCCGTCGCCTCGCTCTGTGAACTCCTTCCGCTCTCCGTGCACTCTGTGACCCGCTTGAAAGCATGAACTACGAAGCCGTCATCGGTCTCGAGGTCCATGTCCAGGTGAAGACCCGCTCCAAGATGTTCACGCGGGCCGCCGCCGGCTACGGCGCGCCGCCCAACACCCTGACCGACCCCGTCGTCCTCGCGCTGCCCGGCGTGCTGCCGGTGATGAACAAGGCCGCGCTCGACGCGGTCATCAAGGTGGGCCTCATGCTCGGCTGCGAGATCGCTTCGGTCTGCAAGTGGGACCGGAAAAACTATTTCTACCCCGACAGTTCGAAGAACTACCAGATCTCGCAGTACGACCAGCCGATCTGCCGGGGCGGCGCCATCGAGATCGAGCTGCCCGGCTCCTCGCGCAACATCGTGGGTGAGCACAAAAAGATACCGCTGACGCGCCTCCATCTCGAGGAGGACGTCGGCAAGCTCAACCACGCCGGCCGCGAATCCCTCATTGACTTCAACCGGGCCGGCACGCCGCTGATGGAGATTGTCTCGGAACCCGCGATCCACAGCGCCGAGGAGGCATTCGCCTACCTCACCGCGCTCAAGATGATCATGATCTACGGCGGCATCTCCGACTGTGACATGGAGAAGGGCCAGATGCGCTGCGACGCCAATGTCTCCATCCGTCCGGCCGGCGCGACCAAGCTCGGCACGAAGGTCGAACTCAAGAACCTCAACTCCATTTCCTTCGTCCGCGACGGGCTCGCCCACGAGATCAAACGGCAGATCGCCGTCGTCGAGTCCGGCGGCACGATCGTGCAGGAGACCCGCGACTACGACGGCCAGACCGGCACCTCGCAATCGCTGCGTTCGAAGGAAATGGCGCACGATTACCGCTATTTTCCCGATCCCGATCTGATGCCGGTGAAGGTCGATGCGGCATGGCGGGCGGGCCTTCAGGCGGGCCTGCCCGAGCTGCCCTTCGACAAGCAGCGCCGCTTTTTCGAGCAGTACCGGCTGCCCTACACCATCACCTCGGTGCTCGTACCCGATCGCGAACTCAGCGATTACTTCGAGGCGGCGGCGAAACTCTCCGGCCGGCCGCAGGCCGTCGGAAACTGGATCGCCAACGATCTCCTGCGCGAACTCGCCGCGGCCAGAAGCGCGCTCGCTGCTTGCACGATCCGCCCGGCGCACATCGCCGGCCTCGTGAAACTCGTCGAGGACGGCGTCATCTCCAACAACCTCGCCAAGGAGGTCTTCATCGAGATGTTTCAGACCGGCGAGTCGCCGGAGGCAATGGTCGAGCGCAAGGGACTCAAACAGTCCACCGACATGGGCGAACTCGAGCAGTGGTGCGCCGAAGCCATCGCGGCCAATCCGAAATCCGTCGCCGACTTCAAAAGTGGCAAGGAAAACGCGATCAACGCGATGAAGGGCTTCGTGATGAGGCAGTCGAAGGGCCGGGCCAACCCCCGCCTCGTCGACGAAATTCTCCGCCGGAAGCTGGCGGCGCCGTGATGACTGACAGTTTGACTCTTGGACTTAAGGGCTTTGGTTGACGGGGAACAGCCCGGGCGATCCCTGCAGGCACATCGCAAAGCAAAACGCATGAAACGCATCAGCATCATTGGTAGTGGCAACGTCGGCACCAACACCGCCTTTTTCATCGCGGAGAGGCGCGCCACCGATGTCCTGCTGGTGGACATCAAGGATGGTGTCGCCGCGGGCAAATCGCTCGACCTGATGGAAGCAGGTCCGGTGCGGGACTACGTCACCGCGATTCGCGGCAGTGTCCGGATCGACGACATCGCGGGCAGCGACATCGTGATCATCGCCGCCGGCCGCGTGCGCAAGCCGGGCGAGCGGCGCGAGGATCTCTACCGGGATAATGCGCCGAACGTGCGCGCGATCAGCCGGGACATCCGCCGCCTCGCTCCCGGCGCCGTGGTGATCAACATCGTCGAACCCATCGATCTGTTGACCCTCCTCATTCAGGAAACCTTGGGGGTCGATCGATTCAAGGTCATGGGGGTGGGGGGGCTGCTCAGTTCGACCCGCATCCGCTACCTCGTCAGCAAGGCGCTGGGAGTTTCACCGCGGGAGGTCACGGGTCTGATCATCGGGCCGCATCATCCCAGCATGGTGTTTCTGCGCGACACGATCCGCGTGTCCGGCATCCCGGCGGCCGCCCTCCTCAGCGAGCCCCAACTGCTCCAGTTGATCGAGGACGCCCGGAACGCGGGCGACACCATCCTGCACCTGGCTCAGCGTTCCACCTCCTATTATGCCCCCAGCGCGGCTGCGGCGATGCTCGTGGACGCCATCGTCTGCAACACGAAGGCGCTGCTGCCGGTGTCCGTCCGTTGCGAAGGCGAGTATGGCGTGCAGGGATTGGCCATCGGCGTGCCGGCCTTCGTGGGCGAACACGGGGTGGCCCGCATCCTTCAGCTCAAGCTTTCCGCGGCGGATCGCGACGCGTTCGACCGGGCGGCCGCGGCCCTCAAGGCAGCGCACGACAGTCTCGCCGTCGGGGCGGCGTAAGGGGGAGGCCATCATGACCAAGAACAAGGTCAGCATCATCGGAGCGGGCAATGTCGGGGCGACCGCGACCTACTACATCGCCGAAAAGGTCATCGCCGATCTCGTCATGGTCGACATCGAGGGCGGCATGACGCAGGCCAAGGCGCTGGATTTTCTGCACGCCGGACCCCTGCGCAGCTACGACGTTTCCATCGTGGGCTCGAGCGATTTCGCCCGGATTGCGGACAGCAACGTGGTGGTGATCACGGCCGGCCTGCCCCGGAAGCCGGGCATGGACCGGATGGATCTGCTCAAGGTCAACGCGGGCATCGTCAAGCAGGCCGCCCGGGCGATCGCCGAGCACGCGCCCAACGCTCTCGTAATCGTCGTCTCGAATCCGCTGGACATCATGTGCCATGTCGCCCTGCGCTCCACGGGCTTTGACCTGCGCCGCGTGGTCGGCATGGCGGGGATCCTCGACTCGACCCGTTTCCGCTATTTCGTGGCCGAACAACTGGAGTGCGCTTTGTCCTCCGTGCACGCGATGGTGCTGGGCGGTCACGGCGACCAGATGGTGCCGCTACCGCGATTGACCACGGTCGGCGGCGTGCCGATCACGGAACTCCTGGACGCGGCGACGATCGCGCGGCTGGTCGATCGCACCCGCAAAGGGGGAGCGGAGATCGTCGCGCTGCTGAAGGCCGGTTCCGCCTATTACGCCCCCGCGGCATCGGTGGCGGAAATGGTGGAGGCGGTCGTCACCGACCGGAAACATCTCGCACCCTGCGCCGCCTACCTGCGGGGCGAATACGGCATTGACGACCTGTTCATCGGCGTGCCGGTGATACTCGGGAAAAACGGAGTGGAACGGATCATCGAGCTGACGCTAACGGATGATGAGCGGAAGCAGTTGCTCGCCAGTGCGGATGCCGTCCGTAAAGGCGTCGAGGAGCTCAACACCTTCTTCAAGTCGACCTGACGACTTACGCTTTGTTAAGACGCAGGGCCGGCGATGATTGGGCGCAGGGACTCAAAAGGTCAGCGTTGTATGCAGGCTCGATAAGTGGCGCGTCGACGCCGTTGCAGCCAATCTCAAAGCCATCACCGTCAGCAAATGCTGCAAGCGCACAAAGCGATCAAAGCGAAGGAAGGCTTCGCGATGACGCAATCGTAGGGAATGGCCATCTACTGGCTTGTCGACAACACTTCACAAGAAATCCTCGGCGAAGTCAGAGGTGATTCAGTTTATGAAACAGCCATTAAGTTATTAATAATAAGTCAATAACAGGTAATCGGTTTGGGTATATTCATCATTCGATTTGACTTGCGGTCGATTATGACTGACCAGTCAGTCATAGATTACAAATGAGTTCCGATAAGAAATAACGCATCATGCAGGCGGCGGAACAGCTCTTCCGGACCCGCCAGTTCCATGAGATCACGTTGGATGAAGTCGCCAAGGTGGCTGATGTCGGCAAGGGCACGATTTATCTATATTTTTCGGACAAGGAGGATCTGTTTTTCCAAACCGCGGTGGCGGGCTTTGATGAAATGTGTGAACTGCTCCGGCAGAACGCCACAAGCGGAATCACGTTCCGTGATGGATTGCTGCGGACATGCGAGACCGTCAGCGGCTTCTTCCGACAGCGGCGCCCGCTCTTTCGCATGATTCTGTCCCAAGGTGAACGCGCCATGGAGTTGGGCGGTGGTCTGCGCAAGCGTTGGCTGGAGCACCGCAAAAACATGACCGGGGCCGTGGCGGCGATCATCGCCCGAGGAATGGCATCCGGAGATATCCGGTCAGATATTCCTGCGGAGGTCCTTGCGGATTATCTGCTCGGCATGGTGCGGACCCGCGCTTGGGAGTTGGAGGACCAGCCTGAACCCATGCGAAGCCATCAAGCCTTGGTGGATTTGTTTACCCAGGGGGCAGCCCACCCGACCGCTCCTGAGCACACCGGCATTTCGAACCCATGAGTACTCCTGAAGGACCAACATCTTCACAGCCCAAGACCTTGCAAAACCACCCGGCGGCCCGGCCGGATCCGGCGTCGACGGCCATACCCCGGCGCCACCACCAGAGGATCCTGCTGGGGATCGCGATCCTGGCGGTGATTGCCGCGGGCGTCTTTGGTTACTGGTTTTTCTTCATGCGGGGCATTGTGTTCACGGACGATGCCCGCTTTGCCGGTCACCTTGTCGACCTTGCCCCTGAGATCAACGGGACAATCATCGACGTTCCAGTGCACGAAGGGCAGTTTGTTCAACGGAATACGATCGTCTTCCAACTCGATCCAGCCATCCTGCAGGCGGCGTTGAGCCAGGCCGAGGCGGCGTTGGTCTCAGCCAAGGCCAATCTGGCCTCGAGCGAAGCGAAGTATGAAAAGACGGTGAACGGCAGCCGCCCCGAGGAGATCAAGGCAGCCGAGGCAACCACCCGGCGCCTCCAGAATGAAGAGGAGCTGACGCGGTTGAATTTCGAGCGGACCCAGACGCTCTACAAACAGGGTACGACGTCCCAAGACGACCTTGACCGCGGCCGGACCGCCTATGAATCCGCCCGGCAGAGCTTGGAAAACGCGGTCCAGACCCTGAACCTTTTGCAGGAAGGCTCGCGCAAGGAAGATATCGATGCGGCCAGGGCGGACATGGAACTGGCCAGGAGCCGGGTCACCGAGGCCAGCGCGGCTGTCGACACCGCCAGAAGCAATCTGGCGCGTGTCATCGTCAAGGCGCCCTTTGATGGATGGGTCGTGCGTCGCTGGCTCGACCCGGGGCCATGCCGCTGGCCTCCCAGCCCGTCATCAGCATGTTCGATCCGGCAACGCTACGCGTGGATGCCAACATCGAGGAGAAGTATCTTCACGAGGTCGCCATCGGCGATGAGGCGGAAATCTCCGTCGACTCCTATCCCGCTTTGCATCTCAAGGGCCGCGTGACGGAGATTCTGCGCGCCACCAATTCCGAGTTCAGCCTGATCCCGGCCGAAGGCGTATCCGGCACGTTCATCAAAGTAACCCAGCGCGTGCCGCTGCGCATCTCGGTGTCGGCGCCGCCCGACCTCGCGCTGGGGCCCGGCCTGTCCGTCGAGGTGAAAATCCATTCCGGTTCATCGCTGGCGGCCACACCATCCTCAGGGATAGCCCATGGATAGCGACCGCGCGCTGCGGGCCAACCGGTGGGGCGTGCTGGGCATCATCATGATGGGCACGTTCATGGCGATTCTGGACTCCAGCATCGTCAACGTCGCGCTGCCGCATATGATGAGCACCTTCGGGGTCGACCGTGAGCAGATCGAGTGGGTGGCGACGGGCTTCATGCTGACCTCGGCGGTCGTCATGCCGCTGGTCGGCTGGCTCACCAGCCGGATCAGCTACAAGGCCCTTTATTTGGGCAGCCTGCTGATCTTCACGGTGGCCAGCGCCCTGTGTGCCATGGCTTGGAGCTATGAATCACTGATCGCCGCCCGCATTCTTCAGGCCCTGGGCGGCGGCGCCATCCAGCCGATTGGCATGGCCATCGTGGCGGAATTGTTTGAGCCGCACGAACGGGGACGGGCGCTGGGAATCTGGGGCATCGGCATCATGGCCGGCCCGGCGCTGGGACCGACGTTGGGCGGCTACCTGACCGATGCCTTCAGCTGGCGGACGATCTTTTCCGTCAACCTGCCCTTCGGGGTGATCACCCTGCTGGCCGGCATGATCATCATGCGGCCCCTTCGCGCGCACGGGGCCAGACGGCCCTTCGATATTTTCGGCTTTTCCTTCCTCGCCATGGCACTCATCGCCGGCCTGACCGCATTGTCCAACGGGCAGGAAAAAGGATGGCAATCCGACTATATTCATATCTGCGAAGCCTTCACCGTCGTGGGCTTGGTGATGTTCATCGCGATCGAGCTGGCCGTTGAACATCCCTTGCTCGATCTGCGGCTTTTTCTCATCCGGAATTATCTTTTGAGCATCCTGCTGGCCGTCTTCCGCGCTGTCGGGCTGTTTGGCAGCGTTTTCCTCTTCCCGATTTTCCTCCAGAACTTGATGGGCTACACGCCTGTTCAAGCCGGTCTCTGGATGCTTCCCAACGCCGTCGCGGTGGGCCTGACCATGCCGCTGGCAGGCCGGCTGACGGATCGCTACGGCCCGGCGATCCTGACCTTCATCGGATGTGTCCTGGCTGGAAGTTCGCTCATCCAGTTTGGGCGGTTGGATCCGATGTCCGGCTGGCCTCTGCTCGTCCTGCCGCAGCTGACCCGCGGCGCCGGCTTGGCGATGATGATGGCGCCGTTGATGGCCGCGGCCCTCAACGCGGTGCCCCGCCATGAACTGCCGATGGCCAGCAGCTTTCTGAACGTTTCGCAAAACGTCGGAGGCTCACTGGGCATCGCCCTGCTGAACAACTTTGTAACCAACTCGATTCACACCCATGCCGTGCGATTGGGCGAGGTGTTCCCTATGGAATCACAAGGCTTGGACATCCGTCTGGGATTACGGACCATGTTGCTTGTATTCCGCCATGAACCCGGCCTCATGGCCTTGCCTCAGGCCAGGGTCGCTTTCGCCGCCAGTCAAGGCATTGCCCGCAAGGCCCTGGTATTGGGCTTTGAAAATGGATTCGTGCTCGGTGGTCTGATTGTGCTGGCCGCTATGCCCTTGTGTCTCCTGCTCCAACCCTCCGCCCACCACGTCAGGGAGGAGGAAAAGGTCGAGGAAGCCCTCGAGGCCGGGGTGATGGCCGAGTAAGCCCGAATCGCCTTCGATGTCATGATTCTCCGCACCCGGCGTGAGCTTGCCCCCTCCGTATCCTTTGCTGAAAACTAAACCTCGGCTAGGATTACCGCGCTGCCGGGCGGCACGGTGCCGTGACGGTACAGGCCGGGAAGCCACCTTTTAGTCCTGTGAAGCGAGGAGATGCCGCTCAAAAACGAACCAATTGGATGAATTAAGAAACCCGGCCTTGGGCGAACAGGGCCCCGGGACTGCCAAAACTAAAAGCGATGGCTGGTCCCCGCGCTTCAAGATACACGTTCACCGACTCCGCTCCGGGAGGAATCTCCTTTAGAAACTGGATTTCGACGTTTTGAGGCCGTGGAGGGAAACCGCCTTTGACCAAGGCAGTCTGCAGGTAGTCGAAGTAAGCGGTGTTATTCACGTGGCCGTTGCCGTCGACGTCGGAATACCTGACCGACACCGGATACGTTTTTGCCGACCCGGCGTCCAGGGGAACCAGCTTGAGCTTGTCCAAATCGGGACGAAAAACCGCTCCGGGCCCGCTGGGAAACGTGACTACGACTTCTTCGGGGACCCGGACGAGCGACTTGGTCCGCAAGTTCACGTACAACCACAGGGAGGAGGCCGACACCACCGGCTCTTCGCCGCAATAGACTCGGAAGTCCCGATAACCCTTGAAGGCCCGGATGCCGCTGGACCAGGTCACCACCCGCACCGGTTCCTCGTATCGCGGATAACGATGGATCGCCGCCGCCATCCGGTTCAGCACCCAGGATTCGCCCCGGTTCACCATGGCCCGGGTGCCGGCATCGAACAGGTTTGCGTGCTTGATGGCGGCCTCCTGCAGAAACTTGAAGACGCCGGGGAGCAGGAGCGTTTCGTCGCGGTCGACTTCCCCGTAGGACACCGTTGTGTTCAGGGTCAGTTCGTCGTTCATGGAGAAATACCCGCCGGATTCATGGCTCCGCTTTCCCGGTGCAATTGATGAAGAGAATGAATCCCGCCGCGGTTCAGAACGCCGCGTTGCCGGGCGTGCGGGCGAAGGGAACCACGTCGCGGATGTTGGAGACACCCGTGACGAACATCAGCATGCGCTCGAAGCCGAGTCCGAAGCCGGAGTGGGGCACGGTGCCGTAGCGGCGCAGGTCGAGATACCAGCCGTAATCCTTCGGATCAAGATGGTGCCGTCGCATGTTGGCCTCCAGCACGTCGAGCCGCTCCTCGCGCTGACTGCCGCCGATGATTTCGCCGATGCCTGGCACCAGCACGTCCATCGCCGTCACTGTGCGGCCGTCGTCGTTGAGCCGCATGTAGAAGGGTTTGATTTCCTTCGGGTAGTTGTAGACCGTCACCGGACACTTGAAGTGCTCCTCGGTCAGGTAGCGCTCATGCTCCGACTGGAGATTGGTGCCGTACTCGACCGGGTACTCGAACGGGTGGCCGCTCTTGGTCAGCAACTCGACCGCCTCGGTGTAGCTGACGCGCTGAAACGGCCGGTCGAGCACGAAGTCGAGCCGCGGCAGCAGCTCCTTGTCCACGAACTTGGCGAACAGTTCGAGGTCCTCAGTGCACTGCGAGCGCACGTCGCGGATCAGGTGTTTCACAAATTCCTCGGCCAGGGCCATGTTGCCCTGCAGATCGCAAAACGCCATCTCCGGCTCGATCATCCAGAATTCGCTGGCGTGACGCGAAGTATTCGAGTTCTCGGCACGGAAGGTCGGCCCGAAGGTGTACACCTTGGACAGCGCGCAGGCGAACGCCTCCGCCTCGAGCTGGCCGCTGACCGTCAGGTAGGTCGGCCGCGCAAAGAAGTCCTGCGCGTAGTCGATCGCACCGTCCTCGCGCTTCGGCGGGTTCTGCAGGTCGAGCGTGGTCACCCGGAACAGCTCGCCCGCGCCCTCGCAGTCGCTGCCGGTGACGATCGGCGTGTGGACGTAGACGAAGCCGCGCTCATGGAAAAACTGGTGGATGGCGTAGGCCAGCCGGCTGCGCACGCGGAAGACGCAGCCGAAGAGGTTCGAGCGCGGACGCAGATGGGCGATCTCGCGCAGAAACTCGGGCGTGTGGCCTTTTTTCTGGAGCGGGTAGGTGGCGTCGGCCGAGCCGAGCACCTCCACCGCCTCGGCCTTCACCTCCCATTTCTGTCCCTGGCCCTGCGAGGCCACGAGCCGGCCGCGCACCGCGACGGACGCGCCGGTGTTGAGGTGCTGGATGTCGGCGTAGTTGGACAGCGCGGCGTCGACGATCACTTGCAGGCTCTTCAGGCACGAGCCGTCGTTGAGTTCAAGGAACGAGAAGGTCTTGGCGTCGCGGCGGGTGCGTACCCAGCCCTGGACGAGGATGGCGTCGCGCGGCGCGGTGCTCGCCAGCGCCTCTTTGACCGGAGTCGATTTCAGCATGCGCCGAACATAGCGCCCACGCCCACCCCGCCAAAACAAAACTGCAACCGCGCCACGGCCGGCTTGCAGCGGGGCGGGGGCACTGCACTGGTGGCATGCCCCTGCGCTTGATGCACCCCCAGTTGCATTTGCCGGCAAACAAAGAGCATTGATCATGGACCTTGCGGGGTTTTGTGTGCTCGCCGTCCGTTGGTGAACAAACGCCATTTTCTGCCCCTCTTCGGATTTGTCGCCGCCGCCTTGGGTTTGGCGGCACTGCTTTACGTTTTCGGCGCCCTGTTCCGCGGAGATGTCACCGCTCCTCCGGCTCCTCCGGCCGCCGCGGACGTGGCGACAGCACTGGCCGCGCGCAAACGGGCGGATTCCTTGGAAGGGCAACCGCGGGTGCGGATCACGCAGCAGGTCGATTATAGCGAAGGCTCCCGGGCCGCTTGGTGGCCGAAAAACGAGGCGCCGATCCTCGCCGAGCTGGTGCGTGAGGGGAAACTGCCACCCGTCGCGGAGCGGGTGGGACCGGAGCCGGTCGTCATGGCGGGCGTGGACGGTATCGGCCGCTACGGCGGCACCTGGCAGCGACTGGCCAGCTCTTACAACGACATCAACACCATCCAGTGGCGGCTTTCCTATTCGAATCTCGTGCGCTGGTCGCCGCTCGGCGAGCCGCTGGTACCGCATCTCGCGAAAGCCTGGCAGGCCTCGCCGGACAACCGGGTCTTCACCTTCTGGCTGCGCCGGGGGATGCGCTGGTCCGATGGGCATCCCTTCACGGCCGACGATCTGGTCTACTGGTATGAGGACGAAGTGAAGTATTTCAAGGTGCCGCCGCCCCGCATGCTGCGCAGCGGCGCCGGCATGGGCCGGGTGGAGAAGGTGGATGACTATTGCGTGCGGTTCTGCTTCCCGCAACCGAACCCGCTCTTCCCCGAGCGCGTCGCCTCCCAGGGAAACAACTTCGAGGATTTTTCGGATTACCTCACGCCGGCGCATTACCTGCGCCAGTATCATCCGGCGCTCGGCGATCAGCAGCTCATCGAGCGGACCATGCACGCCCTGAATCTCTCGACCCCCGTCGCCGTATACCGGCGAATGAAGCACTATCTCAATCCGGAACATCCACGCCTGTGGCCGTGGATTTATCACAGCTATTCGTCGACTCCGCCGTACGTCTTTGTCCGCAACCCCTATTATTTCGCCGTCGATGCGCAGGGCAACCAGCTGCCGTATCTCGACCGCTTGGTGATGGACATCCGGCCCATCAATCTGCTCGGACTGGCCGCTTCGGGTGGGGAGGCGTCGATGCAGGACCGGCACATCCGTTACGAGGACCACGTGCTCCTCATGGGGGAAGCGAAACGCAACGGCTACGAGGTTTACGACTGGTTTCCGGCCACCCGCTCGCTTTTCACCATCTATCCGGTCATCAACCGCGCCGTCGACCCGGCGCGACCCGAGACAAAATGGAAGCACCAGCTGCTCAACGACCGACGCTTCCGCCAGGCGCTCTCGCTCGCCATCAATCGTCGCGACATCATCGATGCCGAATTCAACGGCTTCGGGGTGCCCGCGCAGATCGACCCGGGGCCGGACTCCGGTTACTACAGTGAAAAGCTCCTCCAGAGTTACACGGACTATGATCCGGTGCGCGCCAGCCGCCTGCTCGACCGCCTCGGCCTCACGCCGCGCGACAGCGAGGGCTACCGCACCTTCCCCGACGGCACGAAGATGGTGTGGTTTCTCAACCTGACCGACTACACCGGCAACGGGCCGGCCCAGTTCGTGGTCGATGACTGGGCCCGGGTCGGCATCCGCTGCCTGCCGCGTATCCGCGCCCGGGTGCTGTTCCAGGCGGAGAAGGCCGCCCTCGAGCACGACTTCACGGTGTGGACGGGCGAGAGCGAGTTTTTCCCGTTCAGCGAACCGCGCAATTTTGTGGCAACCAACATCGAGTCGTTTTTCGCGCCGGCCTATGGAATGTGGTATCAGCGCGGCGGCCTTTTCAATGATCCGCTCTCGCATGGCCCCGGCGCCGAGGAACCGCCGGTCGAGCATCCGCTCCGGCGTGAAATGAAGATTCTCCAGCAGATCGACACCGCTCCGGACGTCCAGCGGCGCCGCCAGCTCTTCAGCCGCATCCAGGAAATCAACGCCCGGGAGGTGTGGCACATCAGCATCTGCACGCCGCCGCCCCAGCTGGTCGTCGTCAAAAACGGTTTTCGTAACGTGCCGGGGAATGCGATCTTCGGTTCGATTTACAACACGCCCGGCAATGCCGGCCTCGAAACCTACTTTTGGAACCACCCGGCCGATCCGCCGCCCGTCATTGTGGCGACGAAGCGGGCCGTGGTTGAAGTCATTCCCGACCCGGCCGCCCCGGTTCCTGCGACCGGGGCAGGCGGGTGGGGGGGGGCTCCCTGGCTGACGATCGGAAACCTCATCCGCGCACTGGTCCTCGCGGCGGCGCTGCTCGGCATCGGGCTGGTTGCCGTGCGGCATCCGTTCATTGGCCGCCGCCTGTTGCTGATGATCCCGACGCTGCTGACGGTCTCGATCGTGGTCTTTGTGATCGTGCAGCTGCCACCGGGCGATTACTTGGAGGCGAGGATGCTCGAATACCAGATGCAGGGCACGGAGGCCTCCATCTCCCAGATCGAGGATTTGCGCCAGAACTTCCATCTCGACGAGTCGAGCGCCAAACGCTACCTGCGGTGGGCCGGCTTCGTGTGGTTCACCACGTTCGACGAGAGGGATACGGGTTTGCTGCAGGGCAATCTTGGCCTTTCCATGGAGCACAATCGCAGCGTCAACCAGATCGTCGGGGACCGCCTCCTGCTCACCGTGGTCGTTACGGTGGCCGCCTTCCTCTTCACCTGGGTGGTGGCTCTGCCCGCCGGCCTCTACTCGGCGGTGCGCCAATATTCCTGGGGTGACCATGCGCTGACGCTTTTCGCCTTCGGCTGCATGTCCGTGCCGTCGTTCCTTTTCGCACTGGTGATGATTTATCTCGGCAAAACATGGTTCGGAGTGAACGTCTCGGGCCTGTTTTCCCAGGAGTATGCGACAATGCATGGCTGGAACTGGCCCAAGGTGGTCGATCTGCTTAAGCACCTGTGGCTGCCCGTCGTCGTGCTCGGTGCCGGTGGTGCGGCCGGGTTGATCCGCGTGATGCGGGCCAATCTCCTCGACGAACTCAAAAAGCCCTACGTTACCACCGCCCGGGCCAAGGGTCTGCGCCCACTCAGACTTCTGCTGAAGTACCCGCTCCGCCTCGCGCTTACTCCCTTCATCTCCAGCTTGGGCAGTTTGTTCCCCCAACTCGTCTCCGGCGGTGCGATCGTGGCGATTGTGCTGAGCCTGCCGATGATCGGACCGGTGATGCTCGACGCGCTGCAAACCGAGGATGCCTACCTGGCCGGTTCCATGCTCATGGTCATGAGTCTGCTTGGCGTGGTGGGCACGCTCGTCAGCGACCTGCTGCTGCTCTGGCTCGATCCGCGCATCCGCCTGACGAGCGGGCCGCAGTGAATTACGCCGGGAGTGGCGATGGAAGCACCGCCCGCCGTATCCCGGCGAAGAGGCAGGCAAATGGCGCGGACGGGGATAGCCGCGCCTGGGGATGCCGGACTTGTCGGAGGGCGCCTTAGCGCACGATGGTTGCGGGGAGGGGGCTGGATTCGGCTGCCTTCTTCTGGCAGGCGGGGCATACGCCAAAAAACTCGACCATGTGGGTCACCTGCGCGTAGCCGCGGTCCCGCAGCATGCGCTCCACGCTGTCAGTGATAGAAATGTCGATGCGCTCAACCTTGCCGCACGACCTGCAGACGACATGATAATGGTGCGAGTCATTCAGGTTGATCTCATAAAGGCTCGCCCCGTTGTGGAAGAAGCAACGACGCACGAGCCCCAGCTCTTCAAACACGGCCAGACAGCGATACACGGTCACCAAGTCGCACGAGTCACTGGTCAGATCGTTGTGAATCTGCTCGATGCTCACCGGGCTGCTTCGCTGGATAAGTGCCTCGAGGATGGCGATGCGGGGTTGGGTGATCCGCAATCCAGCCGTCTTGAGACGGGCGCACGCCAGATCAAGGGGGTTGGTTGTCCGGCCGAAATCCTTCACGCTACTCAGCGGATGATTCGACTGTGTGGAGGCAATCATTTGCAGTAAGGGTAAAAGAAGCGCCTTTGTGAATGCGAGTCAGATGTTGGTAATTTCATCCTTCGCCATGATTTCTCAGTCCATTGAACCCGGTATTGCCTGTCCAAGTATGCTTGGACTAGCGCGTTGTGTCTCTGCCACTCGGCTCTAGCCGTCGGCATTACGGGTGCGGAGGCCCCGGGCGAAAAGCGATCGTTGATCTGTCCATGGCCTCCTGCAGGGTTGCGGACGACGGGCGGTTATGCTACCTCTTCGTTCACACCGCGATGCAAGACCTCGATTTTGCAGAAATCATAGATCTCATCTGCAAGGAAGACGCGCGCTACGAAAAGAAGGCATATTTTTTTGTACGCCAAGGCCTCGATCACACGGTCAATTACCTCAAGAAAAACGACCCCACGCGCGCGCAGCGTTCGCAGCATGTATCCGGCCGCGAGCTGCTCGAAGGCCTGCGTGCTCACGCACTCGATCAGTTCGGCCCGCTTGCCAAGACCGTGCTGGAGTCATGGGGGGTGCATCGTTGCACAGACTTTGGCGATATCGTCTTCAATCTCATCGAATACAACATCTTCAGCAAAACCGAGAATGACCGGCGCGAAGATTTCGCCGACATCTATGATTTCGACGAGGCATTCGTGAAGCCGTTCCAGCCCGCCGGCAAACGCTGTTCCGGTCCCTCGACTGAGACCGTGGGCTCCGTGTGACCATCGCTGCGAGCGGGGGTGCAATAGGAGCATACTCTGGGCGTGCATTTCTGCCTTCCTCGGATCTTTCTTTGTTTCGTTCGTCCATGCGCACCTCCTCCGTCGATTTCTCCCTGCTGGAGCGTTTTTGGCGTGACCCTCCCGAGCGCCTGATTCTCTCCAACGGGCTCACCGTTCTGCTCAAGCGCGACGCCTCCGCCGCCATTGCCTCCGTGCAGGTGTGGGTGAAAACCGGCAGCATTCATGAGGGGGCGCAACTCGGCGCCGGCCTCTCGCATTATCTCGAGCACATGCTTTTCAAGGGCACCGCCCGCCGTGCGGGCCGGGAGATCTCCACCACCGTCCAAGCGCACGGCGGCTATATCAACGCCTATACCACCTTTGATCGCACCGTCTACTACATCGACCTTCCCGCCGAACATACCGGCGTGGCCATCGATGTTCTTGCCGATGCCGTGTTGCACTCCACGCTGCCCGCCGACGAGGTGGCGCGGGAACGCGACGTTATTCTGCGCGAGATCGACATGGAACAGGATGATCCCGACCACCGCCTCGGCGAGAAACTCTTTGCCACGGCCTTTCGCGAGCATCCGTATCGCCATCCCATCATCGGCTATCGCGACGTGTTTGCCGGTGTCACGCGCGATGATCTGCTCGCCTATTACCGTGCGCGCTATGTGCCCAACAACCTTGTGCTCGTCATCGTCGGCGCATTTGACCCCGCGGCCATCCGCCCGGTCATCGAGCAGCAATTCGGCTCCATCCCACGCGCCCGGCTGGCGGCCATGCACCTGCCCGACGAACCCCTGCAGCTTGCCCGGCGTGAACAGCACCTCTTTGAGAAGGTTCAGCTCACGCGTGCCGGCTTGGGCTGGCAGATCCCCGGCCTGACGCATCCCGATGCGCCTGCGCTCGATCTGCTCGCCACCATCCTGGGATACGGTGACAGCTCCGTTCTCTGGCAGGCGGTTCGCGAACAGGCGCGTCTCGTTCACACCATCGATGCTCATGCATGGAATCCAGGCTCCGGCGGTCTTTTCTACGTTTCCTTCACCAGCGACGCTGACAAGCGCGAGGCGGCCACTGCCGCCATCCAGGGTCAGTTCGCGCGCTCTGCCGCGCGCGGATTTTCTCAAAAACTCATCGGCAAGGCTCTCCGCCAGGTTGTGGTCGGTGAAATCAACACGCGCAAGACCATGGCTGGCCAGGCTTCACGCCTCGGCCTTGCTGAGGTCGTGGTCGGCGATCTCGATTACAGTCGTACGTACTTCAAACGTCTGCGCGCGCTCACGTCCGCTGATCTCCGCCGCGTGCTCAAGACCCACCTCGTGCCCGAGCGACTGACCGTCGTGTCGATCAATCCCGCAGGCGCGAAGACGCCGGCACGGCGCCACCGCCTCAGCCAAGGCGGGGCAGTCACTGCCGACTTCGAGGAAACCGACTGCTCCAATGGCGCGCGCCTCCTGCTCCAGCGGGATGCGAAACTTCCCAACCTTCACTTGCGGCTCCTTTTTCTGGGCGGCCCGCTCTACGAGGCTCCCGATCGCCGCGGTGCCACCGAACTGCTGGCGACACTGTTGACCAAAGACACGAAGCGGCGCACCGCCGCCGAAGTCGCCCGGACCATCGAGGAAGTGGGTGGATCGTTTTACCCGTTCTCGGGCAACAACAGCTTTGGTCTCGCCCTCGAGGTGCTGCCGACCGATCTCGACCGCGCCCTCGACCTGCTCGCCGACGCTGTGCTGGCGCCCGCTTTCCAGCGCGCCACGTTCGAGACCGAACGCGACGCCCAACTTGCCGATCTGCAGGAGGATGCCGACGACGTCGTCACCTTTGGCGGGAAGCGTCTACGCCGGCTGTTCTTTGGCGATCATCCGTTTGCCGTTGACGTGCATGGCGACGAAGCCGGCCTCAAATCCCTCACGCCCGCTGATCTCGCCGCGTTACACCGCCATCTCGTCGTGTCGGGCAATTCCATTCTGGCTGTAGCCGGTGACTTCGCACCGCGCACGCTCGCGCCGAAGCTCAAGCGCCTCCTCGCCCGCCTGCCGCGAGGTGTGCTGGCGCCGGTTGCCACCGGTTTCACCACGCCCGCCAGCATCGGTGACTTCGTTGAAGCCCAGCCGCGGCAGCAGGCAGTCGTGTTCCAGGCGTTTCCAAGCCCCGGCCTGCTGGCGGCCGACTATTACGTGAGCGAGGTGGCTGACGAACTCTTCAGTGGCATGTCATCGCGGCTTTTTGAGCGGGTGCGCGAGGAGAAGGGGCTGGCCTACTTTGTGCGTACGGCCCGCGTGGTCGGACTGCACACGGCAATGTTCTACTTCTTCGCCGGTACCAGTCCGGAGCACCCGGCTGAGGTGCTGGCGGAGATCGGCGCAGAGATAGCCCGCGTGCAGGCGGGCGGGGTGGAAGCAGCTGAACTGCACCGCTGCCAGACACGCCTCAAGGCCGCGCGCCGGATGAATCTGCAAACCAATGCCGCCCGCGCCATGCAGGCCGGCCTCAACGCCCTGTACGGCCTGCCGGTCAACGACTGGAAGCATTACGACGTCCACATCGATGCCGTCACCGTGGCCGACCTGCAACGCTTTGCGCAGGCATGTTTCCAGCGCACGCGGTGCACGCAATTGGTGGTGCGACCTTAAGCCGCATTTTGACCCGGCGAGCGATGGCATGAGCACCCCGCTGGTCGCTTTCCCGGCCGGGGTGTGGGAGGTAAAAAAACCGCTTGCCTGTGAAACTATCACAGTTACGGTATTTCACGTTTATGAAAATAGACCCCTATGCTTACATTCTGTGCGCGGCGGCCTTTCTCGGGCTGCCGCTTGTCTCCGTCTCCGCTCCCGCCGCCGATGAGGAAAAAATTCCTCCCTCCGTCCTCCAGAAGTACGACGCCAACAAGGACGGCACCCTGGATGCAACCGAGAAGGCCGCCTGGCAGGCCGACAAGGAAAAACAGCGGGCCGCCCGCGAGGCCCAGCGGGCGGAAGATCTCGCCCGCTACGACGCGGACAAGGACGGCAAGCTCGAGAAGGACGAGCGTGCCGCCATGAAGGCCGATGATGAAAAAGCCCGGGCTGAAAAGAAGGCCGCGCAGGCGGCCGAGGCCGAGGCGAAGAAACTGGCCAAATACGACAAGAATCAAAACGGAAAACTGGACGACGATGAACTTGCCGTCATGAAGGCCGATGAGGAAAAGCACAAGGCCGCCGCCGAGAAGCGCAAGGCCACCCTCGAAGCCAGGAAGCAAGCCAAGGAAAGCGAATCGGACGCAGACAGTCGCTGACGGCCGCTTCCCCGTCTTGAAACAGACTGCAGCCCCGGGCTTCCGCCGGGGCTTTGGGGCCGCCTCGTTCGAAGCCGGCAGAACCATGGCCGGCCTTCATCGTTGCGAAGCCTGGCCGCACCGTCCGTGGGCGTGATCGCCCGGACTGCCTCCGTCAGCCCGGATCCTTCGGCGCCTCCGCCGCTCCGCCGCTCCACTGCAGTTTGGTGCGCACGACGGTGAAATGAGAGTAGTCGACGCGCTGCACCAGCGGCAGCTTAAGCGGCGAGATCGAGATCTCCACCGGCGAACCCTGGCAAAAGGACAGGTTGCGCTGACCGTCCATGGCCACAAACAATCGCGAATGCTCCATGCGGTTGAAGACGCGCAACCTCACGTCATGGCGGAAAATGATCGAGCGGTTGCTCAGCGTGTGCGGGCAGACCGGCGTCATGGCGATGACTTCCGCCGCTGGATGGATGAGCGGACCGCCCGCCGAGAGATTATAGGCGGTGGAGCCGGTGGGGGTGGTGAAGATGAGGCCGTCGCAGTAGTAATCGGTCACCAGCTCGTCACCGGCGAACACCTCGAGCCGGACCAGCCGGGAGTTGACCTCGCCCTTGATCAGCACGTCGTTGAGGGCGAGATCGTGCTGGCCCGGGCCGGTTGAACAGTCGAGCAGGGAGCGCAAGGCGATGCGATAGCTGCCCGCCAGCAGGTCGGCGAAATGGGCCCGCGCCTCCTCGGAGGAGAACGTCGTGAGGAAGCCGAGGCTGCCGCG
>Ga0208457_1000104_pt1 | contig 114069 bp, 107 predicted proteins | sample June2015DPH_10_1_FD_185513 | JGI IMG/M metagenome (GOLD analysis project Ga0208457, IMG submission 185513) | Peatland microbial communities from SPRUCE experiment site at the Marcell Experimental Forest, Minnesota, USA - June2015DPH_10_150... | ecosystem: Environmental > Terrestrial > Soil >... | reverse complement strand
GAGCCATCGGTGCACTCTCGGACCGTCGCTCGGCCGATCGGATCCTCTATGGACAGGTGACCCGTCTCAACGAGCTTCTATCTCGACGCCCGCTTGCCGAATTTACACAGGAGTCTTGACGGCGCCCCTCGCCCGAGCTCACGACCTCTGCGCGATGGATCCGGAATAGCACGCCTGCCGTAATCAGATCATCTTGTCCGCGGGCGGCCCAGAACCCACGGTAATCGCTGTTATCGCCATGTAACGGCCCACGGGCTAAGCTCTAGCCGCGAACGTTGTTACAGGAGCGGCGGGCTCACCCAAGCCTGCGTGGTCCGGCCGCGCCCAGACCGCGACTCGACGCGCTGGCAACCCGATCACCCCGCACATCGCAGGTCTGGCACTCGAAAGGCGGCGGCAACGCTGTGATCAAGAACTTCACGCGTTCCGGGAAACTAATGCTGCTCGCGGCCAGCGTGACCGCATTGGCTGGTTGCGGGACGACAGCCGTCTCTCCCTCTACCCCCGGCAGCGCCATTCCATATTCGGTTGCGCCAGTTCCTGGGCACGCTCTTGCAGGACGGTTCGGCGCCTCCGGCACGTCCTTGTGGCTGATCTCCGAGTCGGGGCTCTCGATCTCAGACGACGGCGGCTTGCATTGGTCGACCGAGGCCTTGCCGGATGGCGTGGGCGCGGCCTCGATCGCCGACGTCTCCGAGATCTCGAATAGGCGGTTGTGGGTCGCGGTGCCGGACGAGACCGGTGTGCACCTGTACAACCGGGCGGCCGGGGCGGCCACTTGGAATAGCACCTATCTCGTCCCGACTTGGCCAGCGGAGGCCGGGTCCCCTGGACCGGCCAGCAGCGTCGCTATCACCCCGGGCCCCGGGAATCTTGTAACAGTGGTGGTGTCGGTCCCGAACGGGGCAGATGGTGCCTTCTCTTCACTCTTTACCTCGGCCGACGATGGAGAAACCTTCGCTGAGCATCCGGCGTCCCAGGACTCACCCGCGAACGTGGTTTGGAAACACGTGACATTCGTCAACCCGCAATCTGGTCTCGTGGTGGGCGGAAGCACCGAGGACTTGCTCCTCCACACCGCCGATGGCGGAGCTACCTGGGTTGCGGTTCCAGCGACCGGCGCGCCTGCCACGAACAGCTTCTACCTGGGCGAACCGGTGATCGTCGGCTCAGACCTTGAAGTGCCGCTCATCAGCCTGCCCTCGAATGGCAGCGATGCGGGCTTGCTGCTTTTGGTAAGTCACGACGGCGGGGCTACGTTCGCCGGACCAACCGGTCCGGCGCTGGACCTGAGCTCTGCCGTGAACCCGGCCATGGCCTCGGTGGGCCTGGTCACATGGGTCGCGCCCAATATTGGCGGGAAGGTGTTCGAAACCGCCGACGGTGGCCGAACATGGACGACCATAACCGCGCCTGGCCTTCCGACCGGGGTGGAGGTCATGACACTGACGGGCCCTGCAAGCGCGACCGCGCTGATTGGGTTGAGTGGCTGCCCGGGCTTCGTCCCGGACTGCTGGACCAGTGCTTACGTCGTCGCGACGACGGACGGCGGCCGGACGTGGCGCGCCGTTTGACCTCGTGGAGCCGCGAGAGCACGTATAGCGGGATCTTTTGAGCGGCGGAGGCCAGCATGCCGGAGCGTGTGCTGGGCGAACCCGCGCGAGCCGCAGCTCGGCCTGGCCTATTGACTCGGTTCCGACGGCGATGCTAGGCTGTTATCGTTCCCGGTAACGTTACCGGGAACGATAACATGGCAGCATTCCGGCTGCACCCCGAATTCGGCGCCAGGAGAAGATTCGCACGAGGCCCAAACACGGGCGACCGGATTTCGCCCGTATGTTTCCAGGGTAGCGTCGATTGGAGCCGGGGGGTTGTGAAGCTCAGGGAAGAGCGAGGATGGGTCGGTTGATCGGGACGGTTGCGCCGTGTCGCCCGATCTTTGACCAGCGCCAACGCCGTAGCTTCGGTTTCGCCTGCACGCGACGTCAGGGACCCGCTCCCCGTTGCACCCTGGACCACCGCAGCGAAAGCAGAAGGGAGGTCGTTCTTGCCCACGATCAGGCGGTGCCCGATGCGAGCCGGTCGAAGATGGGTCCGCCACCTACAATCCGACACGTCAGCTTGGGGAGTGTAAGAGGAATGTCCAGACCCTTGACGAGATTTCCGCTTCTGCTAGCGGCAGTTGCTTTGGTCATCAGCGCATGCGGCAGTAGCAACGCCACGCCCACCGCCGTCGCTCCTGCCACTGCTGGTACTCAGGCCAGCGCCGCTCCCGGCACATCCGCTATCGCCGCTACCTCGCCAGGCACAGGCGGTGGCTCTGCTGCCCAGTTCTGCAGCGGTATGAAGATCACCTTCTTTCCCGGTGGGGCGCCCGGCGGCAGTTTCGAGACGGTCGTCTACAACGGCGCCAAGGCCGCTCAGGCCGCCTTCGGCCCCGACGTCAACTACCTGTGGTCCAACTGGGACCCGGCCACGATGATCACCCAGTTCCAGCAGGCCGTCGCCTCCAAGCCTGATGGCCTCGCGATCATGGGCCATCCAGGCGACGCTTCCTTCGACCCGCTCATCGCCGATGCCGTCAAGCAAGGCATGCTGGTCACGGTCATGAACACCGAGCTGCAGACGGCGGAAGCCACGTACGGCCTCGGCTACACCGGCGCGGTCCTGCACGATGCGGGCGCCTCGCTCGCCAAAGAGGCGATCAAGCGCGGTAACCTCAAGTCGGGCGACGAGGTCTTCGTCTGGGGCCTCAAGGCTCAGGCTGGCCGCGGACAGCGCACCCTTGGCATCACCGACACGCTCGCGGCCGCCGGGCTCAAGGTCGACTACTACGAGATCGACACCGCGACGAACGCCGACCCGAACGCGGGCACGGCGACCTTTACCGGCTATGTCGCCTCTCATCCGAACGTCAAGGCCATCTTCATCGACCACGGCAACCTCACCGCCGCCATCCCGACCTTCATGAAGGCCGCGAACCTGGCGCCCGGTAGCGTCTTTGCCGCCGGATTCGACATGTCGCCGGCCACGGTCACTGGCATCCAGCAGGGCTATGTCAGTCTGGTGATCGACCAGCAGGAGTACCTCCAGGGCTTCTTCGGCATCGAGCAGCTCTGCCTCGAGAAGAAGTACGGCTTTGGCGGCCTGTTCATCAACACGGGCGCAGGCTTCGTTGACAAGACCAACATCGCCGCGATCGCCCCGCTCGTCACGGCTCAGATTCGCTAATTAGATGTCTCTTCCGACTGCCGGGAACGGCATGCCGGCTGGCGAGCGCGAGAGCGCTCGCCAGCCGGCTCTTACTGAACCAGTCCTCGCCGCGCTCGAGCCCACCGCCGGGGAGGCTGAGCAGGGTGTAAAGCGTCTGGAGCTTCGCCACATCTCCAAGTCGTTCGGGGGCGTTCGCGTTCTCCAGGATGTGAGCATCGAGCTCGGGACGAGCGAGGTCGTCGGCCTGCTCGGCGACAACGGCGCCGGCAAGTCGACGCTCATCAAAATCATTACCGGCGTCCACCAGCCGGATGAAGGCGAGATCTACTTCGGCGGCCGGCGCATCACGGACATGGATGTGCATAAGGCCCGCGCGCTTGGCGTGGAGACCGTCTTCCAGGAGCGTGCCCTCGCCGATCAGCTGCCCCTGTGGCGCAACATCTTCATGGGCCGTCCTCTCAGCGGCCGGTTCGGCTTTCTCAAGGTCGACGAGATGAGGCGGGCCACGGCGGACCTGATGGGTGAGTCGATGGGCTTCACCTCGGCGGTGCTGACCCCGAACACGAACGTCAAGGGCCTGTCCGGTGGCGAGCGCCAGGGCCTCGCGATCGTGCGGGCGCTCCATTTCCAGGCCGAGATCATCATCCTCGATGAACCGACCATGGGCCTGTCGCTCAAGGAAACCGAGAAGCTACTGACCTTCGTGGAAGGCATCAGAGCCGCTCACAAGTCGGCCATCTTCATCGACCACAACATCTTCCACGTGTATTCGGTTTCCGACCGGATCGTCCTTCTCGACCGCGGACGCGTCGCCGGCCAGTTCCTGACTTCGCGATACTCGCTGAATGAGCTCATGGACATCATGCGCGAAGTTGCGGCGAGGGGCGCCTATACGGAACAAGAGCGCTATCGGAGAGGCGACGCGACGCCCCAGGCCACGACGGTTTCGAGCGAGAAGCAGGCATGAATCATGCCGTCGCGCCGGTAGCACAACCCCGGGGCCGCAGCCCCATCACGGCCTTCACCAACGCCTGGGCCTCCCAGATCGGCATCACCGCCGCATTCCTCGTGCTCTGGCTCGCCTTCATCATTGGAGCCCCCTCAACATTCCTCAGCGACCGGATCTACCTGGCCTACGCCCAGACCATCCCGTACTTCGCCGTCGTCGCCCTTTTCCTGACGATGGTCATCATCGCCGGCGACATAGATCTCTCGTTCATTTCGATCATGCCCCTCAGCCTGGTCGGGTTCGTCTTCACCTGGCAGGCAACCGGAAGCGTCGAGCTCGGAGTCGCGGCCTGCGTGGCCGTTGGGGCCCTTTGCGGGTTGTTCAACGGCCTGATCGTTACGTTCATCGGCATTCCGTCGCTCGTCGTCACCATCGGCACCCAATTCCTGTTCCTTGGCCTGACGCTGATCCTCGTGAACGGACGGCAGTACCCGCTCGTCGACACCAACACGTCCATTTCCTACTGGCTGCTCTCGGGAAAGATAGGCACCATCCCGATCCCGTTCTTCTGGTTGATCGCCCTCGCGGTCGTCGCCTGGTTCCTCCTGAACCGGCACCGGCTGGGCCAGAACGCGTACATCATCGGCGACAACCCTCAGGCCGCGCAGCTCATGGGCATCCCGACGAAACGGACGCGCTGCACCCTGTTCGTCCTCACCGGAATCGCCTCGGCGATCGCGGCACTGATGAACGCCTTCTCGCTCAACAACTTCTACCCGAACCTGGGTCAGGCCTATCTGCTGCCGACGCTGGCAGCCGTATTCGTAGGCGGCACCTCAGTATTCGGTGGCCGGGGCACCATATATGGCACTCTGCTCGGGGCCTTCATGATTGGGGCCATCGAGGCCGGGATCGTCGCCGTCGGGCTATCCGGCTTCTACACCCAGTTCGTATATGGCGCGATCGTCCTTGCCGCGGTGTCCATCCACGCCTTGCTGCAGCGCCGGTTCGAATAGCACCGATTCAGATCGCAGAAGGAAGCTAGGCGGCGCCATCCACCTCGGCTTTCTGCCGTATCGCCGGCGTGACATCGCTCGCGAGATCGGTACGCGCCCGACTAACCCGACGATTTCAGCTTCGAGCGTCGCTATGATCCGGCGTGTTCTGAGGACATCGTGCACGGCGAATCTCTCATCCGGGGCGCTCAACTGACAAACTGCGGAGACCTATCCGAGCGGCCCAGACTATTGAACTGCCGGCTCGGTGGACGAGGCGATCCCTGACGCAATCAGGTCTGTCGAGGTTCCGGCCGCCCGGACGTTCACGCCCACCAACCCGACGGGAGGAACCGGGCGGGTGCTGTCGCGGACGATGAGCTCCGGTTTCAGGAGAGTGATTTCGGGTGCCGCCTGCTGAGGGTGCCGGGGCTGTCGCGCCTTGGCGATCATCCGGTCGATCTCCTCGACGGCTAGCGAGCCGGCGTGACCGAGCGGCTGGTGGACCGTGGTGAGCGGGGGCCAGAAGTGAGATGCCTCGGCCATGTTATCGACGCCCACCACTGAAAGGTCGTCCGGCACGCGGAGGCCCATGCGATGGGCCGCATGAAAGAGGCCGAGCGCCATTTGGTCATTGCTGGCAAAGACGGCATCGATCGCCGGGGACTGCTTGAGCAGCTTGAACAGACCCTGTTCGCCGCTGGCGGCCGTCCAGTCTCCTTCTACGACCAGCTGATCAACAGCCTCCAGTCCGTGGTCCTCGAGCGTCTGACGCCAGCCCCGAAGGCGTTGCTGCGCTTCCCACCAATTCAACGGACCAGTGATGATCCCAATCTTGCGCGCTCCTCCGGCGAGGAGATGTTCTGTGGCCAGACACCCGATCGCCGCGTTGTCGATGCCGATGGAAGGAAGGTACGGCCGGCCAGCCATACCTCCGACGAGTATGATTGGTACCGGTATCTCCGAGCCCTTTGTTCGAGACCAGGCGCGATTGTCGCCGACGTCGGGGATCGCCCAAACGATGCCGTCCACTTGGCGCGCGCGAAGCGCGCCGAGCACGTGATTGACGTCGCCGGTCTCCGGTTCCAGGAACAAGTTCAACGTGATCCCGTAGCCCATCTCCGCTGCCTGCCGCTCGATCGCAGTCAGCACCCGCGATGGTCCGAAGTACTCCAACCCGTAGGCGACAACGCCCAGAACATTGCTCCGACCCTGGGTCAGGCTCCGCGCGAGCATGTTCGGTGCGTATCCGGTCTTCCTGATGACCTCCTGGACACGCTGGAGGGTCTCTGGGGCCACGTCCGGTCTGTTGTTCAGGACGCGCGAAACCGTCTGGATTGAGACTTCGGCTGCCGCAGCAACGTCACGGATCGTCAAACGTTTCCGATGGGCCATAAGGGTCAGATCCTTCCGGTCGTAGAGAACTGAGCTCGAAGAGTCTCGTCGTGTCTGGCTTGGACTATTGACTCACGTCTCGCACCCGTGCTAGCCTGGGACCGTTCCCGGGACCGTTCCCGGGAAAAATACCACCAACCGGGCCAGCCTGCAACGGCCCCACCAACTCAGGGTCTCATAGGACCCGAGCGGGAATGCGCCGCCGGCGATATCGAGCAAGACCGTCACAAGATTGAACGCCGCTGGGGGCGCGTGACCGCTGAGCGTCCAGGGCCGTGCTTTGTCAGATAGTTGGGGAGTTGGCACGTTGAAGGCGCTTGGCGAGTTCGAGATCTGGTTCCTGACCGGAAGCCAGGACCTGTACGGCGAGGAGACTCTGCGGCAGGTCGCGGAGAACTCCAAGAAGATCGCGACCGGCCTGGACGAGTCGGAGGCCATTCCCGTCCGCGTCGTTTGGAAGCCTGTGGTCAAGAACGCCGAGGCGATCCTCGCTGCATGCATCGAGGCGGGTGCCACCGACAAGTGCGTCGGTGTCGTTGCCTGGATGCATACCTTCTCGCCGGCCAAGATGTGGATCGCCGGGCTGCAGGCGCTGACAAAGCCGCTCCTCCACCTGCACACGCAGTTCAACCGCGATCTCCCCTGGGGCGAGATCGACATGGACTTCATGAACCTGAACCAGGCCGCCCACGGCGACCGCGAGTTCGCCCACATCGAGACCCGGCTGGGCTTGCGCCGCAAGACCGTGGCCGGCCACTGGCAGTCGGCAGACGTTCAGGACAGGATTGGCTCGTGGTCACGGGCGGCGTGCGGGCTCTACGAGGCCAAGCACCTCAAGCTCGCCCGTTTCGGCGACAACATGCGGAACGTGGCCGTGACCGATGGCGACAAGGTCTCGGCGCAGATGCAGTTCGGCGTAAGCGTCAACGGCTTCAGCGTCGGCGATCTCAGCGACGCCGTCCGTGCGGTGGCCGAGGCGAAGGTAGACGACCTCATGGAGGTCTACGAGGCGACGTACGAAATCGCACCGTCTCTGCGGACAGGTGGCGTAGACCGTGAGGCCCTGCGTGAGGCAGCCAGGATAGAGGTCGCGCTGCGCGAGTTCATGACCTCGGGTGGCTTCGGGGCGATCACCGACACCTTCGAGAACCTCCACGGGCTCAAGCAGCTGCCCGGGATCGCCGCCCAGCGTCTGATGGCCGACGGCTACGGGTTCGGGGCGGAAGGCGACTGGAAGACGGCCGTGATGGTCCGTCTGGTCAAGGTCATGGCCAGAGGTCTTCCGGGCGGTACGTCGTTCATGGAGGACTACACCTACCATCTCGATCCCGCCGGACCAAGAGTGCTGGGTGCCCACATGCTCGAGGTCTGCCCTTCGATCTCGGATCGAAAGGTCTCGTGCGAGATCCATCCGCTGTCGATCGGCGGCAAGAGCGACCCGGTCCGGCTGGTCTTCGACGCGGGAACTGGCCCGGGGATTGTCGTCGCGCTGATGGACATGGGCGACCGGTTCCGGATCGTGGCCAACGAGATCGACCTCGTGCCGCCCGAGAAGCCGATGGTCAAGCTGCCGGTTGGGCGAGCCGTGTGGAAGCCACGTCCGGACTTTGCCACCGCGACCGAGAGCTGGCTGACAGCCGGCGGCTCGCACCACAGCGTGCTCAGCCGGGCGGTGGGGGCCGAGACTATCGCCGACTTCGCAGAGATGGCCGGCTGCGAGTTTCTGCTGATCGACGGCGAGACGACCGTCGCGAGCTTCGAGAAGGAACTCCGGTGGAACGAGGCCTATTACCACCTGTCACGCGGCCTGCGATGATTATGAGCCTGGGTCCGCACGAGGTGAGATGGGTGTCGTCCCTTTCGCTGCCTGACCTTCGGGAGGAGGTTCTGCTCGCCAACCAGGCTCTCGTTCGGGCCGGGTTGGTGACCCTGTCCTTCGGCAATGCCAGCGGCGTCGACCGCGCCGCCGGCGTCCTGGTGATCAAGCCGAGCGGGGTGCCGTACGACGAGCTCAGACCCGAGGACATGGTTGTCGTCTCGCTCGAGGACGGACGCGTGGTCGAAGGGGATCTGAGACCGTCTTCGGACACGCCAACGCATCTGATTCTCTACCGCCGCTTTCCCGAGATCGGCGGAGTGGTGCATACGCACTCCACGGCTGCGACGGCCTGGGCACAGGCGGGCCGGCCGATCCCGTTGCTCGGGACCACTCACGCGGACCACTTCCACGGCGCGGTGCCCGTGACCCGGCATCTGACCCGGACGGAGGTCGCGGGCGAGTACGAGACCGAGACCGGCGCGGTGATCGTCGAGACGCTCGAGCGTTTGGGTCTGCACGCGGACGAGATGCCCGCGGCTCTCGTCGCCTCCCACGGGCCTTTCACTTGGGGCAAAGACGCGGGCGACGCTGTCGACAATGCCATAGCCCTCGAAGCTGTGGCGGCGATGGCGACGCAGACGCTCGCCATCAACCCCCACATCGAGCCGGTGGCGTCTTACCTGCGCGAGCGGCACTTCCAGCGCAAACATGGCCCCAACGCCTACTACGGCCAGCGGCGGAAGTGACGCGTGGGCAGCCTGATCCAGGCGGCGCGTATCCACGGGGCGGGTGACATCCGAGTGGCCGTGGAACCCGCGGCAGATCCAGGCCCCGGCGAGGTCCTGCTGCGTGTGGCCGCGGTCGGCCTGTGCGGCTCGGATCTGCACTGGTACGAAGAGGCAGAGATAGGCGACGCCCGCCTTTCGCGTCCGTTGGTGCTCGGCCACGAGTTCGGCGGGGTGGTCGCGACCGGTTCGAGGTCGGGTGAACGCGTTGCGGTTGATCCGGCCTACAACTGCGGCCGCTGCGGGCCATGCCTCGATGGACAAACCCATCTCTGCCTGGTGATGCGCTTCGCCGGGCACGGTACGACCGATGGAGCGCTGCGGTCGCTGATGGGCTGGCCCGAGAGACTGCTGCACCCGATTCCGGACTCGATCACCGACGACGAAGCTCCAGTGCTCGAGCCGCTCGGTGTCGCTCTCCACGCCATGGACGTTGCATCGATGACGTTGGGCGGACGGGCGGGCGTATACGGCTGCGGACCCATTGGACTGTTGCTGATCCAGCTCCTGCGCCTCCGAGGAGCAGCTGCCGTGATCGCCACGGACCGTCTCGAGCATCGTGTTGCCGCCGCCCGCGCCATGGGCGCGAGCGAAGCATTCGTGGTGGATGCCACGGCCGGACCGGAGGTGTCGTCGGTACGCAAGCGCGTTCGGGAGAACGAGGTCGACGTGGCATTCGAGGCCTCGGGCTCGGACGAGGCGCTCGCCGACGCGATCGCGGCCGTTCGTCCTGGCGGTCGGGTCGTGCTGGTCGGGATACCGGCGCGTGACCGAACCTCCTTTCCTGCGGCAGCCGCCCGCCGCAAGGAACTCTCGTTGCTGTTCAGCCGACGGATGGCTCCGCCCGACCTGCCCCGTGCCGTGGCTCTCGTGGCGGAGGGCCGCATCCATCTCGCGTCCCTGATCACCCACCGCTACCCGTTGGCGGGGGCTCCCGAGGCGTTCGCGACCCTCGCGGAGCGGAGCGGGATCAAGGTCATCGTCAACCCGTCGAGTGGCGTTGCAAGGTAGGAATGGGAGGCAAAGTCGTGGTTGAGCCCCGTTATGTGATTGGAGTCGACTTCGGGACCGAATCGGGGCGCGCCGTGCTCGTCGACGTCGCGGACGGGCGAGAGCTCGGCGTGGATGTCTACAAGTACCGGAACGGCGTCATCGACGAGCGACTGCCGGACCCGGACGGGGACGTCACCCTCGGACCGGACTGGGCGCTTCAGGATCCGAACGACTACATAGAAACTTTCAAGCGCGCGGTGCCGGGCGTGGTCGCCGGTGCGGGCATCGACCCGGCGGCGGTCATCGGGATCGGGATCGACTTCACCGCCTGCACCATGCTGCCGACCAAGGCTGACGGCACGCCACTCTGCATGCTTGAGCGGTATCGCCGCGACCCGCACGCCTGGGTCAAGCTCTGGAAGCACCACGCCGCCCAGCCCGAGGCGGACGACGTGAACCGAGTGGCGGCTGAGATGGGGGAGACCTGGCCTGCCCGATACGGCGGCAAGATCTCGTCGGAGTGGTTCTTCCCCAAGGCGCTGCAGATACTGCGCGAAGCGCCGGAGATCTACCGCGTGGCCGACCGCCTGATCGAGGCGGCCGACTGGGTCGTCTGGCAGCTGACCGGCTCCGAGACCCGCAACAACTGCACGGCCGGGTACAAGGCCATCTGGTCGGCTGAGGATGGGTTCCCTCGGCGCGAGTTCTTCGCGGCTCTCGATCCCGAGTTCGCCGACGTGGTCGACTCCAAGATGTCGCGGTCGATCGACCGGCTGGGGAACGCGGCAGGACGGCTGACTGAGCGAGCCGCCGAATGGACCGGATTGCGCGCCGGCATCGCGGTTGCGGTCGCCAACGTCGATGCCCACGTCTCGGCGCCTGCGGCCACGGTTACCGAGGTAGGCACCCTGGTGGCGATCATGGGCACGAGCACGTGCCACATCGTCCTCTCGGATGCGGCGCCCATCATTCCCGGGGCGTGTGGAGTCGTCCGCGACGGCGTCATCCCCGGACTCTTCGGCTACGAGGCCGGCCAGTCGGCCGTCGGCGACATATTCGCCTGGTTCGTAGAGCATTGCGTGCCGCCGCTCTACCACGAGCGCGCCCGCGACCGCGGCGTGACCGTTCACGAGGTCCTCGAAGAAGAGGCGGCCGCGCTTCGGCCGGGGCAGTCGGGTCTGCTCGCGATCGACTGGTGGAACGGCAACCGCTCGGTGCTGGTGGACGCGGACCTGTCTGGGGTGCTGATCGGGATGACGCTGGCGACCACGCCGCCGGAGATATACCGGGCCCTGATCGAGGCCACCGCCTTCGGGACGCGCGTGATCATCGACGCCTTCGAGAAGGGCGGGATCCCCATCGATCGGGTCGTGGCGTGTGGCGGGCTGCCCGAACGCAACCGGCTGCTGATGCAGATCTACGCCGACGTGACCGGCCGAACCTTCCGTATCGCGGCGTCGGCTCAGACGCCGGCCCTCGGATCGGCCATGTTCGCGGCGGTCGCTGCCGGAGCCGCAGAGGGCGGCTACGCTTCGATAGAAGAGGCGGCAAAGCGGATGGCGCGGCTTCGCGACGAAGCCTTCGAACCCACCGAGGCCAACCGCGAGCCCTACGACGTGTTGTATGGCGAGTACGTGCGGCTCCACGATCTCTTCGGGCGCGGCGGCGATCCGGCGATCAAGACGCTCAAACGCCTCCGCCTCGAGGCCACGGCAGCCTTGTCTCGGGCTTAGGCTCGGGTTCTGCTGAGCGGTCCGGCCGACCGGTCCCTCAAGCTAAGACTCGCGCCGCAGCGCCTTCGGGCTCGGCTCTCTCGGATCGATCGGCAACCGAACCTGAACGGTCCGTTAACGCCACAGTCGGTGCCGAAGGCCTATGCTCCGCCCAGGCCTGCCACGGCGCGACGAGGCAAGGCGGCTGGCCTGGAGGAATGAATGACTGTTTCGAGAACGAAGATCGCGCTCATCGCACATGACGGACGCAAGGCCGACCTGGTGGCCTTCGCCACCTACAACCGTGATCGACTCGCCGAATTCGACCTGGTAGCGACCGCAACGACCGGGGCTCTGCTGATCGACAAGGTGGGGCTGCCGTGCCAGAAGGTGCTGTCCGGCCCCCAGGGCGGTGACGCCCAGATCGCCGCGATGGTGGCGGAGGGATCGGTCGGGGTGGTCATCTTCCTGGTCGACCCGCTGACATCTCACCCCCACGACCCCGATATCCAGACCGTCCTGCGCGTCTGCAACGTGCACAACGTGCCGATCGCGACGAACGTCGCCGCAGCGGACCTCTTCGTTGCCTCCGGGTTGCTCGCTCCGCACGTGGCGCCCGTCGCCGTCCGTGCTGCCACGTAGCCGCGTCCGGTTACCAGGACGAGGCGATCGGTCGGCGCGGAACGCTCTGCGAAACCCAACCGATCGAGGACCGGCGGATCCACGTGGACAGTCCGACCTGCCCGCGGTTCGGCGTCCGCTCGGCGGCCGTCGACGGTACATGCGGCAGGGTAGGCGGCCGTCCCGGCCGTGTACCATTCACGGGCCATCCATGGATCAAGCTCCCCGGTCGTTTGCCGCGCCCTCCGGGCGCGCCTCGAACCCGGGCATTCTCAGGAGATGAAACCCCATGCCCAAGGTTGCCGGCTCCGTCACGGAGCTCCTCGCCGCTCTCGACGGCATCGCCCGGATCGAGGGTGACCGCCTCGTGGTCGTCGACGAGGATGGCCTCCGGACGCGCGGCATCTACGACCTCGCCTGGACTGCCACCTTCAGCGAGGACGAGGCCACGGTCGATGCCGCTCGCTGGATCGTGTGGGAGGCGAGCCAGGCCGTCGGTGCTCATTCCGCCAGCATCCAGGAGCTGTACAAGGCTCGCTCGCGGGGCGAGTACGACGGGATGACCGTCCCGGCGATCAACCTTCGGGCCCAGACGTTCGACATGGCTCGGGTCATCCTCGAGACGGCCAGGAAGAACGACAGCGCCGCCGTGATCTTCGAGCTCGCTCGCTCGGAGCAGACCTACACGTTCCAGCGCGTGTTCGAGTACGCGACGAGCGTCCTCGCGGGCGCCGTCGCCGCCGGCTGGAAGGGCCCCGTCTTCATCCAGGGCGACCACTACCAGTTCAACGCCAAGAAGTACGCGGCCGACCCCGAGAAGATGACCGACGAGATCCGCAAGGGCTGCCGCGACGCGATCGCCGCCGGCTATCGGAACATTGACATTGACAGCTCGACGCTGGTCGACCTCTCTCACCCCACGCTCGACGCCCAGCAACACGAGAACTACATCCGGGCGGCCGAGCTGACGGCGCTGATCCGGACTCTCGAAACCGACGGCGTGACCGTCAGCGTCGGGGGCGAGATCGGCGAGGTCGGCAAGAAGAATTCGACGCCCGACGAGCTCAAGGCCTACCTCGACGGCTACCGCCGCGAGCTCGACGTGCGCGCCCAGGGCGCAATCGGCCTATCGAAGGTTTCCGTCCAGACCGGCACCAGCCACGGCGGCACCCCGCTGCCGGGCGGTGGCGTGGCCGAGGTCGCGCTAGACTTCGGCGTTCTGACGGACCTCTCGAATGTCGCGCGCGAGTATGGCCTCTCGGGTGCGGTCCAGCACGGCGCCTCGACCCTGCCGGACGAGCTGTTCCACAAGTTCCCCGCCACCGGTTGCGCCGAGATCCACCTCGCCACGGGCTTCCAGAACACCATGTACGAGCATCCGGCTTTCCCCGCCGAACTCCACAAGGCGATCGAGGAGTGGGTCTTCGCCAACTGCCAGGACGAGCGCAAGCCCGACCAGACCGACACCCAGTTCGTCTACACCGGCCGTAAGAAGGCGATCGGCCCGTTCAAGCGCCGGCTGTGGGATCTGCCGACCAAGGACGCGATCCTGGCCTCTCAGGCCGCCAAGGTCGACTTCCTGTTCAAGCAGCTGGGAACCCTCGGCAGCCGCGCCCTCGTCGAGATGTACGTCAAACCAGTCGAGTACCACCAGCCCGTGCCGGAGGGTCTCAAGGCCGCCCGATAAGGCTCACTCCGAACCGCAACGAAGGGCGCCCGATGGGGCGCCCTTCTCAGTTGAGCCTCAGGTGGCCTCTTGCTCCGGCAGCAGCGCGGCCGACTCGACGCTCTCGCGCAGCTTCGAGATGAAGCGGGCCACCGGAGCGCCGTTTACGACGTCGTGGTCGACGCTGATCGTCAGACAGACGACTTCCCGGGGTTCGATCCGCCCGTCGCTTCCAAGACCGGGTTTTCGGCCCACGCCGCCAACCGTCAGGCAAATGGAGTGGCTGATGAACGGGATCCCCCAACCCGTGCCTCCTCCAAACATGCTGACCGCGGTAACGGCGGCAGTGCCGGTGTACTTCTTCCGGCGAACCGGGTCGGCCAGCAGGCGGGTTATGGCGAACCTCCTGAAGACGGCCGGGAGTCGCAGCCAGAGGGGCGCAAACCGTCGGGCCCGACCGTACGGGTCGCCCTCGGTCTGGGCCGCGCGGATCTCACGACCGATCTCCGCCGGCGACTTTCGATTTGCGGCGCGGACGATATGCGGGACCGGAATGCGTTCGCCTTTGATCACATGCTCGACGAGCACGGCGACGTCCACGTCGTCGAACACGACCACGCGGCGTTTCCCTTTGCGGTAGGCCTGAACGCTCGGGTCAGCGCCGATGGCGTGGGCAAAGGAGGTGACGATCAGGGCGGTGAATGAAAGCGGCTCCCCGGAAGTGCGCCGGTGGCGGTGGATCGCCCGCCTCGTCTCGGTCACGTCGAGTTCGAGCAGCCCGTGGATGGTGTGCTGGCGCCTCATGATGGCCGCCCAATCGACGCCCTGGTGCTGTTCGTCGGGATACGGGATGACCCGGTAGCCCATCGATCGACCGCCGCCGCGACGCTCCGCGGTCCGGTCGGGCACGGATGGCATCGAGGGTTCTTCGAGTGGCATGAATGCCTCAGGTGATCGCGGTGGAGAAGGTGCCTGGCGGGGGCGTTGCGTGAGTGTCAGGCTCCCGGCAGGCACCCGGAATTGCCGTCTGTCACTAGACATCGACGCGGATAGTAGCCCGCGCGGCGGCGCTCGTCGCGGCAGGTCTCCGGGCTGGCCCCGCTGCGGTTACGATCCGCCCATGACCAGACTAGTTGCCGCCACCAGGGACCTCAACCGCTGGCGCGAGACGGCGTGTCTCATCTGCGATGCGGCCGACACGATGGCCCTGGCCGGATTCAGGCGTGATGTCAGGGTGGAAACGAAGCCCGACCAGACGCTGGTGACGGAGGTCGACCAAGCGATCGAGCGGATGGCCCGTCTTCGCCTCAAGGCCGAATTTCCCGAATCGGGCATCGTCGGGGAGGAAGAAGGGACCGAGGCTGCCCGCGCCAGCGTCTGCTGGTACGTCGACCCGATCGATGGCACCCACAACTACGTCCGCGGCGTCCCGGTATTCGCCACCTTGCTGGCGGTGGCCCTGGAGGGTGAGCTGCAGTTAGGAGTCGTCAGCGCGCCGGCGCTCAAGGAGCGGTGGATCGCCTGGCGGGGCGGGGGAGCCTGGCGCGGCACCGAGCGGATCGCGGTCAGCCGCGTGGCCACGATCGCGGAGTCTCAGCTCGTCTACGGCGGTCGCACCGAGGACATGCGCTCAGGGGCCATGCCGGGTCTGGATGCGACCCTCGCCGAAGCGTGGCGGGAGCGTGGCTTCGGGGATTTCTGGGGGCACATGCTCGTTGCCGAAGGCGCCGCCGAGGCCATGATGGAGACGGGCGCGCATCCCTGGGACTGGGCCGCGCCGCTCGTCATCGTCGAGGAGGCCGGTGGCCGCTTCACCACCACCTCCGGAGAGCGGGTCATCGATGGCGACTCGGGCGTCTCGACGAATGGCCTGATCCACGACGAGTTGCTGCGCCGGTTGAGGCGGTCGTCCACGGCGGATTGAGACGTAACTGACGAAAGGGGGTCGCAGAGTGTCGGTGGATAGCGGCGGTTCTACTGGGTTGTGGTTCATCCTCTCGGTGGTGGTAGCGTGGCTCGTGATCTACACGGCCGTGAGCGCGGCCGTCGACCACGCGTTGCATCCAACGGTGCCGAGGCTGCAGGCCGAAGCGACAGCGACGCCGGACGGCGTCCAATTCGCGGTCACCAATGTCGGCGGTGGCCCGGCGTTCGACCTGCGCGTTCGGTGGCATGAGACGCCGACTGGCGAAACACTCGCCGATACTCCGATGCTCGGGGTCAACGGCCAGCTCGATTGGACGCTCGACGTCGGGGCCGTGCCGGGCGAGACGCAGATTGTGCGAAGCCTGGATTTGAATTGGGCCTTGGGGCTGCAACCCGGGTCGAGCCGATACTCGGCCACTCGCGCCGTGCTCGTGCCGTCGCGACTCGCCCCGACGCCATAGTCGGGAACCCTCGCCTGGGCTACGATGCAGGCGTGTGATCTCCCGACCGATGGCCACCGCGCCAACCGGGCACGCATACGGAGGCAGGACAATGGGTGACAAGACCCCTAAGCGACCGCCGAAGGTCAAGAAGCCGAAGCCGGCGACCAAGCCGCCGACAAAGAGCGCCTAGTGCCGGCTGGAGAACCGCGCTCACGGCGGACTGGTGCTGGCCGCCGCTTCAAGCACCGCGAAATCGAGCTCGCCGAGGGCGGGAAGCTCGTTCTCCGTGGCGACGGATCGATCGTCCAGATCGATGCCGCCGGCGAGACGGTCGGATCGTGGAACCCAGACGATGCGGAATGGGCTCGCCACGCGATCAGGTTCGGGTTGCACACGCAGACCAGGACCGCGGTGCCTCCAGCTTCCCGAGTGAACGAGACCAGACGGCTCTAGGTTCGGTTCGCAGCGGCGCGCATACGTCGCCCTCGCAGCAATCGGACTGATTCGATCGGGCGGCAAGCGCCCTGGCTGAGTACGATCTACGCAGTTCGCCCACCCCGCGCCGACTCGGAGGTCTTCATGGCCGCGCCCATCCGTCCTGCCGTCTTCGTGGGTGCGCGGCTGCTCGACGGCAGATCACCCGATCCGATCCCGGACGGAGTGCTCGTCACCGACGATCAGGGTCGGATCGTCGCCGCGGGTCCGGCGGCGTCGATCTCCGCGCCGGGTGATGCCGAGCGCGTCGACGCATCCGGCCTGACCCTCCTGCCCGGCATCATCGACTGCCACGTCCACCTGTGCCTGCGGCTTGAACCGGTCGCGGAGCAGACCCAGCGCTCGGCGACGGACCTGGTGGTTCGCGCCCTCCAGACGGGCCGCAGCTTCCTCGAAGGCGGCGTGACCACGATCCGAGACGCCGGCTACACACCGGCGGGGATCAAGCGCGCCTTCGCCGCCGGAGATTTCCCTGGCCCGCGAACCCAGGTCAGCTGCACCCCGCTGTCGCAGACCGGCGGACACGGCGACGGTTGGACTCCGTCCGGTTCGATTCTCGACACACAGGTCAGCGACCTTCCGCCCGGAATCGCCGACGGCGTCGATGCGGTCCGCAGGGCCGCCAGACTCCAGATCCGCGCCGGGGCCGACTGGCTCAAGGTCATGGCTACGGGCGGAGTCCTGTCGGCTGCTGACACTCCGGACGCGAGCCAGTTCACCGTCGACGAGATCGGGGCTATCGTCGAAGAGGCCAAAGCGGCCGGGATCAAGGGCACGCTGGCGCATGCCGAGGGCACAACCGGGATCAAGAACGCGCTGCGAGCCGGCATAACGAGCATCGAGCACGGTGACCTGATCGACGATGAGGGGATTGACCTGATGCTCGAGCGCAACGTCCCGCTCGTGCCTACCTTCAACATCAACTTCGCGCTCATGGACGAGGAGCGGGTGGCTCGCGGCGAGGTCCCGCCGTGGGCGATCGAGAAGATGCGCTATCTGTTCAAGCGACAGCAGGGCAATTTCCGCCACGCGATCGAACGGGGCGTGCGCGTCGTGATGGGCACGGACAGCTTCAACGGCATGTACCCGCCTGCTGAGCTGGCGTACATGGCGGAGTTTGGGCTGGGGCCGTTCCGCGCCATCCAGGCGGCTACGACGGAGGCGGCAGACCTTCTCGGGCTGGCGGACCAGGTTGGAACTCTCGAGGCGGGCAAGAAGGCCGATCTCATCGCCGTCTCCGGCGATCCGCTGGCGGATCCGGGCTTGTGGCGCGACCCCGCGCGGATCGTCTTCGTGATGCAGGGAGGGCGGGTCGTGGCCGACCGCCGTGGGGCATAGGGTCGTGATCTTCCGCTGGGCGGCCGCGATCCTCGACGCCTGGTCGTCTGCTGTCGCGGGCGCCAGGACGTGGCTCGCCCGGCCGTTCCGTTTCCGGGACTTGTGGCGCGCGCTCCCCGGCGACCTCTTGGGTATGGTGGTCATGCGCGGCTGCGGCATCCCGGCCCCGACCCGCGAAACCAGATCCGGTGACCTGACCGCGGTCCTGATCGAGGACCCGCGTGTGGAGCTCTGGTTCAGGGCGCACATGATCCCGGTCCGGGCCCAGACGCTCGGACGTTACGTCTTCGCACCCGGGCCGATCCCGCCGGAGATCCTTGCCCACGAGTTCGAGCACATCCGTCAGTGGGAGCGGTTCGGACCGTTCTATCTGACTCTGTATTTCACTGCGTCGGCCATGGCGTTGCTGCGGGGCCGGCGGGCATACTGGGACAACGACTTTGAGATCGCGGCTCGCGCCCACGAGATTCGCGACACCGGGACGGCCGCCCGTCGCGACGACGGGCCGGACTGAGCGACACCGGTTGGCGCGCCTGCGAGACTGGCGGGAGGCGAAACGGCGGGAGGTTCTCGATGGCTACAGGTGTCCAGATAACGTTCGACTGCAACGACCCGGCGAAGCAGGCCGAGTTCTGGGCCGCGGCGCTCCACTACCGCCTGCCCTACCCGCCGGAGGGTTTCTCGACGTGGGACGACTGGGCTCGCGGCCAGGGCATTCCTGAGGAGCGCTGGAACGACGCGGCGGCCGCCGAAGACCCCGAGGGCCTGGGACCACGGCTGTTCTTCCAACGTGTGCCCGAAGGAAAGGTCGCCAAGAACCGCGTCCACATGGACCTCAACGTCAGCGGCGGTCCAGATGTGCCGGTTGAAGATCGAAGGCTCCGCATCGCCGCCGAAGTCGAGCGCCTCAAGGCACTTGGCGCCGACGATCACCGCGGCCCGATGGACGAAGGCGGCGAATTCTGGGTCCGGATGAACGATCCGGAGGGCAACGAGTTCTGCGTGCAGTAAGCCTGCCGGCCCGAGGCTAAAAAGACACCAAGGCCGTAGGATATCGAGTGGAGCCGCACCCGCCGAGGCTCGCCAGCCCGTTCGAGGAATTCGCCAGACATGCCTGCCCTCACCGAAGCCGCCGTCATAAAGGCCCTGTCCACAGTTCAGGAGCCTGAGCTCGGAGGCGATCTGGTTACCCGGAACATGGTGAAGGACCTGGTCGTCGACGGGTCGCGAGTGGCTTTCACGATCGAGCTGACGACTCCCGCATGCCCGCTCAAGGACGAGATCCAGGCGCGGATCGAGGCGGCCCTTCGACCGATCGGAGCGGAGACGATCGAGGTCGGCTGGGGTGCGATGGTGCGCCGGTCCACTCCAACCACGCCCCAAATGTTGCCCGGCGTCAAGAACATCGTGGCGGTGGCATCGGGCAAGGGCGGGGTAGGGAAGACGACGATCAGCGTCAACCTGGCCGTTGCCCTGGCCAGGGCCGGCGCCTCGGTCGGGCTGCTGGACGCCGACATCACCGGTCCGAACATCCCGATGATGATCGGGGCCGAGGGTCAACCGGTCGCCAGCCCGTCTGGCAGGATCACGCCTCTCGAGGCGAACGGCGTCAAGGTCATCTCGATCCAGTTCTTCCTGCCCGAGGGCCAACCCGTCGTGTGGCGCGGGCCGTTGGTGGGCGGCGCGATACAGCAGTTCCTGCGCGACGTCGATTGGGGCGACCTCGATTACCTGGTCGTTGATCTGCCGCCCGGGACCTCGGATGCGCAGCTGACCCTGGCGCAGTCGGTCCCGCTTACCGGCGCGGTTCTGGTCACCACGCCCCAGCAGGTGGCCCTCGCGGACGTTGCCAAGGCCCTGGCCATGTTCCGGCGGGTAAACGTCCCGATCCTTGGTCTCGTCGAGAACATGTCGGGCTTCGTCTGCGCCCATTGCGGCGAGGTGACCGACCTGTTCGGACGTGGCGGCGGGGAGCGCTATGCAGCCGAAAACGGAATCGACTATCTGGGCGGAGTCCCGCTCGACATAACGGTTCGCCAGGGTGCTGACGTCGGTGTCCCGGCCGTCGCGCAGACGAAGCCGGGGCCGGCCGCTGCCGCCCTCGAACATGTGGCCCGGGCCATCGCCGGCAAGGTGAGCGTCCAGGCCGCACGCGAGAAACCAGTCCTCAGCATCTCGTAGCGCGGGCTCTCCCGGGTCCCGGCGGGGGCGTAGTATTCGCCAGTCCCGCCGAGGTCCCGATGCCCTGTCCCGACTGCGCAATTCCGACGGCTCCAGGCGCCCGTTTCTGTCACAACTGCGGGAGGCGCCTCGACACCATCGCCGATGGGCTGAAGGTTGGCGATCGGCGCGTTGTCACCGCGCTGTTTGCGGATCTGGTTGGGTACACGCGCCTCGTGGACGAGCTGGACCCCGAAGAGGTCCGCGCCCGAGTCGACGGCGCACTGTCGGTGCTGAGCGACGCCGTCGTGCATTTCGGAGGCTCGCTCGAGAAGTTCATCGGCGATGCCGTCCTGGCCGTCTTCGGTGTTCCGGTCGCCCACGACGACGACGCCCTGAGAGCTTGCCTGTGCGCGCTCGAGATGCAGGCGTCGCTGGCGCGGTACGTGACGGGCGACGAGCAGCCCATGGAATTGCGAATCGGGATCGCCACCGGTGAGGTCGTGGCCGCGCTTCGCGAGATGGCGGGCACGCGGTCAGTTGCGCTCACCGGCGAACCCATGACCACCGCGGCGCGACTACAGCAGCTGGCCGAGCCCAACGACACTCTCCTCGACGATGCCACGGTTCTGGCCGCGGAACCGCGCATCGGGGTGGAGCATCTGGGAGAGCAGCTGTTGCGCGGCCAGAGGCGTCCCATCCCGGTCCACCGGCTCCGGATCGAGCGGCGGATCATCAGCCACCCTTGCCGCACTGCCGCGCCGCTGATCGGCCGGGATGCTGAGAAGGCTCGGATGGTCGAGATAGTGCGCCGGGCGGCCGCGACCGGCCATGGCGGCGCGGTGCTCCTGCGCGGCGAGGCCGGAATAGGCAAGTCCAGGCTGCTGTGCGAGATGGAGGAAGAGGCGCGCGCCGCCGGGTTTGCCTGGATCTGGCTGGACAACACCCCTCATGGCATGGACATTCCTTACCGGACCGCCCGCAACCTGGTTGACTGGCTCGCCGACGAGGAGGGGATGAAGGCGGGCATCGTGGCCCGCCGGCTGCTCTTCGGTGACGATGTGGCGCCGAACCTCGACCCAGAAACGGCGCGGCTGATGCTGGGTGCGATCGGAATCCTCGCCCGCGATTCAGACATGCTCCTTCTGCCAGAGGAGGGCTGGGAGTCGTGGTTGCCGGACCTCACCGATCCCGCAGACTTCCAGGCCGGACTCAAGCTCGTGACCCATCTCTTCGTCAACCGGATGGTCGCGGACAAGCCGCGCTGTGTGGTTATGGACGACCTCCACTGGATCGACCCGACAAGCCGGACCCTGATGGAATTCATGATCGCCATGGCCGGCGACCTGCCGCTCGTGGTTCTTACCGGATCGAGGCCACCGGCACTGCCGGATTGGGTCGCACTTCCCCACGTGGAAGTGATCGACCTGGGCGGGCTGGATCCGGCCGCGACCGAAGAGCTCGGCACCGAGGTGGCGGGCGCGGCGCTCGAGGCCGAATCGGCGCGCTGGTTGTACCAGCGGACGGCCGGCAACGCGCTCTTCGTCGGCGAGATCATGAGGACCCTGCTCGACACGGGCCGCCTGGAGCGGGTCGGTAAGCGGGTGAGGATCGACCGGGGCGCCGCGCGGCGGAGCGTGCCCCTCAGCCTGCGGGCGCTTCTGGGGGCTCGCATCGATGCCCTTCCGCAGGTCCAACGGGGCGCCCTCGAGGTGGCCTCGGTCATCGGTATGACCTTCTCGGAGCCGATGCTCCTTGCTCTTTGTGAGGGCGATGTCACGAACGCTGATCTGCACGAACTGGCGGACGCGGGAATGATCGCCGGGGCCGAGGATCCGGGCATGGCGCCGAGCCAGTGGCGGTTCCGCCACCAGCTCTTCCTGGACGCGGCCTACGGCCGATTGCTTGCGGACAGGCGGCGGGCGCTCCACGGCGCCGTGGCCGACAGTCTCGAGGCGACCGAACCTCGGACGGATGTGGCCGAGCTGGCCCGCCACCGGGTCGCGGCCCGAGACGCGAAACGCGCCGTGCCGTTACTGGAGCAGGCGGCCCGCGAGGCGGCGGCGGTGGGCGCCACTGCCGAGGCCGAGGCGTTCGCCAGGACCGCCGACGAGCTGAGAGGCCAACGGGCGCCGGCCTTGTCTTAGGCGCGGACCAGAGTGGCCGGCCCTAGGCCTCAGGGCTTCAGCGACGCCCAGACGTCGGCCTTCCATGCGTCCTCGGCCATCTTCGCCTGGCCCGAGAGCGACGGATGGAAGTAGTCGTAAGTGCTCAGGTCCTTGAGGGTGAAGTCGGACTCGGCCAGCAGCGACGCGTTGTAGGTGCAGTACAGCTTGCCGGCCTGCCCTTCCTTGGCGTCGATGTCATCGCACATCCCTTTGAGCGCGGCGTCGTACTGCGCCAGCAGGGCGTCGGCCTCGGTTACGGAGGACGGCCCGTTCGTGCCAAGGTACGGTGCGCACTGGGCCGACGGAGGAGCAGCGAGTTTCGCCCTTGCGGCAGCGTCCGCCTCGGTGATGTCGTGGAAGTGGGGGAAGTCCGGAACGGAGAGCATCAGGATGCGGCTGCCGGCCGGCAGGCCGGTGCGAAGGGTGTTGAGCGCGGTGCGCAGCTCCACCTGGAAGTCGACGATGTCCGTCATCGGATTCGGCGACGCGCAGAGATCGTTGGTGCCCAGCTCGAACGTCACGTAGGCCGTCTTCCCGGCGGCGAGCTTCTTGGCCGCGGCCACCACGAGATCGGCCTGACGTGAGGCATCGTCCATCGTCCTGCCGGAAGTGGCGGCGTCGACGACGACGGGCGAGGCGCCCAGTGCCCGGAAGCGTTCGAACAGACTCGTGACGCCGTCGGTCTTCGAGGTGCCGACGGCCCAGGAGAACTGGGGATGGTCGTAGCGATAGGCCGGCGAGACGCTCCAGGCCTGCGTGTAAGAGTCTCCGATCGCGCCGAGCAAGGCGGGCAGTTGCGGAGCGGTGGGCTGCGGCGTCGGGGTGGGGGAGTCCGCTGCTGTGGCCGGCGGATTGGGCGTTGGCCTGGGGGTCAAAGACGAAGTGGCCGACGCGGCGGCGAGCGGCGATTCGCTCCGGCTCGGAGAGGCCGAAGCCGCGGCGAAGAGGCCGCCGCCGGCAACGGCGACGGCGGCGACCAATCCGAGAAGAGCCAGCCCACCGATCCCGGCAATTCCACCGCGGCCGAGCCGGTAGCCAGAGCGTCGGCCCGAGCGGGACAGCGAAGCGGCCGGGGCGGGAGCGCCCGGCGCGGCCGGGGCGGTTGGAGCGGGAGCCGCTGGCGAGCCGGCCGGGTCGGGGGTCGCTTGCGGGGCAATCGTCCCGGGAGTCGGCGCGTCGGTCGGCTGGCCTCCGGGCAGGCGCTGGCGTCCGGTCGAGTTCGGGTCCATGGTCGAATCCTAAAGGCCGGCGCCAGAGCGAATGGTTCCGGGATGCGTAGCGATGATGCCCGGACCCGATCGTTACGTGACTTATGTGTCGACCGACCTTGTCCGCCGCTACGATGTGGGCATGCTGCAGGTCGAATTTGCCGCCGACGCTCTTGGCCGGTGCCGGCTCTTCGCCGGTATGGGCAAGGATTCGCTCCACGCGATCTCCCGCACGCTCCGGACCAGGCGGTTCCGGCGCGGCGAGGTCCTCTTCCACGAAGGCGATCCGGGTGACGCGCTGTTCGTGGTTGCGTCCGGGGCAGTCAAAGTGGTCGTCCCGTCGGAAGATGGCGACGAGGCCATCCTCGCTACCCTGCGGCGCGGCGACTTCCTGGGCGAGCTGGCTCTTCTCGACGGCGCTCCGCGGTCCGCAAGCGCGATCGCGCTCGAACAGACCGAAGTGATGGCTCTGCCGCGGGAGCAATTCCGCGCCCTTGTGGCCAGCGAGCCGGCGATCCGGGACGCCTTGTTTGCGGCGCTTGCAGGCGAGTTGCGGCGCCTGACGACCCACGTGGCCGAGCTCCACTTCCTCGACCTCACGGGACGGCTTGCTGCGCGGCTGACGCATCTGGCCGAGGAGCACGGAGAACGTGGGCCAGACGGAGCGATCCGGCTCGACGCGCCCCTCACTCAAAGTGATCTCGCGGCCATGATCGGTGCCACCCGCCAGAGCGTGAACAAGCTCCTCGGCGAGTTCGAGGCCGACGGCTTGCTGAGGCTCGAACGAGACATCATCGTCGTGCCCGATCTGGCTCGACTGTCGAACGCGGCTCGACGCTAGTAGGGCGCGGCCGGCGGCGGGCGGTCGGCGGTGGGCGGGCAGCCGCGCGGGCGGTCAGCGGGGGGCGGGCGATCAGCCCAAGCGGCCGGCGGCGGGCGGTCAGCCGGGCGACCGATCAACCTGCGGCCGATCAGCCGGCCGAGATGACCCCTTCACGGCCGAGCTGCAGCAACTGGGCTCGGCTTTCATCGAGGTGTTGGGTGGCGATCCCGAACAGTCGCTTGAGAAGTAGTCCCGATTTGGGCGACCCACCCGCCAGCATGGCCAGCAACTCCGAGGCCGGCACTGAGACCAGGACCGCCGGACCGATGGCGCGGGCCGTGGAGAGGGCCTTCGGGTCCTCCCTGAGCGCTGACCAGCCGAGCAGGTCGCCGACGTGGAGAGTCGAGACGAGAACCCAGCGCTGGTCGTGTCGGACCCGCAGCCCGAGCTGACCCTTCTCGAGCCAGTGAACTTCGGAGATCGGCGCGCCCATCTCGATGAGCGTCTCCCCGTCGGCGAGGGTCCGTCGCACAGCGGTCGCGGCCAGGGTCTCGAGGTCGGCCGGATCCAGGCCCTCGAACAGCGACAGCGCCGCCAGCTCGACTGCGGAGACTCTCTCGGTCGTGGCCATCGGCTGCTCCCACACGTTATCGCGTTTCCCGGGCCATATTCTCTGCCAGTTTGAGGCCGTCTGCTGGACCTTCAGACTCGATCGGCGTCGCGGCCGTCGCGAAGGATTCCGTTGAGGAAAGCGGCCGCGGCGACGCCGGCTCGGCGGCGACCCTCCGATCCCCCTAGAAACGCGGTCAGGCTCGATTCCGAGACGCCCCATGGCCCGACGGCCGCCAGCTCGACTCGCGTGTCCTCGCCCTTCTCGACCGCCCGGACCGCCAGCCCGATCGAAGCCCCCGACGCATCCCGGGCCTCCTCGGCGATCTGGGCAAGGATGTCGCCGGCTGCCGGGTCACCGACCCCGATAGTCCGAGTCGACCGGAGCCAGGCGACGTCGCCAATGAGCCTGGCAGCCGACCCTCCCGTACCGACGTCGACGAGGGCAACGCTCCAGCTCCGCGGCTCCAGCTCGCGGCCGAGGACCCCGGGCCAGGTCTCGTCGTCCCGACCCCAGACGTGGTCTCCGACGGCCGCCAGGACCACCTTCGCCGCGTCGTCGGCCAGGCTCTCGGCGGTGCGACCCGGTTCGGCCGTGGCGGAAATCCGGACGTCCACCGCGTCGGAGCGGGCGTAGGTGGCGACGACCGGGTTGGTGGCGCGAAGCAGCCCCTCGCCGAGGAGCGCCGCCACCGCCGACTCGCCTATCCCATGCAGTCGATAAGTCCGGGTGACGCGCTCCTGCCCCAGCCCGCGTTCGTGCAGCCGTGGCAGTACCCAGCCCTGCCACATCGGGCGCATCTCGCTCGGCGGCCCGGGCAGGGCGACGATCACGCGGCCGTCGGGGCGGTCGACCCACCAGCCTGGGGCGGTGCCACGGTCGTTGGGGATCGCGGTCGACGAAGGAATCAGCCATGCCTGCTTGATGTTGGCCTCGGCGAAGGCGGCGCCCCGGCGGTCGAAGAGGTGGCGCAGCCACCTCGCCAGCTCGGCGTCTACTGCGGGCTGCTCCCCGCAGACGGCGGCGATCGCCTCACGCGTCAAGTCGTCGGGCGTGGGTCCGAGGCCGCCCGTGGTGACGACCAGGTCGGCCGCGGCCAGTCCATCACGCAGGGCCGCGACGACGGTCCCGAGCCGATCCGGCAGCGCCGACAGCCACTCCACGTCGACGCCGGCACCTGCCAGCGTCCGGGCCAGGTCGCCGCTGTTGGAGTCACGGGTCTCGCCCACGGTCAGCTCGCTGCCGATTGCCAGGAGCACGGCGGTGCGGATCGGGCGTCTGGCCGGCTCGTTTGTGTCCATGGCCGGGAGTGTAAGGTCGCCGGCCGAACCGGGTCGCGCGGCTGGCGCCCTGGGTCGCATGCGAGCCGCTCGCAACCGATCCTGACAGATTCCAACCGGGGTGGCACGTGGCCGCTAGTGGGCGCCGTGACCAGCCACCTGCCACCGATTCGGGCATCCGTCGATGCCGGCCAATCCCTGACGAGCGGAGGTCCGGCCCTGGGCGCGGCGACGCCCTGCCCGCGGACCCCGGACCTGGCCCGCTGCCACCCGGGTTGGCAGTTGGCACGACCGGCGACGCCGTGGCTCTCCACGCCTCCGAGACGGCCTGGGATCTCGACCGTCGCCGCCACCCCCCTGTCGGTTCCCGCCTTCGCGCTGTTATGATCGCCGTGCTGTCTGACACCTACCCGAAGGAGGTCCCTTGGCTGATCGGTCCTCCTCGAACGATTCGTCTTCCGGCGCCGCGCCCGGGCTGGGCGAGCAGTTCGGCCGTACCCGCAGCGCTCTCCTCGGGCTCATTAGGTCGCACATAGACCTGGCCAGGGCCGAGTTCTCCGAGATCGGCGACCAGATCAAGCGCGCGGCCGCTCTCGGCGGGATGGCACTGCTGCTCCTTTTCCTGGCCGGGATGCTGGTCGCGATCGGCAGCCTGCTGTTCCTGGGTGAGTGGATCTTCGGCTCGATCGGCTGGGGTCTCCTCGATGGCGTGGAGCTGCTCATCGGCGTCGCGGCCTTGCTGATCCTCGCCATCATCGACCTTGGGTGGCGTCGGGGCTCTTCGGCGTTCGTCGTGGCATTCGGCGTGGGCCTGGTCCTGACCGGCCTGCTCGCCGTGGATTGGAATGGATTCAGCCAGCGCAACCCGGGTGCGCCCGCGGCAATCGTGCTTTCGGTCGCCGCCGGTGTAGTCGTCGTCGGCGCGCTGGGGGTCGTCCTCGCGGCGAGCTTCGGGCGCTGGCCGGCCGTGGCGGCGTTGATCGCGGGGGCGATCGTCGGTGCGCTGCTTGGATGGCTCGCCTCGTTCGGGCCCGGACTTCGCGTTGCCGCGGCAATCGGAGTCGCCGCTCTTCTGCTGTTCTGGCCGATCGTCGCGGCCGTCTTCGTCTTCCGGCACGGGATCGACACGGCAAAGCTCAAGGATCGTTTTGTGCCTGATCAGACCATCGAGACAACCAAGGAGACCATCGAGTGGCTGCGCGAACAGATGCCGCACGCGCGGAAGTCGTAGCCCGCCGCCAGCTCTTGCTGGACGAGGTCGTCAGGCTCGAGGCCGCCGGCCGCTCTGCGATCGACATTCCCGCAAAGATCCGGCGTGCGCCGGCCAAGACCGCTGCGCTCGCAGCAGGGGCGGCGTTCGTCGCCCTGGGCGGGCCGAAGAAGACGTACCGCGCCGTCCGCCGGGCGGTCCTGGGACCCAGGGCGGATCTGCCAAAGTCGATGCTGCCCGAACAGATCGACAAGGCGCTCAAGGCATTTGGCGACGACGGCGATCGAGTGCGGGGATTGATCGAGCGCGAGTTCGTCGGCTACCTCGAGAAGAACAAACCGGAACGGGAGGCACGCGATCTGCGCGGCACGGTCTCTGAGCTGGGCGGCAACCTGCTGCGCCCCGCAACCGCCGAAGCCGGCAAGCGGCTCGCCAAAGAGCTGTTCAAGCCGGACGGCGGCAGATTCAACGAGATAATGGACCGGATTCAGGTTCGACGCGATCGCCGAAAGAGCCCGGCAGGGGATAGAGGCGTGCCTCCGGTCGATCGCGAATCGGCCTACGCCCAGGCGTCCAAACCTGCGCCTCGGGTGCCGGCTGGTCGGAACCGGCTCCGGCACAAGTAGCTGGTATCCGGTCGGGCAGGGAGCCCATGCTCTTGCGGCGCGGCCCCGCTAGACTCTGTGGCCGCGGGCGAGTGGCGAAATGGCAGACGCGCCAGCCTTAGGAGCTGGTGCCGCGTAAGCGGCGTGCGGGTTCAAGTCCCGCCTTGCCCACCAGTTCGTTCGTGCGCCTACCGCCAGAGGAAGGCGAACGTGGCTGCGGACAGCGCAACGGTGACGGCCGTCAGGGCGACGAACGTCAGCGCCGGCCGCCAGCCGGCCACGTTGCCGGGGACGCGTCTGCGGGCCGCCTGCCTTTCGGCTTTGTCCCACGCCTCCCATCGGCCGACGCCGATCCGGGACAGCACCAGGAACATGGCGGCGATAATGCCGGCGCCCATCGCCCACTCGCCGATGAGTGGCAGGGCCCCGGGCCAGGTGGCCGCTTGCGACAACCCGTCGAGTGGTCCGGCGATGATCTGGTGGCCCGGGATCTGGGCCCATAGCCCCGCGAAGTCCGCGCCGAGACGTTCCGGTCCCTGCCGGCCGCCGAAGGCAGCGACTCCTGCTGCGCCAAGCAGCGCCCCGGCGGTCGTCAGCGCGATCGGGATGCCGGCCCCGAGGGTCGCGATCCAGCGCCACAGCGCCAGAACCGCGACTCGCCGGCGTCGCCACGCCAGCCTGATCGTGGCCAGGTTGTCGTCGCGGTAGAAGCGCGACTCCTCCTGGGCGCCGGTCGGCGCGTCGATGTCCCGCAGGAGCGGGATCAGGAACTCCTCGTCGTTGTCCCAGTACGAGCCGTGGTCTTCGAGGATGCTCATGCGGTTGACCGTCTGGTTCGATCGGGCGGTCATGCTCACGCCGGCAGGCGGAACGATCGGGCCCGCCGGCGCCGGGTCGTAGCTCGACCAGAAGTCGGACCAGCGGAGGTCCGGACGCAACTTCGAGAGGTCGCCCTGCAACCGGGAGCCGAGTGGAAGCCCCTTGTAGGCGTTTTCGATGCGCCATGCGAGGGCGAGTCCCTCGCCGAGCGTGACGAGCTTGTCCACCTTGACGTCCAGGTATACCGGGTCGCACATGGTCGCGAAGGTCACGATGGCGCCGCCCGAGTGGGCGACGACGACGATCCGGCCGCAGCCCTCGGCGTGAAGCCCGCGGACAGCCGCGACCAGCCTGGACCGGACGTTGGCCGACTGGATCGGGTCGTCCGTGATGTCGGGCAGCTCGCCCAACCAGCGGGTGAGGACGTTGTCGGCCGTCTTGAGAGCAGCCATGTCCTGCAGCGGCTTGATCGGGATCGCCCGGAACGGGGCATAGACGAGCAGAACCAGACGCCCGAGCACGAGGGCCGGTCCCAGGGCCAGGATCGTCAGCTCTTTCTGTACCCGATCGAGCATGTCGACCCAGTCCCGCTGCCGTCCCGGGACGGCCCTGAGCAGGAGCTGCGAATGCACATAGCCGTTCGGCTCCTCGGCGAAGGCGCGGCTCTGGGTCCGCCGCTGCTCCCATGCCGCCGCGCGCAGCGAGTAGCTCTGCCGGATGCCGCTGATGATCCCCGGCAGTGCGCGGCGAACGTAGGCGGTCATCGATCCGAGCCCGGGGGAGAGGGTCGTGGCGGCCCACCAGGCCTCGGTCATGACCCAGCTCTGCGCCGGGTGGCCGTCGTACTCGGGGACGTCGACCTCGAGGATCGGAAGCCGTGCGCCCGACAGGTCGTAGTCGCAACGCAGCACCGGATCCGCCCCAAACCCGTGAGCCATCCGCCAGTCGGATAGCAATCCCACGAGCGATCCGGACCAGCCCAGGAACGTCTCGCAGGCCGGCTGCGTCCCGATGCCGTGGACGAAGACCACCCCGACGCGGTTGAGGTCCAGGTTTCGACTGGACTGGACGACCGTGGCCATGCGGGCAAGGTAGGTGGTTGCGCGCCGGCGGTCTATCACCTTTCGGACACCGTGCCGCGCGGCGCGCCCGGCGGCCGCCGGAATCGGGTCGTTCGCCCACGGATCCGCAGCGGGCCGGCGCCAGGCCCTGCCGCCCGGTCTTCGAGGTCTCGTCCGCCTATAATCGCCCGACGATGCAGACCACCAACACCCCCCTTCCCAAGTCACGCCTCCAGCTCGAGTTCGATCTCCCGCCCGAGCGACTCGATCGCGCCATCGGCCAGGCCGTCGGGCGGCTCGCGCGCCAGACCCGTGTCCCCGGTTTTCGCCCGGGGAAGGCCCCTCGAGTCATGCTCGAGCGCGTTCTCGGTCCGGCTGCGGTTCTCGAGGAGGCGCTTGATCAGCTTGTCGACGACGCCTATCGCGAGGCCGTCGTCGATCAGGACCTCGCACCCCTGGCGCCGCCAGACGTCGAGATGGTGCAGGGCGAGGAAGGCAAGCCGGTCATCTTCAAGGCGGTCGTTCCGGTTCGCCCCGACGTGACGCTCGGCGATTTCGAGCACTTCAACTTCGTCCCGGCCGTCGAGCCGGTCGACGAGACGAAGGTCGAGAAGGTCGTCGACGAGCTTCGAGACAGCGAGGCGCGCCTCGAGGCAGTCGATCGCGATGCCCGGCTCGGCGACTACGTGATAGTCGCCTTCAATGGCACTCGCGACGGCGAAGCCTTCCTGGGCGGATCGTCCGAACAGATGCCGCTCATCCTGGGCGAGAACCGGCTCTACCCGGGCATGGACGACCAGGTCGTGGGGTTGCGCAAGGGCGAAGAGCGCGAGTTCGACCTGGACATCCCGGCCGATTTCCAGGTCGAGGCGATGCGGGGCCTGCACCTGCACTTCAAGCTGACGCTCAAGGAGCTGCGCGCCAAGATCGTCCCCGACGCGGACGACGCCTTCGCCCGATCAGTCGGCCGGTTCAACGACCTGGATCACCTCAAGGCCGAGCTGCGCAAGCGTCTCGAGGAGAATGCCCTAGATCGGGCACGCCATGAGTTCGCGGAACGGATCGTCGAGTACGCGGCGTCCAACGCCACCTCTATGGAGATGCCCGATGTCCTGATTGAGCAGGAGATCGGGATCATGCGCGACGAGATGACCTCGGCCATGGCGCGGCAGGGGATCAGCGAGGAGGCGTATCTCAAGGTCACCGGCAAGACCGAGGAGCAACTCCGCGAGGAGCTGGCCCCGCAGGCCGAGAAGAGGGTGAAGAGTCTCTTCGTCCTGACGGAGATCGCCAAGATCAAGGGCATCGAGGTTCCGGAGAGCGACGTCGAGGCCGAGGTCGAGCGGGCCCGGACTCGCTACGCGGACGACAAGAGCATGGTCCAGTACTTCGAATCGACCCGCGGCCGAAACTACATCCGAAGCTCCTTCGAGCGGACCCGCACCGTGGAGCTGCTCGTCGACGAATGGCTTGCCGCGCACCCCGATGCGCCACGATTGCGCCACATAGAGGAAGCGCCGGAAAGGTCAGCGATCAACAATCCGTCGGAACCGGGAGCCGGAGCAGTCGAGACTGTGGATGCCGGCATCCTGACGTCGCCCGAAGCGACCGCGCCGATGGGCGCATAGCCCAACCACTGCTGGAGGAGACGATCCGATGCTCGTGCCGATGGTTATCGAGTCATCGAGCCGTGGTGAGCGCGCCTACGACATCTACTCGCGGCTGTTGCGCGAGCGGATCATCTTCCTCGGCGACACGATCGAGGACAACGTCGCGAACCTGGTCATCGCCCAGCTGCTCTTCCTCGATGCCGAAGATCCGGAGCGCGACATAAGCCTGTACATCAACTCGCCCGGCGGGGTCATCACCAGCGGACTCGCCATCTACGACACGATGCAGTACGTGCGGGCTCCTGTCAGCACGATCTGCATCGGCATGGCGGCCAGCATGGCGGCTGTCCTGCTCGCGGCCGGGGCGCCCGGAAAGCGATTCGCCCTGCCGCACAGCCGGATCATGATCCACCAGGGCTCAGGCGGTTTCCGCGGCAACACCCCTGACGTCTTCATCCAGGTCAAGGAGATGGAGACTCTTGTCAACACAAATCACGAGATTCTCAGCCATCACACAGGTCAAGCAATCGAGAAGATAGTCGTCGACACCTCGAGGGACTACTTCATGTCCCCAACGGAGGCCAAGGACTACGGCATAATCGACTCGGTCTACTCGGCAATGGGATCGCCGCTGGCGTCCAAAGACGTCGTTGGCGGCGCGACAGAGGACGGGGAGGCGTCGGAGCCGGCGGTTGACACCAAGGGCCCCAAGCCTGCCAGGGAATAGCGGCAAGTAGGCGCGAAGGACAGGTCAAGGCGCGTGACAACGACCAAGAGCGGCCCCAAGGTCCCATATCGCTGCAGCTTCTGCGGCAAGAGCCAGGAGCAGGTTCGCAAGCTCATTGCGGGCCAGGGCGTCTATATCTGCGACGAATGCATCAACCTCTGCCAGGAAATCATCGAAGAGGAGATGCTCGAGGCTCCGCGCGCCAAGCCGCAGGTGGCCAAGCTCCCGAACCCGCGTGCCATAAAGCTGGCCCTGGATCAGTACGTCATCAGCCAGGAGCAGGCCAAGAAGGTTCTCTCGGTCGCCGTCCACAACCACTACAAGCGCGTGAACGCCGGCCACCAGATCGATGACGTCGAGCTGCAGAAGTCCAACATCCTGCTGGTCGGCCCCACTGGCTCGGGCAAGACCCTTCTGGCCCAGACGCTGGCCAAGATCCTCGACGTGCCGTTCTGCATCGCCGACGCGACGTCCCTGACCGAGGCGGGCTACGTCGGCGAGGATGTCGAGAACATCCTGCTGCGACTCATCCAGGCCGCCGACTTCGACGTGGCACGGGCCCAGCGCGGCATCATCTACATCGACGAGATCGACAAGATCGCGCGCAAGGCGGACAACCCGTCGATCACGCGCGACGTCTCCGGCGAGGGTGTCCAGCAAGCCCTGCTCAAGATCCTGGAGGGCACGCTCGCCAACGTTCCGCCCCAAGGCGGGCGCAAGCACCCCCACCAGGACTTCATCCAGATCGACACCACGAACATCCTCTTCATCTGCGGCGGCGCCTTCGACGGCCTCGAGAAGGTCATCGAAGAGCGGGTAGGGAAGCGGTCGATGGGGTTCGGGGCGGAGAACCACATGCCGATCGTCGACCGCGAGCGCATCCTCGAGAAGCTCATGCCGGAGGATCTACTCAAGTACGGTCTGATCCCCGAATTCGTGGGCCGGCTGCCCGTCGTCGTGACCCTGACGTCGCTCACCGCGGACGATCTGGTCCGCGTTCTGACTGAGCCCAAGAACGCCATCACGCGCCAGTTCCAGAAGTTCCTCTCGATCGACAAGGTGGACCTGGTCTTCACGCCCGGCGCGCTTCGAGCCTCGGCCGAGGTGGCGATCACCCGCAAGACCGGCGCCCGCGCCCTCCGTTCGATCGTCGAGGAGTCGCTCCTCGACGTCATGTACGACGTCCCGGATCACGGCGAGATCCGCAAATGCATCATCACCGAGGAGACGATCCGCGAGGGCCGGCCGCCCCTGCTGCTCACCAAGAGCCAGGTGGACGAGGGATTCGACGAATCGAACTACGAGCGGCTGCTGGCGGAGCGGGGCCAGACCGCTTAGGGGAACGGGGCGGGCTAGTCGCCCAGCGCCATCTCGAGGACCTCGGCGAGGTGAAGGGCGCGACGGCCGCCGGATTGGGCGATCTGCTCGCGGCAGCTGAAACCATCGGCGATGAGGAGGGCATCCGGCGCGGCGGCGCGGACAGAGGGCAGTAGCGCCCGCTCGCCGATCGTCTGCGATAGTTCGTAGTGCCCGCCGCGCTCGAAGCCGAACGCCCCGGCCATCCCGCAGCAACCGGGTTCGGGTTGCGTTGGCTCGAGGCCGATCGATCGGAGGGCGGACTCCTCCGCAGCCATCCCGGTTAGCGCCTTCTGGTGGCAATGGCCGTGGAGCACGGTCGGGGCGGTGATGCGGCCGGGCAAAGCGGCGTCGAACTCGCTCGGGTGCGCCGCGACGAACGAGCCCAACCCGAAGACCAGGCGGTCGAGCTGGCGCGCGCGTGGATCGGCCGGGAAGAGGTTTGGCAGCTCGTCATGGAAGGCGGCCTCGCACGAGGGCTCGAGGACCACGACCGGCACCCGCGACTCGAGCTCCGGCTCGAAGGCGTCGAGGATCGCGCCGAGCAGCCGGCGGCCTTGCTTGAGGAACCCGCGGTCGTATAGCGGCCGGCCGCAGCATAGATTCGCCCTTGGAACCTCGACCGAGAAACCCGCGGCCCGCAGCACCCGGATTGCCGCGAGCCCCTGAGACGGCGCGAAGCCATCGGTGAAGGTGTCGGCGAGGAGAACAACACGCCGCTCCGCCTCCCGCGCGCCGCCGAGGTCCGCCACGCCATCGGGAAGTTGGCGGCGGAACGTCCGATCGGCAAATCGCGGAAGCTGCCGATGCGAGTCCACGCCGGCGACCAGCTTCGCCAGCCCTGCGATGCCAGGAATCGTGCCGACGGCGTTTGCCAGCCCCGGTGCAATGCTCGCCAGGTGGGCCCACCAGTGGATCAGGCCCATCGAGTATGCCGCTCGGGGTCGCGGCCGACCGGCGTAGTGGTGGGCCATGAACTCGGCCTTGTAGGTGGCGATGTCGACCTGGACGGGGCATTCGCTCTTGCAACTCTTGCAGGCGATGCACAGGTCGAGGGCCTCGCGAACCTCCTCGCTCCGCCAGAGATCGGGGAGGGCCTCGCCGTCGAGCATCTCCCACAACAGCCGTGCCCGACCCCGCGTGGAGTGGCGTTCCTCGTGCGTGGCCTGGTATGTCGGGCACATCGCCCCGCCCGACTCGCGGCGGCATTTCCCGACGCCCACGCACCGGGCCGCGGCGTGCGCCAGAGAGCCGCCATCGTCGCTGAAACCGAAGATCGTCGCCGGATCGGCCAGTGGCCGGGCCGGCCGCAAATCGGCATCGAGCGGCAGCGGGTCCACGACCTTGCCCGGGTTCATGCGGCCGAGCGGATCCCAGATCGACTTGAACTCGCGGAACGCCGCCACGAGTTCCGGCCCGAACATGCGCGGCAGCAACTCCGCGCGTGCCTGGCCGTCGCCGTGCTCACCCGAGAGTGAGCCGCCGTACCGCACGACCAGATCCGCCGCCTGCTCGATGAAGGAGCGGAAGGCGCGGAGACCCCCCGCGGTCAGGAAGTCGAACTCGCATCGCATGTGCAGACAGCCGTCGCCGAAGTGGCCGTAGAAGGTGCGTTCGAACCCGAAGCGGCCGATCAGCGCGTCAAGCTCGCGCATGTAGGCTCCGAGCCGCGCCGGCGGAACGGCCGAGTCCTCCCAGCCCGGGTACGTGGACGGCTTGCCCGGTACCACGGCCGTGGCCCCCACAGACGACTCGCGCAGAGTCCAGAGAGCCTGCTGGCTGTTCCGGTCGACGACAACTCGGGCCGTGTCGCCGCCGAACCGCCTGGCCGCACTACGCGCCTTGGCCTCGGCCTCGCGGGCCGTGTCGCCGCCGAATTCGACCAGCAGCCATCCGCCGCCTTCCGGCAGCCCGTCGATGGCCGTGGTGCTCAGGCCCTTGCGCCGGCAGGCGTCGACCAGTCGGTCGTCGAGGCCCTCGAGCCCGATCGGTCCAGCCGTCAGTATTTCGGGCGATCGGTCGGCTGCTTCGAAGATGTCTTCGAAACCGAGAACCAGCAGAGCCCGACCCGCCGGGCTGGGGACGAGCCTGACGGTCGCCTCCAGGATGGTCGCGCAGGTGCCTTCTGTGCCGACGAGCGAGCGAGCGACGTCGAAGCCGTTCTCCGGCAGCAGGGCTTGCAGGTGAAAGCCCGAAACGAGCCGCGGCAGCTTGGGGAATCGTTCGCGGATCAGGGCGGCGTGCCGGTCGCGCAACCCGCGGAGGGAGCGGTAGATCTCGCCGCGCCGGGCACCTTCCGAGCAAAGGCGCTCAAGCTCCTCGTCCGTGGTGCGGCCCACCGTCAGGCGCAGCCCGTCATAGGTCAGCACGTCGAGCGATTCGACGTTCTCGCTCGTCCGGCCCGCCATGATCGAGTGGGCCCCGCACGAATCGTTGCCGAGCATCCCGCCGAGCGTGCAGCGGTCGTGAGTCGCCGGATCCGGCCCGAAGGTAAGACCGTGGCGCTCCGCCGCCGTGCGCAGGTCGTCGAGTATCACGCCGGGCTGGACGCGGGCGATGCGCCGCTCCGGATCCAGCTCCAGGATCCGATTCAGATGGCGTGAGACGTCGATCACGACGGCGTGGTTGGTCGCCTGACCGGCAAGGCTCGTGCCGCCGCCACGGAGAGTGACCGGCGCGCTGTGCTCGTAGCAGACGCGGATGACCTCGACGAGATCCGCAGTGTCGAGCGGCCGGACGACGCCGATCGGGAGCTGGCGGTAGTTGGACGAGTCGGTGGCGTACAGCGCACGGTCACCGGCGCCGAGCTGGACCTCGCCCCGTATCCGGGCCCGCAGATCCGCGGCGAGCGAGTCGCGGCGGGCGCTGGCGTCTGCGGCCGAAAGGGCACGGAGTGGCATCGGGGCAAGCATACCGGCCCCCAACGTCCTACCGCCCAGCCGCCTCACTCCGGGTCGCGCCCGCTTCACAGCTGTTTCCCAAGCCGCGATGCGTCGCGATCGGCGACTCACACGCTGAAGTCGGTGTCGTACCCGAGACCGATCCCTGAGCGGATGCAATTTCCTGTCTTCCGGCTCGAGTCGAGCCGCTATCGTCGTCACGGGTCGGTTGAACCTTTTGACCGCCGGATCCGTCTGGAAGGGCGCTCCGCGAGGGAGTGGCTGGACAGGGGGCCGACCGTGACCGGGGAAGGAGCCTGGAGGGTGGCGCTGACGGGACCCGTGGCCGGGGATGCCGCGGAGTTCGTCCGTCTCATACGCGCGGAGCTGCCGGGCGCCTATCGCCTGGCAGGCTATCTGCTGCGCGACGCAACCGAGGCCGAGGATGCCACACAGGAGGCGCTCGAGAAGGCCTGGCATGCCTGGCCGAAGCTTCGAGAACATGACCGCGCAGGAGCCTGGTTCGACCGCATCGTCGCGAATTCCTGCAAGGACAGGCTACGCGAGCGACGAGGCGTACGGGTCCTCGCCCTGGATGAAGAGGCGGCCGGCGCCCCGCACGCCCGAGATCCGTTCCGCGAGGCGCTGTCGCGCGACGAGGTCGGCCGCCTGGTGAGGAACCTCCCGCTCGACCAGCAGATAGTCGTTGCGCTGCGCTACTGGCGCGATCTGCCCCTCGAGGAAATCGCCGAGCGGTTGGAGCTGCCGCTCGGCACGGTGAAATCCCGGCTCCACTACGCCATGAAAGCGCTCCGCCGGCAGCTCGATCAGCAAGGGGGCGAGGTGTCCCGATGACATTCAACGACGACCCAGATCTCGAAACCCGTCTGCGCCGGATCGCCGCCGGCCCCAAACCTGATGTGCCAGCGTCCGTCTACAGCCGCCTCGATGAAGTCGTGCACGGGAGCGGGGCGCGGAGCATAAACGGCGTGCGGCTCTCGCCAGTTCGACTGTCCGGCCGCGGGCGGCCCGGCCTGAGGCAGGCCGGCGCCCTTGCAGCCCTCGCGGCCGTCCTGGTGATCGCCGTTTCGGCGGCCGCCTTGCTCGTCGCCCCGCGCGGTCCCCAGGCCGCCTCAACCTGGACGCTGCGTCCCGACGCGGGCCAGGGCGAGTGGACCGGCCTGGAATGGCACGACATCACTGCCACCGCCGAGGGCATCGGCATGGCCACGCAGTGGTACGGGTGGAGATACAGCAGCTCGTGGGTCGTGTGGCGGGGCGGCTTCGCCATGGTCGGCGGCAACATGGACGTCTGGGTGTCGAAGGACGGCCTTACTTGGAAACAGTCCACAGGCGCCCCTCGCTACGCCGGACTGGTGGCCGTCGGAGGGGATCTTCTGGCCTGGGGCCCGGCGATCAACGGGTCAGACTCAGGGCTCTGGCTCACGACGGATGCCGTCAAGTGGACGCGGGTGTCGGTGCCGTTCAACCTGACATCGGTTTCCGGGCTGGCGGGAAGCTCGCCCGGGCTGGTGATCGTGACGACGACGCTCAACAGCAGCGATCCTCGCGGACCTTCTGCCATCTTCTTCAGCGCCGACGCCAAGACCTGGACGCAGGCAACGCTGCCGGACGACCTGTCCCAGGCCGGCAACGTCAACATCAGCCCCTTCGGCAGAGGGTTCGTAGCCATTGGCCTTGTCTCCGACCCGAACGGATCCACGACCTACAGCTCCGGCGCGGGTGACGAGCGCCATTACTCCTACAGAGCCTGGATCTCGCACGACGGCCTGACCTGGACCAGCTATGACCCGGCCGTTCCGGGGACCGGCGTTTCGTCCAACACGCTGCCGTGGACGGGGATGCAGTGGGGCCGGCTGGGCGCCGGCGACGCTCTGATCCACTCGACCGATGGGGGCGTCACCTGGCTCGCGGACAGCGACGGGATCCCGAACTGGCTGGGCGGCGAGACCGTGTCGGACGGGAACCGCATCATCATGGCGGCCGGGTCGGGGGCGCGGTTCTACCTGAGTGAGGGCGACGGCCACTGGCGCCTGCTCCAGCAAGGGGGAGACGTAGGAAGCCTGCCGGCCGACGGCCAGGTCTTGCTGCTCCCCAATGGCGTGCTGTGGATCGCCGGCGATCGGGTCTACTTCGGCCAGGCACTGTCCGGCATAGAGCCCCAGGGTTCGCTCGGTCCTCCGACGACAGCATCGCCGGGGCCCACGCTTCCGTATCCGACGTCGACGCCGGCAGTGCTGGCGACGGAGACGACCGTAGTCACGCCCACGCCCGAGCCCACGCCCACGGCCATCAACGCAAGCGCGTTCACAACGCCAGGGGCTCTGAGCGGGTGGACGGGCTTCTCGTGGAAGAGCGGCCAGACTCCGAGCGACAACCCTGTCAACAGGGTCATTCGGTGGAGCGGCGGATATGTCGCCACCAATTCAACAATCAATCCGGCGCGCTCGTTGTGGGTCTCGTCCGATGGGGAAACGTGGACGCCCGTCACTTCGCTCCCGGCGGCCTGGTTCGAGGTGGCGGCGGCCCCCGGTGGCCTGGTCGCGATGGCGCTCGACTACGGGTCGGGCTCCGAGTCGGAGGGTCGTAGCTCGCCGGTGCCATCACCATCGGCGCCGTCCGCGACCGTCTGGACGAGTTCCGACGGCCTGACCTGGCACAACGCCGGCAAGCCGGACCTTCTGGGAGTGCCGACTTCGATGGCCGGCACCGATACGGGAATCGTTGCCACGGTGGAGGTTCAGGGCGCCGACAACTCTGGAGCGGGCACGGCTGAGGTCGAATTCTCGACCGATGGCGTCCACTGGAGCCAAGAGACCGTCGAGCCCGGTCTGGACTGGAGTGTCGGTCCATTTGTGCAGTCCAATGCCGGCCGGTTCTTCCTGATGGGCGGAACGACGACACCTTTGGCAAAAGCCGGCGACGAGCCCCACATCGTCTTCGCTGCTACAGGGACGCACTCATACGTTTGGTGGTCGGACGACGGTCGGACGTGGACCAGGTCCGGCAGCCTGATCGGCGGGTTCGGCATGAGCATCGACTTCGGCCGGGACGGCATGCTGCTCAACGTGGACTACGGCACGACACCCGGCGGCGTAGGGCTCGAGATTTCGAAAGATGGCGGCAAGACATGGGCGCCTGACAGCAATTTCGGCCCGCTTGGACAGGCGGCGTGTAGCGGCGAGTGCAGCATCTCCGCCGATGGCGTAATCGGCGCGAATGGGACGGTATTCGCTGCGGTGAAGAACGGTGGCAAGAATGCCTGGCTTTCCTACGATGGACAGACGTGGACGCCAATCACGTGGTCCGGTGGCGACCCGAGCGCCGCCTCGAGTAACGGCTTCGGTGGCTTCACCGTTCTGCCCAGGGGGGTGATGCTCACGGGCGTCTATGGCGCAGCGCACTAAGGGCAGCTGTCGGCAGCGGCGCCGATCGAGCCACGAAATTGCCCTGTGCTACGATCGCGGCCTTCACGGTATTGACCGAGAGGAGTAGCGTCGCCAGCCGGCGAGCAGAGAGCGGGGCCCGCGTCCGCGAAAGTGGAGCGCGTGGGTGAAAGCCCCGCAGTCGGAACGGCGCGAACGTAGCTCGCGAGCGGTGCGGGAGGCGCCCGTTAGAGCGCCACGAGGGCGTCGCCACTCCAGGCGGCCGGGATGACCGGGTGCTGGGCGACGCCGAACCAGCAGGTGGTACCACGACCCGTTCGTCCAGCTGGACGAGCGGGTCGCTTTGATTGACGGAGCGATCGATGGCGGACCGGGACGAGCAGACAGCGGGCGAGTCGGCCGAAGAGGCAGAGCTGGCGAAGGCATACCGTCCCGGCGAAGTCGAGGGTGCGATCTTCGGACGCTGGCTCGACGCCGATGTCTTCAATCCAGATGGGGTCGGCTCGCGCGCGGATTGGAGCAAGCCTCCGTTCGTGATCATCCAGCCGCCGCCCAACGTCACCGGCTCGCTGCACCTGGGCCACGCCCAGCGCTCCACCGTGGAAGACCTGATGACCCGGCACGCCCGAATGCAGGGCCGGCCGTCTCTCTTCCTGCCCGGGCTTGATCATGCCTCGATTGCGGCGCAGTACGTCCTGGACAAGCTCCTCGCCGCCAAGGGCGAGACCCGCCAGACCCTGGGCCGCGAGAAGTATCTCGAGGCGATGTGGGAGTTCGTTCTCGAGACTCGCCAGACCATCCTGAGCCAGCAGCGGCGCGTCGGCGCCTCGCTCGACATGAGCCGCCTCCGCTTCACGATGGACGAGGTGTCCGCCCGGGCGGTTCGCGAGGCATTCCTGCGCCTCTACCGCGAAGGGCTGGCATACCGGACCGAGGCGCTGATCCACTGGTGCCCGGGCTGCAGGACGAGCGTGTCCGACCTGGAGGTGATCCCGAAGGAAACCACGGGCAGCCTCTGGACGATTCGGTACCACCTCGTCAATGAAAAGAGCGGCGCCCCCGATCCTAACGCCTGGATCGCCGTTGCCACGACCCGCCCCGAAACGCTCCTCGGCGACACGGCCGTGGCCGTCAACCCCGAGGATCCGCGCTACGAGGCGCTCGTCGGCCGCCGAGCGGTGATCCCGTTCGTGAACCGCGTCGTGCCGATCATCGCGGACCCGGTCGTCGATCGAGCCTTCGGCACCGGTGCGGTGAAGATCACACCCGCCCACGACCGGGACGACTACGACACGGGCAAGCGTCACGGCCTGCCCATGATCACCGTGCTCGACGATGCCGCTCGCGTCAACGAGAACGGGGCCGGGTTCGCTGGGCTGGACCGCTACGAGGCCCGCCTCCAGATAGTCGACGCGCTGCAGGCCGCCGGGGATCTCGAGTCGGTCACGCCCCACGAGATGATGGTCGGGCACTGCCAGCGTTCCGACGACGTCGTGGAGCCGCGCCTCAAGACGCAGTGGTTCGTGCGAGTGGCTCCGCTGGCTGCCGCCGCTCTGGAAGCGACCCGCTCCGGCACCACGCAGATCCTGCCCGATCGCTTCGTCAAGGTCTGGGAACACTGGATGACCGAGATGCGCGACTGGAACGTCAGCCGGCAGCTCTGGTGGGGCCACCGCATCCCGGCCTGGTACTGCCCGGACGGCCACATCACCGTGGTCGCCGATCCGGCCGGGCCGTCCGCGTGCGAGGTTTGCGGTCGACCCGCGGCCGACCTTCGCCAGGACGAAGACATCTTCGACACCTGGTTCAGCTCCGGGTTATGGCCGTTCTCGACCTTGGGCTGGCCCGAGCAGACGCGCGACCTCCAGCGCTTCTATCCGGGCTCGGTCATGGAAACCGCCTACGACATCATCTTCTTCTGGGTCGCCCGGATGATGATGCTGGGCATCCACCTCACCGGCGAGGCGCCCTTCCACACCGTCTATCTGTCCGGGCTGATCCGCGATCCGTACGGCCAGAAGATGTCCAAGACGAAGGGCAACACGGTCGATCCGCTCCAGACGATCGACGTTGTGGGTGCCGATGCACTCCGGTTCGCTCTCGTCAATGGCACTGCGCCCGGCAACGACGCTCGACTGGGCACCGAGAAGCTCGAGAACGCCCGCAACTTCGCCAACAAGCTCTGGAACGTGGCCCGCTTCGTTCTCGGGGCGCGACCGGCGTCAATCGCAGCCGGCGTCCCGCGCCGGCTGCCGGATCGGTCTCGTCTCGGTCCGGCGGATCGCTGGATCCTCTCGCGGGCCGCGGCGACTGTCGAGGCGGTGGATCGGGCAATGGCGGAGTACGCGTTCGGCGACGCCAGCCAGATCCTCTATGAGGCCATCTGGAACGAGTACTGCGACTGGGGCGTGGAGCTGGCGAAGATCCGCCTGGCCGACACAGGGCTGGCTCCCGAAGAGCGAGAGGCCACCTGGTGGACTCTCGTCGACGTGCTCGACACGTACCTGCGACTGCTTCACCCGATCATGCCGTTCATCACGGAGACGATCTGGGAGCGGCTGCCACACTCAGCCGACGATCCCGCGCTGCTGATCGTGGCCGACTGGCCGGCGGTTCGGGCGGATTCGGTCGACGCCTCCGCCGAAGCCGAGGTCGCCGCGCTGATCGATCTGGTTCGGGCGGTTCGCAACGCGCGGGCCGAGGCGCGCGTAGAACCCGCAGCCTGGCTGCCGGTCGACGTCTTAGTGCCGGAATGGCTGGTCTCGACCTTCCGGGCGCTCCAGCCTGCGATCGAGCGCCTGTCTCGGGCTAGGCCGCTCGTTCGGGCGTCTGGCCTCGACCCTATCCGCCACGGCGTGGCCGGTGGGCTCGCGGTCATCGCCGGTGAGATCGAAGCCGTCGTCCGCCCCGCGGCCCGAGACGATGCCCAGGCAGAACGCGACCGGGCCAGATTGGAGCGCGAGCTCGCAGAAGCCCAGGGGCTCCTGGCGTCCGCCAGGGCCCGGCTCGCGAACGAGGCATTTACGTCGAAGGCCCCGCCGCCTGTGGTCGAAGCCGCTCGCGCCCGAGCGACCGAGTTGGAAGAGCTCGTGGCTCGATTGGCCGGCCGGTTGGGCTAGCCGCGGAGGCGTCACGCGCGACAAACCGGACCCGGAGGTCGGGGTCGGTTTTCGGGGCGCCGCGCATTGCGGGCGGAATGGATTGCCGACTCGAAGGCGCTGCTAGGATAGCGGCAGCTTCGCACTACCTTTCAGGAGGGACAGTGCCGCTTTTCGGCAGACTTCATAGACGCGCAACTGATCAGCCGGCGCCGCCGCTGCCTCTGCCGGAGGTAGACGCGCATGAGTTCTCGCTGAAGCTCTCCTATGCGGCGAAGAGCTCTGAAGGCGTGAGGCTCAAGGGCGGCCCGGGGCTCGTCCCGCGGCTGCATAGCATGCTTGCCGGCTACGTACAAGGCGAGTCCGAACTGGTCGAGCCGCTTCCCCCAGAGCTCAGCCAGGCGACGCCGTACATCGCCCGGATACCGGGCAGCGGGCAATGGCTCGAGTACAACCGCGATCGATCGCCGGTGACCCGTCACGCGCTCGTCGTCCTGGAGTCCGTGGACGCGATTGACCCGGTCTACGAGACCCTCGTCTGCGGGCTGCTCTCGGGCGAGACGGATACGACGGGGTACCCGGAATACAACGCCATCGTCGGCGGCGTGGTAACGCATTTCGACGAAGTGACGGGCGACATGGTGGTCCGGGGGGTCGTCGGGTGGGGTGGAAAGGGCGTGCGCGGAGACACGGAACGCATCGCGGCCGGCGTCCTGGCCGGGCTGTTCAACAATATCGCCGGCGACAGCCACGCTCTCGGCACGGTGTCGCTGGATCGACCGATGCCGTCGTCCGGTTCGGGCGGCACCGACTGCTCTCATTGTGGGTTCAACTCAGGGCACGAAAGAGCTTTCTACTGCCCGAAATGCGGCATGCGCATGGTGCGCGCCTAGGGCGACTGGCTGGAGACTCACTTGCCGATATACGACTACGTCTGCTCGAACTGCGGCCGCACGATTGAGGTCATGCATGCCGTTCACGGCCACGGCCCCTCGACCTGCACCGAGTGTGGGGGCCAGATGAAGAAGGCCTTCTCGGCCCTTGCCGTTCATTACAAGGGGACCGGCTGGGCGCGTAAGGAGCGCTCGAGCGGAGCCAGGCAGAGCCGCCCGACATCCACGGACAAGGCTTCGGCGTCTGACGAGGGCTCAGGGTCTTCCAAAGGCGGCAGCCCAGAGGCGGCCAAACCGGCCTCACCTGCCAAAGACCCGGACTGACCGATGCCGAAGCCACCGACTGACTGGATCTCCCTCTCGGAGGCGGCTGAACTGCTCGCCTCCTCGAACATCAAGTTCACTCCGGGGACGATCGGCCGCTGGGCGCGAGTGGGCCAGCTCCAGAGCATCAAGCTCGGTAACCGCCGTTTCGTCCGTAAGGCTCAGGTGCGGTCGCTGCTACGACCTCACGGCTCGGTCCACGGTGACGACTTGCAGCCAAGCCTCTTCGAAGACCTCGACGACTAGCCGATCGCCGACCATCCGGCCGTCTGCTTGTTGTCCTGCCGCGTTGGGGTCAGGCCTGCGGACTCCCGCAGCGGCGGCAGAAGCGAGCATGCGTCGAAACCGGCAGCGCGCACTTGTGGCACACGCGAACCGAGCCGCGGCTGAGGACTTCCTGGGCGGACTGGGCCCACATCTCGGCGACGCTGGGCGCGCCACCCAGCTGGTGAGCCGCAACGACGGCCGCGACCGGTGCGGCGACCGGAGCAGGCCACGGTTGGGTGGGCCTCTGCGGCGACGGCCACTGCGCCCCGAGGGGAGGCCACGGCGCCGGGGCTGACGGTCCGAGCGACGACGGCGGCGTCGAGGGTTGAGGGACGGAGTCGGTTGGGGTCGGCTGCCGATCTTCTGCGCTGTCGGGCGGTTGGGAGCTGACCTTCGCGTCCGCGGCTTCGAGATTGGCCCCGGCCCGGCCTGGCGCGTCCGATCGAGCGGCGACGGCATCGTGCCGAGAGGTCGGCGACAGGTCGAAGAGCGGGCGCCGGAGCGGCACCGATTCGAGTTCGGTGGGCCAGGCGGCCTCGTCGGAGCCCGCTGCAACAGCCGATAGTCGTATCGCCACGGCTTCCTGGGCATCGACAGGTGGAGGCTGGTCGGCCATCGCGGCTGCTGGCGCGAGGTCAGATGCCGGTTCGGCCGACTCCGGTTCCTGGGCTCGCGCGGCAATCCGGGCGGGAGCGTCGTTCTCAGCCGGGGACGGAGCGGCAGTGGGAGCGGCCACATGTTCTGGCGAGGCGGCGGAAGCCGCAGCTTGCGGAGCGGCCCCAGGCGCTATGTCCATGACTACCGCAACCTCGGCATCGCCCCACCAATCGTTGATCGTGATGGGTCTATCGGCCCATCGCGTCGGGTTTGGCCACGGGTTGCCGGCCGGAGCCTTGGGCGCGCTTCGACCGAAGAGCCGCGCCACCATCGGAGTGCGGTCCTTGGCGGCCGGTTGTGGCTCGGGCCGTGACGTCGGATTCGTCAGCGGCGGTAGATCAGGGTCGGCCAGAGACATTCGGAGCACCCGACGTGGCCGCGTGGCACCTGCCTCATCCTGGGCGATGACGTCGGGCACATCGGCCGCGGCCTTATCCGCGGGTGCCCCGGTTTCGGCCGGCAGGCCGGCGGGGACCTCTTGATCGAGCTCCCAGGTCGGGGTCGGGGTGACCTCAGGTGGGGTTGCCGCGGAGGGTTCAGGCTCTGTCGCGACTTCGGTTTCGTCGATTGCCTGGGTTGCCGGCCTTGGTTCGACGTTCAGGGTCACCCACGCTGGCGCGTCTGAGCCGACGTGCGCCGGTTCCTCGACGACCTGGGCCGGCACCTCTGCGGCGGCAGCCGTCTCCGCGACAACGGCGGTCCTCTCCGCGACAACGACGGTCGTCTCCGCGACGACGAGCTTCTCCCCAACGATGGGCGCCGCCTCTGCGACAACCGGGGTCGGCTCCTCTGCCACGGGCATCGACTCTGCCACGGGCGTCGACTCGACGATGGGCGGGTCCGCGGCGACCTGTTGTGGTCGCTGAACCCGACCGAGTCCGGCCTCGACGATCGCGAGCTCCTCGGGGGTCAAAGTCATCTCGGGCGAAATCTCGTCGGCCGCGGGCCATAGAGTCCACGCCCCCGGATCGGAGCCCTTCCCCGAAGAGGGGCTGGGCTTCTGTCTCGAACCAGTGGCCGCGGGCCGGCCATCGGCCCGTACGTCTTGAGCGGGCCACGCAGCCGGACCCTTGGCCTCGTGCCGCTCGGCCTCGCTCGGTGTGGCGGGGCGGACCTGGGGTTCGACCGCCGGCCCGTCGGGCTCGAGCGTCCGGTCGCCGTCTCGGCGAGAGATCGGGGTCCGCACGATCGGTTGATCTTCGGGTGCGACCGGCTCGACGCTGTCCTCGGGTGCGCAGGAGAGGCACGCGCCGACCTTGGAGTTCCAGCATTGATCGCAGGCGTACTGCCGGCACGTCATGCAGAAGTTGAAGGTCTTGTGGAAGGCCTGGTCGATCCGGCTCGAAGCCGCGCGGTCGTCGTCGAGGCGAGCAAGGGAGATGGCCTCGGACATCGACTGGCCGTCGGTCAGGACGAAGTTCCGCAGACCCTTGGCCAGGACGCGCGCACCCTTCAGTGACAGCGGCTTGGGCGCGCTGGGAGAGAATACGTAGCGGTTACCACACCGCTCGCAGAACGAGTCGGTAACGAGGGCCATCGTTGCTCCGTTGTCGTGCAGGCGAGACCGGACGTGCCGACACGACGCACATCCGGAGCGTACGCGGATCTCATGCCGGCGACACCACGCCTGCTCGTACTTTTCCGCGGGTCCGAAGGTCCCGTCGGCTGAAGCTAAGTGGGTGGGATCCAGGCTGCGACCGGATCTCCGAGAAGGTTCGGCTTCGTTTCTCCAACAGAGCCGACGCGAAGGGCCGACGGCCGGCCGAGCTCCTGTGGGCGAGCCGCTGGGGTGAGGTCCCAGCGACGAAACGCGTCAATCACAGGCACAACTGCCGGTGCGTCTCGGCGTAGTATGTGGCGGCCTTCCGCCTTTTCGGGGCCGGGAGGGCGTCAAGTTCCCAGGGCCCTGCGAGCTGCCTCGCGGGCCGCTATCCGCCTTCGGGACCCGAAGAGAGTGACATGACGACGATCCATGAAACCGGCGAGAAGGTAGCTGCGAACGTCGAGCGAGTCATCATTGGCAAGCGCCAGGAGGTGCGGCTTACACTGGTCGCCCTGCTGTGCCGCGGTCACCTGTTGATAGAGGACGTTCCCGGCACCGGCAAGACGATGCTGGCCAAAGCCGTGGCACGGAGCCTTGGGTGCAGTTTCCGCCGCATCCAGTTCACTCCCGATCTGCTGCCATCCGACGTGACCGGGCTTTCGATCTACAACCAGAAGACCCAGGAATTCGAGTTCCGACCCGGACCGATCATGGCTCAGGTCGTCCTGGCTGACGAGATCAACCGTGCCACGCCAAAGACCCAATCGGCGCTCCTCGAGTGCATGGAGGAGCACCAGGCCACGATCGACGGCACCACATATCAGATGCCGGAGCCCTTCCTGGTCATCGCCACCCAGAATCCGATCGAGTACGAGGGCACCTTCGCTCTGCCCGAGGCACAACTCGACCGGTTCATGCTGCGCATCAGGCTCGGTTATCCGAGCCCGGCGGACGAGCAGACGATCCTCGACGAGCAGAAGATCACCCATCCGCTGGACGGCCTCGGCGAGGTCCTCGGCGTCCAAGATCTGCGCGAACTGCAGGCTGCGGTCCGCGAGGTCTATGTGGATCCCAGCGTGGCCGACTACATCGTCCGCCTGGTCAATGCCACCCGGACCCACCCGGATGTCTATCTGGGCGCCTCGCCGCGCGGGTCGCTGGCCTTGTACAGAACGGGTCAGGCCCTTGCCGCTCTTGCCGGTCGCGACTATGTCATCCCGGATGACATCAAGGCTCTCGCCGAAGCCGCGCTGGCCCACCGCCTGATCATCAAGACGAGCTCGTCCATGCACGATATCGACCCCCGCCAGGTCATCGCCGAGCTACTGAACAGCGTGCCCGTCGGCGACGCGAAGACAGCCGGCCCGGGAGTCCGCGACGGTGCGTCGCCGCGGTCCCAATCAGGCGCCGCGAACCGCGGCGCGACCGGCAGCCCGGCGCTGTAGCTGCCCGGAGGGCGGACTCGTGATCAGGCGGCTCCAGTTCCTGATTGTCGCGGTCGTCCTGTTGATCGCGGCCTTCTCGACGGGGCTGCCGTTCCTCTTCTATGTGGTCTATCTGGGTCTGCTGGCGATAGGCGGCAGCTACGTGCTGACCCGGTTCGGGCTGGCGGATCTGGAAGCCGGGTACCGAGTCGATCATCGTCAGGCCCACGTGGGCGACGACCTACGCACGACCTATAGCATCTCGAACGCCAGTGGGCTGCCCAAGCCGTGGTTGGAGGTGTACAACCCGACCGATCTGCCCGTTCCGTTGCCCGGTCGGGCCCTGGGGCTGCGCTCTTGGGCGCAGCGCTCGTGGGTCGCGATCGTGCCGCTGACGCGCCGCGGGACCTACCGCATCGAGCCGATGGTGGTCCGTACCGGAGACCCGTTCGGCTTCTTCGAGGCGGCGGCGACGGTTGGGCGGCCGACAGCGGTGACCGTATTCCCCCGCGTCGTTCCGCTGCCCAGGTGGCGGCTGGCCAATGCCTTTCTCGAGGGCACACACTCGGCCCCGGAACGAACCCTCCAGACGACTCCTCTGGCCACGACGGTCCGCCCGTACGCTCCCGGAGACAGCTTCAACCGCATCCACTGGCGCAGCACGGCGCGGCTGGGGGAGATCCAGGTCAAGGAATTCGATCTCGAGCAAACGGCCGACGTCTGGATCTTCGTCGACCTGGAATCGAGAGTACAGGCCGGCGAAGGCGACATCTCGACGGTCGAGGAAGCGCTGCGGGTCGCGGCTTCCGTCGCTCACGACGCGATCCTCGAGAACCGCGCGGTCGGCCTGACGACGAGCGGGCATCGGCTCGTTTCTATTCCGGCCGATCGTGGCCCCCGGCAGCGGCAGAAGATCATGCAGCTCCTGGCCGCGGTCGACGGGGACGGCCGCACGCCGCTCGCCGAAGTGCTGCTCACGAGGCTGCCAAAGCTTCGGCGCGGCATGACGGCCGTGATCGTGACGGCGTCGCGTGAGCGGCAATGGGTTCGGACGCTGACATCGCTCCGGGCGCGGGGCGTGACCGCGGCCGTCGTGGCCCTGGTCGCGGCCACGTACGACGGCTACGACGGTCGAAACCCGGACGCGGAAAGGGATGCCGAGTCATCCGCGCAGGAGCAGCGGGCGCTGCGCTTCGCACTCGCCGAATACGACGTGAAGTCGAGCGAAGTCCACGCCGGTGACAATCTCGGGACGGTGCTGGTATGAGCGACCGAGGTCTCTTCTCTCGATGCCACGGGTGGTGCTAGCAATGTCAAGAGCAGGCTGGCTTCCAACCGATCGGCGGGATGCCGTCTATCCTGTCGACACGGGCACGCCCGGCAGCTGGAACGGGATCGTCGAACGGATCGTCGATCGCATTCATCCGGACGAAGGCTGGATCGCCCTGCCGCTGGTGTTCGTCCTGGCGGGCACGATGGCCTGGTCGATCGCCGATGCGCGGTGGATCCTCGGCAACGACAGCCTCACGACCTTCCTTATCTGGATCGCCCTGGCCGCGACGGTTTGGGGCTATCTGAGCGCCCGGCTCGACCTGTCGCCGTGGCTCGCCCAGGCGCTGGGTTGCGTCGTTGGGGCATTCGTGTTGATCGAGGCGGTCGGCGCTTCCTTGCCAGGCTCAACCCCGGGCCTCGTCGGATGGTTCAGCGCCACAGCCAACTCGGTGACCCAGGCCTACCTCGACCTGGCCTGGCGCCATCAGATCTCGACTCTCCAGGTCGGCCACTTCTGCCTGATCCTGGGGGTTGTCGTCTGGGGCACTGCCCAGGCCGCCTCGTACGACATCTTCGGCTATCACCGCGCCGTCAACGGCGTCCTGCTGCTAGCCGTGGTCCTGATTGCCAACATGGCGCTGACAAGACACGACCAGTACGGCGGCCTGGTGGTGTTCAGCGCGGCTGCGCTGGCAGTCCTGCTCATCGCCCATGCTGCCGACGAGCGCTCGAACTGGCTGCGCCACCGGATCTGGCGTGGCCGCGACTTCCAGGCGCCGCATCTCCAGGGCGGCATGGCCTTTGCGTCGCTGGCGGTGGCCGGCTCGCTCGTCCTCACGTCCGTGGCGAGCTCTGCTCCGCTCGGCAGCACGTTCACCGATCTTAGCGACCAGATTCAGAGCCACTTCGGATGGCTGAGCGGCTATCTGCCAAACGGCGGCGAAAGTCGATACCAGCCGAGCTCTGACTTCGGGTCGTCGGTGGACATCAAGCCGTCGTTCAGCGAGGCGTCGCGCGACGTCTTTACGGCGCGGGCCACGAACGGGGGCCTGGTCAGCCACTGGCGGGTCGTCGCCTACGACGAGTTCAAGACCCTTGGCTGGTCGATCGGCCCCGCGTCTCGTCAGGACCAGGTCGTGGCAGGGGGAACGCTCGACGCGGGGACGCTCGATCTCGTCAGCGGCGCCACCCCGGGCCGGGGCTCGATCTCGATCGTGATCCACGTCCAGGACACGTCGCTCAAGCACCTTGTCGTGGCGAATGAGCCCGATACGGTGAATGCGGCCGTCCAGCGGACGCTTGTCGGCGACGACCCGGCGGCCACCGACGTAGCCTGGCTCTCCTCCAGCGCGACGGACTACACACTCTCGGCCTTTGTGCCAGACCTTGATCCGGCCGGCAACGGCCTGACCGAATGGCGGCTCCAGCACGCTGGCACCAACTTCCCGGCGGGACTCCTCGACCGCTTCACGCAAGGCGCCGCTCTCGTCGGAGCGGACGGGGACGCACTCCTGAGTGATATCGCCAGTTGGGCCAGGGCGAACGGCAACTCATTCGGCGACGAGTTCGACGTCGCCAAGGCGATCCAGAATTACCTGCGGAGCGACAGGTTTACGTACAACACGGACATCACCTCACTGATGCCACAGTGCTTGGGCCTTTCTACGGTCGACTGCTTCGCCCTCATCAAGCAGGGGTTCTGCGAGCAGTACGCGACGACGATGACGATGCTGATGAGGATGGAGGGCTATCCGGCCAGGTACGTCCAGGGTTACCTGCCCGGTGCGCTCGACCAGCACTCTCTCGTCGAGCAGGTGACGACCCTGCAGAAGCACGCCTGGGTAGAGGTGTTCTTCCCAGGTTACGGATGGATCCCGTTCGACCCGACCGGTGGCGGCGTCGGCCTGCCGACCCAACTTGTGCCAGGCTCCGCGGTCAACGCGACACCGAGTCCGCTGCCATCGCAGAGTCCCGGTGGATCTGGCGGCGACATCAGACCGCACGGCGGCTCGACTACTCCCGGCGGCGGCGCAAGCACGAGTTCGACCAATCTGACGACGCTGCTGATCCCGGCGATCTTGATCGCGGCGCTTGCTCTTGCGCTCTTCGTGCTGTGGCGGCGCAGGCCTCGGCGCCTCGAGGGGCCGGACTCGGTCTACCGTAACGTCGTCAGGCTCGCCAGCCAGCTGGGCTACAAGCCCCACCCGACGCAGACGGTCTATGAATACACGGGCATGCTCGCCGACGTCGTACCCAAGGCCCGTGACTCGCTCGGGGTCGTGGCGATGGCGACGGTCGAGGTCACCTACGGAAGGCGCCAGCTTGGCTCCGAGCGACTGGTCTCGCTGGCGGCGGCGCAGCGCATGATCCGCGGGGCTCTGCTGAGGCTGGCGATCCGGTTCCCCAAATTCCGGGGGCGCGCCAAGACGGGCGGATCGGCCAAGCGTCCGCGGGCGTCGAGGCGGACCTGGAGCTGAAGACGCTTGACGGGCAGCCGTCCGGAGCCATCCACGCTGGCGATCGAGCTGCCCGGATGGCTGGCCCGCGCAGGCTCCGAACCTAGAGAGCGCCGCTTTCGTCACGCTCTCGCGACCCTTCGGGCTGAGGCTCCGCCTCGCCGGCAAGGTGCGCCTCGAAATTGAGGGTTCGAAGGACCGCTCGCCCGGCGCGAATCTCGACCACGCTGATCGCTCCGAGGCCGAAGTCGAAGTTCCAGAAGTGATCGAGTGAGAGGCCTAGCAGGGCGCACAGCACGACACGGAAGACGCCGCCGTGGCCGACGATCAGTGACCAGGGGCGTAGATCCGGGGCCGCGTCGCCGTAGCCCAATACCTGGCTTCGGTCATGGGTGCCGGGTGACGTTCCGGCGGCCATCGACCGCAGGAGCGTCGAGAGAGAAGCGTCGACGCGGGTCGCGACGGCCTCAAGGGTCTCTCCCCCGGGCGCCTGGAACCTCGTCGGCCAGCGCCTCCAACCCGGCAGCGAGTCGCCGAAGCGGGCCGCGATCTCGTGCTCGGTGAGTCCCTCCCAGTCTCCCTGGCCTATCTCGCAGAACCCTTCGTCGGCGTGGAGTGGGGGAGTAGCGCGACCGGCCGCCGCCATCGCCCGGACCGCGAGCTCCGCGCTGCGTCGCGCCCGCCCCAACGGCGAGTGGACGACGGCGATGGGCGCGGTGTCAGGTATGGGGAGTGACGGATCCTCGAGCGGCGCCGCAAGGCGGCGGCCGGCGAGGGTGACCTGCAGCTCGCCAAGAGCGGTGAGCGGCGCCTCCATCGCACCCTGGAAGCGGTTGTCGACTATGAACTGCGTCTGGCCGTGGCGAAGGAGGACCAGGACGCCGTCGAGGCCGTCCGGAATTACCGGAGCAGCCCCGGAGGCCGGCGAATCCCAGCCTCCGGGCCGCCCCGGCTCCTCCGAATTGGATCTCAACGTTCCGCGGCGGCCCGGATCACCCAGACGTCGATGACTGCAGGGTGGCTTCGGAGCTGTTCGGCAACCGCATCCGGCACCTCGTCATCGACGGCGAGAAGCATCAGGGCGTCATGGCGTGGGTTCGATCGGGCGAGCGTCATCGAGCTTATGTTGACATCGGCTTCGCCAAGAATCAGGCCGATTCGACCCATCGTTCCAGGCTTGTCCTGATGGCGAGTCATGACCATCACCGGGGCCGGCGCCATGTCGAGCCAGCTGTCGTCGATGCGGACCAACCGGGGCTCGCCGTTGGCCACTGTGCCGGCGACGGTGGCCTTGCCTGCGTCTCCTTCCACGGACAGGGTCACGAGCGAGGCGAACGATCCCGCGTCCGTTGTTTTGCGCTCGGTGACGGATAGGCCGCGGGACCTCGCAAGGAACCCGGCATTGATCAGGTTGACGCGCTCGCTGGTGGCGTTCTCCAGGATGCCGCGCAACGCGGCCGCCGCCAGCTGCGAAGTGTCGTAGTTCGCCAGGTCGCCGGCGACGTCGACGGTCAGGGCCTTGACACCGCCACGCAGGTACTGGGCGGCGATGCGGCCGAGGGTCTCGGTCAGCGGCAGGTACGGGGCTATGGCCCGCGCGGTTTCGGGCGTCAGAAGAGGCGCATTGACTGCGTAGCGGGCCGATCGTCCCGCCAGCACGTCGACTACCTGCTCGCACGCCTCCTCGGCAACCCGGACCTGCGCCTCGGCCGTGGAGGCGCCGAGGTGCGGCGTCAGCACCGTGTTCGGAGCGGTCATGAGGGGCGAATCGACCGGCGGTTCCTTCTCGAACACGTCGAATGCGGCGCCTGCGATCTTGCCATCGGTCAGGGCCTGAGCCACCGCGGCCTCGTCGTAGACGCCACCTCGGGCGACGTTGACGAGCATCACGCCGGGCTTGAGGCGCCCGATCTGCTCGGGCCCGATCACGCCGCGGGTCGCCTTGTTGAGTGGCACGTGGACAGTGATCACGTCGGACCGCTCGATGATCGTATCCATGTCGACGAGGCTGATCCCATGGAGCGCCGCCTGCTCGGCCGTCACGAACGGGTCGCAGCCGATCACATTCATCTCGAGGCCGCGGGCCCGGTCCGCGACGGCCTGGCCGATCTTGCCCAGACCGATGATGCCGAGAGTTCGGCCCCGCAGCTCGACGCCGGTGAAGGCGCTGCGCTTCCATTCGCCCTTGCGCATCGATGCGTCGGCGGCCGCGGTCTTGCGGGCCAGCGCGAGCATCAGGGCGATGGTTTGCTCGGCCGCCGAAACGGTGTTGCCGGTCGGCGCGTTCACGACGACGATGCCGGCGCGGGTGGCCGCTTCGAGATCGACGTTGTCGACGCCGACCCCTGCCCGGCCGATCACCACCAACCGGGCCGCGTGGGCGAGGATTTCGGCCGTGACCTTGACCTGGCTGCGGACCAGCAGCGCATCGTAGTCGCTGATGATCGAGGCGAGCTCTTCGAGGCTCAACCCGATCTTCTCGTCGACTTCGTGATGGGCGCGAAGGATCTCGAGGCCCTGCTTGGCGAGGGGCTCGGCAACGAGGATCTTCATCGGGCGATTCCTTCCGCGACGACGATTCCGAGGGATTCGAGCGCGGCGACCTGGGCGGCCTCAACGGCGGCGCCTGGCCTCACCGGACGCCCGAGCTCGATCAGGGCCTGCTCCAGCACGGCCATGGCGTTGAGGATGTTCGGAACGGTCACGTGGCCCAGGTGGCCGATGCGGAAAATCTTGCCCTTCAGGTTGCCCTGCCCGCCGGCCACGATCAGCCCGAGCTTGCGCAGCTTGCCGTTGAAGGCCTTCCAGTCCAGATCCTCGGGGATCCATGCGCCCGTGACGGTGTCTGAGGCGAAGGCCGGGTCTGCCAGGAGCTTGAAGCCCAGGGTCTTCAGACCGGCGCGAACCGCGGCGCCGACAGCGGCGTGGCGCTTCCAGATCGCTTCGAGACCCTCCTGCTCGATGAGACCCAGAGCCACGTCGAGCTGGAACATGACCGCCACGGCCGGCGTCCAGGGAGTCTGCCCGGCCTCGGCGCTGCTCTTGTGGGCGGCAAGGTCGAAGTAGAACTTGGGCATCTTGGCTACCGCGGCCGCATCCCAGGCCCTCGGCGAGACCGAGACGAAGCTGAGCCCGGGGGCCACCATCCACGCCTTCTGCGAGCCGCTGACCACGACGTCGAGGCCCCAGGCGTCTGTCTCGAAGGGGACCGCGCCGAGGCCGCTGATAGCGTCGACGATGATCAGGGCATCGGGCGCGACTTCTTTGACGACCGCCGCGAGTTGCTCGATCGGGTTCGTCACGGCGGTGGAGGTCTCATTCTGGGTCATCAGCACGGCCTTCCAGGGACCACCCGCGCCGAGCGCTTCGCGGACCCGAGCCGGATCGGCCGCCTGACCCCACTCGAAGGCCACCTTCGTGACGTCCGCGCCGTAGACCGTTGCGATCTTGGCGAACCGATCGCCAAACGCGCCGATGGTCACGGCCAGGACCTTGTCGCCGGGGGAGAGGAAGCTGACGATCGCCGACTCAAGCCCACCCGTTCCTGCGGCGGTGACGATGAGGACATCGTTCTCGGTCTTGTAGGCCTTCTTGAGGCGGTCGATGATGCCGTTCTGGAGGGCGGCGAATTCCGGGCCCCGATGGTTGACCATCTGACGGCCTCCGGCCTCACGAACCGCGTCCGGCAACGAGGTTGGGCCAGGGATTCTGAGGTTGGGCTCGAAGCGGTTCACTGGTTCCACCTCTCTGTGGGATGGCGATGCCGCCGCATCGTATCTGCCCGCCGCCGTCCGAGCCACTGTGGTATATATGACCGCATATGCAGAAGCGAACGACCATCCTGATCGACTCGGATCTGCTGGAGCGGCTCGATCGCTTCGCGGCTCGGAGTGGTGTGACCAAGACGTCGGTACTCACGGCGGCGGTGGAGTCGTATCTCGAGGCTCACGACACCGCGCCGGGCCTGTCCTTTATTGCCGTCGGACGAAGCGACCACGGCCGGCTGTCGCTGGACGGCCGATCGATCGCCCGTCGTGAGGCCGGGTTGCGTCCCCGCCCTGACGAGCTCTGAACCGTGGCTATCCTGCTCGACACCAGCGCGGTCCTGGCCGCTGCCGATCAGTCAGATCTCAACCATAGAGCCGCCCTCGCCTGGTTCGGCCGGGTCAACGAACCGCTGATGATCGGGGCGCTCAATCTCGCCGAGCTCGACCTGCTGCTGCAGCGCGAGCTTGGCCTGCGCGCGACCTTCGCATTCCTCAAGTCGATAGCCAGCGGTGCCATCAAGGTCGTCGCCCCAACCACTGAAGACCTGATACGTGCCACCGAACTGATGCGCGAGACGACGGAGTATCGGCCGCGGTTGACGGACGCCGTCCTCGTCGCCACGGCCGAACGCCTGCGGGTCACGCGCGTTGCTGTCTTCGACCGCCCGCCGATCGCGATCTTCCGGCCCAAGCATGTGCGGGCCCTGGATCTGGAGCCCTAGACGACCCCGGGCTACTCCTCGGCGTCCCGACGCTCCTCGTCGGCGAGATCGCGCAGGCTCTCCTGGCGCCGCCGCATGCCCTCCGAACCTGTGGCCATGGGATCGGCCGCCGGCCTGCCGGGGATGGTGGGCTTGCGGCGAGGCGGGTTCTGGCGGGCGGCGTCGATACGGTCCAGTCGCTCGCCGATCTTGGCCTCGGCGCCCTGGTCTCCGGGATAGTAGTAGCGCCGCCCGACGAGACCGTCAGGCAGGTACTGCTGGTCGACGTCGTCGCCCTCGAAGTCGTGAGGGTATCGGTAGTTGCGCCGGCTCGGGCTGCTCGAGCGGAGGTGGGCTGGCACCGGCAGCGAGCCTCTGGCGAGAACGTCCGCCATCGCGGCGAAGTAGCCGCGGCCGGTCGCGTTGCTCTTGGCCGTGACGGCCAGCATGACCGTCGCCTCGGCCAGCGCGTATTGCGCCTCGGGCAGGCCGACCCAATCGAGGGCTCCGGCGGCGGCGACGGCCACCTCGAGCGCCCGCGGATCGGCCAGGCCGATGTCCTCCGAGGCGAGGATGATCAGTCGCCGAGCGATGAATCTCGGATCCTCGCCCGCCGCGATCATCGCTGCCAGCCAGTACAACGCGGCGTCCGGATCGTTGCCGCGAATGCTCTTGATGAAGGCGCTGACGGTGTCGTAATGGCCGTCGCCCGCACGGTCGTAGGCGAGCGCCCGCTGCTGAGCCGCCGCCTCGACATCCTCGAGCCGCGGCGCGACGCGACCTTCGGAGTCGCGCACGCCGGCCGATTCCGCAATCGACGCCGCGCCTTCGAGGACGTTGAGGGCTTGACGCGCGTCCCCGGCCGAGAGACCTACAAGATGTTCGAACGGTTCGGGCTCTAGGGCGATCCCGCCTGCCGGGCCGAGGTCTCCCGCCAGCCCGCGCTCGGCGTCGGAAAGAGCCCGCCGGACGACGGCACCCACCTGGTCGTCGGTCAGGGGCTCCAGCCGGTAGACGCGGACCCGCGACAGCAGGGCCGAGTTGACCTCGAAATAGGGATTCTCGGTGGTTGCGCCTACGAGCGTGACGGTGCCGTCCTCGACGTGGGGCAGGAGCGCGTCTTGTTGGGCCTTGTTGAAGCGATGGATCTCGTCGATGAAGAGGATCGTGGATTGGCCGTTGAGGCTCAGCCGGTCCCGTGCATCGGCGATGAGCGCTCGAACCTCCGCCACGCCACTCAGGACCGCCGATATGGACACGAGCCGGGCTCCTGCGGCATCCGCGAGGACGCGGGCGAGGCTCGTCTTGCCGCTGCCGGGCGGTCCCCACAGGAGCAGGGAGCCCAGGCGTCCGCCCGCCAGCGCGCGCCGCAGCGTGCCATGCTCCCCGATGAGTTGTTCGTGGCCGACGACTTCGTCAAGCGTCCTGGGTCGCATCCGGGCCGCCAGCGGCTGCCGGCCGGGTGGAGGCGTGAATGCGGGCTGTTGCTCGCCGGACTCGCCGGCCAGGGTGCGGTTCGGGCGACGCGCTGGCATGGCTCGATGCTACATGCTGTCCTCGGGCGCCGCCGCCCCAGCTGGCTAGCTGATTGTCACGACGTGGAAGACGTCGATCAGCACGAAGAGGACGAAGAGTGCGCCGACGATTGATCCACCGACGAGGATGATGCGGCGCACGTCCCGTACCACGTAGCCGTATTCCTCGGCTGCACGGGCGGCGAGCAGACCCTGCCCGCCCGGGCGACCAGGCCGGATGACTTCGGCTCGACCGCGTTCGCGAGCGCGCGCTCGGCTCAGCTCCGCGTCGCGTTCTCTCGCCACTATCTGGGACTCGAGCTCGGCGGCGCGAGCCTCCTCGGTCTCGGAGAGACTGCCCGAGCGTCGAGGTTCGGGGCGCGACTGGGGTCTCGCCGACCCGTGGCGATCGGGATGTCGCTGGCCAGGACGGTTCGATCCACGAGTTCGCTTGGCCATGGTCTGTGAGAAGCCTCCGATGACTCAGGTTGGACGGGCGCCTCATCGGCTGCCCGTTTTTGATCCTCTTCGAAGTACGCTGGACGCGAGGATAACATTCTGATCGGGCCGGCCGGGCTCACCGGAAGGAAGTACGAACAGCAGCCCGGCGCCCGCGGCTGGTAGACTCCGGGGCGATCGAGCGGAGGTTCCTGTGGTCGACTTCATCTCTAGCAACCTGGCTGCAATCGCATTTGTACTTGCGGGCTTGTGCCTGCTGATGATCGTGATGCTGCAATCGCTTCAGGTCAGCCGGCTCAAGCTGCGAATCGAGCAGCTGACGGGCGGCGTCGAGGAGGGCGATCTCGAGTCGGTGCTGGGCCAGCATCTCGAGACGGTGCATCAGGTAGGGCGCGATCTCGACGAGCTCGCGGTTCGCATGGCAACCCTCGAGAGTTCGTCGCGCCAGCACTTTGCCCACCAGGGGCTCGTACGCTTCAATCCATTCCCCGACACGGGCGGCAACCAGAGCTTTGCCCTGGCGTTGCTCGACGAGTCCGACGATGGCTTCATCGTGAGCAGTCTCCACTCGCGGACCGGGACCCGTATCTACGCCAAGACCGTGAACGGCGGCAAAGCCGACACGACTCTGTCGACCGAAGAGCAGGATGCGATCGACGAGGCCCGGGCGAAGCGGCCCGCTCGTGCGCCGTTGCCGGCCCGATCCGCGGCCGCACGGGGGCCCGCCCCGGCGGGAGTGGCGACGGCCGTCTCCGTCGCGGCCCCGAAGCCAGGGCCAGAGGGGCCTGCGACTCCCGCACCGGAAGCATCATCACCGGCCACCCGGGCGATTCCGGTCAGGCCCGCTTCGGAAGCGCCCGAGACGTCGGCTCCGGCCGCGCCCGCAGCCTCCGGGGACCGCGTTCAGGAGACGGCCCATCGGGCCGACAGCGAGCGAGTCAAGGGTCAGGAGAAGCCGAAGAGCCCCCCGGCGCCGGAGGCGGTCGATGTCGATCCCGAGCGCGTCGAGCGAAAGCCGGGGCGGTAGGAAATCACCCGGCGCTCCTTCCGGCGGGCGCGGGCCCGACCTCGTGACACGTGAGATGTCACTGGTCTCGGGGAGGCTTCGGGGATGACGCGCCAGGGCCGCAGGGCATCCACACGCGAGCCGCTCCCGCTCGAGCAGATTCCGGTCTGGTGGTCGCCGCCGAACGAGGAGGATCTACCGCCCGGCGCACCTGAGGGAGCCGAGTCGCTTCTTGCCGGGCTGAACGCCGAGCAACGTCGGGCCGTGTGCCACGGTGACGGCCCTCTGCTCGTTGTTGCCGGCGCGGGCACGGGCAAGACGCAGGTCATAACCCGTCGCATTGCCTGGTTGATTGCCACGCGGCGGGCGCGTCCGTCGGAGATCCTGGGCCTGACGTTCACGGACAAGGCCGCCGACGAGATGCAGACCCGTGTGGACCAGCTGGTGCCGTACGGCTACACAGATGCCGGCATCTCCACCTTCCATGCATTCGGCGATCGGCTGGTCCGCGAGTTCGCGCTCGAGCTCGGCTTGCCCACGGATTCGCGCGTCCTCTCACGCCCGGAGGTGGTCATCTTCCTGCGGGAGCGGCTCTTCGCCTTCGAGCTGGATCAATACCGTCCGCTCGGCGACCCGACGCGATTTCTCGGTGCCCTGGCCACCCTCTTCAGCCGCTGCAAAGACGAGGATGTGAGCCCTGGCGCCTATCTGGACTTCGCCGCACAGCTTGGGGCGGCCGCTGCCGCCGCGAGGGCCGCGCTCGGATCTGAGGATGCGGCCGCCGGCGATCAGGCGGCGGCGCTCGAGGAAGAAGCGCGTCGCCAGGGTGAGCTGGCGAGCGCGTACGATCGCTATCAGAAGCTGCTGCGCGAAGCCGGCCTGATCGATTTCGGGGATCAGGTCAGCCTCGCCCTGAGACTGCTCCGGGAGTCGCCTGCCGCTCGTCTCGATCTCCAGCGGCGCTACCGATACATCCTCGTCGACGAGTTCCAGGACACGAACCGCGCCCAATCGGAGCTGGTCGAGCTGCTGGCCGCGCCCCACGGAAACGTGACCGTCGTCGGCGACGACGATCAGTCGATCTACAAATTCCGCGGCGCCGCCATCAGCAACATCCTCGAGTTCAAACGACGGCACCCCCGCCTCCGCCAGATCGTGCTTCGACGCAACTACCGGTCGCGAGCCCCAATCCTCGACACGAGCTACCGGTTGATCCGTTTCAACGACCCGGATCGGCTCGAGGTCCGCAACGGCATCGACAAGCGGCTAGTCCCGCAACGAAGCGGTCCCGAGCGGCCCGTCCGGCATCTCGTCTTTGCGGCCGGGTCCGAGGAGGCCGACGGAGTGGCTCGGGAGATCGCCGCCCGCGTCGCCGCCGGAGCGACTCCAAAGGACTTCGCGGTGCTGGTCCGAGCGAATGCCGATGCGGACCCGATCCTGCGCAGCCTCAATCTCGCGGGGGTGCCCTGGCGGTTTTCCGGCACTTCGGGCCTGTATGCGCGGCCGGAGATCAGGCTCCTGCTCGCCTTCCTCCGGGCCGTCGCCGACCTGTCGGCCAGCGTGGACGTGTATGCCCTGGCTGCGTCGGACATCTACGGCCTGGGCGGGCCGGACTTGACCGCGATCGTCAACAGCGCCCGCCGCCGCAACCGGTCGCTCTGGGAAGTTCTGGAGGAACTCACGCGGCAACCCGGGCTGCTGCGTCTTGCGCCCGAGACGCGCGCGGCCCTGGACCGGCTGGTGGTGGACCTGCGGCGCTTCACCGAGCTCGGCCACGAACGTCCGGCAGGGGAGGTTCTGTACCAGTTCCTGCGAGACAGCGGCATCCTGTCGCGGCTGGCCTCCGCCGACTCGGTTGCGGCCGAAGAGGCGCTCCAGAACATCGCCCGCTTCTTCGACATCATCCGAGCCCAGTCCGACCTGCTTCCGGACGATCGCGTCGTCTTCGTGGCCCGGCACCTCCAGACGCTCATCGACGCCGGCGACGACCCGGCGACGGCGGAGGTCGATTCGGACGCGGACGCCGTCGCCGTGCTGACGGTGCACAAGGCCAAGGGCCTCGAGTTCCCCGTCGTATTCATGACGGGCCTCGTCGACGGCCGATTTCCAGCCCGGACGCGGCGAGACCCGCTGGCCCTGCCTGTCGAGCTGGTCCACGAGACGCTGCCGGAGGGGAACCCCCACGTCCAGGAGGAGCGGCGGCTCTTCTACGTGGGCATGACCAGGGCTCGCGACGAGCTCGTCCTGAGCCACGCCACCGACTACGGTGGCAGGCGCGCGCGACGGGTCTCGCAGTTCGTCCTGGAAGCCCTGGACCTGCCGGCCTCGGCCGCCACCGGCGCCGTAGCCGACGCCGCGGCTCACGCCCCGCTCGAGCGACTCGCCGCGTTCGAGCCGAAGGCCGAGCCCGTCGAGCCCGGCCGCGAGCCCGTGGAAGGACCGCTTTCGCTCAGCTTCTATCAGGTCGACGACTACCTGACGTGCCCGCTCAAGTACAAGTACGTCCACGTACTTCGGGTGCCGATCGCGCCGCACCACTCGATCGTCTATGGCTCGGCGCTGCACCAGGCCGTCCAGGAATTCCACCGCCGCGAGGCGCGGGGTTACGTGATGACCGAGGAGGAGCTGCTGGCGGCGTTCGATCGAGCTTGGTCCAACGAGGGGTTTCTCACCCGCGAGCACGAGGAAGCGCGCCTGGCGGCGGGCCGGGCCGCGTTGCGCCGGTTCCGGGAAGAGCAGATGCAGCCGAGCGCCGTCGTCCCGGCCTACGTAGAGCGGGAGTTCAGCTTCACCCTGGACGGCGATCGCATCCGCGGCCGGATGGACCGCGTGGACATCGAGCGCCTGCCGGCGGAGGTGGCCGTCCACGCCGGCGAGGCCCAGCTGGCGGACACGGTTGCGCCGGCTCTGCCGGGCCTCCACCCGGAGCGCGTGACAATCACGGATTACAAGTCGAGCGACGTCCGTGACCCCGTGCGCGCCCGTGAACGCGCCCGCGAGTCGCTCCAGCTCCAGATCTACGCCATGGCCTACCAGGCCGAGACCGGTCGCTTGCCCGACACCGTGCAGCTATGGTTCCTCGAGTCGGGACTGGTTGGGAGGGCCGAGGTGGACGAGAAGCGCCTCGAGAAGGCTCGCGACTCTATCCGTCGAGCCGCGAGCGGCATCCGAGCCCGCAGGTTCGAAGCCACGCCGGACTACCTCGCCTGCGGCTACTGCGCCTTCCGCGACATCTGTCCCGCGAGCGCCGCGAAGTGATCGACGGTCTCGAGGCGATCACGTTCGACTTCGGCAACACGCTCGTCCCGTTCACCGCGGGGCCGATGGCGTCGGTGGTTCGGCTTACCGCGGAACGGGCCGCCGGCCTGATCGGCTGCACCGCCGAAGACTGGATCGAGGCATGGGGCGAGGAACGTCTTCGCCAGTTCGACGAGGACGTGCCCGAAGGTCGCGAAGCTGACCTGGACGTCCGAGCCCTCCGCGTGGTGGCCAGATTGCGTGGCCGGCCTGTGCCACAGCCAGGAATGCGCTGGGACGACGCCGCGCTCGCCGACTACACGCTGGCCGGCGAAGTCGAGGCGATCCTGAGCGCCTACGCGGACGCCTTCGTCCAGAACACCCCCGTTCCGCCGGACATCGGCCCGATGCTGGAACGGCTGGCACGAGGTCATCGGCTCGGCGTCATCTCCAACTGGCCTCTCTCGCTTTCGATCGATCGTTTCCTGGACGCCGCCGACTGGGCGCGCTACCTCTCTTCGATCGTCGTCTCGCACCGAGTCGGCGTCATAAAGCCGCGACGGGAGATCTTCGAGATTGCCGCGGCCGAGCTGGGTGTGGTCTCGGGGCCGGCCATCCTGCACGTCGGCGACGACCCCGGCGCAGACATGGTGGGAGCCCGGAACGCTGGCTGGCGGACTGCGTGGGTTCGGGTCAAGCCCGAAGACTCGCCGCTGCCCACGGCGGCTCCGGCGCCGGATGCACGCCCGGACTTCACGATCGACTCGGTTCTCGAGCTGGAAGCCGCGCTCGGTCTGCCTTCTGGCCGCCAGGCTAAGTAGACTGGCGGGAATGGAAGCCAAAGATCGTTTCGGCAACCTCTTCTTCATCGGCGTGGCGTTCGTGGCCTGGGTGGCAGTCGCCCAAATCGTGACCTCGACCTACCCTCGTGAGAACCCGACCAATGGTCTGGTGGGCGCGGGCATGATCGGCCTGGCGTGCGGCCTGACTGCGGTACCGCTCTTCTGGCTCGTGCCGTTTGCGCGACACCGCCGGATCGCGTTGCTGGGCGACTGGGGGCGTGCGGTGCGTCGCGGCGCCTGGGTGGCCGCCGTGATCGCTCTGTTCGTGGCGCTGCGGATCCAGGCGGTGTTGAGCCTGCCGATCGCCGTCTTCGTCGTGGTGCTCGTCCTGATGGCAGAAATGACCCTCTCGATGGAACGCTAGCCCTCGAATCGGGAGTCTTCGTACCTGGCGAAGACCGGCTAACCTGTACGAGATGGCAGAGCCCCGACTCGACACGAATTCCGCTGTGGCCCTGGCTCGCCTGTACGACGTCGACCTCCTCGAAGACCCGGGCGACGTGGATCTGTACCTCGCGCTGGCCGCTCGGACCGGCGGACCGATCCTCGAGATCGCAGCAGGATCCGGTCGCGTAGCGGTGCCGCTCGCGGTGGCCGGTTACGACGTCACGGCCGTCGACCTGGATGGCGCGATGCTGGCCCGCGCCGCGGCCAGAGCGACGGCTGAGGGAATTGACACAAGAGCCCGCGTGGATCTGGTCGAGGCCGATCTGGTCGGCCTCAACCTGCCAGGCGGCGCGCGATTCCGGCTGGCCATCCTCGCCCTGAACTCGATGCTGCTGCTTGATTCCCGCGAACTGCAACAAGCCGCCATCCAGACCCTGGCCCGGCACCTGGAGCCAGGTGGGCTGGCCGTGGTCGATGTCTGGCTTCCGGGAGCCGGCGAACTCGCCCGTTACGACGGCCGGATCAGCCTCGAGTACGTGCGCCGAGATCCCGACACTGGGTTGCAGATCACGAAAACGGCCGCGGCCCAGCACGAGCCTGCCACCGGGCGCATCGTGCTGACCACGATCTACGACGAGGGTGAGCCGGGTCAGTCGCCCCGCCGGTGGGTTCGAGAGGACCGGCTGAGATTGCTCAATGCCGACGAATTGCGGGCCATGGCCGAGTCCGCCGGCTTCGAGGTTGAGCTGGTGGCCGGCGACTACGAACTCAACACGATCGGCCCACATGACGAACGGGCCATCCTCGTAGCGCGGAGGCGGGGGAGACCCGCCCCGCGACCTTGATATAGTCGGCTCGTGGCCAACCCTACCTCCATCCGACTGCTAGTCGCGGAAGACGTGCCGCAGGTCACTCAGCACGTCCGAAATCTGTTGAGCGTCCAGTCGCAGGTCAAGCTTCTCGAGGTCCTGAGCGACGGCTCGAAGGTCGTCGACGCGGCGAGGCAGCTCCGGCCCGACGTAGTGATGATCGACCTGTTGCTGCAGGGCAAGGTCAAGGGGCCACAGCTGATCGAACAGCTACACGACTCGGACCTCGACATCCCGATCGTCGTCCTGACGGTGCCCCAGCATCCCGCCGCCCGAGACCAAGAGCGGGGCGTAGATGCGGTGTTGATCCTGCCGTTTAGCGGCTTTGAGCTGGTGAACACGCTGAGCCGCGTCCTCACGGACCGCCAGGCTCGCTCGTCGGGCGCGTGCCGGGTCGTATGCGTCTTCTCGCCCAAGGGCGGCGTGGGCAAGACGACCATCGCCTTCAACCTGGCCGTGGCTCTCGGTCAGCTCGGCGCAGCCACCGCGCTGATCGATGGCAGCCTGCAGTACGGCGACCTGAGGTCGCTGCTCAAGGTTCCGAGCGACGTCCCCTCGATCCTCGATCTGCCGACCGATCGGATCCAGGAGTCCGACCTGCGCGAGGTCATGTGGCGAGATCCGGCCGGCATCGACATCCTGCTGGCGCCGCCGCGTGTAGAAATGGCGGAGATGGTCACGGTGCGCGACGTGGAGAAGACGATCTCACTCCTGCGCCGGCTATACCAGGCGGTCGTCATAGACACCCCGACCACTCTCTCGGAGATGACGCTGGCCCTCCTCGACGCCGCCGATGTGGTCCTGTCGATCGTTACTTACGACTCGACGACCATCCACAACACCGTTGCCGTGGCCGAGGTCTTCGCCTCGATCGGCTATACGCCCGAGAAGATGCACTACCTCGTCAACCGATCTGACTCGACCGGTGGCATGGGTCGTGAAGAGTTCGCTCGAGCGCTTGGTAGACGGCCCGATTTCGAGGTCGTCTCCGATGGCCGTCTCGTCGTCCAGGCCAACAACGAGGGCATGCCTTTCGTGGTATCGAGCCCCGACGCCGCGGTCAGTCGAGACATCCAACGCGCGGCTCAGGCGCTGTTGGGTCGCGCCGCGAATGCTCCGGTGAGAAGCTGAGCCCGTGTCCGATCCGCGTCCCATCGGTGTCTTCGACTCTGGAGTGGGCGGTCTGACCGTCCTCCGCGAGATCCTGCGCCGGCTGCCGTTCGAGTCGACCGTGTACCTGGGCGACAACGCCCGCGCCCCGTACGGTGTCCGCCCCGACGCCGAGGTCAGGACTTACAGCGTCGAGGCCCTCGATGCATTGGTGCGCCGCGACGTCAAGGCTCTGGTGGTCGCCTGCAACACCTCGACGTCGGTCGCCCTCGGCGATTTCCGGCGCCGCTACGACCTGCCGGTCCTGGGAGTTGTGAGGCCAGGTGCTGCGGCGGCCGCGCTCGCCACGCGCAATCGGCGGGTAGGGGTCATCGCCACGCCGGCCACGGTCCGATCGCATGCCTACTTCAACGCCATCAAGGACGAGAACCCGGCGATCGAGGTGTACGAGCACGCGACGCCGAGCCTGGTGCCTCTAGTCGAGGCCGGCCGGTTGGCGGGACCGGACATCGAGGCGGCCGTCCGGCTGGCGGTGGCGCCGCTGCTCGGCGAGCGCAACGAGGATGGCGACTTCATCTTCCCGCTGCCGCCCTCGGCCAGGATCGACACCTTGCTGCTGGGTTGCACTCATTACCCGCTCCTGGCGGGCATCCTGCGCGAATGCGTCGGCGACAGCGTGGCGATCGTCGATTCCGCCACGGCCACCGCCTCATCGCTATCCGAGCTGCTCTCGGTCAATGCGCTCGAGGCGCCGGGGACAACCCGTGGTACGGCCGCGGACGCGGGCATGGCCGGTCACGAGCCACCAGACGAGATGGCCGAGCCTCCGTCTCACCGTCAGCTGACCACCGGCGACGTGGCGGCATTTCGGGCGGTCGCGGAGAGGATGTTCGGTGAAGAGTTCCCAGACGTCGAGCCGATCCTTCTGGGAGCCGGCGTAGCGTGAGCGGCGACCCCGCGACCGGCCAGCGGGGCGAGAGGCCCGGTCCGCCGCGTCGCGGCTCGGGGGCGGGTGCCGCCCGTGACGCCTTCCTTCGGGCAGGCTTCCTGGTGGGCGCGGTCGCCGGCGCCGCCGTGACCGTCCTCGGCCGTCGAGCCGAGCAGTCCGCCCGCCGCGGCTTGATCGACTGGAAGGCCGCCGAACGGATGGCCGCCGATCGGGTTCGCAATGCCCCAGGCACTCTCGACGATCTCGAGTTGCGGCGCGCCGAGCCCGTCTACGCCTCCGCGATGGCCGAGATCGTGCCCGCCCTGAGCGGCGCCCTCGGCGCGGAGCTGCCCGGGATCGTCGAGCGCAGCGGCGTCGTCAGTCGCGAAGCGTGGGTTCACGCCAACGTGCCAACCTTCGCCTCGCTCATCGGGAAGATCGAAGAAGAGCTTCTCGACCAGGTTGTGCCGCCTGGAGTCGGCCTGGTCAAGGCATCCATGGCGATCGCCAACCGGATGGTGACCACTCGACAGATCGGGTACGTCCTCGGTTTCCTAGGCCAGCGGGTTCTGGGCCAGTACGACCTGGCGTTGCTCTCCGCCGAATCGACGCCGGGCCGGCTTCTGTTCGTCGACGAGAACATCCGCCGGACGGCGGCCGTCCTGGGGGTCCCGCTCAATCCATTCCGGACCTGGATCGCTCTCCACGAGACCACGCACGCCTTTGAGTTCGAGGCCCATCCTTGGCTCAGGCCTTACCTCTCGGCTCGATTGGAGCACCAGCTCGGAAACTTGTCCACTGACGTATCGGCGATGAGCCGGAACGCCGCAGGCAGGCTGGGTCAAATGCTCCGCGGCGCCGAGTCGGGCGAATCATGGATGGAAGGGCTGATGACACCCGAAATGCGCCGCGAGTTCCGAGAGATCCAGGCGGTGATGAGCCTGCTGGAGGGGTTCGGGGACTACGTCATGGACGAAGTGGGACGCGATCTCGTGCCGGATGTCGAGCTGATCAGCAGCCGATTCCATGCGCGGCGCGGGCAGCGAACAGGTTTCGAGCGGGCCATGATGCGAGTAACGGGAATGGACCTCAAGATGGAGCAATACCGCAAGGGCGAGGAGTTCGTGTCCGCCGTCGCGCAGGCCCGCGGGGCCGATGCGCTGCGAACTCTCTGGCTCGGTCCGGAGACTCTACCGTCACCGGAGGAGATCGATGCACCGTCAAGTTGGGTGGCAAGGGTGATGCCCGATCGACCGAGGGCCGTGTAGCACAGGGGATCCAGATGAACGCTGGGAGCCGCGCAATCGTTGGGCCGGGGCACGGGCCGGGTGGGTCGCCCCTGGCGATCGCCATAAGCCCGGTTCTCACCGGCCGCGATGCGTTCGACTCGATGCGTGAGAAGATTCTCCAGGCAGCTCTCGGAACGCGGCTGGTACCGGTCAGCGCGGAAGGCTTCGCGGACGAGCCGGTGGATGACGTGGAGGTGTTGCTGCGCGGCTGGTCGCTCGGCGGCGATTCGCTCGACCGGCTCGTCGGTCGAGCGCCCAAGATGCGCTGGATCCACTCAGTCTCGGTCGGCGTCGAGTCGGTCCTCACGCCGTGCGTGAGGCTTCGCGGTCTGACCGTCACGAACGGGCGCGGCGTCTTCGATCGGCCCATCGCCGAGTACGTGATGACGATGATCCTGGCGATCTGCCGCGGCTTGCCCCAATTGATCGAGCTGCAGCGCGAGCGGACATGGCAGCCGCTCGAGGCCCGAGAGCTAGCCGACACCACCATCGGCCTGGTCGGGCTGGGCGGGATAGGCTGCGAGGTCGCGGCGCTGGCACGGCCGTTCGGTCCCCGGATGGTGGCAATTCGGCGCCGGGCCGCTGCCGAACCTGTGGAAGGCGTGGAGGTCCTCGGCGGCCTCGAGGCGCTGCCTGAGCTGGTCGCGGCCGCCGACTTCGTCGTGCTGGCCCTGCCCCTGACGGCCGAGACCGAGGCCATCGTCGACGACGAGGTCCTGGCCGGGGCCAAGCCCGGCTCGTGGATGATCAACGTGGCTCGCGGCGGTCTCGTCGACGAGCGCGCCATGCTCCGAGCGCTCCGTTCTGGTCCGCTCGGAGGCGCAGTCCTCGACGCGTTCCGCGAAGAGCCGCTCCTTGAGACCTCGCCCTTCTATCGACTCCCGAATTGCATCGTCACGCCCCACACCAGCTGGTCGAGCGCCGCGGTGCTGGGCCGAACGCTCGACGTCTTCTGCGACAACCTGCGGCGTTACCGCGCAGGGGAGGCCCTTGCGCACCTCGTCGATCTCGAGGCGGGCTACTAGCGAGTCGGCGGCACGGCCGCGTCCATGGCTGCGTTCGCCGGGCACCGATCGCGCGAGTCGCTCGGCTCTATCCATCCGGGCGGGCCACCACTCGGCTAGCATGGGACTGCGCGGACACGCCAAAGCTGAGGAGACCACCATCCCATGCAGATCGCCATCGTCGGGCTTGCCGGGTCGGGGAAGACGACCGTCTTCAACACTCTGACCCGCGGCCACGCCCAGACCGGCGGCTACGGTGGGATGGAGTTGCACGTCGGGACCGTCAAGGTCCCAGACGAGCGGTTGGACCGACTGGCGGAGATCTTCAAGCCCAAGAAGATCGTTCACGCGGACGTGACCTACTTCGACCTGGCGGCACCGCCCGCTTCGATCGAGGGCCGCGTCGGGACAGAGGAGCTGCCGCCCGACCAGCTGGCCCGGCTGCGTGAAGCCGACGCGCTGCTGCACGTCGTGCGGGCTTTCGAAGACCCGGCCGTGCCGCACGCCGACGGATCCGTCGATCCATGGCGCGACCTCGAACGCCTGGACCTGGAGTTCGTCATGGCCGATCTGTCGGTCATGGAGAAACGACTTGAACGACTCAAGGCCAGCGGCCACCACGGAGCCCCGGCGGAACGTGAGGCCAACGATCGTGAGCTCGCGTTGCTCGAACGCCTTCACGGCCCGCTGGCCGAGGGAAAGCCGCTCCGGGCGGTGACGCTGGATCCCGAAGAGGAGAAGTCGATCCGCGGCTTCCGCTTCCTGACCCAGAAGCCGGTCCTCGTGCTGCTGAACGTCGGCGAGGCGGACCTGCCCAGGGAGGCCGAGATCGTGGCCGGGATCGCCTCTCGCTACGAAGGCGCCCGAACGATGGTGTCGGCTCTATCCGCAAAGATCGAGATGGAGCTGGGCGAGCTGGATCCGGAGGAGGCCGGCGTCTTCATGGACGAGCTCGGCCTGACGGAATCGAGCCTGTCGCGGGTCATCGGGCTCAGCTACCGCCTGCTGGGGCTCATCTCGTTCCTGACCGCCGGGCCGGACGAGGTCCGGGCCTGGCCGATCCTGGCCGGCTCGTCGGCGGTCGATGCCGCCGGGGCGATCCACACGGATCTGGCACATGGCTTCATAAGGGCCGAGGTCGTGCCCTACGAGGATCTCCTTGCGCTCAAGACCATGGCCGAGGCGCGCAAGCACGGCAAGCTCCGATCCGAAGGCAAGACGTACACGGTCAAGGACGGGGACGTCGTCGAGATCCTGTTCAGCAAGTAGCCGGTGGGAGGTCGGCGGTCGGCGACCGTGGCAGCGGCCGAACTCCCGGTCCTAGTTCAGCTTGGCGCTGTCGCCCGGGAAGTCGACGAAGAGGCCACGATAGTCGGGGCTGTCCAGGTCGTCGTCCGAGTCCAGGCTGGCGAGGTAGTTCTCGTCGTCCTGCTTGGAGACATTGACCGAGGCGCTCAGGCGATCGTCTGATATGGCGACGAACTCGTAGTCGCGCTCCAGTTCCTCGGCGATGGCCTCGATCAGAGTGTCCTGCTCGAACGAGCCCTGCACTCGGCGGCGGATCTCCTGCACCAGCTCGAAGAAGGACTCGGGATCCATCTCCTCCTCGCGCCCAAGGAGCAGGTCGGCGAAGATGTCGTCATCGCCCTCGCGAAGCTCGTAGAAGAACACGTTTCGACTCCATGGAGGTGCCAGCTGGAAGCGCGCCGAGTATACGCTCCGACGCCTGGCCGGCCCGATCCCAGGCCCGATGTCGTCGTCGTCGGCGCCGCGTCAAGGGACCTTGCGCAGGACGATCCGCGCGGCTGGCGGCTGGGCGGAGCGGCCACATATTGCTCGCTCGCTGCGGCGCGTTTGGGGTTGCGCGTCGGGTGCTTGGTCGGCGTGGACCGGCTCGCGGCAGAGGCGGCGGAGCTGGCCGTCCTCGAAGAGGCAGGCGTGAGTCTGCGACGAGTCGCCCTCGACCGGGGGCCTGTGTTCGAGAACCTTGAAAGAGATGGTCATCGCCGCCAGCGATGGCTGTCGCTGAGCGATGAGATCCCACTCGACGCATTGCCTCAGGCATGGCGGGGGGCCCGAGCGTGGCTCTTCGTCCCGGTCGCCGGTGAGGTGCCGGTGGGATGGGCAGACGTTCCCGGCCGCCGCGCGGCCGTAGGGATCGGCTGGCAGGGGATGTTGCGCGAGATGGCGGGCGACGGCTGGGTGAGCCGCACCGCCCCGGCGTCGTCGCCGCTGCTCCGGGCTGCAGGCATCGTGTGCGCCAGCGTCGACGACCTGGCTCCCGATGCCAGGTTGGAGGACCTGCGGCGGCTGGCACCAGATGCGGCCGTCGTGCTGACCGCCGGAGAGGATGGCGGCATCGTCCTTCGCGAGGGCCGGTTGGAGCGGTATGCGGCCCTCCCGTCAGATCGGACCGTCGACCCGACCGGGGCCGGCGATGTGTTCCTGGCCGCCTTGACCGTGGCCTGGCTGCTAACCGGGGAAGCGGTCTCGGCAGCGGGGCTTCGCTTCGCGGCTGCTGCCGCCTCGTGCAGCGTGGAAGGAGTCGGCCTGGCGGGCATTCCGACCAGGGCACAGCTGGCCGCGCGGCTCCGATCGGGATCGGCCGCGCCGTAGGGGCGCCGGGTTCGCGGCCGCGAGGCGGCGGCCAGCGCCGCGGCTGGCGACGGGCTAGAGTGAGTTGCGGTCGAGGCGGCGTGCCAGCCGCGTGCGGCGCTTCGCGAGATCCGCCTCCAGGGCCCGGCGCTGCATGGCGTTGCCGTAACCGCGGCTGCGGTACAGGGCCAGGAGAGCCTCGTCCGTCGCCGCCCACGCCGCCGCGACGTCGCGCTCGCGGTGCTCGCGCTCCTTTGCCAGCTCGATCCAGCCAAGGGCGGCGAGCGGCCCAGGCGCTGTCACGAGGCGGCTCCAGGCCACGCCCGCCTCGGCCGACCGCCCGCAGCGGCGCAGCAGCCTGGCCAGTTCGACCGTGGCCATCGCTACGTCCGGATCGCCGCCGTCGATCGGCCCGCCGGCGATCTCGAGGCAGGCGACCGCCTGGTCGACGCGGCCGTCGTGGCGGAACAGGCGCGCCAGACGAACGAGGTCGCCTGGTGGGGCCCAGCGCCGGACCTCGCCCTCGCCGTAGCCACGTTCGAGGTGTGCGAGGAGGCGGCCGAGCGTGACGACATCCTCGGCGTTGTGGCGGGCGACGACCCGAATTGGGCCGGCCGGACCGCCGCGCAGGAACGAGTGGTAGATGGCGGGGATCTCCCAGGCGGGAATGTCGGGGGCGCGATGGCGCCGGAGCAGGTGCCGCTCCACCGTCTGGAGGCGCGCGTCCGGGAGGCGGTGCCGGAACAGCCGCCTCACCAGGAGGAGCAGGTCCAGGTGCCCGTCCAGGGCGGGTGGAACCCGTCGGCCCATCCGGAAACGGGTCTCGAGGAGCGGCCAGTCGAAACTGCGGCCGTTGTACGTGACGAGGCACGCGTTCGCGGGGGTCTCGGCGACCAGGGCGTCGAGAAGCGCGCCCTCCTCCGAATGGTCGGGCAGCAGTAGCTGGAGGAGGCGCAGCCGATCGCCCTGCCACCAGCCGATCCCGATCAGGAAGGCCACGGTGCCGGCGGCCGACCCGAGGCCGGTCGTCTCGGTGTCGAGGCAGAGGAGGGGAGTACCGGGCTCGGGCATCCCCGGCAGCGAGGCCAGACGACCCCGATCGACCGGCAAATAGACAGGCCGAAGCTCGCGACGAACGTACCAGCCGTGCGACGTCTCGACCGGATCGCCGTCCACCGCCGCCGCCAGGCGACGCGCCAGCGAAGAGGGATCCACGGCGCCGACGCCCTGCCAAACGGGCTGGGGCGTGCCGAACGGCTCACCGGCAGCGACCACGGCCTCGATCGCCCGTCTTATCTCGGCGTCGCCTTCGGCCCTTCGGTCTTCGTTGGGGAGCGACGCTCGGCCCCGACGCAGCTCCTCGAGATGGCGCTGCAGGCGCGTCCCGTCGACGGTCATGCGGCCGCCCCCGGCGCCGTCCCAGGCATCGAGGCGCCTGCGCGCGCTTCGGCAGGGACTAGGTCCAGCAGGAGCCTCAACGCCAGCGCCTTCGCATCGACGTCCGGCTCGAGACGCGGACCCGTGCAGGCCGGACAGCCGCTTTCGCAACCGCAACCGGCTATCAGCTCGGCCGCCCCGGCCACCAGCTCGTCGTGTCGATCGAAGAGCCGCTCCGAGAGGCCGACCCCGCCCGGAACCGCTTCGTAGAGGTACACCGTGGGCGAGCCGTTGTGGGGCGATCGCACCTGGCTGACCAGACCCAGATCGCGAGGATCGACCATCAGCAACACGGCAGCCACGGCCTGTATGGCCCGACCCACACCGAGAAGGGCAACGTCTAGCTCGGCTCTGCGCCACCCGTCGGCTGCCGACCCGAGCATCAGCCAGTACGCCGTGGTCTGGAGCTCGATCTCGGGCAGGTGGACCGGACCCCAGCCCAGATTCTCGTCAGTGCCGAACTTGAGCTTCTTGAACATGCTGACGAGGCTCGAGACCATGACTTCGCCATGGGCCCGGTCGCCTCCCGCGGCCGGTGCCGAGGCGAACGTCTCCAGCGGCTTGAGCGTGACGGCCCGATCGGCGTAGGTGTAGTGGTCCACGTCGACGCGCCGGACGTAGGCCTTGCGCTCGTCCCAGTCGAGCGTGTCGACGTGGAATTGCGCCGATTCGTGCATGTAGATCGCGTCTTCGTGGACCAGCGTTTGGGCCGCGAAGATGTCGATCTCGCCGATGACCCTCGGCCGAGCCGGGGTCGTGTCGATGATCACGACGTTCTCTTCTGCGGCGGCGCGGAGCGAGACCGACGAGGCTGGGAAGTTGTCGCTCGACCAGTACCAGCGGTCGTCACTCGCACGCCGGACGATGCCCTCCTCGCCGAGGAACGCCAGGAGCGGCTCCGCCTCGGTGGGTCCGAAGCGCTCGCCGGGCTCGAACGGCATCTCGAAAGTCGCCGCCTTGAGGTGGCCGAGCAGGACGTGCAGGTTGTCGGGATCCAGGCGAGCCTCTTCGGGTGGCGACTCGAGCAGGAATTCCGGATGCTCGACGACATAGCGATCGACCGGCCCGCCGCCGGCTATCAAGACGGAGACGCTCGTTCCGTTCCGGCGGCCGGCCCGGCCCATCTGCTGCCAGGTCGCGGCGATCGAGCCCGGATAGCCGGCCAGGATCGAGACGTCGAGCTGGCCGACGTCGACGCCGAGCTCCAGGGCGTTGGTGCTCACCACGCCCAGCAACTCCCCGTCGCGCAGCCCGCGTTCCACCGCGCGGCGCTCGGTCGGCAGGTATCCGCCACGGTATCCGCGCACGCGGGTCCGTGGCCCGTCGCCCAGCCGCAGCGCCTCTCGCAGGTTGGAGAGCATCAGTTCAACGCCGACCCGCGACCGCCCGAAGACGAGCGTCTGGCGCCCAGCTCGAAGGAACGGCAGTGCCCACCGGACCGCCAGCGTCTGAGCCGAGCCGCGCGCGCCGGTGGCGGGGTCCAGCAGCGGCGGCTGGACCATCACGACGTGGCGCTCGCCGGACGGGGCGCCGTTGCGGTCGATGACTCGCGCCGTGCGCCCGGTCAGCAGCGCTGCTAGCTCGCCCGGGTTGCCGATCGTGGCCGAGCAACACACGATCACGGGGTGGGAGCCGTAATGGGCGCAGATGCGCAGCAGCCGGCGCAGCACGTTGGCTACGTGGCTGCCAAAAAGGCCCCGGTACGTGTGCAGCTCGTCGATGACGATGATCCGAAGCTGCTCGAAGAGCTGGAACCACTTGGTGTGGTGCGGGAGGATCGCCGCATGGAGCATGTCCGGGTTCGTGACGACGACCTGCCCGGCCGATCGGATCGCGGACCGGATCGGGTTGGGTGTATCGCCGTCGTACGTGGAGGCGTTGATGTGGAGATTCGAGGCGCGGCTCAGCTCGCCCAGCTCCGCGACCTGGTCCTGGCCGAGCGCTTTGGTTGGGAAGAGGTAAAGAGCACGGGCGGTGGGGTCGTCGGCGAGGGCCTGGAGCGTCGGCACGAGGTAGCAGAGCGACTTGCCCGATGCGGTGGGAGTGACAACCACGACGTCCTCGCCGGCCCGAATCGCCTCGATCGCCTCGGACTGGTGGCGATACAAAGCGGACACGCCTCGCATCTCGAGGCCGACCCGCAAGCCCGGATCGAGCCACTCCGGCATCGGCACGAAATCGGCCGGTCGGGCCGGGATGTGCGCGTGGTGCAACACACCGCTCGACATCGACGGTTCGGCCAGCAGCTTCTCGAGGACGGCTTGAACGCCGGACGGTTCGTAGTACCGCATCTCCCAATCCTCAAACCGAACGTACGTACGAAATCAGAGCCAGTCTAGCAGCGTCCGCAAGCGTGAACTCGGGTTGACACGTCAGCTGCCCAAAGCTACGATTCAGTCATGCAAGGACGCGACCTGGAGTTGCCGCAGGACGATCGCGCCACGCCGTCGCCGTCCCTTTCAGGGCCGTCGATGCCATTTACTCGGCGCCGTCTGGCGCTGCTGGTGGCGGGTCTGGTCGCGCTGTGGTTAGTCGGCGTCTTTGCGCGTCAGGTTGGGGAGGCGGCAGCGGCCGCGAATCAGGCCGATCAGATGCGCGCTCGGAACGTGGCCATGGAGCGAGACGTGGCCTCGCTCGAGCGGGAGATCAACCTGATCAAGCAGCCCGCGTTCGTGTCGCAGATGGCGCGCGGGTACCTGCTCGGAACTGCGGTTGAGATCCCGTTCGCGCTCGATCCGAACGCCCCGCCTCTCCCGGCAAATGCCCCTGGGTCGGTCGGCATCAAGCCCGAAGTCTCGACAAAGCAGGCCACCCCGCTCGATTCCTGGCTTCAGGTTCTGTTCGGCTCCGGGCAGTAGCGACCGCGGGAGGTACGATTCCGCGGTGAATAGCCACGCGCCCGCCGGCCCGCGTCCCCTGAAGGTCGGCGTCCAGCTTCCCGAAATCGAGCGACCGGTCCGCTGGCCGGAGATGGCGACGCTGATCCGCACGATCGAAGATGCGGGTTTCGATTCGATCTGGGCGGGAGACCACTTCCTGTACCGGATGGCCGATGGAACCGCCGACGCGCCCTGGGATTGCTGGTCCGTTCTGGCGGCCATCGCGGCCACGACGTCGCGCGTCGAGCTCGGTCCTCTAGTTACCCCGGTCGCTTTCTACAACCCGGCGGTCCTGGCGAAGAAGGCGGCGACAGTGGACGAGATCTCCGGCGGGCGGCTCATCCTGGGCCTCGGGGCCGGTTGGAACGAGGTCGAGTTCCGCGGCTATGGCGTCCCTTACGACAATCGGATATCGCGTTTCGAAGAGGCTTTCACGATCATCCGAACGCTGGTCCAGCAAGGCAAGATCGATTTCGAGGGTCGGTACTACAGCGCCCGCGACTGCGAGCTCGTGCCCCGACCGCGGCCGGGCGGGCCGCCCATCCTGATCGGCTCGGTTGGCGAGCGCATGCTCAACATCACGATGCCGTACGCGCAGGCGTGGAACGTCTGGCACAGCGACACCCACAACAGCCCCGACGGGGTTGCGCCGCTTCTGAGCCGAGTGGCCGCCGCGTGCGCAAAGGTGGGCCGCGATCCTGCCACCGTCGAGGCCACTGTCGCGGTGCTGGTGCGCATGCCCGGTGGGGCCGGCCGGCGGCAGGGCGACGGCTATACGGATGCAACCCCCAACCCGCTCCAGGGCCCGCCCGAGGTCATCGCCGAGGAGCTGCGGGCCTACGCGCGGGCAGGTGTCTCACACGTCCAGCTCGTCGTCGATCCGATCACGGCCGAGTCGATCGAGGGTCTGGCGCCGGCGCTCGAGCTTCTGGATCGGAGCTAGGTAAAGAACGGCGGCGGGTGGTGAACCACCCGCCGCCGCTTGGCTGTGCGTTGCCGGGGGTTCTGGTTACGGCGTGGCGCCGGTCCAGCTGCCGCGACCGCTGCACAGGTCGAAACCGACCAGGCAGGGGGCGCCGTTGTTGCCGCTGGTGATGTCGCGGAAGGTGATGTTGTTGCCGTAGACATAGGCGGAGTTGACGACCACGCCTACATCGGCGGACCGGGCGGCCCACATCGGCGACGAGGCGCTCGTTCCACCCACTACCCACCAGCCGGCCTGGCCGCTGTAGCGGGTGCTGTCGTAGACGGAGACGCCGGATGCGGGATCGGCATCGAGCGATACGTCAGGAGTTGCGCGCTTGCCGGCGCAGTTGACCTGCGCGTAGCCGCTGAAGCTCGACTGAGCCGCGGTTGCCGTCTCGAATGCGCTGCAGCCGCCGCCCCCGCTCGACCATCCCGTCTCAGAACTGAAGACGCCGCCGGACAAGTGGAGCGTCGTGCCTCCGACCGAGATCGCGTTCGGGGACGCCGACGGCCACTGGGCCGGCAGACCGCTGTCGCCGGAGGAAACGAAGAAGCTCACCCCGGACTGGACGAAATGGGAGTCGAGGGAAGTCTCGCCGCTTGACTCGTTGCCGCCCCAGCTGTTGGAGACGTAGGTGGCATGCGCTTTGGCATAGTCCTCGGCCGCCATCAGGTTGGAGGTGCTGGCGGAGCTCGCCTCGACCAGGAGAATCTTGGCGCCCGGAGCTATGGCGTGAGCCCACTGGACGTCGAGGCTGATCTCGAGCGCCCACCCCGAGTTGGCCTTCGGATACTTGGTCGAGCCCGTCTGGCTGACCTTCTTGAAGCAGCCGTTGGCTGTGGTGCAGGCCGGCAGCCCGAACGTGCTGCTGAAGACGCCCAGGTCGCTCTCGGCCGTGGGGTCGTCATAGGCGTCGACCAGTGCAATGGTCCGGTTGGCCCCGGCGGTCGAAATTGTCGAGAAGCCGTACGCGGACTTGATCGTCGCCGGCGACAACCCCGTTGGTGCCTTGGTGGTCATGGGCCGGACGCGGAACATGGGGTTGGCCCAGTCGGCGGCCGGCGCGGCCGAGACCGATGCTGGCACCGCCGCGAGCAGCAGGCAGGCCGACGCGATGGCGAGAAGACGCTTCATGCACCCTCCGTAGGCATGGGCCGTTCGTGCACCGCGGCCAACTCATCTGGGTGGCCTCGAGACGCGCACGGTCGGACCCGTCGCTCCAGCGAAAGAGTAGGGAGAACGTCGCTCCGAAACAAGGCTCGCCTGCGAGCGTATCGGCGGGTGGGCGAACGGTTGTAGTCGCCCCTCCTCGGCGCGCGGTTCATGTCGCCGCGTCGGAATGCCAACGTCGGCCGACCGGGGAGCGGGATCGACACGGCTTGGCCTCGGTCAAGCCCATCCGCTACACTACGCCGTCGAGGCTGGGTAGCTCAGTGGTAGAGCAAGCGGCTCATAATCGCTAGGTCGTTGGTTCGAACCCAACCCCAGCTACCAGGACCGTCGCAACGGCCCGGGCCAAGCTCGGGCCGTGTTCTTTCGGCTCACCGAGTCGGGCATGGCGTCCCGCTGCGAGGTACCGTCAGGCCCGAAGTGGACCACGGACCAAGACGTCAGGGTTCACTCCGTTTTCAGCCGAACACAAGGCGGCGCTCGTCAGTCTAGAAGTGTGAAGCCGTCGCACGGCTTGCGACCTGGGAGTTCGGTCTCCCGTCCCGAGGCTTGCACAAGGCAAGCCGAAAGGTTCTCGGGCGTATACTGCGGCGGCCGGTCGGGCTCGTTCCGATCGCCAGACTCGGAGGCTCCGCTAAACCTTGAACACGCGTTTCATGCGCAACGGGATCGTGATGCTCGTTCTCGTTGCCGCCACCGCCGCGCTTCTCTATGCGCTGATCCAGCCCTCGCAGCCGACGTCGCAGGGCTATTCGTATTTCGAGAATGACGTCAAGTCCGGCAACGTGACGACCGTCGTCCGCCAGGACACGACCCTCACGATCACGGACAAGAACGGATCGCAGTACTCCGTCCAGTCCGACTCGCCATCGATCGGCGAGTCAGCGGTCATCGAAGGTTGGCTGAACGAGGCCGGCGTCAAGTCGACCATCAACTACTCGGTGAACAAGCCGGCCGACACCGGTTGGATCGTCCTCCTGATCAGCACGGTCGTGCCGGTGGCACTGGTCGTGCTGCTCATCTTCTTCTTCATGCGTCAGGCGCAGGGCACTAACAACCAGGCCTTGAGCTTCGGCAAGAGCCGGGCGCGCATGTTCCTCGGCAACAAGACGGTCGTGACTTTCGCCGACGTGGCAGGCGTCGATGAGGCCAAAACGGACCTCCAGGAGGTCGTCGAGTTCCTCAAGTACCCCGAGAAGTTCAACTCGCTCGGCGCGCGCATCCCCAGGGGCGTGCTCCTCGTCGGGCCCCCCGGCACCGGCAAGACCCTGCTGGCTCGGGCGGTAGCCGGCGAGGCGGGAGTGCCGTTCTTCTCGATCTCGGGTTCCGAGTTCGTCGAGATGTTCGTCGGTGTGGGCGCCAGCCGCGTCCGCGACCTCTTCGACCAGGCGAAACGCAACTCGCCCTGCATCGTCTTCGTCGACGAGATCGACGCCGTCGGCCGCCAGCGCGGCGCCGGCCTCGGCGGATCACACGACGAGCGCGAGCAAACCCTCAACCAGATCCTCGTCGAGATGGACGGCTTCGACACCAACACCAACGTGATCGTCGTCGCCGCCACGAACCGGCCCGACGTCCTCGACCCGGCGCTCCTCCGACCCGGTCGTTTCGACCGTCAGGTCATCCTGGACCGGCCGGACCTACGAGGCCGCGTGGCGATCCTCAAGGTCCATACCAAGGGCAAGCCGCTCGACAAGACGGTCGATCCGGAGAACCTGGCCCGCCAGGCTCCGGGCATGTCCGGCGCGGACCTGGCCAACCTCGTGAACGAGGCTGCCATCCTGGCCGCGCGACGCAACCGCAAGGTCATCGGCATGCCGGAGTTCAACGAGGCTCTGGAGCGGATCATTGCTGGACCCGAGCGCAAGAGCCGGATCATCTCGGACGCGGAGAAGCGGATCATAGCCATCCACGAGGGTGGCCACGCCGTCGTCCAGCGCGTCCTGCCCAAATGCGATCCGGTCAACAAGGTCACGATCATCAGCCGCGGCATGGCTCTCGGCTACACCATGGCCCTGCCCACGGAAGACCGCTATCTGCAATCCAAGACCGAGTTCGAGGACAAGATCGCCGGACTGCTGGGTGGCAATGCCGCCGAGCGGTTGGTCTTCGGCGACACCACGACGGGCGCCTCCAACGACATTGAGAAGGCCACGGATCTGGCTCGACGCATGGTCACCGAGTGGGGCATGAGCGACAAGCTCGGCCCGCTGGCGTTCGGTAAACGCGACGAGATGATCTTCCTCGGGCGCGAGATCGGAGAGCAGCGTAACTACTCGGACGACGTGGCGAAGATGATCGACGAGGAAGTCCGCTCCCTCATCGAGCACGGCTACGCCAGGGCCACAGCGGTTCTCACCGAGTACAAGAGCAAGCTGCTCACACTCGCGGACAAGCTGATCGCCGAGGAGACGGTCGAGTCGGAGGAGTTCGAGAAGATCTTCGAGGACCTGCCGCCCAAGACGAACGTCCACGGCATCATTCCGGCCCTGACCGGATCGGCCGTTCTCGACGCCCCGAAGCCCACACCGCCTCCGACGGCGACGCCCAACCCGACGCCCAGCCCGTCTTAGGCAGACTCAGCTCCGAACCTAAAACCGGGCGGCTTCAGCCGCCCGGTTCTGTTGTGCAGGCGTGAGCCGCGGGTATCGGTGATGCCTGCGTGTAGATACAATCGGCTGGGAGCAGCAAGCCGGAGGACCGATGCCTGACGCGATCGCCAACGCCGCGGGGGACGCAGCCCTGGAGACTTTCCTAAAGTCGACCGAGGAGCGGCGGCTCGAGTCGTTCAAGGAGCTGCTTCGGATCCCCAGCATCTCCGGTATCCCGGCTCACGCCCCCGACTGTCGCACTGCCGCTGAGTACATCGCGGCCGACATGCGGGCCGTCGGCCTGGAGAATGTCGAGGTCTCGGAGACCGGCGGTCACCCTGTCGTCTACGCCGACTGGCTCCACGCGTCCGGCAAGCCCACTGTCCTGGTTTACTGCCACTACGACGTCCAGCCAGTGGATCCCCTCGACCTGTGGGAGTCGCCACCCTTCGTCCCGGTGGTGAAGGATGGCTTGATGCTGGCCCGCGGCGCTGCCGACGACAAGTCGCAGCTCCACATGCACGTTCGGGCCGCCGAGGCGCTCCTCCGGGTGCGAGGCTCGCTGCCGCTCAACCTGCGGTACATCTTCGAGGGCGAGGAAGAGGCGAGCTCCATCCACCTGGATGCCTGGCTCGAGGCGAACAAGGGCCGCCTCAAGGCGGATTTCGCCGTCATCTCGGACACGGCCTTCTTCGAGGGCAACCTGCCGGCGATCACGGTCGGCCTGCGTGGGATCGTGTATTTCCAGATCGATGTCACCGGCAGCGACGCGGACCTGCATTCGGGTGGTTTCGGCGGCGCGGTCGACAACCCGATCAATGCCCTCTGCCAGATCGTGGCGGAGCTGAAGGGCCCCGACGGCCGGATCCTGGTTCCCGGCTTCTACGACGACGTACTCGAGCTCACCGACCGCGAGCGCGAGGCGCTGGCGCTGCTGCCGTTCGACGAAGAGGCATATTGCGAGGAGCTCGGGGTGCCGCAGCTTCACGGCGAGCCGGGCTACACGACACTGGAGCGCCTCGGCGCCCGCCCCACGCTCGACGTATGCGGCATCTGGGGCGGCTTCCAGGGCGAGGGGCCAAAGACCATCATCCCGGCGCATGCGCACGGCAAGATCAGTTGCAGGCTGGTCGCCAATCAGGATCCCGAGAAGATCTTCAAGCTCGTTGCGGCATACATCGATGGTGTTGCACCTCGCTCGATTCGGTACCACATCACCCGGCTGGGCGACGGCAAGCCAAGCCTGACGCCGATCGACGGCCCCACGACTCAGGCTGCTGCGCGGGCGCTCGAGGCGACGTTCGGAGCCGCGCCGCTATTCATGCGGGAGGGCGGCTCGGTCCCGGTCTGCGCCAGCTTCGAGTCGATTCTCGGGCTCTCCACGGTCCTGCTCGGCTTTGCCCCGCCCGACGGGCGGTTCCATTCTCCGAACGAACGGATGACGATGGCCAACTACGAGACCGGCATTCGGGCAATTGCCCGATACTGGGACGAGGTGGCTGCGCTCGATAATCTCTGAGATGCCGGCCTTTCCGGCGAGTAAACCGGTGCCGGAGCGCAAAATGGTCGAAGGCGAGCGGACGAGTGCAGATTGGATGCGTGCCCAGGCTGCGGGACGCTGATACGATGCCGGACGTTGCTCTCCGACTGAGACCTGGCTGGAGGCACAAGTGACGACAACCGATCGATCGCAAGACGCGCCGGCCGAACCCTCGGAGCCGACGTGGCGCCTCGACACCGACAACGGGAGCATAGTTCCGCGCTCTGCGCTCGACGTGCTCGTCGACCTCAACGACAACTTGGTCAGCGGCAAGTTCGCCGAGTACCAGCCCGTCCCAATCGGATTCGGGATGCTCGACAAGACGCTTGGCGGTGGGATCCGGCCAGGGGAACTGATGCTTATCGGCGGGGCACAGGGCACCGGCAAGACCACCATGGCCCTGCAGATGGCGCGTAACGTCGCCTCCAGCGGCCAGGCCAACGTCCTGTTCATCTGCTTCGAGCACGAAGAGCAGTACCTCCTCAACCGGCTCGTTGCCCTGGAGTCGGCGCTGGCCCATCTGCCGCAGAAGACCGGAGCCATCAAGATCCAGGACGTCCGCAAGGAGATCATGGCCTCGTGGATGGCCGAAGGCGGCGGGGGAGCGGGCCTGACCGCCAACCAGCGGTTGCGGCCGAGCCTGGACCGGATCGCCCGTTACGGCCAGAACCTGTTCCTGCTGCGCGGCTCGCAGACGGCGTGCACCATCGAGAACATCCGCACGCTGGTCCAGCAGCACCGGGCCCTTTCCGGCGACCGGCGCTTGCTGGTGGTCGTCGACTATATGCAGAAAGTGCCGATGCACCCTGAGCCGAGCACCGAGGCGGAGAAGGTTACGTACATCGTCAACGGGCTCAAGGACATCGCTCTATCAGAGCAGGTGGCGATGATCTCGATCGTCGCCGCGGACAAGGAAGGCCTCAAGGCCCAGCGGCTGCGTAACCACCATCTCCGTGGCTCGTCCGCGATCAACTATGAGGCCGACATCATCCTGATCATCAACGAGAAGTACCACATCGTCGCCAAGGTCAACATCGAGTTCAACCCGTACCAGGCTCAGCGGTTCCGCGATTGGATCATCCTCACCGTCGAGAAGAACCGCGGCGGCGTGGACAACGTCGATCTCGAGTTCGAGAAGCATTTCGAGTTCTCGTGCTTCGATCCGAACGGTCGAACCGTCCAGGAGAAGCTGATCGAGGAACGTCTCTACAACGATTGACTGAGAGCGGCCGATGAGATCGCAGCGGGAGATGCGTGGAGACGCGGCTCCGCGTCCCGGCGGCCCTCCTGGCTGGCGCCGGCCGTTCGTCCGACCGCCCGACGACCCTCCCAGCACGAGCCGGCTGTTCGTTGCCGTCCCACTGGCGGAGAACGTCCGAACGGCAATCCGGGAGCTCATGGAGACCGTGGCTGGCGCCCCGATAGACGAGAGAGCCCATGGGCAGCCGCGCTGGGTAAGCGTCGAGGGCCTTCATCTGACCCTGCGGTTTCTGGGCGCAACTCCGGATGATCGCCAGCACGATCTGGCGGTCGCACTGGCGGCCACGGTGCAGGGAGCGGCTCCGTTCCGTGTCGTCCTCTCGGGCGGCGGCGCATTTCCCAATCCGGGCCGGCCGCGAGTCTTGTGGATCGGCATCGCCGAGGGGGCGGCGGAGCTCGCCGACTTGGCTCGCCGCCTGGAGACCGAGTTGAAGCCATTGGGCTGGCCGCCCGAAGGACGGCCGTTCGCTCCGCACCTTACGTTGGCCCGAACCGACGGCGTCCCAGGCGCCGACGAACGCGCCAGACGCCTGGTCGAGGCGGCGATGGATCTCCAGCTAGCGTGGGAGGCCGATCGGCTCGTTCTCTACAAGAGCGTGCTGGGCCGAGGCCCGGCTCGCTACGAGGCCCTGGCCGAGGCCCCGATCTCGTAGGGGAGGGCACTGCCCACCTCGCCACTCGGCTGCCTCCCGGTCGCGCTCAAGCACCTTGCGCCGCCCCCCCGATAGCCGCTAGGCTTGCGCGGCCACAGTCGTGTTGGGGCGACCACGGGCACCTTGCAGCCTATGTCGCCGGTTGGCCGGCGGGAGGAGTCGGATGGTCGAACGTACCCGCTTCACGCTGGGCGAAGAGCAGATTACGCGAGCCTGGTACAACATCTCGGCCGACCTGCCAGTGCCGCAGTCGCCGCCACTCCATCCGGGCACGCACCAGCCGCTCGGACCCGCCGACCTCGCTCCGCTCTTCCCGATGGCTCTGATCATGCAGGAGGTCTCCACCGAGCGGGAGATCGAGATCCCAGACCCGGTTCGGGATCTGTACAAGCAGTACCGACCGAGTCCACTCGTCCGCGCACTCCGGCTCGAGAAGGCGCTCGACACGCCGGCTCACATCTACTACAAGAACGAGAGCGTCAGCCCCGCCGGCAGCCACAAACCGAACACCGCCATCGCCCAAGCCTTCTACAACAAGGAAGAAGGCATCAAGCGCATCGCCACCGAGACCGGGGCCGGGCAATGGGGCAGCGCGCTCGCATATGCGGGCGCCATGTTCGGCATCGAAGTCAAGGTCTACATGGTCCGGGCCAGCTACGACCAGAAGCCGTACCGGCGCCTGATGATGGAGACCTACGGCGCGAGCGTGGTGGCTAGCCCGAGCGAGGAGACGGATGCCGGCCGGGCGATTCTGGCCGAGCACCCCAACAGCACCGGCTCGCTCGGCATCGCCATCAGCGAAGCCGTCGAGGACACCGTCAAGCGTGAGGACACGCACTACGCACTCGGCTCTGTGCTCAACCACGTCCTGCTCCATCAGACCGTGATCGGGCTCGAGTCCATCAAGCAGATGGAGATGGCAGGAGAGGAGCCCGACACCATCATCGCCTGCGCCGGCGGCGGCTCCAACTTCGCCGGGATCGCTTTCCCGTGGCTCGGGCTAACGTTCCGCGGCGGTCGCAAGTATCAGATCATCGCCGTTGAGCCGGAGGCCGCCCCGAGCATGACTCGCGGTCGCTACGCCTATGACTACGGCGACACGGCCAAGATGGCGCCGATGGTCAAGATGTACACGCTGGGCCACGACTTCATCCCCGAACCGATCCACGCCGGCGGCCTCCGATATCACGGCATGTCACCGCAGGTGAGTCTCCTCAAGCACGAAGGCTTCATCGAAGCCCGCAGTGTTCATCAACGGCCATGTTTCGAGGCGGGCATCCAGTTCGCTCGCACCGAGGGCCTGATCCCGGCACCCGAGTCGACGCACGCCATCCGCGTCGCGATCGATGAGGCGCTGGAGGCCAAGCGGTCGGGCCAGAAGAAGGTCATCCTCTTCAACCTGTCCGGCCACGGCTACTTCGACCTGAGCTCGTATCAGCGCTACCTCTCGGGCCAGCTCGAGGACTACGAGTATCCGGCCGAAGAGGTCAGGCATGCCCTCGAGGCCGTCGAGGCGTAATCCCGTCCGCACCGCAAGGAAAGAGCCGCGCTCTTGCGCGGCTCTTTCGATTCAGGGCTCGGATCGGTTGGTGGGCAGGCCGATCGCTGGAGGAGGCGCTAGTGTTATGATGGCTACACCCGCAAGAGGCGCCGACAGGTGACCGCATACGCCTACCTCCGCAAGTCAGTCGTCCACGATCCGACCCGCGAGAACTCCGAGGCGATTCAAGAGGCTGCGGTCCGGGCGATGGCAGCCCGCCACGGCGACGCCGACACCCTCGTCCTGCTCTCCGATTGGGACAAGTCGGGTAGGCTCGGCCGATCCAAGAGGCCCGGATATGACGGGCTCTGGAAGGCGATCGAGTCCGGCGCCTGTACCGCCGTCTACAGCTACAGCATGTCGCGCCTGGCCCGCTCCGTCTCCGAGCTGACAAAGCTATTCGAGACGTGCGCGGCGCAAGGCATCCCGGTCCGGCTCGAGGCCGACGTGGTAGACACTTCGACCGCCTCGGGACGCATGACGGCCGCGATCCTGGCATCGGTGGCAGCGTTCGAGGCCGACGTGGCAGGGGAGCGGATGCGAGCCGCGATGGTCGCCAAGAGCGCGCGAGGCGAGACGTTGCGGACCGTGCCGCTGTACGGCGACCGGCCGAACCACGACGTTGACGCCGTACTCGCGGCATGGCACGAGGCGGGCAGTTTCAACGGCACGGCCCGGCTCCTGAACGAGCGGCGAGTACCCTGTCGGAACTCCCGGCGCGGCTGGTGGCCGTCGTCAGTGGCACGGCTCATCCGCCGCCTTGACCCGTCGGTCGGGATCTCCACTCAAGGCGCCAGGCCAGGGCCCGCTAACTACCTACTGGCCCGCCTGCTTCGGTGCGGGACCTGTGGCACGCCGCTGACCGGCAAGCGGGATCGCGACGGCAACGTCCGCTATGCCTGCCGGCTCGCGGCCGGACCTCATCCGCGGGCATCGGTGCCGGAAGCCGCGATCCTGCCCGCGATCCAGGAAGAGGTGGCTCACCTGCGAGCCCCAGAGGCGATCGAGACCGCCGGCGACGATACCGAGCGCGCCGAGCTCGAATCGCGACGGGCCAGGGTTATCGAGTCCTTCATGGACGGCACGATCGACCGCGCCGATCGTGATCGTCGGCTAGCGGCCATCTCCGACGCCCTGGGACGGCTTGAGACGCGCTCGGAGGTTGTGGCGATACCGGCCGTCGATTGGTCGCAGTCGTCTGCCACGCTCAACGGCGTTCTACGGGCGCTGTTCGAGCGGGTCGACGTGGACCCGGAGACATTCCAGCCGCGCCCCGATGGCTACGTCTGGCGCGTGCCGGAGTGGCGAGCCGACTAGGGCCCGATAGGCACCCGCCGCTAGGCTCCGGGGGCCGCCCGCTCCCGCTAGTCGCCGAGCGATCCCCGTAAGGCCAGCCGAGCGGCCGCGACGGGCGGCCTATCCGGCGATAACGTCGGGAGAGCGATGAACCTCCCGCCAACGCCGCTGTCGGATGGCCGCTGCCGTTCCGTTGCCCCGGCAGTCGCCACAGAATCTCCGGCCGCCCTTCGGCAGAGTTGCCCCGCAGCCCCCGCACAGACGCGAGCCACAGCCGGCAACCGACAGCAGCAACTCAACCGCGAGCCCGCCGTACAGGCCGCCGGATGACCGTAGGAGTCGTGGGTGCCCGTCTTTGCCAAACGATAAGAACTCCTCGACCCCGGCGAGCAACAGGTGGCGGTTGACAGTCCATGCCAGGTCCCGCGATGCGCGAGCGGTTCGGACCGCTCTACTGACCCGCAGCGCTTCCGCGAAGTCGCGGCTCACACCCCGCCAGAAGTCGAGCGTTTGCCTGGCTGGCAGAACCGAGGGCGCCGGCTCGCTAAACGCCTCCTGAAGCGCACCGTACTGCGCAGCAAACGCCCGGATCGTCTGGTCGTCAGCATCCCCGAGGCCCGCGAACCCCTTCAGCATCTCAACGGTCGGATAGACCTCGCAGCGATCAAGGCGCGCGGTCAGGCCGGGGCCCGTCTTGCCCTGCGGATTCTCCATGGTCATGAGGAGCTGCCTCTGCTCGCGCCATTCCCCCCATGGCAGTGGGCCGACCTGAGCGGCCGTCCATGCCTGGGCCGTGGCCGGCAACAGGACCGGCCAGTCAAACACGAGCTCGTTTCCCTCTAGCCGGACCCTGGACGGCCGACGCCAGCCGACTACATGGCTTTGGCTCGCGGCGCGCTCTAGCTCAGGTTCCCGGAATTGCCAGGCTGGAGCCTTTCCCTGCCTTCCCTTCCCGATGGGACGCGAAGCGTTGATTTGGTCCATTGTCTCGCCAACTTCGTTACGTTCTGTCACGTTCTGAGCGGGCCTGAGTGCTGCTCAACGCAGGATACTACGTGCAATGAGACGTGCAACAGGTCCTAGTGGCCGGTCCCTTCGGGTGGCTCGGATACGGGCCCATCTAACCGCGGCGCAGGTCGCGGCGAAGCTCGAAGTGTCAACGCAGCGCATCTACATGCTGGAGGCGCTGGGGGCCGTTACCGAGGCCGCCGCCGCCAAGTACCACGCCGCTGTCGCCGCTGCGACAGTCGAGCGCGACGGATCGGCCGACCCCTATGCCGCCGCTATCGTTCAGCTCGCGGGGTTGGCTCGCAATGGCTGAGCCGACTGCCATCCGGCGCCCTCTACGCCTGGGCGATCTAACGCCGCCGCAAGCCGCGCTCGTTCGGGCTCTGTTGGCGCAGACAAGGAAAGCCGGACCGGCGAATGTGACTCCCGGTCCGGCTGCGCCGGAGGTGCACCGACATGCACGACCGACCTAATCAGTCTGGGCCGGAGCCGGCCGGAATGTCCAGTGCCGAAGTTGCCGCGCATCGGCTCGCCGTTCTGGCGAGGATATTGCGACAGACCGCGAGACCCGCCGAGGCCCTCGTCTGCGACAACATCGCCAGCCTTCTCGCGCCGGCCGCTCCCGACTCGGAGCCCGCCGGCGCGATCCTGCCACGACTCACGTTGGTGCGGCCATGAACGCCGAGCGCGAGCAGGCTGTTCAAGCCGCCGTCGACGAGATCGAACGCCAGTTTGCCCATCTCGGCGGACCGAGGCATTTTCAACCTAGGACACAAAAGGTCTCCACCCGGCGCCGAGGTCGCGCCGCCGAGACGATCCTGCTCGGCCGGCAGGCCCGGGCAATCCTGGCCGAACGCGACGCCATGACCCTTCGCCAACTCTATTACGCCCTCGTCTCGACCGGAGCACTCCCGAAGACCGAGGCCGCGTACGGCAAGCTCAAGCGGTTGGTTGTTGACCTCCGCGAGGATGGCACGATCCCGTGGGGCTCGATCGTCGACCATGTTCGGGCCGTCTTTGCGGTCCGCACTTTCGATGGCATCGAGGACCTGCTGACCGACTCGGCCATGCTCTATCGCCGAAATCTCATGCGGGACCAGCACTACTCCGTCCAACTCTGGGCCGAGTCTGACTCCATCGGCAGCGTTATCGCCCCGGTGGCCGAGCGCTACACGATCCCGACATTCATCGGCCGCGGCTACTCGTCTCGTGGTTATCTCTGGACGGCCGCTCAGGATGCAGTGGCAGCGCACCAGAGCAGCAAGAGGGTGATCATCTTCCACGTCGGCGACTTCGACCCGTCTGGGGAAGATATCTTCCGGGACCTCGAGCAGACGTTCCGCCTATACGCGGCTGCAATTCAGGTCGGGCGAACGGTTGCCGGCTTGCGCCAGGTCACCGCCGCCGCCCGCCTCTTTGTGGGCGAGCTCGCCGACGCCATGACCGATACGGGCTGGCTCGACTTCGAGCGCCTGGCTCTGACCCAGGAACAGGTTGACGAGTACCGCCTACCTTCGAGGCCACCGAAGGCGAGCGATCCACGAACCGCAGGGTTCAGCGGTCGAGGCTCCGTTGAAGTCGAGGCTCTACCCATCGAGGTCCTGGTGGACATCGTGGACCAGGCCATTCTCGGGACCATCGACCCGGCGGCGCTTCAGGTTGTCGAGGCCGCCGAGAAGTCGGAACGCGACATCATGCGTCGCATCGCCAGGACGCCGATTGAGCGGTTGCGGGAGGCCGCGTCGTGAGCGGCTGCCCGACTTGCGGGGTGAACATGCCGCCCCGCGGCAACTTGCCGCCGTTCGTCGCCGACGTTATCGCCGAGCGTGCCCGGTTGGCGATGGTCGATCCCGAAGGCGAAGGCGATCAGCTCGCCGTCCTGCCGCGACGCTTCGACTGGCTCGCGAACGATTGGGAGCCCGAGCGGATCGGCTGGCAGACTGGCGCAACTTGGCCGCTCGATGGCGTGAAGGCCCGCGCGATCCTCTTGCACCTAAGTGAACCTGAAGGCCAGCCGCGGCATAGGGTCGTGGTCCGGCCGGGTGGGACCCCGCTCGACCAGCGCGCCATCCTCGAACGTCTCGGAGCGGACCTGTCGCGGCAGAGCGGCATGGTGCGATGCCCGGCCCACGAGGATCGCGCAGCGTCGCTCTCGTGGCGCTGGGACGGCGAGAAAGCGCTGCTCCACTGCTTCGCGTCGTGCACCTTCGATGAAATCAGGGCCGCGCTGTGAGGTCCTACTACCAGGACGACCTGGTCGTCATCTACCACGCCGATTGCCGCGAACTGCTGTCATCCGTCGAGGCGGACGTACTCGTGACGGACCCGCCGTATGGGATCGCCCTCGAGAACCACGGGCGCCGAGATGGACGCAGAGCTAATCGCGACTGGACGATCCTGAACGATGGGGACGGCGAGGTTGGCCAGGCGGTAGCCGATTGGGCAGCCGATCAGGCGTTGCCCACGGTGATGTTCGCGACCCCGATGCGTCCCTGGCGCGGCGAGTGGCGACAGTTTCTCGTCTGGGACAAGGGGGAGCATGTCGCGGGCGGAGGCGACGTAGCGACCTGTTGGAAGCCGACCTGGGAACTGATTCAGGTCGCTCGGACTGGCCCCTTGAATGGGCGACGCGACTCGGCGGTTATCCATATCAACGCGGTCGCCGCTGACTACGCCCTGCACCCCGCGCCGAAGCCGGTCGCCCTGATGAAGTACCTCCTCGTCAAGATCGGCGGAGGTACCGTCCTGGACCCCTTCATGGGCTCCGGCTCGACTCTCGTGGCCGCCAAGTCCCTGAACCGCCGCGCTATCGGCATCGAACTCGAGGAACGCTGGTGCGAGTCGGCCGCCCGCCGCTGCTCGCAAGGCGTACTCGGGCTGGGGGCCTCATGAACCACGCCTTCGAAGATGACCTCAGAGCCACCCTCGGAGGTGCGAGGTGAGCATGACAACGGCGGTTGAGCGGCGAGTCCTGAGCGACCACGACCTCGCCGACCTGAGGACCATCGCGGCCTACGTCGCCGTGAGGCGATTGTGGAGCGCGAACGAATGGCGACGGCATGTCCCCTCGCTCGACGCTCGTATCCGCGATCGTGGCGGACATCCGAAGGATTGCCCGCTCTCTCGGGTCGTAGCCCGCGAGTGGAACCCCGCCCCGGAGTACCCGAACCTCCAGGACCTGATAAACGAGTGGGAGGCAGTCCCATGACGCTGCTCGACGACCCCGAGCTCGGTCTCGGCAGCGGAGGCCCGTCGGAAGACGATGCGCCCGCCCATCTGACCAAGCAATCCGCTGCCGCCTGGTACTTCTCCCGAATGGCTGGCGATCGCGTCCGGTACGACCACGGTCGCGGTAGATGGCTCATCTGGGCCGGGCACCGCTGGCAGCCGGACGAAGACGGCACTATCGAGCGGCTCTGGCTCGAAACCCTGGCCGATCGCTACCGGCTCGCGCTCCACGCGGACGATCGGCAGCATGCCCTCGCCGAAGTCCAGACGGCCGGTGCGACCAATGCCGCCGTAACCGCCGGGCTCGAACTCGCCTCGATCATGTTACCGATCGCCACTCGCGCCGACGCCTGGGACCCCGACCCGCACCTGCTCTGCTGCAACAACGGTGTGGTGGATCTCCGAACCGGCGAGCTGCGCGACGGTCGGCCCGAAGACATGATCTCCCGCTCGACCCTGGTCAACTTCGACCCTGCCGCCAAGTGCCCACGCTTCGACCGCTTCCTTCGCGAAGTCTTCGCCGACGATCAGGAGCTCGTGGACTGGTTCGAGCTGCTGATCGGCGCTGCCCTGGTGGGCAAGTCCGAGGAACTCCTCGCCGTCTGGCACGGCAAGGGTAATAACGGCAAGTCCGTGACCCTCAAGACGTTGCGGGCTGCCTTCGGCGAGTACGCCGTCGAGATCGCGATCGAGACCCTGGTGAATTCGCACCGCCGAGCGGGCGAGGCGACCCCTGATCTCATGACCCTCAGAGGCGCCCGCATTGCCTTCGCCAAGGAGCCCGACAAGGCTGCGAAGCTCGAAGGCGGGACGCTCAAGAGGCTCGTGAGCATCGATCAGATGACGGGCCGTGGTCTGTATGGCGCACCGGCGAGCTGGGAGCCGACCCACAGCCTCATCCTGGCCACGAACCACCTGCCGGCTGCCGACGACGCCACGGATGCTTTCTGGCGCCGGATAGCGCTCGTGCCCTGGCCGGTTCACTTCGCCAAGCCGGGTGAGGACGGGCCACCGGAGGAAGAGCACCTCGGGGAGAGCCTGGCCGGCGAAGCCTCCGGCATCCTATCCTGGGCGGTTCGGGGCGCCGTCGCCTTCGCGGCTGGCCGCTCCCTCTGGCCGTTCCCAGAGGCCGTCCAGGTCAAGACGCAAGCCTACCGGGCCGACGAGGACCAGCTCGGCGGCTTCCTGGCGGGGCGGCTCGTCTTCGAGAAGGGCGCCTCGGTGCCCCTCAAGGAGCTCCACGCCGCCTATCTGGCCTGGTGCGAGACGGAGGGGGTGCCGGAGAAGGAACGGTTCAAGCGCACCGCCTTCGGCGCCTACTTCGAAGAGCGGGACCAGCGCATCCGGCGCTTCACCAACAAGGAGAAGGTCTACTTCGCAGGCGCTCAACTGGCCCGAGATGGCGGGATTAGCGGAAGTAGCGGAAGTACAAGCCATTTTGCGGAGTTTCCACGTGAGCTAAGAGAAATAGAAAGTTACGCAAACAGCCCTCTACTTCCGCTACTTCCGCTAATCGACTCCGAAACGATCGTCTGCTCCGACTACAGCGGGCACCAATTCAATCACCGTCGCGACGGCTCCGGCTTCGTGTGTGACATCTGCTCAGGGGCGACGGCATGAGCGGGCCTTGGCGGTTCCGCCGCTGCCCGAGCTGCAAGGCCGTCCGGCCGGCCCATGACTTCGGCTACCTCGGGACGTTCCGCCCCGGCTGGGATGAGAACAACCCGGCCATGCGCGTCTGCCCCTGCGGCTACAGCGGCAGGACCTCGGACTTCCGCGTGGTCCGTGATTCACACCCCGGGGCGCCACTGCCCCGGCCGATGCAACTTATGTTGCCCACGGCGCCGCGGGAGATCCGACCATGAACCCTGGGGCTGTGGGTGTGTCTGTGTCCGGACGCACCAAACGGACACACCCGGGTGAACTCGCGAACCTCACCCGGTGTACACCCGGTTCACCCCCTTGCGCGACAGAGGCAGTTAGTCGAAAACGGCTAACACGTCAGGAGCCACGGTCGACCGGCCTCGCCGAACCTAGACAGCGTGCTGAGTCATTTCGAGCGGAATGGGTATTTGGCGATGCTGTAGACCGTGACGTCTCTTTTTGGCGAGCAAGAAAACGCTCCTTGCGTGAGACAACCGGAGGCCAGCCATGACCCGCCCTGCGTCCGCTGCAACCAGCCGACTCTGCACCCGGTGCGAGCGAACCCTACCGCTGTCCGCGTTCGGGACGAACCGCCGCATGCGTGACGGGCTCTCGTCATGGTGCCGCCAGTGTGCCGCGGATCGCACCCGCCAATGGCGGGCTGAGGTTCGAGACGAGTACAACGCCCGCCGGCGCGTTCACAACCCGGAGCGACCTTGCGAGGGTTGCGGACTGCCGATCATCGGCCGCATTGACAAGCGGTTCTGTTGCCGCGCTTGCCGCGACTATCACCTAGAGCCAGGCGATCCGATGGCTGCCGCTTGGGCAGCCGCCCACCGCGGGCGCCATGAGGCGAGAGGGGTGCCGTCGTGAACGTCCTCCCGAACTCCGACCTCGAGCGCGCCTGCCTCATCCTGGCCGCCCATTCGATCCCGCCGGAGCCGTTACTAGCTCTTCCGGCTCCGGCGGGCATTACCCCGAGGACTACGGACGACGGGCCGAACCCGTCAGTCGCCGATAGGTTGGCCCGCGGCCCGGGCGCTAGAGGTTACGGCAGGCGTGGCCTGGCCGTTGCAGAGAGCGTCACGGCGAAAGGCGGGGCGACGTGGTAGCGACGAACCAAACCTACAGACAGGAGTAATCACCGATGGACGCTTTCAAGAGAGACGCCGACGCGATCCGCGTAGGCCAGGGGCTTGACCGGCCGCTACCGGCTCAACCCCAGACCGGCCCGGCCGTCGTGCCGCCCGCCCGCCTGCCCGATCCGCCCTCAATGCCGCATCCCGGTCAGGAGAACCTGACCAACCCGCCCGCGGTTCTGCCGCGGAAATCCCCGCTCGACACTTTGGAGGACCCGCAATGAGCGTCCATAACAAGCCGCCCGATCCGAACCGCCGCGGGCAGGTTGCCCCGGACAGCCCCGTCGCGAGATGGAACGATCCGAGCCGCCTGGACGGGAACCTGAGCACCCCCGATCCGACCTGGCCGGCCGATCGCATCGGCGTTCCGAGCAATCCGGTTCCGTTGGAGCCGACACCGCCGAGGCCGTTCCACCCACTTCCGGAGGCCGAACGATGAACAACGCCGACGCCGGCGCGCCGATGGGCGGCTTTGACCCTTCGCAGGTGGCCGGAATCGCCGTAACGGTGCGCGCTCGGGTACCGGTCGCGCCGCCACTCCGACCCGTTCCGTCCGAACCCGAGCCGACCCCCGAGCCCGTCGACTCGCGACCGCTCGAAGAATTGCAGACGGCCGCCGACTCAGCCCTCGAACGTCGCGACGGGCTCGTGTCTCAACGCGACGGACTCTCGGCAGACCTGGCCGAACTCGATCGCAAGATAGAGCAGGCCAGGGCCACGCTCGACCCGGCCGCAACCCGCGGCCTCCGCGCCGACCGTGCCCGGATCGAGGCCGAGATTGCCGAACTCGGCGAGCTGGTAGAGCGTGCGACCGGTGCCTACGGCACCGCTCAGCAGCTCGTGACGGGCAAGCGGACAATCGCCAACGCCGCCGAGCTTCGCTCGGCACTGCTCGCTTGCGGCGACGCGGTTACGGCGTCCAATGACGCAATCGAGCGGGCGGTTCTCAACCTGCTCGATTGCGAGGAAGAGCGTTTCCTCTTGATCGAAAAGACGGCCGCAATCCAGGCCGAGCTGTTGGACATTCCGGCCCAATGGCGCGGCTATGTCCCAAACGTCAGCGCGGGCTACAACGTCAACACTTTGATGCGGTTCCGCCATCCCGAGCGCCGGCGCCGCCTGAACCTCGGACTGTGAGGCAGCCATGACACTCGGCGGAAACCCACCCATCCCCTCGGCCGTCCCGGGCCGAGCCACGAACCGATCCGCCACCCCAACCCAGGCGAAACCGAAGACGATCGCCGACACCCTGGCATTGGTCGATAAGACGCTCGCCGCCCGCAAGCAACGGCTCGGCGAGGTCGCCGCTACCGATGAGACCTGCAAGCGGCTCGCCGCCGCGCATGACGCCCTCGTCAAGCTCGCGATCGCCCGCAATGACGCCGGCGCCCTGGCGTTGGTGCCGGAGCGGGAGCGCGAAGCACTCGCGACAGCCGCCGCCGCGGACGCGATCGCCAAGGCTCGCCGCGGTCCGCAGGCGACGCCGTCAATCAAGCGGCGCTCGTGGGGAAGTTGAGCGGTCTTCGTTCCCATGTCGCCACGCCCGGAGGCAGAGGGTCGGCCACCCTCTCCGATCCTCTGCCATCCGATAGGAGCCACGATGCCGAACAAACGAACCCGCACGACTCAACGGATAACCGCCCGCCTCGAACCCGTCGCCGAACCGACGCAAGAGACGCCACGCCAGGGAACGACGGTACGGAGCGGCGCACAACCCGGCTCGATATGCCCGCGCTGTGGGTACTGGATCGCGAGCCCGTCTCATACCTGCCCGGCACGGTAGGAGCGCCCAGACCATGGCGCACAACGCGAACCGAGCCGATACACGCCAACGGGGCACCGCGCGCGGTAGCGTGGCGCATAGCGGCGTGGCGTGGCCCGTGGCTGCGCTGCGCCAACTTGGAATGTCGCGCGGAATGGGTAAATCGCGATCCTCGCAGACCGTGGCGCCCGCTTCGTATTCATGGACGCCTCCGTTTTCGGAATGGGGCACCCCGTGACCGCCACGCCGCGGCCGTCATCTAAGAAGCCGCCCACGCCACCCGATCCGCTCGCCGCGCCGGCCCACCTGTCCGCACCCGCTCGCGAACTCTGGCGCGCCATCTTGAAGGATTACCAGCTCGAACCGCACCATATGGCGACGCTACAGAAAGCGCTCGAAGCCTTCGACCGCGCCGAGCAGGCCCGCGACATCATCGCCCGGGAAGGGCTGACGGTTGAGGGTCGCTATGGCAGCCGCCCGAACCCTTGCGTATCCATCGAACGCGACAGCCGCGCCGCATTCCTGCAAGGACTCCGGCAACTACATCTCGATCTTGAGGGGCCGCCGCCGCCATCAGCCCGAAGGGGATAGACCATGCCATCGCCGAAACTTCGCACTCTCGGCCGCCGAGCGCTCACCGAAGCGCAACGTATCGAAGCCACGCTCGGGCCGGCCGTCGATCGCCCGTCTCTTTTCAGTTCCACGGCCGGGGCCGCCGACGCCCGCGACCAGGTACGCCTCGAAGCGGCCGACCGGGGCCAAATGGAAACCCTGATACTCGGCGGCCCGCTCCTGGGGGAACTTGCCGACCGCCACTTACGCCATGCCGGCACAATCCGCGACTCGGCGACGTGCCACGCCTGCAACCCGTACGGCTGGAAGCCCGAGTGGATGGTGGGCGAATGGGCGCGTGAGTCGGCCGAGAGATCCGCTCGCATGCTAACCGCTCTGGAGGAGCGCGACGCGGGGCTGCTCCGTGGCGTGAAAGACGAGGTCCTGGCGAACTAGCCCGATGTAGCGATGGCCGACCCGCCGTGCGACCGTTGTGCGTTCGAGCCGAATTGCCCGGCCCGGATCGCCTGGGAGAGCCGCGGAGCCGTACAGGAGCCGCTCAGACACGGCACGGCGGGCGATCCGGCCTGTTCGGGCTACAGGTACCGCCGCTGGCCTCACCGGAGCGCCGTGCCGCTGGCGTCCTGGCAGGGCGAGCGCAGCCGGGTCGGTCTGTTCGGCCGGCCGGAAGGCGACAAGGCCGAGCGCGAGCGCGCGGAGAGGCGTCACCGATGAGCGACGGCGAGGATCTGCTGGCGGGCCAACTCCGCGCCCTGTCGCTGTCGGCTCACCCGCTGCCCATGCCTGAGCCGCAGTACCGGGGCATCCCAGGTCGGCGCTTCCGTTTCGACTTCGCATGGCCCGCGAGGCTCCTGGCGGTAGAGGTGGACGGCGGAACCTGGACCGGCGGTCGGCATACACGCGGCAGGGGCTATGAGGTTGACTGCGAAAAGGCCAACGAGGCTATCTGCCTTGGCTGGCGCGTCCTCCGCGTCACGACGGCTCAGGTCTCCTCTGGGCAGGCCCTGGCGTGGATCGAGCGGCTGCTGCGATGAGCCGTCGTGAGGGAAAGTCGGATACATTCCCGCATCGCCGGCGCCCGCTCTGCTCTCAAACGGTGGAAAACTCCGCGGCCCGGCCCCTTATGCTTGACGGCATCGGATTACGGCCGGTTCAGGGTGCCCTCGGGGTTGGCGAAGCGGCCGTAATCCGTAGAGCCGTCCCGGGGGCGCTCTGATTCTCCGGGAGGCGCGACCTGATTACGGGAGGTCGCCATGGACACCTTTTCCCCCAACGAACGCGCCCTGGCGGCTGCGCATGCCTGGGAGCTGGCCCGGGCCCGCGGCGACGATCGCCTACGGCTCGCAGCGCTCGCGGACTACCGCGAAGCACGTCGTGAGCAGCGCCGACAGGTCATCACCATCGTCGACCAGCAGGAAGCGGCCGCGTTTCTGAGTGAGTGGTCGGCATGAACGCGAAGTGCGACTACCGCGGCCGGGATTGGGCCGGCCACGTCATGGCTTGCACGCGGCCATCCGGACACCACGGCCGGCACGTGGGCAGCCTCGGAGCCACCCTCACGGCCGCCGGCACGGCGGTAGTGCCATGATCGAGGCTGCCGCGCTCGTTGTGCTCTGCGCCTCGACCGGCTATGTCCTGTCCTATGTCGTCGCTCGGGCCATCGTGGCGCTCACGTACCACCCCGCAGCTCGGAGGCACCCATGAGCGCAACCGCCGCAACTCCGGCCCCACCTGCCCGCCGACCGCCCCACAGTGCCCGCTACCTCGTCACCATCGGCGGGCACTCATGGGCCAGAGGCCCGCAGATTGAGTGCGACACCATCACCGAAGGCCGACGGATCGCCGAGGAGTACGGCGACACGGCCGACTGGGCGACCATCACGGACCGACGCGGCCGCGTGGTGGCATCCCACCAGCTCGACCCGTCTACGCGGCGCTGGTACAAAGCGAGCCTCGGATGATCGGGCTCGAATGGGCGAGCGTCCTGGCCGTCTGGACCCTGGCCGCCGTCCTGATCCTCCGCGAGCGATCTATCCGGCGGTAGAAACTCACCACCCGAAGACCCCGAGCGCCCGTCTCTCCCCCCGGAGGCGGGCGCTTCTCTGTGTCTAACTTGACACTAGGGCAGGGGATAGCGATCGGCGGGAAGGGCGGCAGGAGATGCTGCTGGGAGCGGGTCGCCCCGGGGGGAGCGAAGCGACCCGCCGATACGACCACTTGCCCGAGTGGTCGCCGCATCGCCGTTGCCAGCGAACGCAGAGTAATCATCATGCCGGCCCCCGTTCCGGTCATCGTCAAACCGACGTATTTCCTCTTGACGCCTCCGGCCTCCCGGAATTGATGCTCGGCGAGCAATTGATTGTCGTCTCCGATGACGTAGCATCCACTCATGCCAAGACTCGCATGTCGCAAATGTGGGCGAACCCTGTGGGCGACCGTTCCGGTGGCCCAACTGTTTGCCGAAGAACGGCGTTGCCCCAGGTGTGGCGCGTCACTGGAGGACGATCGCCGGCAGGCAGATCGGCGCACGTACGTGCGACGTCAGGTCAAGGTCGGAGTTGTGCGCAAGAGCGGTGAGCGCCGCCGCGTAGAACGCCGCGGACGTCAGCGTCGCCGGATCGGCTGAGCGATCAGCTGAGGGAACGGCGAGTCTGATCCCGCGTCACGCGTGCTCGCGTCAGAAGAGGTTGTCGTCCGATTTCGGCGGCTCGACCAGCCGATGGCGAAGCGCAAAGGCAACGGCTTCGAGCTTGGAGTGGACCCGCAGCTTGCCCATGATGTTCTGGACGTGCGTTCGGAGCGTGTTCGGCGCGATGTACAGCCGCTCGCATATCTCCGGCGTGGCCAGACCCTCGGTCAGGGCCTTCAGAACCTCGAGTTCGCGCGGAGTCAGAGGCTCGATCTGGCGGCGTTCCGTTCCACGTTCTCGCGCGGCTGCGACGCGCTGGGCGATGCCGACGATGACGGAGCGAGGCAGGAGCGTCTCGCCGGCATAGGCGGCCCGAACGGCGTTGACGACTTCGTCGATGGCCCGGTCCTTGGTCAGGTAGCCGTCTGCTCCGGCCTGGATGGATTCCAACACTGTTTCGTCGTCGGTCAGGGCGGTGAGCATCACGACGCGAGCCGCCGGCCAGCGCGCCTTGATCGCGCGCGTGGCTTCTGCACCGGTGCCGTCGGGCAGCCGGTAATCCATCAGAACGACGTCGAGACGCTCGCGAGCCAGCGCCTTGGCCTCAGCGACACTGCCGGCGACCCCCGCGACGACGATGTCCGGTTCGCGGCTGAGCATCTGGGACAGGGCCCCAGTGAGCAGCTGGTGGTCGTCGACGAGCAGGACTCGAATGGGCCGGGTCTCGCCGAACGATTCGATCATCTCTGGGTCGCCCCCTAGACGGCAGTAAGGTTGGGCAGGACCATCGGGCCAGCCGCCGATCCGCATTCTAGCTGAGCGTCAAGCGAAAGCCCACTAATCGGTTCGCGTTGTGACGAGGTCTGAGGTCTTCGATCCCGGTGGGGCCGGGCCGGCGGTCGAGAGATCCGACGACCCTGACCATATGCGGCGCAGCCATAATGGCGGGGTGAGAGCCTCTATCGTCGGTTTCGGCCTGATCGGCGGTTCGATAGCCCGCGCGCTGCACGAACGCACCGCCGCCGGCGCCTGGCACGTGACGGCGTGGAGCCGGAGTCCGGCGCCGGTTCAGAAGGCGCTCGCGGATGGCGCCGTCGACGCGGCCGCGACGAGCCTCGAAGAAGCGGTACGCGGCTCGGAGATACTCATCCTGGCCGCGCCGCCTCTGGTTTGCCTGGACCTCCTCGACCAGATCGGTGGTCCTCTTCGAGACGCAATTTCCGAGGATTGCACGGTCACGGACGTGGCCTCGGCCAAGTCGCGTATCGTCGCCCGGGCCGACGACCTCCGGCTGCCTTTCATCGGCGGGCACCCCATGGCCGGCCGCGAGCTCAGCGGATACGGCGCGGCGCAACCCGACCTGTTCGTCGGGCGGCCGTGGGTGACGGTCCTGGGCCAGTACGCCAGGCTGTGCGATGGGGAGCGGATCGGTGAGCTCATCGATGCCTGCGGTGGGATTCAGCTGCCGATGGACCCTGCCGCGCACGACAACGCGGTGGCGGCCATCAGCCACATGCCGCTCGTCGTATCCGCAGCGATGGTCGAGGCTGTTGCGGGTGGACCGGGCGAGGCCGAGCACGAGGACTGGAGAGCCGCCGAGGTTCTGGCTGCGACCGGCTGGTCGGGCATGACGCGCCTGGCCCGAGGCGAGCCGGCGATGGGCGCCGGCATGGCCGCAATGAACTCCGCCGCCATCGCCAGTAGGTTGCACGACCTTCGGGCCGTCATCGACGCGTGGCTGGCGGAGCTCGAGCGCGAAGGGGAACCGGACGCGGATGCGCTTCTGGCGCGGTTCACGTCCGCCCGGCAGCGCCTGCTCGATCCCGATATGCGATGAGCGAAGACGGCCCCGAGCTCGTGTACGCGGTTCCGCGCGGCGTGCTCTTCGAAGGCGTCGAGCCGTGGCTCGGCGTCAAGCGAAGCGGCGTGGACTCTGTCCTGGATCGAGCCCGAACGGCGGGCGCCTACGTGCCGCGGCCGTCGGCCGAGGTCGACCGCTCGCTCAAGCAGATCATTCCGTACCTGGTTCTGCGCGACGGCGATCGGATCTTTCTGATGCGGCGGACCCGAGCCGGGGGCGACGCCAGGCTCCACGATCGCTACACGATCGGTGTGGGCGGCCACCTCAACCCGGGCGACGGTGAGGTCCTCGGAGGGCTTGCCCGCGAATGGCGAGAAGAACTCGACGCCGACTTCACGCCCAATTTCGAGTTCGTCGGGCTGCTCAACGACGACACCGTCGAGGTGGGCGTCCATCACCTCGGCATCGTCTACGCGGCCGATGCGGCCGGACGGCCGGTGGCGGTCAGGGAGACGAACAAGCTCACGGGCTCGTTCGAGACGCTCGAGGTCGTTCGCGCTGCATACGCTGAGATGGAGACGTGGAGCCAGCTCGTCCTCGACGCCCTCCCCGGATCCGCTCTCAGTTCGAGGGCACCGGACCGCGGCACGGACCGGCGAATCTCGGGATGAACCGATCTGGCGAGACGCGAGTCACACGCATGAGCGACCCGCTCGGGCCGCCAACTGAGCGTGGCATGTTCACGAAAGAAGCCTATCTGGGCGCCGACGTGGTTCGGACCCCCGTTCGCCCGGCGGCCGTCAGGGATCGTGCCTTCGATGCCGCATTCGTGGCGGCTCTCGAAGCCGAGCTTTCGATGGCGTACCGGCTTGCCGGTTACCTGCTCGCCGACTCGGCCGAGGCGCAGGACGCGGTGCAGGAGGCTTCGGTTCGCGCCTGGCGTGGCTGGCCGAACCTGCGCGAGCGCGACCGATTCCACGCCTGGTTCAGCCAGATCCTCGTCAACGTCTGTCGCACCAGGCTCCGCAAGCGCGGCAAGCAGCGCGCCCTCGACGTAGACGAGGTCGATCTCGAGAGCGGCGACCCGTTCCGGGCGGCCCTTGCTCGAGACGCGGTCGGCCGCGCTCTGTCGTGTCTCAGCCAGGAATTGCGGCTGGTCGTCGTGTTGCGGTACTGGGGGGAGCTGTCGCTGGCTGAGATCGCCGACCGTCTCCGAATACCGATCGGCACCGTCAAGTCCAGACACCATGCCGCGTTGCGGGCACTTCGCCGCCGGATCGAGCCGGTGGGAGGGAGCGCGAGATGAACGATCCGGATCTCGACAAAGGCCTGGATCAGTCGATGGACGAGCGTCTGACGAGGTTCGCGCGGAGCTCCCGCGAGCCGGCGCTCCCCGAGGAAGTGGCGGACCTGCCCTGGACGGTTCAGCTCGAGCCGATACGGACGAGCCGGCTCGGGTGGCTCTCAGGCGCATGGTCGGGTGCCGGCGGCATCAGGCGTGCAGGCTTCGCCTTCGCCAGGCTGGGCCTCACACTTGCGGTGGCTGGATCGTTCCTGCTCCTGGTCGGTCAGGTCCGGACGGGGGGGACCGGGTCCGACCTGATCCAGCTCGAGCCAACGCCGCGAGCTTCCGTTTCGGTCGGCCCTACAAGTGGGCCCGAAGTGGTCGTCCTGCCGACCAGCGGTGTAGTGGACGACGTCATGGCCAGCTACATCGCCGAGGGCGTTCGACGCGCCGAATCGGACGGGGCAGCGGCCGTGATCGTCCAGCTGGATACGTTGGGCGGCAGTGAAGACGCGATGCTGCGAATCGATGCCGCGCTCCACTCCAAGGTCCCCACCATCGTCTGGGTCGGTCCATCCGGCGCCAAGGCGGCCAGCGCGGGCACCTTCATGACCCTTTCGGCGAACCTCGCATTCATGGCTCCCAGCACCAACATCGGGGCCGCCTCGCCGGTCGCAGCCGGAGGCGCGGACATCGCGGCGACATACGGCCAGACCGAGGCTGACAAGGTCATGAACGATGCTATCGCGACGATGCGCAGCATCGCCCAGGAGCGGCACCCGGACGCGGTCGCGTGGGCCGTGTCGACCGTCCAGAATGCCCAGTCCTACACCGCGCAGGAGGCGCTCTCGGCAAAGGCGATCAACGGCATCGCCGGCAGCCTCGACGCCGTTCTGGCGCAGGTGGACGGCGCGATCGTCACCACCACGAGCGGCCCGGTCGTCGTGCACACCAAGGACGCCACGATCGTCACGATCAACGAGGACCTCGTCCAGTCGTTCCTGCACACCCTCGACGATCCCAACATCGCCTTCATGCTGCTCGTGATCGGCGTGCTGTTGGTGGCAGTCGAGTTCTTCCACCCGACGCTACTCATGGGTCTGGCCGGTGCGCTGTGTCTGGCGTTGTCCTTCTACGGGTCGGGCAGCCTGCCACTCAACGTCCTGGGCGTTGTGCTTGTGGTGCTCGGGATCGGCATGATCGTGCTCGAGCCGAACCTTCCAAGCCATGGCGTCCTCACGATCGGTGGCATCGTCGTCTTCGTCGTTGGCGCAGTGGCGTTCTATGGCTCTCCAGGTCCATTCCTGCCAACTGTGGCTGTGGCCTGGCCGATCATCGGGGTGATGACCGCGGCGGCGGCGGCTTATGGGCTGATACTCGTTGGGACGCTGATGCGGCTGAGACGTCAACCGCTGCCCGTTGGCGCCGGGTTGGTCGGCTTCGAGAAAGTCGTGGGGCTGGTCGGGGAGGTTCGCCGCGATCTCGCTCCCGTGGGGACCGTGTACGTCGGCCGCGAAGAGTGGTCCGCCAGGACCCGGGACGGCGGCCCTCTGGGGCGTGATGCGAAGGTCCGTGTAGTTGGACAGGAGGGCCTGACCCTCATAGTGGAGAGGGTGGAATAGCGGTCAAGGCCTGAGGGCAGAGAGTTCGATCATCGCAAGGTATGCCGCGCGGGGCGGCACCCCAGACAGGAGGAACCGGGATGGATTCTGGCAGCGTGGCGCTGATAGCCATCATTGTTCTGGCGGTACTGCTGGTGGCGTTGATCGCCCTATCGGTCCGCATCGTGCCGCAGTGGGCGAAGTTGGTGGTCTATCGCTGGGGTCAGACTGGTCCCCAGCTCGTGAGGAATCCGGGGCTGCGATTTCTGATCCCGTTCGTCGATAGGGGCTTCCAGGTCGATCTGCGTGAGCAGTTCATCGAGGTGCCGCGCCAAACCGCCATCACCAAGGACAACGCCCCGCTCGGCGTCGACTTCCTCATCTATTGGAAGATCGTCGATCCGCTTATGAGCCAGATCAACGTCGCGAATTTCGCCGGCGCGCTCCAGGGTGTGGCCGCGACTTCGCTTCGCTCGGTCATCGGCGACATCCCGCTCGACGACGTGCTGTCGCAGCGGGAGAAGATCAATGAGACGTTGCGGCTCAAGCTCGACGAGGTCACCGAGCGCTGGGGCGGCAAGGTCACGACGGTCGAGATCCGGGAGATCCTCCCGCCGCCCGCGGTTCAGGAGGCGATGAACCGCCAGCTTTCGGCCGAACGAACCCGTCGCGCCGTCATCACCGAATCCGAGGGCACGCGCCAGGCCACGATCAACGTGGCGGAGGGCGACAAGCAGTCGGCGATCCTGCGGGCCGAGGGCGATCGCCAGGCCGCGATCCTGCGTGCGCAAGGGTTCAGCAACGCGCTTCAGACGATCTTCGAGGCTGCCAGGGGCATCGATCAGAAGACGATGACGTTGCAGTACTTCGATGCCTTGAAGGCCCTGGGAAGCGGGGCCGCGACCAAGTTCGTCATTCCGCTGGAATTCACCCAATTGATGGGCCCCATCGGCTCGATGGTTCAGGGTGGAATGGGCAAGCCGTCTGGCGACAAGCCGTAGCTCCAGCGATACCCCTGGCGTGCCGCTAAGGGGTAGTCCGTCGCGTCCAGTGACGCCCGGGGCTCGCGCTGGAGATTCAGCCGAGACAGCCAATGCCTCCAGCGCGGCCGGCTGCCTATAATCTGGCCATTCGCCGCAAGCGGTAGTCGCAACGGGCGGCCCGGCCCCGCCGCATCAGACAGCGTTGGAATCAGCGCATCAGGGTGGAGTGATGGCCGTCAGGATCCTCGTGGTAGATGCCGACCCGACAGTGCAGCGGGCCCTGGGCCACGCCCTGTCTCAGGCGGGTTATGAGGTTCTGGCATCCGGCGATGGGCCCGAAGCGCTTCGCATCGCCCACTCCGACCGGCCGGCGCTCGTCCTGGTCGCGGCCGGTCTGCCCGGGGTGGATGGCTTCACGGTTGTGTCACAGCTGCGCGTCGAAGATGGCCCGTCGACCCACACTCCGGCGATCCTTCTGCTGGCCGAAAACGAGGCGGAAGCTCGCGGCAAGGCTCTCCGATGCGGCGCCGACGATTACCTGATCAAGCCATTCCACCCGGCCGAACTCATGGCTCGGATGCGGAGCCTGCTGGCCCGCTACAGACCGGACGAGCAGTTCAATCCGCCCGGGACACGGTCGGCACACCTCTTGCCGGCGGTTCCGGCCGCGCCTAAGAAACGCGAGCCCGCACGCGTCGTGCTCTTCTATGGCGCAAAGGGCGGCGTGGGCACCACCACGATTGCCGTCAACGCTGCGATCGCCCTCCACAAGGAGTTCGGCCGGAGCGTCTGCCTCATAGACGCCAATCTGCAATTCGGGGATCACCGCGTCTTCCTGGATCTGGGCCTCGACCGCCCGAGCGTGGTGGATCTCGCCACAGCTCCGTCGGTCGACATAGATCTGATCCGCCACATCCTCGTCAAGCACGAATCCGGGATCGAGCTGCTGCTCGCGCCGCCGTCCCCCGAAATGGCCGAGTTGGTGACCCACGAACACCTGCCGGAGATCATCGGCCACATGGTGAACGACTTCGACTACATAGTCGTCGACGTCGACAAGCGGCTCGATGAAGTCAACCTGCGGATCATGGACGCCGCCGACCTCGTTTACGTCGTCATGACCGCTGATCTGCCCTGTCTGAAGAACGTCCGCCTGGTACTCGAGACCATCGGCCATCTCGGGTACGCCGATGACAAGGTGAAGCTGATCTTGAATCGGTCCACTGCCTTTACCGGCATCAACGTAAAGAACGCGGAGAGCGCCCTCAAACGCAAGATCGACTTCCAGATCTTCAACGAATACCGCTCGGCGATCGGCGCGCTCAACAGCGGGGCGCCGTTCATGTACACGAAGGCGGACTCCACTCTCGGCAAGAACCTTCTCGAGTTCGTCAAGGGGATGGAGAGGGACTTCGCCGATCATCCGCCGACGGGTCGAACGGCTCGCGAGTAGGCGGGCCGTCGCCAAGCTGGCGCAAGCGGATCATGGAGCCGGCGGCAGCCTGGCAGTAGTGTGGGCGCTGGCCTCCTCGCTGCCCAATCCATCGGCTCATCCCTGACGCGGACGCGTAAGCCGCGGATGATCGGAGCCCCGTAGCCTGGCCGCGTGCTTGCATCGCTGCTGTCGGCAACCCTCCACGGTCTCGACGGGCGCCCGATCCGCGTCGAGGTGGACGTCGCTCCCGGGCTGCCCGGCTTCACTATCGTCGGCCTGGCGGACACGGCGCTGCAGGAGGCTCGCGAGCGCGTTCGGGGCGCCATCCGAAACAGCGGGTACGACTATCCGCCGCGCCGGATCACGGTGAACCTGGCACCGGCGGACTTGCGCAAGAGCGGAGCGTCGCTTGATCTCGCGATCGCCCTCGGGATCCTGGTTGGATCGGAGCAGGTGGCCGCCCATGGCCGCTGGGCCGTCTTGGGCGAGTTGTCCCTCGGCGGGGAACTGCGCCGGATACCGGGACTGCTGCCGATGGTCGGCGCACTCGGGCGCCGCCGGGTGAGTCGGGTAGTAGTGCCGGCGGACGGGTTCGCCGAAGCCAGCCTGGCCGAAGGGGTCGACGTGGTGGCGGCCGCGACCCTTGCTGAAGCCGCGACGATACTTCGTCAGAGTCGCCGCGCGCGGACTCGTGCCAGGCCGCCTCGAATAGAGCTCGCCCCCGACGCCACCGACGGGAACGGCGCGCCGGATCGCGGCTGTGCCTCCTATCGCAACTCGGAGCCGGGTCCCGATCTGGCCGAGGTCCGGGGTCAGTTGGAGGCCAGGCGAGCAATGGAGCTGGCGCTCGCCGGAGGCCACTGCCTGGTCATGATCGGTCCGCCCGGATCGGGCAAGACGCTGCTGGCCAGAACCGTGCCCGGCCTGCTGCCTCCTCTCGACGACGACGAGGCGCGCGTGGCAACGGTCATCGCCTCGGTCTCAGGGTCGGAGTCGGTCATGGAGCTCGTGAGGGCGCGGCCGTTCCGGTCGCCCCACCACACTATCTCGTACGCGGCGATGGTTGGCGGAGGGCCGCACATGTCGCCGGGTGAGGTGACCCTCGCGAACGACGGGGTCCTGTTTCTCGATGAGTTGCCGGAGTTCGACCGGGCAACTCTCGAGGCGCTGCGGCAGCCGCTGGAGGACGGCCAGGTGGCGATATCGCGGGTGGGCAGGGCGGCTGTATTTCCGTCCAGATTCCAGCTCATCGCCGCGATGAACCCGTGCCCGTGCAAGTGGGAACTACACCAGGAAACCGGTAGGTGATCACAGCCTTGACGGTCTTCTCGCCGTCTTCGCCGATGTCGGTGTGGACGACGACCCCGGCCAGGAGCCGGACGACCTGCTGGCGCTGCTCGTCGGTCAGCCCGGCGTCGAGGCGGGCGCGGACCTCGGAGAGCAGGTCGCGGACCTCCTGGGGCACCACCTCGGCACTCGGGGCCTCAAGGGCGGCCACGCGGGCTTCCAAGGCGATGCGCTCGATGCTGATCTGCTCAAGTTCTGCCTTCACCTCGGCGTCGGAGAGCAGGCCCATCCTCACGGCCTTGACCACTCGGGCCTTCTGCTCATCGAGGGACTTGAGGGCTCGCGCCAGCGTGATCGCCTGGGCTTCGGCGACGGCTCCCGCTGCTTCGCGTTCTCTCACGCCATCGAGTTCATCGAGGATGTCGCCCGGATTGCGCAGGAAGCGCTCAACGTCGGCCCAGATCAGCGGTTCGATCCGGTCGGCCCGGATCGAACAACCCGGACAGCGGCCAGCAACAGATCCGCGTTCGACGAGCTGACCACCGCAGCGATACCAGCCCGAGCCCTGGCTCCAAGAGCCAACGTAGGTGAGCCCGCAGGTCCCGCACTTGGTGATGCCCTTGAGCAGGTAGACCCGAGGCGTGTTCTTGCAGCAGCGGCGGTTGCGGGCGAGAGTCTCCTGGGCTGCCTGCCAGAGAGCGGGGGAGACCAAGCCTTCGATGTGGGCCACGATCACCTCACGGTCGCGCTTGTCCGTCCGGCGGCCGTAGGAGAGATCGCCTTTGTAAACCGAGTTGGCGACCATGTTTCGCACGAGACCTGGACGCCAGACGTTCTGTGTGTTTCTCACTCGGACGCCCGTACCCTCGCGAGCGCAAGGAGTCGGCACGCCGAGAGCGTTGAGTTCGGTCGCCACTTGCCGGCAGCTCCAACCGTCGAGGGCGATCCAGTTGTAAATGTGACGGACCACGTCTGCGGCCGTTAGGTCGGCCCACATGAGCGTCTCGTCAGGGACCGGCCGGGCCGAGCGCTTGACGCCTTCGATCCGATAGCCGAGCGCCGTGACGCCCCCTGTGTAGCGGCCCTCTCGCGCCGCCGAGTCCAAGCCGTCAGCGGTTCGCTCGTGGAACACCCGGTGTTCGTTCTGCGCAAGAGTGGCGAAGAGATCGAACATGAACGGGGTAAGCCGGCCCTCGCGGAGCGTGATGACCGAAACGTTGAGCCCTTCGAGTCGACGGCCTGTAGCGGCGGTGTCCGCGAGGTTTCGGCCCAGCCGGTCGAGCTTGTAGAGCCACAACTCGTCGAACTCTCCGGCCTCCGCTGCCGCGAGGAGGGCCTGACCACCCGGACGCTTCGTGAGCGGCTGCATGCCCGACACGCCATCGTCAGTGAACCGGTGGACGATTTCGATGTCGGGCTCTCGCTCGAGCCAGCGATCGAGGAGATCTGTCTGGGTCTTGATGGTCTCGCGCTCGCGCTGATCCTCGGAGCTGACCCGTTCGTAGGTCGCCACCCGCCGGACCCCTGACGCCACGGTCATCGCTCACCTCCCTGACCGCGGTCGGGAAGCTGCCTGGGAAGTTTCAGCACCACCCGTAGAGCAGCGACCATCGCCTCGCGGTCAGGTGCATACACATGCTCTAGTTCGAGGGGTCGTGCAAGTCGACCTGGGTTCGCTGCGCCTGGGTTCGCCATGTTGGTGCCGTTATCAGGGGTACGACGGCAGGCGTCGCGTGCTCTTGGGTGTCAACCGCCGACAGCGAACGTGTCAACGGCTTCGTTGTCGCGATTTAGGCCACAGCCGTTCGATGCGGCGTCGCTCGGGCAGCCAGTCCGCCTCTTTGCCTAGAGCGGCGCGGAGGCGGTTGAGCGCGGGATGATCCTCGCCGTGGTCACGCACCAACAGCGAACTCGGCGTCAGAGAGGGGTCTTGTGTCACGAGTGCGGCGAGTGCCTTCTGGAGCTGCAGCGTGTCGGTGCGGGTCCGGCGTTTCTTACCGCCGGCGTATGGCGTCCCGATGGCCGGTGGCCCCAGGCGGCGTGCAAGGAACTCCGCTGCAGCGGCTAAGTCGGCCTGAAAGCGGGCCGTTCGTCCGTGCCGGCTGACGTGCGGTGCGGCGTGTCCCATCTGTGCCGCGTCGCGGTCGATCCAGCCCGGAGGCAACAAGTTGAGGTCGTCGACAAGGTCCGCTGCGGGGCACTCGAGATCCATGTTGAGGAGCGAGAGCTGCGCGAGCACGAGCAAGACACCCGGATCGGCCGGGTCGAGGCGTGCGCCGGCCGACTCGATCCGCTTTGCGAGCTCCGTGAGTGCACAGACCAGCAGCGGTCGGATACGCTGTGCATCCTGGAGTAGGGACGGAGATGCGCCCTCGAACGGGTCCGGCGATTCGGTTCCATCGGGCCAGAACGGCGCCACGTCGAGGAAGCGCGTAGTCACGCGGCTTACGTTGAGCTGATCGGGCATGCCGAGGGGTTCCACGAGGGCCATGAGCGCTGGCTTGGCGGCTACGACCTCGCGGCTCACGGCAGGGTGGCCGATCCAGCCCAGAACCACCTTGCGGGCCAGCTCCTCGGCACGTGCGTGGCGCCGTTCGGTGGCTGGCAGGGGCTTGGGGTCGCCGGGCCACGGCTCACCGGCCAACTCGATCCGTAGCCTCGCATACAGGTCGCGGCGGTCCTCTGCGGTGCCCTCTGGGCCCTCTGCCTGGAGCATCAAGACGACAAGATCACGGGCTCGTCCTAGCCGCAGGCGAAGCAGGGGAGGGGCTGTCTCCACCTGTTTGTTGGCCACGCGCAGGAGCTCTTCGAGTTGGTTCCGTCGCGCCGGTGTCAGGAAGCCATCCCGAGCGCCTCTATTGGGCATCTTGAGCAACTCGCAGGACTTGGCGCCGGTCGGTCTCAGGCACCGTCATCCTCGGCAGTGTATCGACGTGGTCGACCTGACGCCTTGCCGTTCGCGGAGGAACGGGCCATGCTGGGCCGGCTTCGACTCGGTAGGGGACCCGGAGGTGACGCGATGCAGTCGGTGATGGACGCTTTCACCAGACACAAGCTGCTGGTACTCGCGATAGCGCTGCTTGTTGTGTTCGTCCTCTTGCCCCTGATTGGGTTGGAGCTCGCGACTCCCGCCCGCTAACGATTCCGGTCCCGGGGACCTCGGGTCGGGACGCCTGCGGCAGCCCCCTCGCCGGCTCGCTCACCGTCGTCCGGCATCGGCCCGGTCACAGAGCGGAGCCCGACCCGCGGCCGAACCTAGCAAGCCCCGCTTATCTGGCGCTTATCCGGGGTCTAGAATCTGGGCAAGGCGGCTGCTTCTCCCCCCAGAGCGGTCGTCGCCACGGAGCCCCCGTCCCCCTCCCCCTCGGGTGGCGGGGGCTTCTTCTTGTATCCGGGCATTGGCCCAGCGATTGCCATGACCCCATTGAGCCCACCGTCGCACAGATTCTCCGGATTCATCGTCCACGACGCGCATCACCGTTGACGCTCGGCCAGGTCGGTGTATAAGGGGCCTGGAGCGTCAATCGAATCGGGGTCGGAACGATGGAGGTCATGCGCGGCATTCTCGCCCGAGCGGAGGGCCGGCAGGCGGGGACTGGCAACGAAGACGGCCTGAAGAAAGCCGATCCGGGCAAGGGCCTGGCCGGGCTCGGCAGCGCCGTCCAGGTTCTCGTGTCGTTCGTGGTGTTGCTGCCCGTGATCGGCGGCGTCGTCCTCTTCGTGGAGTACCTGACAGTCTCCTCGATCCCGGCCCCGCTGGCCTTCTCCGAGTCACCCGGCGGACTTGTGTGGCGCGGTTGGCTGGTGCTCCTCGTCGCCCTGGGCCCGTTCATCGCCGTATGGCTCGCGCAGCTTCAGGGGCCCAAGCTCAAGGTTGTGCTCCCGCGCCTGTTGCTCGGGGCGTCTGTCGTGCTTGCGCTATTGGTGCCGTTCCCACATGTGGCCGTGCCCGTGATCGTGATGGGCGTGCTCGCGGCGTGGTTCCTGTGGCGTTTGAGCACAACGAACGGGCCATCGACCCCCGCCGTGGCTCTCGCGGTCATCGTCGGTGGCTTCATCGCTGCGATGGCCCTCGGTCTCGCGCCGTCGGGCGGTCAGCCGGTCTACATACAGTCCTCCAACCAGGCGGTCATCCCGACTGGCTGGTACGTCGAGCTCACCGACTCCTCGGACCCGCTGTACCTGCTGAGTTGCTCCGGAGGCAAGGTCGCGGCCGTGCCAAAGGACGATGTCCTGATCAAGACCTACGGGGCCGCCCGGCTCTCGAACGTCAGCCTGTGGGACGTCCTAGGATCGACGCCTTTACCGCACATGGGGTTGACCCCCGCGTGCCCAACGGTGCCGCCGCCATCTTGGTGAGCACGACGCGAACGGGCGGCTGATGGGTCTGGCTTCTAGACGCCTATCGCCTCGGCCACCTCGCGCCAGGTCCGATCTTCAAGACCCTCGAGCCGCCGGAGGTAGACCGTCGTAACCGCCAGGCTCGAGTGGTCAAGAAACGCGCTGACGTCCTCGATTGACTCCCCTGCATCCCGGCGTAACTTCGCCGCGGTGTGCCGGAGAACGTGGATGCCGGTGGGAGCCAGGCCAGCAGCCACCAGATAGCGGCGGAAGCGGCCGTAGAACGCCCCACTGGTCACTCCGCCCGGTCGTGCAGCGGCCTGCCAGAGCGACTCATCGGGAGCCATCGACGACAGCTCCTTGCCGGCATCCGTCAAGGTCGCACCGATCGCTTCGTAGGCGGGGTAGGGGAGCTCCCTCCGTCCTCGCTTGCCGCCCTTGCCGCGGTACGCGTAGAAGCAGGTCTCGCCCTCGAGACTCAGGTCTCCCGCTCTGAGTCCGATGACCTCGGCCCGACGCCGGCCGGTCAGTACGAGCGTCAGCAGGATGGCTCTGTCGCGTCTTCCGGCGACGGTGTCGGGGACGACCTCCAGGAGACGCCGCACCTCGTCGGCGCTGTATCCACGAGCGACCGACTGGATGCTCCTCGGCCGCTCGATGGCATCGCAGGGGTTTCCGACGACCAAGCCCATTCGGATGCAGAACCTGTAGAAGGAGGACAGGCAGGCGATCCGGGCACCGACCGTGGTCGACGAGGGCGTCCGGCCCGACTTTCCGGTGCCGTGGACGAAGCCGAGCACATCGGCTGGCTTGATCCTGTCGGGCGTCTTGCCGAGGTCGGCGAAGAATGGCCAGAGCATCCGGCTGTAGGACTCGACCGTCCGTCGAGATCCAGAGCGGTTGCCCTTCTCGACTAGGAAGGCATACAGGGCCTGATCCCAGGCCGACGGGTCTCCGCTGGTCAGGGCGGGAAGTGGTTGAGCGGTCATCGCTGGCGCCTCGAGTGCGAGATGGTCGCCCACATGACTCACTCGGGCGCCGAAGGAAAGCAACACGATCGCGGCATCGTCGCGGCGCATCAGCGAGCCGACAGGCTCAACTGCTCGGTTCAGGAGCGTGGCTCGCCCGAGCGCCATACTCAGTCGAGCCGTAAAGCGGACTCGGTCCAGCCTCCCTCCCAGCGGCGCTCTCGCCTAACCGACTCTCGCCCTCTCGGGGCGGAGCGCCTCCTGTGGGGCCGTCCTAGGCGGGTTGGGGTAGCTGCGTGCCTTCCATGGCGGGACCGCTTCGCTAGGGCCAGGGGTGCCGCGTGAAGAACCCTGCGCCCAACCAGACACGATGGCGCTGAGCAGGGCCAGGAGGATGACACCGATGATCGTCTCCGCCCAACTCAGCACCCCGACCGCGAGCAGGGCCAGCAGGATCGCGCCGATCACGATCGTGACGCGCCCTTGGCTCGTAAGAACGAGCCAGCGTATGAGAGCGAAGACCCTTTGAAGCCAGTACACAAGACTCGTGAGCCTGTAGATGGTGTCGGGCGCGGGCAAGACCGGCCCGACGACAGGGTTGGCCTGCGCGGCGTCGGCCTGGAGCCGTCCGAGCGTCATATCCAGGTGGTCCTGAGCCAACTGGAAGATCTGGCCGCGAAAGGGGCCACCTGCTTCGCGGATCGCATCCCGGACCGCATCCTGGCTGACGATCCCGACGTCCGGGACACGCAGCTGCGCCGGGCCGTCGTAGCGGGTGAGTGGTTCGGATAGGCGCCCGTACGCCTGCAGGAGCCAAACCTTCTCGCCCTGTAGGCGCCGCTGCATGGCAGCGGAGCTCGGGGTGCCTGCCCGGTACTGCACCGCCAGGTTGGCGTAGTCCACGAGCCGGTTGCGGAACTCGACGACTTGCTCGTACTCGTCCATTCGTTGGCGGAACTGTAGCAACCGATGGTCGGCTCCACTAGCCGACCATCGCCTGCAGCCCTAATCCCGAATCCACCGAGCCTCTTCGTCTGACGGCTCGACACGGTGGTTGGGAGGCGATCGACCCCGATTGAGGTAATGGCCAGACTCTGACTGAGGCGAACAAGGGCCGACCGACGGCGGATGTGGCTT
>Ga0208457_1000098_pt1 | contig 115312 bp, 100 predicted proteins | sample June2015DPH_10_1_FD_185513 | JGI IMG/M metagenome (GOLD analysis project Ga0208457, IMG submission 185513) | Peatland microbial communities from SPRUCE experiment site at the Marcell Experimental Forest, Minnesota, USA - June2015DPH_10_150... | ecosystem: Environmental > Terrestrial > Soil >... | reverse complement strand
CGTCTCCGGATCGGGCCTTCGCGCCGGGCGCCCACCGGACCGCCGTCTCCGGATCGGGCCTTCGCGCCGGGCGCCCACCGGACCGCCGTCTCCGGATCGGGCCTTCGCGCCGGGCGCCCACCGGACCGCTGTCTCCCGGACGGACCTTCGCGCCGGGCGCCCACCGGACCGCTGTCTCCCGGACGGACCTTCGCGCCAGGCGCCTGCGGTATCCGCGCCTGCAGTATCGCCGCCCACGGGACCGGCGCCCGCGGGACAGGCGTGCCTCGGACCGTCAGTTCCCCGGGACGCGCAGCTCGACCTTCCGGCATTGAGGGCAGGCGAAGACCTCGAAGTCCATCATCCCCTCGCCCAGCTCGGCGAGCTCGCCGAATAGCATCTTCCATCCGCCCGACGTGCCGCCGACGCGGAAGCTTTCGACGCCCACGACGGTCAGTTCGACCCCGCAGCGGAGGCACTGGCCATAACTCGTGGACTGGCTCTGCTGGTCCTGGCTTCGATCCGACACGGTGCCCTCCCTCTCTGTGCCTGCGTTGCGGTCACCCGCTCAGCCAATCTGACCGCGATGCGCGATCCAACGAACGCGCCGTTTCGACCGGCACGACCTGCTACCGGCGTACCTTCAACCCACGTTTGATCTCGACGGCGGACCAGCGGTAGTGGTTTGCGCCGCATTCGTAGACGAAGGATGCCAGCGTCCCGCGGCCCGTCCACGGGTAACGACCCGGCGAGGACAGGTCCACCTCGGATATAGACTCGGCCAGGGTCAGCAGGCGACGCGACGTCTCGTTCCAGTCCGCCATGACCTGCTCGAGCTGGTCGTCGCGGCGCCGCTCGTAGATGGCGCGGTTGAGTGCGTCGATCGTGGCCCAGGTGTATCCCTCGGCCGGAGTGGGCGGGTCTTCGCCGCGAAGGCCGGCGTCGTACCAGCCGAAGAGCAGCCGCTCCCACTCGGCGAGATGCGCCACGTGGTCTTTGGCCGACCAGCCGTAGGCCCCCGGCCACAGCAACTGCTCGCGGGTCATCCGGCCGAGAAGCGCCGTGAGCGCGTCTCGCTCCCCGGCCGTGTCGGCCAGCAGCGCTGCCTTTGTCTTGGGAATGCCCACCACGTCCCCCTCCCCGGCCTACGACTTGGTTTCGGCGCCACGCAACTCGCGCAGCCGGGGCACGCTGCCGGATACGACCAGCGTCTCGCCGTCATGGAGAACCCGATCGGCCGGCGGGTTGGCCTCGTAGCTCTTCTCACCGGTGACGATGGCCAGCACGAACACTCCGGTTTGCCGGAGCAAGGCCACGGTCGCGCCGTCGATGGAGCTGCCCGCCACCACCTCGACCTCCTCCATCGAGAACGCCAGCTCGCCGTGGGAGAGGGCCGCGTCGATGAAGTCGACGACGCGCGGCCGCGTGGCGAGCTCGGCCAGTCGGTGCCCGGCCATGGTGTACGGCGAGACGACGCGGCTTGCGCCGGCTTGCATCAGCCGGGCCTCCGAGTCGGCCGTGTTCGCTCGGGCCACGACGAAGAGGCCGGGGTTGAGGGCCCGCGCCGAGAGGATAACGTAGACGTTGTGGGCATCCGAGTCGATCGTCGTGATGAGGCCCTTCGCACGCTCGATCCCGGCCGCCAGAAGAGTCGCCTCCTCCGTGGCGTCGCCTTCGACCTCCAGGAAACCTTCGCGCCTCGCTCGAGCCAGCGACTCGGGCAGGATGTCGATGACGACGACCTTCCGACCGGCGTGGACGAGCTCGCGCGCAACAGTCAGACCCACGCGACCGTAGCCGCACAGGATGTAGTGGCCCGACAGCTTGTTGACCGCGTCTGCCATCCGTTTCGCCTCCTGCCGTCCGCTGGTCGCCTCGACAACAAGGTACTCGGCCACGATGCCGACCGAACCGAAGATGAGACCGACGCCGGTAAGCGACAGGACCATGGTCCAGACCCGGCCGGCGTCGGTCAGCGGCTGGACCTCCCGGAAGCCCACGGTCGTCAGTGTGATGACGGTCATGTACAGGGCGTCGATCAGTCGCCAGCCGGGATCGATGATCAGGAACCCAGCCGTCCCGATCGCTATCGCTCCAACGATGACGGCGAGCCATACGCGGACGTGGGTGGCGGTTATTGCCGGGGCCGCCGACAGGGCCGGCCATGTCGCGCGGCGGGTATGGACCGGCTGCCGTGTCGTTCCGCCTGCTACGACTGCCCTTTGGCCCGACCGGTCCGAGTCGCCCACCGGGTTCACCTCGCTCTGGCAGATGCCGCCGCGATTCTAGCCGGGCCAGTTGCCGCCGGCCGCGCGGTCGCGCGTATGATCCCGGCAATGAATCGCGGGCCGCCCGACCCGGATCGTGCGAAACGAGGTGCCGGATGACAGCCGAGAAGCCTGCGCCAGCCGCCACTCCCACCCTGAAGATGGTTGTCGGGGGCCAGCAGGTCGCTGCGGCGGACGGTGCGACATTCGACGTCGTCAGCCCCGTGACCGGAGACGTGATCGCGCGTGTTCCGCGGGGAGGGGCGGAGGACGTGGATCGGGCCGTCGCGGCGGCCCAGCGCGCCTTCGATGGGGAGTGGCACACTTGGAGCCAGACCCGACGCGGCCAGACGCTCGGCCGGTTCGCAACATTGATCCGCGACCACCTGGAAGAGCTCGCGGCCATCGAGAGCCGGAACATGGGCAAGCCCATCAGCTCTGCCCGGTGGGAGATTGGCGCCGTGGCCAACGTCATGGAGTATTGGGCCGGGGCCGCGAACAAGCTCATGGGCGAGACGATCCCCGTCTCCAAGCCCGGCTTCGACTTTACCTTGCGGGAGCCGATCGGCGTCGTGGGCCTGATCGTGCCGTGGAACTTCCCGCTGATGCTCGCCAGCTGGAAGATGGGCCCGGCGCTCGCCGCCGGCAACACCGCGATCCTCAAACCCGCCAGCTACACGCCGCTGACGGCGATCCGCGTCGCCGAACTGGCGCTGGAGGCCGGCTTCCCGGCCGGCGTCCTCAACGTTGTGACCGGGCCCGGCAGCATGGCCGGAGCCGCGATCGCGGCGCATCCGGGCATCGGCAAGGTCGCGTTCACCGGCGAGACGGGAACGGGTCAGGAGATCATGCGGCTCGCCGCCGGCAACGTGAAGAAGATCAGCCTCGAGCTCGGCGGGAAGAGCCCCAATATCGTCTTCGCCGATGCGGACATCGAGCGGTTCGCCGCCGAATCTCCGTATTCGGTCTTCGACAACTGCGGCCAGGACTGCTGCGCCAGATCGCGGATCCTCGTCGAGCGCTCGGTCCACGACCGCGTTGTTGAGTTGTTCGCCGCAGCTACTCAGAAGGTCAAGGTTGGCGATCCCGACGATCCGGCAACCGAAGTCGGGACGATGGTCAGCTTCCGGCAGCGCGAGACAGTGCTCGACTACATTCGGATTGGTCGGGAGGAGGGCGCGCGGGTGGTGGTCGGAGGCGGTATCCCGGCTGAACCGGCGTACGCGCGGGGCGCCTACATCCAGCCGACCGTTTTCGACAACGTCGGCTCGAACATGCGGATCGCCCAGGAGGAGATCTTCGGGCCCGTCGTGGCCGTCATCCCGTTCGACACCGAAGAGGAGGCGGTCCGCCTGGCCAACGACACTCCGTTCGGTCTATCGGGGTCTATCTGGACGCGCGACATCGCAAAGGCGATCCGGACCGCCAGAGGGGTCCGATCCGGCGTGCTCTCGATCAACTGCAACTCGAGCGTCCACACCGAGGCCCCATTCGGCGGGTACGGGATGTCGGGCATCGGTCGCGAGAACGGGATGCACGCCTTCGACCAGTACACGCAGATCAAGAACGTATACGTCGACATCAGCTAGCGGCGGTCGATCGAGGGATCTCCGGCCGATCCTTCGGCCCGACGCCGAGGTCATACTGGAGGACAAGGCGCCCTGATTCTGGTGGCGCCGACTAGAGGCTGAGGGTGATGCTCGGGCAGGGGGTCGATATCCCGACTTGCCAGTTCTGTGGCGCAAAGCTCGTCTTCAGGGGCCAGACGAGTTGTCAGGCCTGCGGTCGGACGCTGACCGGGCAAAGCGATTCGGCCGCTGCGGCGCAGACGGCGCCGCTTCCCGGGACTACGCCCCCTGATTCGTCGCCGACGGTTGCTGGTGCGACACCGGGCTTGGCTTCGGGTGCCTCCGCCTCGGTTGCCGCCGCTTCGGCTGCCGCCCCCTCGCCGGAACCGACGCGGTACTTCCAGTCGACCCAGCTACCCGCCGCGATGTCCCTACCTTCGGCGTCCACGTTGAACGACGCATCCGCCCCGGCCGCGAGCTCGGCCCCGGTCGAGCGCACCGTAACGCAGGCAAGCTCCCAGCCGATCGACTCGGCCGCGCCGGCGACGGCGCCGCTTGGAGGGCCCGTTACGGGGCAGGCTTCCGCGGCCGACACGGCGAGGCTCGGGCAGCAGCAGCGGCAGCAAGGCTGGGGTCCACCGCTCCCAGGCCCCCATCCAGGAGCCAACGCGCACACGGCTCGGCGCGCGCCCTCTTCCTCTCGGGCGCGGACGGCTCCCCAGCCCGGGTCAACGCCGCCGCTTTCACCGGCAGCCGGCGGCGGCCCCACATCGCTTTGGGCAAGCCAAGGACAGGCGGGGCAGCCAGTATGGAGCGGCTACACGCGTCGCCGCCACGGCACAAACTGGAGCGCCTGGTTCGGCACCGCCATCATCGTGATTGCGATCCTGGCCGTCCTGGGCAACTTCAGCTCCAATTCGAGCCAGTCGCCCGACTTCGGGAATCCCACCTTCGACTACGGAGAGCCGGCGCAGGTCTACGCGACGACCCAACCGGTGCCGATGGTCTTCCCCACTGACGATCCGCTCGTCATCGGCGGCACGCTCGGCCATGCTCGGTCGAACCACACGGCAACGCTGCTTCCCGACGGCAAGGTCGTCGTGGCCGGCGGTATCAACCCCACCACATCGTCCGCCTCGACACTCGCGTCGATCGAGATCTATGACCCAACGACACGAACCTTCTCTCCAGGCGGCGCAATGTTGACCCCACGCTCGGACCAGACGGCCACCCTCCTTCCTGACGGCAGGGTCTTGTTCGCGGGCGGCAGAGACCAGACGGGCGCCGTTCTGGCCTCGGCGGAGGTCTACGACCCCACGACTTCCACTTCGCAGGCGACCGCCCCCATGATCGACGCCAGGACATCCGCTGCCGCCGTGGCTCTTGACGACGGTCGGGTGTTCATCGTCGGCGGTTCGGATGGGGTGAACCCGCGGTCGTCGGCTGAGGTCTACGACTCGCGGAAGGAATCGTTCAGCTCGGCGGGGTCGTTGCCGGACGGCTCGGGCTTCGTCACGGCGGTCAAGCTCGAGGACGGTGGCGTGCTCATCGCCGGCGGCGACGCGATCGGAGGGTCGTTGAGCACGGCTCAGGTCTACGACCCAACGAGCGGCGACTTCACGGTTGTCGCAGGCATGCAGACGGCGCGGACCGGGGCCACGTCGTGCCTCTTGCCGGACGGCACCGTCCTGGTGGTCGGCGGCTTCGACTCCTCGGGCATGGCCAACTCCACCGCCGAAATCTACTACCCGGGCAAGCAGGCGTTCGTCTTCGGCGTGGTGCAGCTCGGCAGCCCCCGCTGGCGCAACACCACCACTCTTCTTTCGGATGGCTCAGTGCTGTTGGTCGGCGGCGTGGACAACGCCGGCAACGAGATCGACACCGTTGAGCGCTACTACCCGGAGAATGGAGCCATGGGCGTCTCGACGCCGGTGGGAACGATGCAGTTGGGCCGGTCCTCGCAGACTGCGACGGCGCTGCCGGATGGCTCCGTGCTCATCGTCGGCGGCTCGAACGGAACGGTGGCCATTTCCGACTTCGACTTCTACAAGCCGGACTGAACCCCGGCCGATTCCTTTCCGGTTGGAGGACCGCGACTCGATCGCGACTCGACCGCACACGTCGCCTCGTTGGTGCGGCGACGGCCCAGTGCCTGCTCCGTGGCCGTGCCCGGAGGCGAGCCGGGCCCTCGACCCGCTACACTCGCTGACGATGAGCAGCCAGATCAGCCGGCGTCCCGCTGGCGCGAAGACGTCATTCCCGTGGCGCGCCCTCCTCGCTCTGGCCGCCGGCAAGAGCGCCGCTCGCGCCACCCGTCTCGTCGGTCGTGGCGGCGGCACCGCCATCACCGGGATGGTTGCGCGCCGGGTGGATCCGCAAATCCTCGACAGGCTGGTCCGCATTCCCGGTGTCCCGGTCGTGGCGATCACCGGCAGCAACGGCAAGACCACGACCGCCCGATTCACCGCCGCATTGCTCCGCGGTGAAGGCGTCACGGTCTGCCACAACTCCGCCGGCGCCAATCTCATCCAGGGCGTCACCAGCCTCGCAGTCAGCTATGCCAACCTGCGCGGCCAGCTGCCCGATGGCGTGCTCGTGGCTGAGGTCGACGAAGGTGCGCTGCCGCAGGTGGCCCCCGAGACGCTGCCGCGGGCGCTCCTCGTCACGGATCTGTTTCGAGACCAGCTCGATCGCTTTGGCGAGATCTACGCCGTTGCCGATGCCATCGAGTCGGTGGCGGTGGCACTGCCCGCCGACTCTGCGCTGATCGTGAACGCGGACGATCCGATGGTCGCGACTCTCGCCGAGAAGCGCGAAGGGCGGCGCGTCACGTTCGGCCTGGCCATCAAGCGATCCACCGACGAGATCACCCGCGCCGCCGATACCATCCGCTGTCCCCGCTGCCAGTCGGACCTCAAGTACCGCTACGTGTACCTCTCCCACATGGGCGACTACTCCTGTCCGAAATGCGGGTTCGCGCGGCCCAAGCTGGACGTTTCGGTCACCTCTCTCGAAGTGGTCGGCCTCGATCGAACGGTTCTCGAGGTTCGCACCCCGGCCGGCAGGCTGACCCTCGAAGTCCCGCAGTCGGGGGTGCACATCGCCTACGACGTCGCCGGCGCGGTGGCGATCCTCATCGGACTCGGCGTCTCGCTCGAGCACGCGGCCGAATCGCTCGCCGCGGTCGGTCCGGCGTTTGGGCGGCTCGAGAAGATCGACGCCGGCGGCAGAACCATCATTCTCGCCTTCGCCAAGAACCCGACCTCCTACAACACCACGCTCCGGGCGCTTGCCACCGAAGAAGAGCCGAGGCAGCTCCTCATCGCCGCCTCGAACACCCTCGTGGATGGCGAGGACTTCGGCTGGCTGTGGGACGTCGACTTCGAATCCATGGCCCCGAAGGTCGAGCGAGTCGTAGTGTCGGGCACCCGTGCCGACGAGCTGGCCAACCGGCTCCACTACGCTGGTGTTCCGGCGGGCAAGTTGAAGGTCATCGAGGATCGGCCGGCCGCCCTGACCGAAGGCCTCGCGCTGCTGCCCCCGGGGTCGAGACTCGTCGTATTGTCGGGCTACACGCCGCTCATCGAATTGCGCGACGAGATGCGGCGACGTGGCTGGACCGGGAGGTTCTGGGCCGTATGAGCACCTCGAAGAGCGGAAAGGCAGCGGTTCCGCACAAGCCATCGCCGCGGACGGTGGCGGTCTCGCCGCTCCCAACGGACTTCCAGACCGATCCTTCCGATCCGTTCCCGCTCGTTCGCGCGGTCACTCCGGCGAAGGCGCGCAGCGGGAGGGTCGCCGCGCCCGCGAAGTCGGAGACGCCCGCGAAGTCGGAGCCGCTTGCGAAGTCGGAGACGCTCGCGAAGTCGGAGACGCTCGCGAAGTCGGAGACGCTCGCGAAGTCGGAGACGGCGGTCCCGGAGCCCCCCGGACCGAAGCCGTCCTCCGCAGCTCCCGAGTCCACCCTGGTGGCTCCGCCAGTGCCGGCCGTCCACTCGGCTCGATCGGGCCACTCGCGCGATCACAAGCCGCTCCGCATCGCCCACCTCTACCCGTCGCTCCTCAACGTGGCCGGCGACGGTGGCAATCTCATCGCGATCAAGCGTCGGGCGCAGTGGCGGGGCATCCCCGTCGAGATCGTTGCGGTCGAGAAGGGTGAGACGCCGGACTTCCGCAAGTTCGACATCGTCCTGTTCCACGGCGGCCAGGACGTCGAGATGGCCGTCGCGGCCGAGGACTTCGCCCGCAAGGCGCCTTCGCTCCGCGAGGCGGTCGGCGAGGGTGTGGTCGTCTTCGCGGTGTGCGCCGGCTTGCAACTGCTGGGCCATCGTTACATCTCCAACGCTGGCGAGGAGATGCTTGGCGCGGGAATCCTCGACCTCGAGACTCGCGGCGGCCCGCAGCGCTTCATGCAGCACGCCGCATGCGAGGTCACGATCGGCGGGGTCACCGAGACGGTGGTCGGCTTCGAGAACCACTCGGGCCTGACCGAGCTCGGGCCGGGCTGCGAGGCATTCGGGCGGGTCGTCGCCGGTGCCGGCAACAACGGCCGCGATGGCCTCGAGGGTGCGCGCTCGGGCAACGTGTTCGCAACGTATCTCCACGGCCCGTGCCTGCCCAAGAACCCCTGGCTGACCGACCAGATCATCAGGATCGCGGTCGGGCGCGCCGAGGGCGTACCGGCGGCCAAGGCGGTCCTGGCGCCGCTCAACGACGAGTTCGAAGCCCGCGCCCACGAAATCGCCCTGGCTAAGGCCATGGCGAACCGCGGCAAGCGCACCGCTCTCGAGCCGGCCCGGTTGGTGAGGGGCCAGAAGCCCGGGTAGCGGCCGAGGCGGAAGACGAAACCAGAGAACATGGCCCAGCCACGGCTCCATCGTCGTCCGAGAGATTCGGGCGGTCGGCTTTCGTCGGGCCGTCGGGTGAATATTGAACGGTTCGAGGGCGTCGTTCGTAGATCGAGTGCCGCGATGGCCGAGGGAGACCGATGATCGAGATAGCCGGCGTGCAGCCGCGCGACGACGACCGTGTCGTCGAGATGCTGCTGGCGGGTGTCCCGGAGGCTCATCGGCTTGCCTCGGCCGTCCTGCGGGATCCAGTGGGAGCAGAGGACGCGGTTCAGGAGGCGCTGATGCGGGCCTGGAGCCGGCGTCGAAGCATCAGGTTCGAGCTGGGCGAGCCGCGCCGATGGTTCCTGCGCATCGTCGTCAACGTCTGCCGCGACGAGCTGCGCCGGAGGCGCCGCCAGCCAGTCGCCACGACCGATCCAGCGGTCACGGCGGACGAGGCCCGCTCATCGCTGCCCACATGTGACGACCTCGACATTGCCATCGGGCGTTTGACCGACGACGAGCAGATCGTCCTCGCCCTCCGGTTTGGGCGCGACCTGACCGTCCCGCAGATCGCGCTCCAGCTGGCTCTCCCCGAAGGCACCGTGAAGTCGCGGCTCCACTACGCGCTGGAGCACGTGAGGGCCGCGCTCGACGCCGAGCGTCGGGCTGAGGAGCAACGACGATGAGCGTTCCAGACCTCGAGACCAGGATCCGGGCCTACTACGACAAGTTCCAGCCGGACGACTCCACGCACCTCTTGCTGGCTTCTCAGAAGCAGCTCGAGGACGCCCGCCGGCCGCGAGAGCGGGTCCCGCTGTGGGGGTCGTTGAGGTTGGCCGTGGTGCTGGTCCTTGCCGTCGTCTTTCTCGCCGTCCTCTTCCCGCCGCGCGGCGGCCCGGTCGGGCCGGGGTCCGGCACGAACTCGCCCGGCCCGACGTTCAACTTGCCGGCGGCGCTCGACGCCCAGGTCGACGAAGCCGGGCTCATGCGAACGGGCGGCATGTGGGCGGTCCAGGGCTCGTACTTCATGACCTCGACCGACGACGGCGCGTCCTGGCGAGCAGGAACGTTTCCAAGCCCGGGCGGTCCTGTCGCTGTCGAACAGGTCTTCGTTCTTGATCAGGATCATGCATGGGCGATTACTTCCAACGGAATGAACGGAGGGCTTGCGAGCCCGACAGTCGCCGGCCAGCTGTTCGAGATGAACAGGACCAGCGACGGCGGTCGGACCTGGCAGACGGCCGCGGTGTCGGGCGGTTTCCGCTGCGACACGGCGACGATCTCCTTCCTCGACGCCGATCGCGGCTTCGTGATGTGCTCCTACGGTTCGACGCCGGGTCCCAACGGTCAGAACAACGAGGTACGCACCGAGGCCAAGAAGGGAGCCGGTACCGTCCTTCGAACCAACGACGGCGGCGCCACCTGGTCGGTGGCGGGGGCCGCGGCGGGCCTTGGATCCGGGTTCACCGCAAGCGACGCCAATACTCTGTGGTCCGCTGCCGACTTCGAGTCGTCAGACCTCACCGGCCCCGCGCTCCAGGTGAGTCGAGACGCCGGGGTGAGCTGGTCGCCGGTCAGCCTGCCTGGCATGTACGCGAACCCCATTCCCGCAGCGGTGTCGCTCGGCGTGGAAGCCGGACCGGTCTTTTGGGACGCGAACGACGGGGCGATCGCCATCGGCGTCTACGACTATCAGGCCGGGGGGACGCCAGCAACCTGGTTCTACCGCACGGCGGATGCGGGCCATATCTGGAGCCTCGTAGTCAAGGAGCAGGCTATGGGCCCGCCAATGGGGGGCTTTCCGCCTGGGGCGCTCGTCGGCAAGGAGTGGGCAGTCATCGGTACGCTGGCGGATGGCTTCTTTGGGTTGCTCGAAAGCAGCGACTTCGGGGCGAGCTGGACGGAGGTACCCGGGTTCGGCATGCCCCAGAACAGCGCCTTCAGTTGGGTCGATTTCACCGACCGGGATCACGCCGTCGCGATCGTCTTCGCGGGTTCGGCAGGGAACACCGCTTCTGCGGCACCGGGCACGTATACGCTCATGCAGTCGTCGGACGGCGGCCGGACGTGGCATCCTGCCAGCTTCGGCGACGCCCGGGCTCGAGTGTCCTCCAAGTCCGCCGACCCGGCTGCCGCCGGGAACCTCGCCGAGGACCACGAGACGATGGCGATCAAGGATTCGCCCACGGCCTGGAACATGCTGTCGTCGTACTCGCAGCGGGCGTATGGAAGCGAAGCCGCGTTTGCTGCGGCCGAGACCGCTCTGGGCAAGCGGACCGACCACAGTGGCTACCAGCTGAGTCAGCCGACGCAGAGCCTCGACGTTCTCAGCCAGACGAACCTCGGCCCGGCCGTCTGGAACGACCTCAACGCCTTCGCCGACATCACTCGTGCCTACGTAGTGACGGTCAGTTTTCCCGGCACCGCGGAACCGCAACAGACGCTCGTCGTCGCGCCGCTCGCCGTCACGGGCGACTGGCGGGTCTGGGTCGTGAAGGTGCCGTAGGCGCAGCCGATCGGCCGATTCGGCGGGGACGGCCGTCAGCCCTTGGCCTGCAGGGCGGTCTCCATCTTCGCGATCTTGTCGAGCAGCGTGTTGATCGCCTGATCCTGCTCGAGAAGGTGCGCCTGGATCTGCTCGGACTCATGGAACGTGGCGTCGGCGTCCTGGTACGTCATGTCGGCGCGCTTGTCCGAGGCTCGGGAAAGGATGTTCTGGCCGACCATGATGACCGACAGCATGACCAACTGGATGAACGTCTGGCTGACCCATTGAATGAGCAAGAGCGGGCTCCCGGTGGCCGACGGCAGCGCGACGAGGGCGAGGAGTGCGAAGGCGTATGCGCACCACATCGTTCCGACGACCGTTGTGAGGATGAGGGCGACCTTGCCGTTGAACCCGACGTGCTCGTCGGTGGTCTTTGGCGGCCCGGCCTTCTTGCGGTTGGCGATATGCGGATGCGGGACGTGCTGGAAAGTGACAGTCATCGGTTCCCTCCTGCGAAGTGGTGGTCGCATCATGGCGCACGTCGTTCCCGGATTGCGAGCTGTTGCGGCGGTCCCGTCCTCGATCGCGCCAGCCGCGACTGGCCGCGCTGCCCTCGCGGACCGCTGGCCGGTGCCGCGCCACCTCCACGCCCTCGCGCCCGTGCGATCCCCGCCCCCCGCGGAGCTACAGCTCCTGGCGGCGGAAGGCAACCCACGTCGCGACGAACATCACCGGGACCAGGGCGAGGTTGAAGAGCAGCGGACCGAGCCAGCTGCCCGCGTCGTTGCCGAGCATCAGGTCGAGCGCCGGCTTGCCCAGCGAAGACGGCATGTAGTCGCCGACGACCGGGAACTGGCCGACGATCCCGAAGACGACCAGGGCCACCAGGCCGATACCGGCGGCGGCGATCGCGGATCGGGTGAGCGTGCTGCCGAGCAGCGTGATCGCGGCAAAGACCACGAGCATCCACCACATCAGCAGGGCCATTGCCACGTACCCGCCGAGCGGGAAGACGTTCGGATAGAGGAGAAGCGTGTAGAGATAGCCAAAGCCACAGCCGAGGATCACGGCCACGCCGAGGGTGATCGAAATGGCGATCAGCTTGGCGGCCAGGAAGGCCGCCCGTGACGCGGGCTTGGTGAGGATCATCCCGGCCGTGCCGCGCTCCTTCTCCCAGGCGACGGATCCCATCGCGAGCAGCAGGGCGCAGATGATGCCGAACTGCGACAGGTTCTTGAGGATCTGGGTCGCGGCGCCGTTGAGGCTCGGCCCCGGGACCTCGATCTTCAAACCGCCGGCCTGGCTGACGACGGCGTCCAGCAGCTCTTTCATGTAGCGGTCGGTCAGTGGACCGATGATCCCGAAGATGACGAAGACCGCGACCACGGCGACGAAGCGGTTCGTCCGGAACTGCTCGCGCAGCTCCTTTGCCAGCAGCACGCTCACTCCCATCATCGCCGGCCCCTCGCATCCAGGCCCCACGCTGGGACCGCCACGGATGGCGCGATCGCCGGCCCGCTCTCGGCAACGAGGCGCAGGAATACGTCCTCGAGACTGGGCCGCGCCCGCTCGTATCGGACCAGGTTGACGCCGCTGGCGACTACCAGCGGAAGGATCGCCGGACCGGCTACCTTGGGATCGGTGACGAAGATCCGAACTGTGTCCGGCGTCGTCTTGACGTCTCCGGCCCACGCCTGACCTCGCATCGCCGCCGCCAGTCGGTCGATGGCTCCCGGCTGCCGGGGCTCGGGCTCCAGCTCGTAGACCGGCTGGGCGTAGCGGTCGAGAAGCTCGTCGATCGGTCCCTCTACGACTAGGTGGCCTAGGTTGAGAATGGCGACTCGGTCGCAGACCCGCTCGACGTCGTTGAGGATGTGCGTGCTCATGAAGACAGTGGCGATGCCCCGCAGCCTGGAGATGATCTCGAGGATGTCGCGCCGGCCCTCCGGGTCGAGGGAGCTGACCGGCTCGTCCAGGAAGAGGACGCGTGGCTGGTTGATGAGTGCCTGGCCGATGCCGAGTCGCTGGCGCATTCCGCCGGAGTAGCCGCCGATCCGCCGGTGAGCGGAGTCGGTCAGGCCAACGATCTCGAGAACCTCGCCGACACGTTGCCGCAGCGCCGCCCCGTGGAGGCCGTGCAGCTGCCCGACCATGGTCAGCAGCTCGCGGCCGCGCATCCAGCCGTAGAAGCGCGGGTCCTGGTCGAGATAGCCGATGTTGCGCGCCAGCGTGCCGCCGGTGCCTCCGATTCGGACGCCGGCCACGGTCCCCGATCCGTTCGTAGCCGTGGCCAGTCCGGTGAGCAGCCGAAGCGTCGTCGTCTTGCCTGCTCCGTTTGGGCCAAGGAACCCGAAGATGGTTCCGCTGGGCACGGTCAGGTCCAGGTGATCGAGGGCCACGACGCCGCGGCCGTACCGCTTGGTCAGGCCGGTCGTAACGATGGCAGCGTCGGCCTTCTCCGGCAGCGCGGGCCAGGTCGCCAGAATGCGGGCGATGGAGTCGGCGGGAGCCGCCGCCGGACCCTCGATCTCTGCACCGCGTGAGTCGTCGCGGCCCACGAAGAAGTAGGTCAGCGGCCCAAGGATGTTGACGAAGGCGATGACGAGGGCCCACAGGATCTTGCTATCGCCGCGGACGCGCCGATCCTCCTGGAAGAGGTCGTACAGCGCGTACAGCATCAGGCCGAGCTGGACGATCAGGATCGGCATGAGCAGGGCGATGATCGCCGGGTCGATGGAGGTGTTCAGCGAGAGGTTCATTGGCCTTCAGTGTCGCAAAGGCCGCGGCTGGCTGCCGGCCCTGCGTGACATCCAGGCCCGGGCCGGCGTCCTGCCGGCCGCGCTCACGCCCCGAATTCGCGCTTGATCGTCGAAGTGTCCGGTAGCGGCAGGTCCGGTCGAACGCTCGCCACCCAATCGCGGATGGCTCGAACGCTGGTCTCGAAGGCGATCTCGGGCCAGGGGATCCGATCCGGGGCGAAGGGCCGGGTCTCCAGCGACTCGTTGGTCACGCGCGGCTCCCCACCCACGATCCGGGCCTCGTACGCGACCACTACCACGGCCGCCTGGACGCGCGAGTAGAGACCCACGATCCGGCCGGGGTCCACCTGCAACCCGGTCTCCTCGAGCGTCTCTCGAATGGCCGCCTCTCGGACCGTCTCGTCGATCTCGAGGAATCCACCCGGCTGGGCCCACTTGTTGTAGCCGGGGGCGATGCCGCGGCGAATGAGCATCACCTCGCCCCGATCGTTGATCGGCAGCGTCGTGACCACCAGCCGCGGATTGACATAGAAGACGAAGCCGCAGCCGGGGCAGGCCAGCCGGTCGCGCTCCTCGCCGGTGATCGGGCCGAACTTGAGCTCCCCGCCGCACCGGGAGCAGAAGCGGACCATCGGCTCCAGCCAGTCGGGGACACCGCCCTGGCCGAAACGGACCTCGCTCATCCGAATGTGCTCCACCGGCTCATGACCGTCCGCGGAGACCCGCGTTCGACTCGTCCTCCTCGATCGCTCTCGTCTGGGTTTCGCGGAAAGCGAGGAGGCGGGCTCGCAACTCCGGATCGCCCAGGGCGAGAATCTCGGCCGCGAGCAACGCCGCATTCTCGGCGCCACCAATAGCGACCGTGGCGACGGGGATGCCCTTCGGCATCTGGACGATCGACAGCAGCGAGTCCATGCCGCCGTTGACCTGGGTCGGGATCGGGACCCCGATGACCGGCAGGATCGTCCTGGCGGCGACCACGCCGGGAAGGTGCGCCGCACCGCCGGCGCCCGCGATGAAGACGCGAATCCCGCGCTCGGCGGCGCCCTCGACGAAGCGGAACAGCAGGTCCGGCGCCCGATGAGCCGAGATGGCGTGGAGCTCACATGGAACGTCGAGCTGGCCGAGCATCGCCACGGCCTTCTCCATCACCGGGAAGTCTGAGCGGCTCCCGCAGACGATCCCGACGCGTGCCTGTGGCTCCTTGACGGCCATGCTGCACTCCATCCTGCTGGTGGGCCGATTATGGCGTCCGGGGGCGAGGCGAGTTCAATCCGGCCGCTCCGGCGGCCCTCCGATCAGCGCCCGCCCATGCGGATCATAATGATCGAGACCTCGTACAGCCCGTACATCGTCACGGCCATCACGATCGGGCTCACCAGGTCCGCCCCCGGCGTTATCACCGCGGAGAAGATCACGATGCCCAGCAGGGCCATCCGACGCGACCGGCGCAGCAGCGCGGAGTTGATGATCCCGACCTTCGAGAGCAGCACGAGGACGATCGGGAACTCCATCACGATCCCAAAAGCCAGGAAGAGGATCGTGACGAAGCCAAAGTACGACTCCGCGGACAGCATGAGATGGATGTCCGAGGTCTGGAACGTGAACAGGAAGCCGGAGGCGTAGGGCAGGATGAAGTAAGCCACCCCGACGCCGACGCAGAAGAAGAACAACGCCAGCGGAACCCACGGCCGCGCCGCCGATCGCTCGCTCGACGTCAAGCCGGGCGAGATGAACCGCCACAGCTGGAAGAGGATGACCGGCATCGCGACGATCACGCCGCAGGTGACGGCCACCTGCAAGTCGATCATGAATGGCTCGGTCAGCCCGAAGGCGACGAGGTATTCGCCCTTCGGCAGGGGCGAGATGAGGATGTGGATGATCTGGCCGGAGAAGATGAAGCCTAGGATCGTGCCCGGCAACAGCGAGAGGGCGCAGATGACCAGCCGGTTTCGCAGCTCGATCAGGTGACCTGATAGCGACAGCTCCATCTCTTCCGGGCGAGGCGCGTCGTTGTGGTTGCGGAATGGCATGCGGAGCCGGAGACGGCGACGTGCCGGACCGGCGGCAACCGGCGAAGCGGTGCTCTGGGGTTGGGAGTTGGTATCCGTGGTCAGTCCCAAGTGAAGGCTCGCCTCGTCGCGATTCGGTCGGGTCTCGCGCGGCCTTCGTTGGCCGGCGCAGCGCTAAGTATGCTCGGAGCGACGGATGAACAGGCGGAGCCGGGGCCGTCGGTGCCGGTCGATCGGGCCGGGTGGCCGGCGACGGTGGGTCCGCGACGCATTACGCGTCTAGCTCGACCTCGCCAGCGCCGTCGACGGCATTGACGATGTAGACGCGCGGCTGGAGCCCGGTCCGCTTCTCGTACTGGGCCAGCACTGCCTCTCGGAGGCCTTCCTCGGCGCCACGCTCGACCAGGCTGACGGTGCACCCGCCGAAGCCCGCCCCGGTCATCCGGCTGGCGACGACCCCGGGCACGGCGACGGCGATCTCCACCATGGCGTCGAGCTCAGGAGAGCTGACTTCATACAGGTCGCGCAGAGATGCGTGCGACTCCGCGAAGAGCCGGCCCAGGGCCTCCAGGTCCCCGTCTCGCAATGCGTCGACCGTGGCAACGACGCGCTGGTCTTCCTTGACGACGTGGTCGCAACGGCGGGCCACGACCTCAGGCAGGCGGTCGCGGTTGCGCGCCAGCATCGCCTCGTCCACGTCGCGCAGGCTCTTCACGCCGGGCTCGCGCTCTCCGATCAGCTTCGCCCCGAGCTCGCACTCGGAACGGCGGGTGTTGTAGGCCGAGGCGCCGAGACGGCGGGGCGAACCGGTGTCGCAGACGACCATCGAGAGCTGAGCCGGCATCGGCGTGGCCTGGAAGGTGTTGGTCCGGCAATCGATCAGCAGGGCGTGTCCGGCCTGGCCTGCGGCGCTCGCGAACTGGTCCATGATCCCGCAATTCACGCCGACGTAGAGGTTCTCGCCCCGCTGGGCGATGGCCGCCATCGCGCCAGGGTCGGGCCGCGGTTCGCCCGGTACCGCGAGCGCCCAGCTGGATGCCATCTCCAATGCCGCCGACGAGCTCAACCCCGAGCCAATCGGTATGTTCGAGCTCATGGCCCCTCGGAATCCACGAATCGGCAGGCCCGCGTCGCGCATCGCCCACGCCGTCGCCGCGACATAGTCGATCCATGTACGAGCGTCACCGTGCGGGGCGAGCCCCTCGAACGAGAACGACTTCGATTCGTCGAAGTCGGCGGAAATCATCTCGACTTCGGGCCGATCCCACGGCTGGAAGGCGATCCAGAATTCAAGATCGATGGCGGCCGGCAGCACCAGGCCCTGGTTGTAGTCGGTGTGCTCGCCGATAAGGTTCACGCGTCCCGGAGCTCGAACCAGGAGGGTCTGACGGGACCCGCCGGCTGGCCGTCCGGGGCCGTCGAGCCTCGCGAACAATGCCGCAGCTCGGTTGGCGGCGCTTCGGGAATGCATAGAGGTGTCGTTCATCGCCTCGGCTCAGTCGCGGCACGGTGCGTTCTGGGGTTGACGACGGCCTGTGCCACGGCCCCGCCCCAGCGCGGGAGCCGTGGCACAAGGTCGAGAGAAGGGAGGGTCGGCCTTCGGTCCGACGCTTCCGGCGTTCCTCTAGCCGACGGGGTGTTCTGCTGTGCTGGTTGTCTCGGGCGCATTGACCGCTGAGGACGGCGCCGCCGGCTGCACGACGCCTGTCTGAGGGGCGTACACCGGTGCGCCGTATTGCGGCGGCTGGGCAGCGGGCGCGTACTGGGGCGGCGCGTAGACCGGGGCGGCATAGGTGGGCTGGACGGGCTGCGCTGCGTAGTACGACTGGGCCGGCGGCTGGGGCTGCATCGGCTGGGGCTGCATCGGCTGGGCCTGTGCGGGCCGGGCGGCTGTACCGGTCAGCGTGTCCGTGATCCCACCGGAGGCCTTCTGGAATTCCCGGATGCTCTTGCCGATCGCGGCACCGACCTCGGGCAACTTCCCCGGTCCGATCACGACGAGCGCGATGACCAGGATGATCAACAGGTGTGCGGGCGAAAGTCCTGCCATTGAGCGGTTCCTTCCTTCTCTTCAGCCAGCCTGCTGGGGGCTGACCAGGGTCGTCTTCTGGATCGAGGCCCGCAACTGTTCCGCGGCGGCCTCGGCGGTGATGTCGCGCTGGGGCTCTGAGAGCAACTCGTAGCCAACCATGAACTTGCGAATGGATGCGCGCAGGAGCGGCGGGTAGAAGTGGGCGTGGAGCTGCCAGTGGTCCTGGGAGTCGGTTCCGAACGGTGCCTGATGCCAGCCCATCGAGTAGGGGAACGGCATCTCGAAGAGGCCGTCATAGCCGCGAACCAGTCCGATCAGCTGCTCGGACAACGAGTCTCGCTGGCGGTCGTCGAGCTCGGGCAACCGCGCCACTGGGCGGCGGGGGACGACCAGGGTCTCGTACGGCCAGGCGGCCCAGAACGGCACCACCGCGAGCCACTCATCATCGGCGGCGATCTCTCTTTGGCCGCCGCTTTCCTGCGCAACGTAGTCGATGAGCAGCCGGTTGCCGGTCCTCTCGAGGTAGCGGCGCTGGCTACGGTCTTCCTTGGTGGCCTCCATCGGCAGCGCGCTGCCGGCCCAGATCTGCCCGTGCGGGTGCGGGTTCGAGGCCCCCATCGCCGCCCCTCGGTTCTCGAAGACCTGGATCCACCGGTAGCGCTCGCCCAGGGATGTCGACTCGGCCGCCCACACGTCCACGACGTGACGGACCTCGGACGGGGTCATTTGAGCCAGCGTCACGTCGTGGCGCGGCCTGAAGCAGACCACTCGGCACGTTCCGCTCTCGGTCTCGGCCCGCAGTAGCCCGTCTTCGAAGGACGCCGGAGCTTCGTCAGGCTGGAGCGCCGCGAAGTCGTTCGTGAAGACGAAGGTCGAGTCGTAGGCCGGGTTGCGGATGCCGTTCACCCTGGTGTTGCCCGGGCATAGATAGCAGGTCGGATCGTAGGCCGGCAGGTTCTGCTGAGGCGGCGCCTCCTCTCGACCGAGCCAGGGTCGGGCCGTCCGCTCTGCCGACACGAGCAGCCATTCGTCGCACAGCGGGTTATAGCGGCGGTGTGGCTGCGTCGGGATTGCCGCGGCGGACGGCTCCCCGATCATTCGTCCCCTCCGTGATTGAGGCCATTCGCATCGTGGCCCTCTTCGGATCCGTCGAGGATGGTATGGCGTTCGCCCGTCCTCGGGTCTACGACGATCAGCCTTCTCACGACCGCGGCCAACTGGGCGCGGGCGGCGGGTTCCAGGCCGGAGTCCGTGATCACCGTGTCCACGTCCGCGAGGCGTGCCACCGAGCTGATGCCGATGACTCCCCACTTCGTGTGGTCCGCGAGAACGATGAGGCGGCGTCCCGACTCGATCAGGGCGCGGTTGGTCTCGGCTTCGAGGATGTTCGGCGTCGTCAGGCCCGATCGCGGGTCCATGCCGTGGGTACCCATGAAGACCGTGTCGACGTGGAGCGAGCGGATCACATCGACCGCGAACGGGCCGACGAGGGCGTCGGATGGGGTGCGTACGCCCCCACTCAGGATGACCGTCTGGTCCGAGCGGCCGTCCTTGTAGAGGGCTTCGGCCACCGGGACGGAGTTGGTCAGGACGGTCAGACCCGGCACGTCGACGAGCCCGCGGCCCAGCTCGAACGTCGTCGTGCCGGCCGAGATCGCGATGGCGGTGCCCGGCGCCACGAGCGACGCCGCGGTCGCGGCAATGGCCAGCTTCTCGGCCTGCATCAGCGACGACTTGGCGGTGAAGCCGGGCTCGAACAGCGCGCTGCCCTCGATCGCCGCCGCGCCGCCATGCACTTTCTCGATGAGACCGCGCTCGTGCAGCAGCTCGAGGTCGCGCCGCACCGTCATGTCCGAGACGCCCAGCGCCGTGACGAGATCCGCGACGCGCACGGCACCATGTTCGCGTACCTGCTCGAGGATCAGCGCTTGCCGCTGGCGGGCCAGAGCCGGCCGCCGAACCGCAGGGTCAGCGACCCGCGTCTCCTCCGGCGTGCCTTCGGCCCGATAAGGGTGCATCTCTCCTCTTCTTTGTCTTTGTCCCGCTGCAAAAGGATCGGCCGCCCTGGCCGACCCCTCTCATCGTGCCCCAGTCTGACGTCCAAGTCAACGCATTCAAACAGAAATCCACGGAGGTTTGGCTACGGAACCCCTTGACACCCGGCCGACGATAGCCCGACAATCGCTCAATCCTGTTGGTTCCTGTTTGAACCACGGTCGGCTCAATCGGCCTAGACAGGGAGGAGATGGCACCTTATGGATGGTCTTCAGAACAAACCCGGAATGCTGACGGGTGCGCAAGTCACCCGGCGTGAAGTCCTCAAGAAGGGACTCGTGGGCGCGGCTGGCCTGACCGTCTTGCCGGCGGTCCTGGCAGCGTGCAGCACGTCTTCGTCGACCCCGACGCCGGCCCCGGTAGCCACGCCGGTTCCGACGACAGCGGGCCCCGTAACCTCCGCCCCGGCGGCCTCTCCGACGGCGGCGACCTTCCTTGGCAAGCTCACGGGGACGCTCAAGGTTGGTAGCAACCACTCGGACGCCTCCGACCTCAAGGGCATGACCGCCATCAACGCCGCCTTCGCGACGCTGACTGGCCTCACGCCCACGATGAACACCGTCGACCACGGTACGTTCCAGGACCAGATCAACAACTACCTCAACGCCACCCCGGACGACGCGTTCTGTTGGTTCTCCGGCTACCGGATGCGGTTCTTCGCTGACAAGGGCCTGGCGACGCCGCTCGACGATGTCTGGGCCAACGTTTCGAGCAACTTCACCGCCGGTTTCGCCAACGCGGTCGTCGGCAACGACAAGAAGGTCTACGGCATCCCGGTCGACTACTACCCGTGGTGCGTCTTCTACCGCAAGAGCGTCTGGACGGCCAAGGGCTACACGGTCCCGGCCACCTGGAATGACTTCCTCACCCTCTGCGCCAAGATGCAGACGGACGGCCTCACGCCGATCGCTTTCGCCGACAAAGACGGCTGGCCGGCCATGGGCACGTTCGACATCCTCGACCTCCGCCTGAACGGCTACGATTTCCACGTCGGCCTCATGACCGGCGCGAACAAGTGGACGGATCCGAAGGTCACCACCGTCTTCCAGACGTGGGCCAAGCTGATCCCGTACTACACGAAGGGCTATGCCGGTCTGACCTGGCAGCAGGCTTGCGACACTCTCGTCCGCAAGACCGCCGGCATGTACTTCCTTGGCCTGTTCATGACGGGTGAAGTCGCGACGGTCGATAGCACCGCCGTCGCCGACATCGACTTCTTCCCGTGGCCGTTCTTCGGCAACACCTATGATGCCGAGCAGTCGCTCGACGCCCCGATCGACATCATGATGGTCAGCGCGAAGTCGCCTTCGCTCCAGGCAGACCTGGTTAACGCCAAGGCCTACATGGAGTTCTGGTCCAAGGGCTCGACTCAGATGCTCATGTACCAGGCCAACAACGGCTTCATTCCGACCGCTTCTGACGCCGACACCACCAAGTTGGACGTCCTGACTCAGAAGGCTGTCCAGATCGTCAGCAAGGCCCAGAAGATCACGCAGTTCCTCGATCGCGACACCCGGCCTGACTTCGCTGGCGCGAACAGCATGCAGAGCTTCCTGCTGAAGTTCCTCAACAAGCCGACCCAGGACCTGACGGCATTCCAGAAGTCGATCCAGGACTTCTGGGACGCGCTGCCGGCGTACGCTGGCAAGTAGTCGATCGAACCGACACCAGGATTAGTTTCCGATGTCAGAACTAGAGCCTCGGGCTCAGGCTCCCGCCCCGGCAGTTGCCGGGGCGGGGGTCGTCACATCCGAAAAGCGAAGGCGGCGCTACAGCCTGCTGACGCGCCGCGACAAGTTCCTGATCGCACTCATGGTGGGAGTGCCGTTCGTCATCTTCGTGTGCTTGATCTGGATGACGACGCTCGCCTCAGTCGTGCTGTCCTTCACGAACTGGGATGGTATCCAGCCCATCAAGTTCATCGGGCTGGACAACTACACACAGCTGATCACGACGTACCCGTTCTTTTGGCCGGCCCTGTCCCACAACATGCTGTGGCTGATCTTCTTTGTCTGCATCGCCACGCCCTTTGGGATCTTCCTGGCCGTGTTGCTCGACCGGCAACTGAAGGGATCCTGGATATACCAGAGCATCTTCTTCCTGCCGGTCGTTCTTTCACTCGCGGTAGTCGGCTTTATCTGGGAGCTCCAGTTCGCGCCGCTCGCGGGAAACGGGTTCATCGACAGCGCTCTCGTGTCGACCGGCCTCATCAACGCGAACAATGCGCCGGACTGGTTCGGCGACCCTTCGATCAACATCTGGTCGGTGCTGGTCGCCGCCAGCTGGCGCCATGTCGGCTACATCATGGTCCTGTACCTGGCCGGCCTGAAGAGCGTGGATCCTTCATTGCGTGAGGCAGCGGCCATCGACGGGGCAAACGAGCGCCAGACCTTCATCCACGTCGTCTTCCCCGTGATGGCGCCAATCAACGTCGTGATCGTCGTCGTGACCGTGATCGAATCCCTGCGGGCCTTCGACATCGTCTACATCATCAACCACGGCAAGAACGGCCTGGAGTTGATGTCCACCCTGATCACCAACAACGCAATCAGCGAGGCCAGCCTGATCGGGTTTGGGTCCGCGATCGCGGTAGTGCTGCTCACGATCTCACTTGTTCCTATCGTGCTGTATCTGTCGAGAGTCATGAGAACGGAGAACCAGTGAGCCTACATGCGGCGATGGCCGGGCAGCGGATGCCGCACGATCGCGCTCGGCGCCGGCTTCGGCGGGCGGTCCTGTACATCTTTCTGACCTTCCTGGCGTTCATATTCGCCTGGCCGCTTCTGTACGCGTTCTACACGTCGCTGCGGCCCTACGGTGAGATCGTCGCCAACCCGAACGGTCCGTTCTCACTGCCGGGCACGCTCAACTTCGGTAACTACATCACGTTCTGGAACGAAACGGATCTCCCCCGCTTCTACTTCAACACGCTGGTCGTCGCAGTCCCCGCGGTGCTCCTGACACTCTGGATCGCCTCGATGGCGGCGTTCGCCATCTCCCGGTTCAGCTGGCGCTTCAACCTGCTGGTTCTGATGATCTTCACCGCCGGCAACCTTCTGCCGCCGCAGGTCATCATCGTGCCGCTCTACAAGCTGTACAACATGTTGCCGGTTCCGGCCCCCCTGAGCGACAACGGTCTCATGTACGACCAGTACCTCGGGCTGATCTTGATCCACACGACCTTCCAGACTGGGTTCTGCGTCTTCGTGTTCAGCAACTACATGAAGACGCTATCCAAGGAGCTGGTCGAGGCCGCGATGATAGACGGCGCCGGAGTATTCACGATCTACTACCGCGTCATCCTTCCTTTGTGCCGGCCGGCCCTTGCGGCCATGGGCACCCTGCTGTTCACCTGGATCTACAACGACTTCTTCTGGGCGGTAATGCTGATCGAGCACGGCGACAAACGTCCCATCACCGCCGCCCTCAACAACCTATCCGGCTCTTACTTCGTCGACCCAACACTGGTGGCGGCAGGCTCACTCCTGGCTGCGATTCCGACGGTCGTGCTTTACATGCTCCTGCAGCGCAACTTCGTCTCCGGTCTGACGCTCGGGTCGGCCAAGGGCTAACGCGCCGCCTTCATCCAATGCGCGCGGAGGTCCCATGACCATCGAGTGGAATCCGGAGGCCAGGGAGTTCCACCTCCGAAACGGTCTTGTCAGCTACGTCGTTCGCGTGCTCGACAATGACTGGCTCGGACACCTGTACTTCGGCCCGTCGCTCGCTCTCGGAAGGTCCTACGCGCACCTCGTGCCGGGCGAGTTCTTTGGGTTCTCCAACCGGCTCGGTGAGCCTGTACCTCTCGAGTACCCAAGCGGAGGGGCCGGCGATTACCGCATCCCGGCCCTCTCCGTCGAGCTGGCCGACGGCTCCGGTGTACTGGACCTTCGCTACCGCAGCCACCGTATCGTCGCCGGCAAACCCCTGATCCCTGGACTGCCCTCGACGTACGTCGAAGTCGGCGGCGAGGCCGAGACGCTCGAAGTCGTCCTTGCCGACGCGATCGCTGATCTCGAGGTAAGGCTCCTCTACACGATCTACAGGAACCGCCCGGTAGTGGTTCGCGGCGCGCGGATCGCCAACTCGGGCAAGTCCTCCGTGATCGTCCGCGCCGCGATGAGCGCCACTCTCGACCTCCCCGACTCAGAGTGGCAGCTCATAACCCTGAGCGGTGACTGGGCGCGGGAGCGTCACGTGAAGCGGGGAGATCTCCGGCCGGGCCGGCAATCGGTCGCGAGCGGCCGTGGTGCCTCGAGCCATCAGCAGAACCCGTTCGTGGTCCTGGCGCGACCGGCCACCACGGAGGCATCCGGCGAGGCCATCGGCCTGAGCCTCGTCTATTCCGGCAACTTCATCGCCGAGGCCGAAGTCGAGCCGTTCGGGACCGTGCGGCTGCGCACCGGCATCAACCCGGATGGCTTCTCGTGGCTGCTCGAGCCCGGCGCCGAATTCGCCACGCCGGAGGCGGTCCTCACGTACTCCGCGAACGGTCTTGGCGAGCTCAGCGATGCACTCCACGGACTCCTGCGCGAACGGCTGGCCCGCGGCTCATGGCGCGACAAGCTGCGCCCGATCGTCATCAACAACTGGGAGGCCACCTACTTCGACTTCGACGAGGCCAAGCTGCTGGCCATCGCGGCGTCGGCAAAGGAGATGGGCGTCGAGCTGTTCGTGCTCGACGACGGCTGGTTCGGTCTCCGCAACGACGACACGACGTCCCTTGGGGACTGGCAGGTCAACCCAGCCAAGCTGCCCGGCGGCCTCGATTCGCTTGCCCGCAAGGTAGAGGGTCTCGGGATGAAGTTCGGGCTCTGGATCGAGCCGGAGATGGTGAGCCGCCAGAGCAAGCTATTCGCAGAACATGGCGAGTGGACCATCGGCATCCCTACCCGCCCGCGAACGGAGGGGCGCAGCCAGTACGTGCTCGACATGTCCCGGTCCGAGGTGGTGGATCACCTGTTCGAGGTTCTGTCCGCGATCCTCGGTAGCGCTCCGATCTCGTACGTCAAGTGGGACATGAACCGGAACATCACCGAGCCGTTCAGCCCCACGCTCCCGGCCTGGCGCCAGGGCGAGTTCCTCCACCGCTACATCCTGGGGGTGTACTCGCTGTACGAGCGGCTGACGAAGGCGTTCCCCGGCATCCTGTTCGAGTCATGCGCGGGGGGCGGCGGCCGTTTCGATCCTGGTCTGCTCGCCTACGCGCCACAGGCCTGGACCAGCGACGACACCGACGCCGTCGAAAGGCTCAAGATCCAGTGGGGGACCTCGCTCGGATATCCCCTCAGCTCGATGGCGGCCCACGTTTCGGCCGTCCCGAACCACCAGATCGGACGCGTGACCCCGCTTGCCACTCGCGCGGCCGTGGCGTTCTTCGGAGTCTTTGGCTACGAGCTGGACCCCACGCTCCTCTCCGCGGCCGAGCGGGCAGAGGTCGCGGACCAGGTCGCCTTCTACAAGCGCTGGCGCGAGCTGTTCCAGCGAGGCCGTTTCCTGCGCTTGCGCAGCCCGTTCGAAGGCGACCGGGACGAGACCGCCTGGATGACCGTGTCCGCCGATCGGTGCTCCGCAATCGTCGCCCATTACCAGATCCTCAGCCGCCCAAACCCGGGACCTGAGCGCCTGCGTTTGCGGGGCCTCGATCCCGCGGCCCTGTACCGCATCTCCGTGTGGCCGGCATCGGACACGATCGATCTCGGAATAGCCGGCCGGACTGGCCTTGGAGGCGATGAGATGATGTCGGCCGGGCTGGTGCTCGAGTCGGACCGCGAGTCGGCTACACGCGGCGATTTCCGCGCCCGCCTGTACGTCCTCGAAGCGGTCGAGGACGAGAAGTCCAAGGAGGCTGGGGCATGATCGCCAGGCCGTGGATGGCGCCCGAGCTGACCTCGCTCGATCGCCTGCCGATGCACAGCGTTCCTCACACCGACCGCGTTCCCCTCGACGGCCAGTGGCGCTTCCAGCTCCTTCACACGCCCGAGGAAGAACTCGCTTCATCCTGGAGTGAGGTCGACGTCCCGGGCTGCTGGACGGTGCAGGGCTTCTTCGACCTGCCGCATTACACCAACGTCCAGATGCCCTTCTCCGGCAAGCCGCCGCATCTTCCGGACGTCAACCCCACCGGCGTCTACGAGCGAGAGTTCGACCTGCCTGCCGCGTGGCTGGCGGGTCGGCGGGTGGTGCTGCATGTCGGGGCCGCCGAGAGCCTTCTGATCGCCGCGGTCAACGGCCAGCAGGTCGGGATGAGCAAGGACTCGCACCTGGCGGCGGAGTTCGACGTAACCGACCTGGTTCGTCCCGGGGCGAACGCCATCTCGCTACGCGTCGTCAAGTGGTCCGACGCCACCTTCGTCGAGGATCAGGACGAGTGGTGGCACGGCGGCATCACCCGCTCCGTGTATCTGTACGCCACGCCGCGGGTCCACCTCTCCGACGTTCGAGTCAACGCGGGGCTGGCGGACGACCTGGCGACGGGCACGTTCGAGCTGCTCGCCGACGTCGACTTCGGCGGCGCTGAGCCGGAGGCGGGCTGGACGGTCGAGGCGCGGCTGGGCGATCTACCCGCCCTGACCGCGCCGGTGCCATTCGCCAACACGGGCTCGGGTCCCAAGGTCAGCCGCGCGGATTCCCAGCCGCTGACGCGCCACCGCTTCGAGATCGTGGCCAAGCTCGTTTCAGTTGGCCTGACCGGCGCCGATCAGGCCCAGTGGGAGTCGCTCGAGCCTCAAATGCGTCCACCGCTCGACGGGCGCGCCGCGCTGCAGACCGAGATCCCGAACGTACGTCGTTGGTCGGCCGAGCAGCCCCATCTCTACCCCTTGCACGTCGTGCTGCGGTCGGCGTCGGGTGAGGCAGTCGAGGAGCTCGACCTGAAGGTCGGATTCCGGCGGGTCGAGATCGAACGCCTGCACCTGCTCATCAACGGGGCCGCCGTGCTGATCCGCGGCGTCAACCGCCACGACTTCGACCAGCACACGGGACGCGTGATCTCGGCGGAGTCGATACGGGCGGATCTCGTGGCCATGAAGCAGTTCGGCTTCAACGCCGTCCGGACTTCGCACTACCCCAACGACCCGGTCTTCCTCGATCTCACCGACGAGCTCGGCCTGTACGTCATCGCCGAGGCGGACATCGAGTCGCACGCCTTCATCGACCAGCTCTGCAACGACCCGCGCTACCTCAACGCGTGGGTGGATCGCGCCGCCCGCATGGTCAGGCGAGACAAGAACCACCCCTCGGTCATCGTCTGGTCGCTTGGCAACGAGTCGGGCCATGGCGCCAACCACGACGCCGAGGCCGGCTACATCCGCCGCTACGACCCGTCGCGGCCGCTTCACTACGAAGGCGCCATCCGCTGGGATTGGTCGAGCGACCAGAAGGTCAGCGACTTGACCTGTCCGATGTATCCGCCCATCTCGGCCATCGTGGCCCATGCGGAGTCCGGCCGGCAGCTTCATCCGCTGATCATGTGCGAGTACTCGCACGCCATGGGCAACAGCAACGGCACGCTGGCCGAGTACTGGGATGCGATCGAGGCCACGGACGGTCTCCAGGGCGGGTTCATCTGGGAGTGGTGGGACCACGGCCTCGTCCAGAAGCTGCCCGATGGCACGACCCGGTGGGCTTACGGCGGCGATTTCGGCGATGAACCGAACGACGGCAACTTCTGCCTGGACGGCCTGGTCTGGCCCGACCGGCGGCCAAAGCCGGCACTCTTCGAGCACCGCCAGCTCGCGGCACCCGTCCGCGTTTCCGCCTCCTCCGAAGCGGCGCAAGACGGCTCGCTCGACCTGTCCAACCGCCAGTACTTCACCGGCCTCGAGTGGCTGCGGGCCGTATGGGAGCTGGCCGCGGACAGCGAGATCGTCGGCCGGGGCGAGCTGCCGCTACCTGCGATCGGACCCCGCGAAACCGGCGCCGTCCGCATCCCCGGCTGGAAGCCGCCGCTCGCTGACGGCCGCGTGTTTTCGCTGATCGTCCGTTTCCGCGTGGCCGAGGACCTGACCTGGGCAGCGAAGGGCTTCGAGGTGTGTTGGGCTCAGCTGCCTATTCATCCCGGGATCCCGGAGCTGTCGCGGCCCTATGCCCGGCCGGCCGCCACCCTCCCAGACGGTGCCGTTCGCCTCGACGACGACGGCCTGCTGATCCACGAGCTGCTCGCGGCGCCGCCACGCCTCAGCCTGTGGCGGGCCCCGACCGACAACGACCGGATCGTCGGCCTCGGCGCTCAATGGAGCGAATGGGGTGTCGATGCCTTGACGCGCGGCGCCGCGACGATAACCCGCGGGCCGGACTCCATCGCCGTCTCGGCGGAGGAGCGAACCGGAGCCGGGATCGTCGTCGGGCACGTCCAGGTGTTCAAGGCCGTCTCCGGTGGAGGCGTGCTCGTCGAGGAAACCGTCACGATCCCGGACCAGCTGTCCGATCTGGCGCGGATCGGGATCGTCCTGGAGACAGTGCCCGGGCTAGAGCAGGCGGAATGGTTCGGTCGCGGTCCGGTCGAGACCTACCCTGACCGGCGCCGGGCGGGTGCGATCGCGCGCTGGCGGTCAAGCGTGGCCGACCTCTACGTGCCGTACGTCAGGCCGCAGGAGAACGGCGGCCGCAACGGCGTCCACTGGCTCGAGCTATCGGACGGATCGGGGCGGGGGATCCGCCTGGCGACCGATCGGCCGTGCCAGGTTTCGGCGACGCACTACCGCGCCGGCGACCTGGCGGCCGCGAAGCACGACGTCGAGCTTCGCCCGCGACCCGAGACGATCGTCCATGTGGACGTCGCGCATCGGGGCCTCGGGACCGCCAGCTGCGGCCCGGATACGCTGCCCGAGTACCGGGTCGGGCGCGGGACGTATAAATGGTCGTGGCTCATCGCGCCGCTTGGGGTTCGCCCCAACCTCTGATCGCCAGGTTCGCGGGACGGCCCTCGCCTCGCGTGCGCCGTGGGAGGACGCCATGGACGACTTCAAGATCGGCATCAACCTCTGGACCCAGACTGGGTCGTGGCAGGAGATGCTCGACGCGGCCGGGGCCGTCGACCGGCTGGGCTACGAGCATCTCTGGGCGTGGGACCACGTCAAGGCGATCTTCGGCGACCCGCACCAGTCGATCTTCGAGGGCTGGACGACGATCACCGCCTGGGCGATGGCCACGCAGAACGTCAAGGTCGGGCTCATGGTCGGGGCGAATACCTTCCGGAACCCCGGCCTCGTGGCGAAGATCGCGACCACCCTCGACCACGTCTCCGGCGGGCGCGCCATCCTGGGTCTCGGCGGGGCCTGGTTCGAGCTGGAGCATCGAGAGTTCGGCATCGACTTCGGCAGTGGCTTCGGCCAGCGCCTCGACTGGCTGGACGAGTCGGTCGGCGCCATCAGGGCCCTGACATCCGGCGAGAAAGTAACTTCCCCCGCGGGCGGCCATTACTCATTGGATGGCGCGACGATCAATCCGCTGCCGGTCCAGAAGCGGCTCCCGATCATGATTGGGGGAACCGGCCGGACCAAGACCCTGCGGACCGTTGCCAGGTACGCCGACATCTGGAACGCGAGCGGGCTGCCGTCCGAAGTCCGCGAGTTCGATGGCGTGCTCCGGCGACATTGCGAGGAGGTCGGCCGCGACGAACGCGAGATCGAGCGGTCGAGCAACCTCTGGTTCGTGATCCGTGACTCGGAGGCGGAGGCGCGGCGCGAATGGGCGGCCTGGATGGAGCGGAACCGCATGCCGTTCGAGCGGAGCATCGAGCCATCGCGACCGGTGTTCGGAACGCCGGAGACGATCGCCGAACGCCTGCTCGAGTACTGTGCGGCGGGCTTCATGACCGCGCTCGTCGAGATGCCGGCGCCATACGACCGCGAAACCATCGAGAGACTCGCTCGAGAGGTCAGGCCGCTCGTCGTGAAGCAGCTTGGCTGACCAACGGGATCGAGTCAGGGATCGCCGCGGCCACTTGCGAGCCCCGGTTCGATCATCCCGGCTCCTCGCCGGTTCAGTGGGGTCCGACGAGCGTGCCCGCGACGAGGCCGAGCACGACCACGGCCGCAACCAGGACCAGGAAGACCGGCAGCGCGAAGGTCTCCATCAAGCGAGCGCGGAGCGTGACCTCCGGTGCGGAACCGGCGCGCGCGTATGCGGACCGCTGCCTGGCTTCACGCGTGGCAAGGATCAACCAGCGCACGGTGACCCCGACCGGCACGAAAGCCATCGCCACGAGCGGGACGGAGAATATCCCGAGCACATGAGCCGAGTAGACCGCCCCCCCGATCAGAAGAACCGTCAGCACGGCCAGCGCGACCCGGCTGCGAGTCGACGGCGGGCGCCCGCCGCGGCGCTCCCAGATGAGTATCTGCAACGAGAGCGCGGCCGCGCCGATGCCAGCCAGAATGACGAGCCATTTCATGTCGCGCCCAGTCTAGAGGCCCGACCTCCGCGCCGTGCCGCGCGACAGCCGGCCCGTGCCATCCCGTCCAATCAGACCGTCGCGCCGACACGCGCGCATGCATGAGCGACCACCGATGACCAGCTTCTACCTGACCGTGATCCATCGGCCGGAAATGGTGCCGGAGTATCTTCAGAAGGGTGCCGAGGAAGGCAAAGCCGAAGATATCACGCGAAGCGACGTCATCAGCGAATCGCTCGACATCTTCCGGACCCAGCAAAGGGTCGCACATGACAACGGCATCCGCACGACGATCCAGATGACATATGCCAGCCTCTTCAACGAAGAGGCTGTGTCGCTCGCCATAGAACACCACGAGGAGTTCGGCGACGAGATAGGGTCCACCTTCTTGGGCCTGCAGTGTGCTCAATTCCGCGAGAAGTTTGCGTCCAAGGAACTGGCAATCTGGCTCTTCTCGATGGAGGACAAGCGCAGGATCGTCGACGAGGTCTTTGGGAAGTTCCAGGAGGTTTTCGGCTTTCTGCCGACCTCGACGGGTTCGTACTATATGGACGCCGAGCTGGTCAACTACATCAAAGACCGATATCCGATGGTCAAAGCCGCGGTGGCTACGTGTTGGGAAGAGGGTCCCAAGGCGTATCACAACGCCAACAACTCGTGGTACACCCTGCTCGATGGTGGTCCGTGGAACCCTTGGATTCCTTCCAAGCGCAATATCCATTGTCCGGCGTCCGACGAAGCCGATGATATCGGGATCGTGGCTATCCCTCATCTGTCGCGCGATCTACTGACCGTCTTTGACGGGCCCGGCTCGTATTACGGGACTCATCCCCAGAACATCCTTCGGGGGATGGTCTACGAGGGTCGAGAGATTCCGTACTTCATGAACCTGGTCGATCAGTATCGGGCCATGGCGAAATACAACGGCGGCTACGCCTACAACATGATGTTCGTCGGCCCGGGCTGGATGAGCAAGAGCGGTCGCTGGGAGGCGGATTACCCATTCCTGCTCAAGAGCTATGAAGACGGAATGGCGTACTACGGCCGGCTCAAGAAGGAAGGAAAGGCCGTCGATCTGACGATGAGCGAATTCGCCGACGCGTACCGCGAGGGTCGGCCGTACGCCAGGCCCGAAGTCTCGCTCTGGAAGGACATTCTCTACGGATCCAATCGGCAGCAGTTCTGGTTCGCGGATCCGTGGATGCGGTTCTGCCTCGACATGAACCAGGGCGGAGCCATGGTGGACCTGAGGCCGTATGCGGCCAAGCTGGTGCGGCCTTGCGGAGTCGGGACGCCACACATCCAGGACGCCAGCTACCCGTTCATCGTGCAGTCGCTCTACAGGGCCGGCTACTTCACCCACTACGCCGGCGAAGGGGCGGTCAAGAGCTGCAAGTTCAGACACGGCGCCGAGGAAGTCGACCTCTGCACGTGTCGCACTCTGGCATCGTTCAGCGAGGACGGAGAGACTCGCGTCGTGACCCTCGAGCCCGTCGACATCGAGTTCGAGAAGTTCACGATCGGCGTCCAGTCCACATTCCGCTTGACCCAGGGCACGGGCGAGATCGAGATCACCCGCAAGATCGTGAGCACCACAGACCCGGACGCAGACGTATCGATCGACGAGTACCTGACCGGCTGCTATGGCACCACCGAGTACTCCGAGGACCTCACCGGTGTGCGGCTCACCTTGAAGGGAACCTCCGGGACCGAGTCGATCGAATACGCGTACAAGTGCCGGGAGGCCGTCGTCGAAGGACTGGAGTCGGCCGAAGCCCTGGTTCCACAGGTGGACACCAGGTTGTCGATGCGATCGGACGCCGCCGACGCGGCCGGCTATTTCCGCGAGGGGATGGCCTTTTCGCCGATGTACACGATCGGGATCAAGAAGACCGTCAGGGGGAATGGGGAGTTGCGCACATGGCTCAAGGTCGCAAAGGCAAGCTGAACTACCGCTGCCCGCGTTGCCTGATGCGGGAAATCGACATGGACATGCTCTACGACAGTAGAAAGCACGAGTACTACTGTCTGCGCTGCTCGTTCTTCGGCGACGAGAACGAAGTTCTCCGCCTGAACGCCCAGTTCCGCGCCAAGTATCTCGACCGGGCGGTGAGGATCACCGATTTCTGAAGCCGGAAATCGTGACGTCGGCGATCGAGCTGTCCAGTACTCGCCCGACCCTGTTTCTTCTCAGCCCAGACGCACCGCTGCGGTCCTGGGCCCCAGCAATGCGCCTAGAGGGTCAGGACCGACCGCGTAAGGGCGGGTCGAACGAGGCATGAGCCGCCCAAAGTGGCAGATCGCCGCCGGTTCCCGCGGCCGTGGCGCTGTGACTGGCCTGCCTTCGAGGAGTATTGTTGACGCGGCGGTATCGAACCTCGACCGCCTTGAAACTGTGGCCCTCGTTTCTGTCGGCCCGCAAGGAGTAACGATATGCCGTGGGGCCTCACTCCCGCCCATCTGATAATCATCCTGGTGATCGTGCTGATCGTCGTCGGCCCGGGCAAGCTGCCCGACACAGGCGCCGCGATCGGTAAGGCTCTCCGGGGGTTCAAGGACGCCGTCGAGACAGGTGAAACCCATCCGGAGAACCAGCAGCAGGCGGCTCCGCCGGTGCAACCGGTCGCGCCGCAGGCTCCGGTCTATCCGCAGCCCCAGTACCCGCCGCAGTACCCGCCGCAGCAGGCATACCCGGTGCAGCCCCAGTACCCGCCCCAGCAGCCGTATCCGGCGCAGCAGCCCTATCCCGTGCAGCCGCCCGTCGACCCGGCCGGGCAGCCGTACGCTCAGGCTCCATACCCGACGATGCCGGCCCAGCCGTATGCGCCGCCCGTCGGCCAGCCGGCACCGGTCGTTCCGGCCGCACCGCCGGTATCGCCCCAGACCGAGCCGCCTCACCAGGGCTGATCGGCATAGCCAGGGCTGACCTGCGCGGGGCCGCGATCTGACCGGCCCGACCGGCGACGAGCCGGCCTATGAGGCCAAGGTGCTGCGGGCATTCGTGCGCGATGGCCGGCTGGTCTCGATACCGGCCCAGGATCGGAAGCGCCAGGTGATCTTTCGCTACCTCGCGCAGCGGTGTTTCGAGCTGGACCGCACTTACTCCGAGCGCGAGGTCAACGAGCTGCTCGGCGAGTTCCACGAGGACGCGGCCACTCTTCGGCGAGGCCTGGTTGTCGCGGGTCTGATGACGCGCACCGGCGGCGAGTACCGTCGGTTGGTCTGAGTCGTCCAACCGGCGACGGCTCCGCGCTCCGTCGCCCGCCCCGCTGGCCTACCATGCCGGCGTGAGCGAAGCCACGATCTCCATCCCGATCCTCGTCGACTGCGACACCGGCATCGACGATAGCCTGGCGCTGCTGTACGCCGTCGCCTCGTCCGAGTGCGAGCTGGTGGCGGTGACGTGTACTGCCGGCAACGTCGACGCCCGCCAGGTCGCGGAGAACACTCGAGCCGTGCTCGAGCTGGCCGGTCGCTCGGACGTGGAGGTTGCGATCGGGCGGGAGACGCCGCTGGTGCGGGCGCTCGTCACCACGCCGGAGACACACGGCCCGCGCGGCATCGGTTACGCCGAGCTGGCCCCGGCGAGGATGCCGCTTTCGCCGCGCTCCAGCCCGGACCTGATCGTCGAGGAGGCGCGCCGCCGACCCGGGGAGCTGACGCTGGTCACGCTGGCGCCTCTGACGAACGTCGCCCTGGCGGTTCTGCGCGAGCCGGAGTTGCCGCGTCTTCTGCGGCGCCTGGTGGTCATGGGCGGTAGCTATCGATCGCCCGGCAACACGGCACCGACGACCGAATGGAACGTCAACGTAGACCCCGAGTCGGCGAAGATCGTCTTCGAGGGCTTCGGACCGAAGGGGACCGAAGGCTCGATCTCGACCGAAAGCACGGCTGCCGCAGTGGAGGCGATCGGAGCCCGCTCGGAGTCCCGAGCCCGAACGGGTCGCCCGTTGGCCCTCGGACTGGACGTCACGGAAAGAGCCAAGATGCTGCCCGAGCACCTCGCCGCGCTGGCGGCCAGGGCCGGCTGCGCCCCCGACGGAACGAGACCCGACGGCAGCGTCGACCCGATCGTGCGCTACCTCGCCGACGCGTTGCGCTTCTATATGGAGTTCCACAGCCGCTATGACGGCTTCTACGGCGCCTTCATCCACGATCCGCTGGCGCTCGCGACGGCGCTGGACCCGACGCTGGTACGGACGGAGCCACTCAGCGTGGACGTGGAGTTGGGCGGGCGGCTCACCACGGGCGAGACCGTGGCGGACTGGCGGCGCGTATGGGGCCGGCCGCCGAACGTCGACGTGGCGGTCGAGGCGGACACGCCCCGCTTCATGGCCCGCTTCATCGAGCGGGTAGGCGATCTCGCCGCGAGGCGGTCCGAGCGTCGATAGGGCTGGCACTCGCCCCCAGGACCTGGCAAGCTTTCGCGGCGCGGCACCCGCACATCCGACCTGGCCGCGCTCCGCTGGAGGAGAGCAGGAGAGATGGATCTGCTGAAGCGCTGGGCAGCTCGCCAGTTCACCACCCGAGTCATCGTCCTGATGCCGGTCGCGATCGCGATCAACATCGTCCTCGGGGCTACGGTCCAGCAGGCCCTGAAGCTGCCGATCTACCTGGATTCGATCGGCACGATCCTCGTCGGCGTCCTGGCCGGCCCGCTGGCAGGCGCGCTCACCGGCATCCTGGCCAACCTGATTTGGGGCTACCTGTTGCCCGCCCCGATCGGCACCAGCACGATCGGTCCATTCTTCATCACGGCCGGCGTGATCGGATTGCTGGCCGGGATCTGGGGCCAGCTTGGTCTCTTCCGTCCGCGCCGCGGCGGGCGTGCCAGCATCCTGGCTGCTTCCATCGCGGTCGTCCTGGTGGGTGCGCTGGCGCTCTACACGTATGCCCGTGCCTATGCCAGCCCCGACCAGTTCGTCAACATCACGGGTTTCAAGACTACGGACTTTGACCGATCGCGAATCTTCTTCCTCGCCGTCATGGTCGTCTACGTGGTCCTGGTAGGTGTCGCGCTCTACTTGCGTCGCGACGTCGGTGCGGTGCTCGCCATAGGCGCAGGCCTCGTAACCGGGATCGTCGCCGCTATCGTATCGGCGCCTATCGCGGCAATCGTCTATGGCGGCGTCACAGGGAGCGGCACGGATGCGCTCGTGGCTGCCTTCAGGGCGGGCGGGGACAGCCTGTACCAGGCCACTCTCAAGCAGGGGCTTCTGTCCGACCCGATGGACAAGATGATCACCTCGTTTGTGGTCTTCTTCGTCATCGGCAGCCTCTCCCGCCGCTTCGTCGCCCGCTTCCCCAACGGCGAGAAGGCGATCGGGGCCAACACCGAGGCCGAAATCGGTGCGAACGCGGCCTCACCGGGCTGATCGGGCTTGACCATCGCACCTCCGGCCCGCCTCGAGGGCCTGCCCGAGTACGTCACGCGCAGGCCCGGCGGCTTCTACCGCTCGACGAACCCCTCGACGAAGCTCGCCATCGCCGCCCTCGAGGTTGTGGCCGCGTTCCTGGTGCCCGGCTGGCCGGGGCCAATCGCCGTTCTGGCCGCTGTGCTGGTCACAGCCGCGGCGGCGCGGCGGCTTCGGGGTTTGGCCACGATCGGTCTGGCGGCGTCGCCCATCGTCGGCTCCATCCTGATCATCAACCTCTTCCTTCTGCCCGGAGCCAGTGACCCTATCGTCAGGCTCGGGCCGCTCGCTCCCACGTGGACCGGGCTCTGGTTTGGGCTGCAGACCGTCGCCCGGCTCTACGCATTCTCGGCCGCGATCGCTCTCGTCTACCTGACGACGGAGATCGACGACCTGCTGGCCGATCTGGCGCGCCGTGGGCTGGGAAGGCGGGCGGTCTTCGTCGTCGGCGCGGCCGTGCAGATGGTGCCCAGGACGATCGAGCGCGCCGCCGAGATCGTCGATGCTCAACGAGCCAGGGGCATGGACACGGAAGGCCGCTTCTGGCGGCGGGCGCGCGGCGTCGTTCCGCTCGCGGCGCCGGTGGTCTTCGGAGCCCTGACCGAGGTCGAGGAGCGAACCATCGCCCTCGAAGCGCGAGCCTTCTCGGCGCCGGGTCGTCAGACGCTGCTGCGCGTGCCGCCCGATCGAGTCGCGGACCGTGCCCTTCGCTGGGCGGCCGTCCTGGCCCTCGTCGCGATCGTCGGATTGCGAATCGCCGGGAGGTTTGGCTGAGGCATGGCGATCGAGCTATCGGCCGTTTCGTACCGGTACGCCGGCGCCTCGAGGCCGGCGCTGCAATCCGTGGAGCTGCGCCTCGAGCCGGGTCGCGTCCTGGGTGTCGTGGGAGCGAACGACTCGGGGAAGACGACGCTCTGCCTGGTGGCGAGCGGTTTCGCGCCAAAGGTCGTCGGCGGTCGGCTCGATGGTTCGGTCCGCATCGACGGCGCCGAGACGGCGGCGATACCCCCGCACTCGCTGGCCCAGCATTGCGGTCTGCTCTTCCAGAACGCGGCCACGCAACTCTCCAACACCACGTCGACGGTCTTCGAGGAGGTTGGGTTCGGCCCGTGCAACCTGGGCCTGGCGGTGCCCGAGGTGATCGAGCGAGTCTGGTGGGCGATGCGGTCGGTCGGGATCGAGGACCTGGCACCGCGCGACCCGGCGCGCCTCTCCGGAGGTCAGGGTCAGCTCGTGGCCCTTGCCGCGGTCCTGGCGCTGCGGCCTCGCTACCTGCTCCTCGACGAGCCGACGAGCGAGCTCGACCCGGCCGGGACGGCGCTCGTGGCCGACGCTCTGGCCCGCGTCGCCGCCGAGACAGGTACAGGGATCATGATCGTGGAACACAAGACCGATGTGCTGGCCCGGATCGCCGATGAGGTCGTGGTTCTCGATGGCGGATCCGTGGCGATGTCAGGGGCAGCGGCGGCTGTACTGGCCGATCCACGTCTGGCGAAGCTGGGCGTCGAGCCGCCGGCACGTGTCCGGCTCGAACGAGCGGTGCGAACCGCCGGCCTCGAATGGTCCCCCGGACTCGAGAGAGCGCTCGCGTGAGCCAGGTCGATCGCGAGACTACCCAGTCAACTCCGGCGGCTTTCGCCGGAGTCGCGGCCGATTCGGGTTCAACTGCCAACGACGGTCGGCGCGGCGCTCCAGCTCGTTCAGGCTCGGCACCGTCCGTTCCTTCGATCGAGCTCCAGTCGGTCTCGTTCACCTACCCGGAGGGCACGCAGGCGCTCGATCGAGTCAGCCTCCGGATCGATCCGGGCGAGCGGGTCGCCGTCGTCGGCCAGAACGGGTCCGGCAAGTCGACCCTCGCCCGACACCTCAACGGGCTGCTGCGGCCGACGACAGGCCGGGTTCTGCTCGACGGCCTCGACATCCGAAGCGTCCATGTGGCCAGCCTGGCCGCGCGTGTCGGGCTTGCCTTCCAGAACCCCGACCGTCAGCTATTCGCCGGGCGCGTTTCGACCGAGGTGGCGTTTGGGCCGCGCAACCTTGGTCTCCGCGGCGCGGCGCTGGATGAGCGAGTGGCTGCCGCGCTCGACGCCGTCGGCCTGAGCTCGGAGGCCGCGACCAACCCGTACGACCTCGGCTATTCGAGGCGGAAGCTGCTCTCACTCGCCTCGGTGCTGGCGATGCGGACGCCGATCCTGGTGCTCGACGAGCCGACGACCGGTCAGGATGCCCGCGGCGCGGCGATGGTCCGGTCGGTGGTCGCGGGGGCGGCCGCGGAGGGTCGGACGGTGGTTGCGATAAGCCACGACATGCGTTTCGTGGCCGAGTGCTTCGAGCGTGTCGTCGTCATGCGGGCGGGGCGAGTCCTGCTGGATGGGCCGCCCGATGCGGTGTTCGCCGAGGCGGCCTGGCCCGATCTGAGAGCCACCTATCTCGAGCCGCCACGGGCCGCCGTCGCGGGATCGCGGCTCGGACTCGGCGCCACTCCCACTGAAGCGGCGTTCGTCGAGGCGCTTCGGAGGCGGGCCGGGAGCTGACGCCGCGGCGGCGCGGGCGGCGGCGCGGGCGGCGGCGCGGGCGGCGGCGCGGGGCCGGGCGTCGCCGAAGCCTGTGGTAGTCGGGCGTCGCCGAAGCCTGTGGTAATCGGGCGTTTACTCTGATGAGCGATTCTGCAAACGTGGCAACTGCAGCCAGCGCCAGACCGGTTCTATCGTCCGTCGCCCAGGACGACATCCGCATTGGAGTGTGGATTCGCCTTATGCGACGGCGCAGTGGTCGGCGTCAGATCGATGTCGCCGAAGAAGTAGGCGTCAGCAGGCAATGCGTGTCGCTACTGGAACGCGGCCAGATCTCATCTCTGAGCGTCCGGACCGCCCGCGCGGTTGCGGCCGCCGTCGGCATCGACCTTCCATTTGCGCCGAGAGGACGAGGCGCGCAGCTCGACCGATTGATCGACGAGGAGCACTCCTCGATGGTCGACCTGGTGGTAAGGCGCCTGTCGGCCGCAGGTTGGGAGGCCATGGTCGAGTACTCGTTCAACGACTACGGGGACCGCGGATCGGTCGACGTCCTCGCCTGGCACACCGATGGCAGCGCACTTCTGCTGGTGGAGACGAAGAGCGAGCTGGCCAATCTGCAGGACACTTGTCGTGCTCTGGATATCAAGGCGCGCGTCGTCCCCAGGTTGGTGGCACGGGACCGCGGATGGCACCCGACTGTGGTTGGCGTCGTGTTGGTGCTGCGTGAGTCCACCCGCGAACGCGCCGCTGTCGCTCGGCGAGCCGCGATCTTCGACGCGAGCTTTCCGGCACGAACGCTCGCGATACGCCAGTGGATCTGCCGACCGGACTCGCCGCTCCGAGGCCTGTGGTTCTTGCGCCTTTCCAATACCAATTGCGCGAAGGGAAGGATCCGGGGCCTACCCGCCAGATTGTGAGCCTCGGAACGGTGAACGGGGGCAGTTGGCAGGCATACGGGTGCCCTGGCGAGCATCGCGCACGTCCCGGTGGCCAAATGGCGATCGGGTTCCCACTTCGAGCAAATACCACTGGCAAACCGCAACGGCGGCGGCGGCGTGGGCGGTCCGGGCGGCGCTCGTGCCCGCCAGCACCGGCCGGCAGGGGGCGGCATCGGGCCGGGGCGCGCGTGGCCTCGGGGGGAGCGGCCGCCGGGTGGCGGCATCGGGCCGGGGGGCGCGTGGCCTCGGCCGGGAGCGGCCGGCAGGGGGCGGCATCGGGCCGGGGCGCGCGTGGCCTCGGGCGGGAGCGGCCGCCGGGTGGCTGCGGCCCCGGGCGGCTGCACGGCGGCCTCCGGCGGGGTAACGTTGCGAGCTGGCGGCCCGGGTCGGCCGGGTGGTCGATGGCCCAGAGAGGCGGCACATGCGCGTACTCGTTCTGAACCCCGGGTCGAGCTCGCTCAAGTCGAGCGTCATCGAGACCGTCACCATCCCGGCGCCAGATGCGGGCGGCATGGTTCCCAATGTAGCCGCGGAGTCGCTGGCGCCGCTCGGGCAGCTCGACCTGGATTGGGGCGTCGACGCGACGACCGGCGGCGACCCGGCGGACGACATCCGCGCACTGCTCGACCGATACGAGGCCGCCGGAATCCAGCCCGCTTCGCTATCCGGCGTCGGGTATCGCGTCGTCCACGGCGGGGCGACGTTCCGGCAGCCTGTGCGTGTCACCGCGGAAGTCATCGAGCGGGTCACCGCGCTGCGCGACCTTGCCCCACTCCACAACGGCATGGCGGCCGAGACGATGAAAGCCGGCCTGGCAGCGATCCCGCATCTCCCTCACGTGGCCGTCTTCGACACCGCATTCCACGCGACGTTGCCGCCGGAGGCGTACCGCTACCCCGTCCCGGAGCAGTGGTATCGCGAGTGGGGCGTCCGCCGCTACGGCTTCCACGGCTCCTCGGTGGCGTGGTCGGCCGAGCGAGCGGCGGCGATCCTCGCCCGGCCGGTTGGCGACCTGCGGATCGTCGTCGCCCACCTTGGCAGCGGCTGCTCCGTGACCGCGGTCGACGGCGGACGCTCGGTCGCGACCTCGATGGGCCTGACTCCCCTCGAAGGTTTGATGATGGGGACTCGGGCTGGCTCGATCGATCCGGGAATCCTCTTCTACCTGCTGCGAACCGCACGCCTGGATGCCGACGAGCTAGCCGAGCAGCTGGACCATGAATCGGGCCTAGTCGGGGTGTCCGGCCGAACCTCCGACGTCCGCGAGCTGCTCCGGCTCGAAGCCGCCGGCGACGAAGCGGCGGCGCTTGCGCTGGAGCTCTTCGTCAGGCGAGCCGGCGAGTGCATCGCCGCCGTCGCGACGGCCCTGCCGGCCCTCGACGCCATCGCCTTCACTGGCGGCATCGGCGAGAATGCGGCCGGATTGCGGGCCCGGATCGTCGCCCGCCTGGGTTCCGTTGGCGTGGCTCCGATCCCGGACCTTGCGCCGGCGGAGGACGCCGTGCTCTCGGCGTCGGGTAGTTCCCCGGCGGTGCTCCGGATCGTGGCTCGAGAGGATCTCATCGTCGCCCGCGACGTGGCCGGGGCGATCGCGGCGATGCGGGGCTAGTCCACGGGGACCGCCTCGTTGCAATGGTCCTTTTCGCCGGCGCCAGGCACCCAGCCCGGGCCTCTACCCGCCCCCTTGTACTAGGCCGGGTTGGCGTCCCGTCTCTTCGTGCTTGACGGCCCCTTCTGCGAGGGCATGCGCCACCGTGTCGAGCGAGAGAAGCGCGCACTTGAGCCGCGCCGGGCTGATTTCGATGCCGATCAGGTCGAGCAGGTCGTCGGGGGTCATCTTCTCGACCTCCTCGACGGTCTTGCCCTTGATCTCGTCGGTCAGGAGCGACGCGCTGGCCTGGCTGATGGCGCAGCCTCGCCCCGTGAACGCAACGTCACGCACCACGCCGTCCGAGATCCCGAGCATCATCGTGATCCGGTCGCCGCACAGCGGGTTGGCGCCCTCGTAGCTGGCGGTCGGTTCGTCGAGGACCCCGAAGTTGTGGGGTCGGCGGTAGTGTTCGAGGATGTAGTCGCGGTAGAGGTCGTCCATCGGGTCGAGGATACGTCAGCGCTCGAAGATGCGAATTACGTCCCGCAATCCGACCGCCAGGGCGTCGATCTCCTCGGGGATCGTGTAGACGTTGAAGCTGGCCCGCGCCGAGGCCGCCAGATCGAATCGCTCGTGGAGCGGCATGGTGCAGTGGTGGCCGGCCCGGACACAGATCCCGGAGCGGTCGAGGATCTGGGCCACGTCATGGGGGTGGATGCCCGGCAGGTTGAACGACACGACTCCGCCTCGGGCCTCGGCGGCGGGCCCGTACAGCTCGATGCCCGGGACCTCGCGTGGGAGCGTCTCCAGCGCGTAGCGGATCAGCTCCTGTTCGTGAGCGCGGGCCCCGTCCATGCCCAGGCTCATCAGGTACTCGGCCGCGGCGCCCATCCCGATCTCGGCCGCGATGTCCGGCGTACCCGCTTCGAATTTGTACGGAACGTCGTTCCAGTCGGAGCGGCGGAGGTGGACCTCGCGGATCATGTCGCCGCCGGCCAGGAACGGCGGCATCGCCTCGAGCAGCTCGCGTCGCGCCCACAAAGCGCCGGAGCCGGTCGGGCCCAGCATCTTGTGCCCGGAGAAGACGTAGAAGTCGGCGCCGATCGCCTGGACGTCCACCGGGACGTGCGGCACAGCCTGCGCGCCGTCGACCAGGACGAGCGCACCCGCCGCATGCGCCATCTCGGTCAGCTCTTTGACCGGGTTGACCGTCCCGAGCATGTTCGAGACATGGGTAAACGCAACCAGCTTGGGCCGCAGGTGGAGCAGCGCTTCGTAGACCTCGAGGCGGAGCAGGCCGTCGTCGGTGATCGGGATGAACTCGAGATCCCCGTCCTTCTCCTGGACGAGGAGCTGCCACGGCACGAGGTTGGCGTGGTGCTCCATCTCCGTCAGGACGATCGTGTCGCCGCGGCCGATGTTGCGGCGGCCCCACGAGTAGGCGACGAGGTTGATCGCCTCCGTGGCATTGCGGACGAAGACGACCTCCGCGGCGCCCGGCGCGTTGATGAGCCGGGCTGTCGATTCGCGCGCCGCCTCGTAGGCATTCGTGGCCCGCTCGGCGATCTCGTAGATGCCGCGATGGATGTTCGACGAGTACTCGCCGTTGTAGGCGTCGACGGCATCGATGACGGCCCGCGGCTTGAGGCTGCTCGCGGCACTATCGAGGTAGATCAGCGGCTTGCCGAATCGATTGACCGTGGCCAGGATCGGGAAGTCGCCACGAAGGCGATAAGGATCGATCCGGGTTGGAGCCGGCTTGGACCCGGCAAGAGGAGTTGCGGTGTCGGCCATCTTCGTCCGCCCTAGTGGGCGGCCCCCATGGCCGCCTCGGCCGCCTTGCCGCCGGTCGCGTCATCCGAATCCGGCGCCTCGTCGGTGACCTCGCCCTCGAGGCCGGCCTCGGCCAGGATCGGCGCGTAGCCCTCCTCTTCGAGCCGCAGCGCAAGGTCCTTGCCGCCGCTGGCCACGATCCGGCCGGCCGCAAGGACGTGGACCCTGTCCGGGGTTATGTAGTTGAGGAGGCGCTGGTAGTGAGTGATGACCAGCACGCCCATGTTGGGGTTGAGCATGGCGTTCACGCCTTCGGCCACGATCCGCAGGGCGTCGATGTCCAGGCCGGAGTCGGTCTCGTCGAGGATCGCCATCTCGGGCTGGAGAACGGCCATCTGGAGCATCTCGAGACGCTTCTTCTCTCCGCCTGAGAAACCCTCGTTGACGTAGCGCGCGGCGATCGACTCGTCCATCTTGAGCAGCGCCATCTTCTCCCGGACGAGCTTTCGGAACTCGCCCATCGGGATCCCGCCCTTGAATGCGTCGGTAGGATCGACCGTCGGGTCTGGGTTCAGGCCGAGGCGGCGGGCGTTGATCGCCGACCGCAGGAAGCTCGCCACGGAGAGCCCTGGGATGGCCATGGGGTACTGGAAGGCCAGGAACATGCCGAGCCGGGCTCTCTTGTCGACAGAGAGCTTGAGGAGGTTGTGGCCCTGCCAGAGCACCTCGCCGGACTTGACGAGGTAGGCCGGGTGGCCCATAAGCGCGTATGCCAGCGTCGTCTTGCCGGAGCCGTTGGGACCCATGATCGCGTGGACCTCGCCCTTGGAAACCACCAGGTCGATCCCTTTGAGGATCTCGTGGTCTGGTTTCGCGGCCGGGGCCACGTGCAGGTCGCGTATGACGAGGTCTTGGTCGCTCACGTTGACTCGGATGCTCCTTGAATGGGGGCGCGGTGGATCAGTCGGCGAGGGTGATCGAGCCGGCCTCGTGGGACGATACCCGATCTGCTCGAACTCCTACGGCCGGCAGGCCGGCGCGAATCAGGCGGGTGGCTGGCGGGACGAGGTCCGCCAGCGTCATCGAGTCGAGTGCGCCGGCGATCGCGTCGCGCACCCGCACCCACATGAAGTTGACCGTGCAGTGGCCGCTGCGCTCGCACGTAAGGTGATTGGGATCGTCGGTGACGCAGATCATCGGCGCGATCGGCCCTTCGAGAGCCCGAAGGACCTCTCCCATCACGATCAGCTCGGGCGCGCGGGTGAGCTCATAGCCGCCGTGAGCGCCTCTCGTGCTCCGCACGAGGTTGGCGTCGCGGAGGCTGATGACCAGCTGCTCGAGGTACGCCCGCGGCAGGTCCTCCTGCTCGGCGATCTCGGTCAGGCTGGCTGGACCGCCGCCGAAGCGGCGGGCAAGCTGGGCCATGAGGCGCACGCCGTACTCACCCTTCGACGAGAAGGAGACGGCGCCGGTGCTGTGGTACGTCCGAGTTGCCAGTTTGGTGCTCCGTTTCGGCGGTGCGTCCGCCCTTAGAGGTCTCGCCCGCCTCCGGAATCGGATGCGTCCATTTCCGAAGTGCCGGCGTGGCGCTCGGGGGACGCCTGGACCGCCTTGCGGTGGGGGCGAGCGCCTCGACCTGCTGACGGTCGCCGATCATGGCTCCGGCCGGGGGACGCGATGGTCGCCCGCCAATTCCGACAAAAACCGTCGGATATGAGTATAAGCCGGCCGAATGGGGTGTCAAACGCCCAAATTGCCGGCGCGGGACCGAACCAAGCGCGGGCCCGCGCGGTCCTACGGTTGGTGATAACACCCCGATCAAGCAGACAGATCAACTCCGCGCGCAGCACCAACTTCCGCCCGTCCGCGGGTCGGCGAAGCATTACCATGGGCAGGAATTCAGTGGCAGCGTTCGGAGAGTAACGTGTCGTACGACGTCATCGGCAAGATGGGGCGCGTGACCGCGGACATCACCCCGGGGCATCTCGGCGAGGTGCTTATCGAGGTCCGGCAGGGGACGGAACGGTTCCTGGCATCAGCATCGGATCCCGAGGCGACGATCAAGAAACACACCCAGGTTCTCGTAGTCGGCAGCTTGGGGGGTCGGACGGTTGAGGTGGCGCCGACTGATGCAGTGAGGCTTCCGCGATGACTGATTTCCAGACGACATTTCTTGTGACCGGGGTTGCCGTCCTCGTCGTTGTGATCCTGATCATCCTCTGGTTCAGGGCCTCCTGGAGGATCGCCGAGCCGGATGAGGCATTGATCATCTCGGCCGTGCGCGGGGGCCCCACGGACGGGATGGGCTTTCGGATCGTCACCGGCCGGGGCACTTTCGTCGTGCCCGGGCTCGTCAAGGTTCGCACCCTCTCGCTAATGGCCCACGAGAGCGAGATCACCGTGCCGTGCGTAAGCCAGCAGAAGATCCGCTTGGACCTGCGCGGCGTGGTCGTCTACAAGGTCGGCGACGACAACCGTTCGATCGCCAACGCTGCGCGCCGCTTCCTGGACCGCCCGGCCCAGGAGCTGGAATCCAAGGTCATGAACGTATTCGTCGGCCACCTGCGGGCAATCGCCGGATCGATGACCGTCGAGGAGATGATCAGCGATCAGGACAAGTTCGCCCAGCAGGTCCGCGAGCGGTGCACGGTCGAGATGGAGTCCTTCGGGCTCGTCATCGACAGCTTCCAGATCCAGGCCATAACGAGCCCGTCCAACTACATCGAGAACCTGGCTGTGCCGCACCAGGCCGAAGTAGAGCAGAACGCGCGAATCGCCCGAGCCCAGGCCGACCAGACCGCGGTCGCCCAGGAGCAGACCGCCCAGGCCCAGATCGCCGAGTCGATCCGGAGCACCGAGATCAAGAAGGCTGGTTTCCAGGCCGAAATTGACAAGGCGCAGAAGATGGCCTCCCAGCAAGGTCCTCTCGCCGAAGCTCAGGCTCGCCAGGCAGTTGTCGAGCAAGAGACTCGCGTCGCCGAGCTGCAGGCCCAGCAGAAGGAGCAGCAGCTTCAGGTAGACGTGCGCAAGCCGGCCGACGCCGAAGCCTATCGCCAGACCACGCTAGCGGCCGCGGGGCGCGACGTCCGCATCCGCCAGGCCGAGGCCGCCGCGCAGGAAGTCCGTCTGGCTGCCGAAGCTCAGGCGGCGGCGGTCAAGGTCCAGGCCGAGGCGCAAGCCAATGCCACCCGCATCAACGGCCAGGCCGACGGCGACGCGATCAAGGCCCGCGGTCTTGCTGAGGCCGATGCAATCAAGGCAAAGGCTCAAGCCGAAGCGGTCGGTATCGAAAGCCGCGCCGCCGCCCTCAGCCAGAACCAGGAAGCGGTCATCGCCCAGCAGATCGCCCAGACCATGCCGGACATCGTTCGCGCGGCCGCAGAGCCGTTCGCTCACGTGGGCCAATTCACGGTACTCAACGGCGCTCAGGGCGTTACCAGTGCGTTGTCCGAGGTCATCCAGCAGGCCGGCGCTCTGGCGATGGTCGCCCGCCGGACCATCACGCCGCTGCTCGCCGGACCGGACGGCGAATCGAACGGCGACGCCGCCGCAGCCAAGTCAGGATCCGCGCCCGCAGCGTCCCCAAGGCGAGGCCCAAGGGCCGTCGACAGCGCGAAGGCTACCGAGGTCCCCATGCTAGCGGACGACGCCCCGAAGGCGCCGGACGCCCCCAAGGGGTAATCGCTCCGTTGGTCCGATGAGCCAACTCAACAAGCCACCTAACCCGGCGGAGCCTGCAGAGGTCCCGCCGGGCTTCGTTTCCGAGGCGATCGGCGAAGGGAGCAGTCCCGACGCCATCTCCATCGATCCGGAGGCCGTGAACCACATCGAGAAGCTCGTCACCGAGTACGTAGACTCGATACTCGCGGTCGCCGATGGTAGCGGCGAGTTTGCCCGTGCCGTTGCGGCGATCGATCATCTCGGCGAGCGAGACTTCGTCGCCACAGCGGCCATGAGCGGCCGGATCCTCGACCGCCGATTCAGCGGTGTCAGAAGCCTCCTCGCCGCGAAGGCGCCGCTGGCACGGCAGTTGGCGGACCTCCGCAAGGCGGCGACCGAGCTGGATCCGGCGCGGATGAAGCTCGGCGCCGGCCGTTCGGCCAGCGACGAGCTGGAGGAGATCGACCGCTACTTCGAGAGGTTCGCACGGGCGCAGCCGAGGCTCGAATCGATCCTGGCGTCGCTCACCGAGGGCCGGCTGGCCCTCGACCAGGACAACGCCGCGATTCTGATCGAGCAGGCGTCGCTCGCGACCGAGATGGAGACGCTCCGGCAGTACGCGTTCCTTGCCGGTCGGATCGACGAGTCGCTCACGGCCCGCATCGAGGAGATAACCACGACCGACGCGGCCCGGGCCCAGGCTCTTCGCCTCGATGTGTTGTCGGTCGTGCGACGCCGCCGCCGCGAGATACTCACCCAGCTCGCCGTCGTGACCCAGGGCTACGCGGCTTTGCGGATCGTCGAGGACAGCAACGCAGACGTGATCCGGGCCCTCGCTGCCGCCATCGGCACGACCACGGCCGCCCTCCGGACGGCGGCAATGGTTGCCAGCGCCGCGGCGAGTCAGCGCCTCGCCTTCGAGCAGCTCGAGGCCGCGCGAGAGGCTGCGAACTCCATGGCCGGACAGGCCGCCGCCCTGGCGGCCGGAGTCTCGGGTCCGGGTGGGCGGATGGCGCTGTTACGCGCGGCGTGGAGCGAGGTCAACGCGGCGCTCGACCGCGTCGACGCCCAGAAGGCTCAGATGCTACAGACGATCGCGTCCGCCGATCGCGAGCTGACCCGGTCGGCGGAGAGCCCGGACCGCGCCTGAGCCGCTCTCGCGCGTTCTACTGCGCCAGGCGAGGGTACAACCGGGCCGCGATGACGATCAGGATGACGGTCGTCAGCGTCAGCACGCCGAAGTCCAGGCCGATCGAGGATACGGTCGGCGTCGTGCCCTGGAGCATCAGCGACCGAAGCGCGTCGACCTGGTAGGTGAGCGGGTTGACCTGCGCCACTACCTTGAGCCAGTCGGGCATGATCGAGATCGGGTAGACGGCGCTGCTGGCGAAGAAGAGCGGCATGGTCAAGACCTGGCCGATGCCCATGAACCGTTCGCGGGTGCGGACCAGGCAGGCGATCACCAGCGAGAACGTGGCAAAAGCGGCCGAGCCCATGACCACGACCGCCGCCACCGCGACCAGCGAGATGGGGTCGAGGCGGAGGTGGACGCCGATGACCAGCGCCAGGAGGTAGACCATCGCGGCCTGGACCAGTGACCGTAGCCCGCCGGCCAGAGCCTTGCCGGTAACCAGCGCGCTGCGCGAGGCGGGGCTGACCAGGTACTTGTGGAGGACGCCCAGGTCGCGTTCCCAGATCACGGCGATCCCGAAGAAGATCGCCGAGAAGAGAGCGCTCTGAGCCAGGATGCCCGGCGCCAGGAAGTCGATGTAGCTGAGGTTGCCGGTTGGGATGGCACGGGTCTTGGCCAGGACCTGGCCGAAGACGAGCAGCCACAGGATCGGCTGGACGGCGCGGGTGAGCAGCTCGGTCGGGTCGTGGCGGAGCTTGCGCAGTTCGCCCTCGGCGATCGTCCAGGCGTCGAGGACGAACCGGAGCGGCGCCGCCGGCTCAGCCCAGACGGCGGGCCGTTCGGCGCGTTCGAGCGACGTCACGGTACTGACCTCCTTGCTCGCCGGTCTCGGAAAGCTCCGAGCCGGTGAAGTGGGTGAACGCATCGTCGAGGTCTTTGCCGGGACCGGCCTGTCTCGAAAGCTCGGCCGGGGTTCCGAGCGCGACGAGCTTGCCCAGGTGCATGAACCCCACCCGCCCGCACAGCTCGGCCGCCTCGTCCATGTAGTGCGTAGTCAGCAGAATGGTCGTCCCTTCCGCCTCACGCAGCTCGCGGATGTGGCCCCACACGGCTCGCCGCGCATTCGGATCCAGCCCGACGGTCGGTTCGTCGAGGAAGAGGACCTCGGGTCGATGCAGCATTGCCTGGGCGATCTCCAGACGCCTCACCATCCCGCCGGAGAAGGTTCGGACCAGTCGATCCGCCGCCGACTCCAGGGCCATGAAGTGGAGCGCTTCGTCGATACGGGACCGGCGCTCCGAAACCGGGAGATGGTAGAGCCGGGAGCTCGTCATCAGGTTCTCGCGAGCCGACAACGCCCCATCCGACGAGAGAAGTTGAGGCACGTAGCCGATCGAGCGTCGTACGAGCCGCGGGTCCCGATGGATGTCGTGGCCCGCGACGGTGGCGCTCCCGCCGCTCGGCGGCAAGAGCGTGATGAGCATCTTGATCGTGGTCGTCTTGCCGGCCCCGTTGGGTCCGAGCAGCCCGAAGACCTCTCCGGCCTGGACGTCCAGGGTCAACGCATCGACCGCGGTCAGCGTGTCGAAACGCCTGGTCAATTCATGGATGGCAATCGCTGGAGGCATCGATCCTCTCGATGAATGAGCCCGGGCGGCGCCTTGGGCACCCTGGCGACTGTTGCATGTCTGGCGATCGTTAGCGGTGTTAACTAATGTACCATGTTCCCGTGAAAGCCACGACACCCGATCAGGTCGCCAGCGCGATCCTCGAGACCATCCCGCCGTCCATGCGCGCCATTCGGACGCAGATGCGAGCCGGACGCGCCGCGGGAATGTCCGTTCCCCAATTCCGCCTCCTGCTCTTCATCCGGCGCAATCCCGGTACGAGCCTCTCCCCGGTGGCGGACCACCTCGGGACGACGCTGCCGGCGGCCTCGCAACTCGTCCAGCGTCTCGTCGTATCCGGGCTGGTCGCACGAACACAGGACCCGAAGGAACGGAGACGGATCGAGCTCAAGCTCACGGAGGCGGGCGTGGCGGCCCTCGACGAATGCCAGGCGACGACACGGGAGTGGCTGTGCCTGCGCCTCTCCGGGCTCGACGCATCGGAGCTGGAGCGTCTCGCGCTCACGCTTCACGATCTGCGTGGGATCCTGGCCGCAGAGGGTGAGTGATGGACGCGGCGGCCCACGAGGTGCGACCCGCACCCTAATGGGTTGCGCCACATATTGACAGTGCCTCTCATAACATAGACACTACCAACCGCTAGTTACAGCGGAAAGGCGGTGTCTATCATGAACATCTCCGCGAACGGTCGCTTCGACGGGGTCTCGCATCGCTGGTTGGCGATGGGGGCGATGACGCTGGCGCTCATCGCGATCGGCCTGGATCAGACAGTGCTGAATCTCGCCCTGCCGACCCTCTCGACGGCGTTGCACGCCTCTGAGGCGCAGCTCCAGTGGTTCGTCACCGCCTACACGCTGGCCCTGGCGGCCGCGATGCTGCCGGCCGGATTGGTCGGTGATCGATACGGCCGCAAGACGGTTCTCGTCGGGGCGATCGTGCTCTTCGGCGTGATGTCGGTCGCGTGCGCCTTCGCTCCGTCCGCGGACGCCTTCATCGCGGCCCGAACCATTCTCGGGGTCGCCGGCGCCACGCTCACGGTAATGTCGCTTTCCGTCGTAACGGTCCTCTTCTCGGAGACCGAACGACCGCGAGCGATGGGCATCTGGGCCGCCGGCAACTTCCTGGCGCTGCCGCTCGGGCCGATCGTCGGCGGCTACCTGCTATCCCACGTCTGGTGGGGCTGGGTGTTCCTGATGAACGTCCCCGTCGTTCTGATCGGTCTGGTTGCCGTCCTCATGTTTGTGCCACAGTCGCGCAGCGAGCACCGGCCCAGTATCGACATCCTGGGGGTGCTCCTTTCGAGCACCGGCCTGGCGCTGCTGATGTACGGCCTGGTGGAGGCCGGCGACAACGGTTGGAGCTCCTCCAACGCGATCGTTCCCTCGTTCGTCGCCCTGGGCACCCTGGCCGCCTTCGTCCTCTGGGAGGCGTGGCTGACAGTCCGAGACGGCGGCCAGCCGCTCGTCGATCTCAACCTGTTCCGTTCTCGCAGCTTCAGTGTGGGCGTGGTCCTGGCTGGAGCCGGGATCTTCGGGATGTTCGGTGTGCTGTTCACTCTCCCGCAGTACCTCCAGGCGATCATGGGCGTGGATGCCCAGGGCGCCGGTCTGCGATTCCTGCCAACGATCGCCGGCCTGGTGATCGGCGCCGTCCCGGCCGACCGGGTTGCGGCACGGGTCGGCTCGAGGATCACGGTCGCGCTCGGGTTCGCCATCCTCGCCGCCGGCATGCTCGTCGGCAGCGCCATGACGACCACGTCCGGGGACGCCTTCATCGCCGCGTTCACCTTCGTGGTCGGTGTGGGCGCCGGGCTGGGGCTCGCCACCGCCGCCTCGGCCGCGATGGTCGAGCTTTCGGCGGAGCGGAGCGGCGTTGGGTCCGCGGTGGTCCAGGCCATCGTCAAGCTGGGGCCAGCCTTCGGGGCCACGATCCTGGGCAGTGTGCTCAACTCCACTTACCAGAGCCAGGTATCGGTGGCCGGCCTGCCGGCCCAGGCGGCCGCCGCCGTCCAGCAGAGCGTCTTCGGTGGACTGGCCGTGGCCGCACAGATTGGCTCGCCGGCTCTGCTCGAGTCCGTCCGCTCGGCATTCGTTGCCGGCATGGACGATGCGACCAGAGTTGCCGCCGTCATCGCCGTCGCGGCGATGATTGGGGCCGCGATCCTGCTGCCCAGTCGGGCGTCTGCGGTGGCCCCCGAATCCATATCGGACAGGACCGAGACGACGGGCGCTACCGCTGAACCGGCGGTCAGCCGTGGCTGAGCCTCCAGAAACCCGGTCGGCGCCGGTCGGTCCTGGCCCGATCGCTCCGCCGGCCGGTCGCCGGTCCCCCGTCCCCGGCTACGAGCTCGATCGCGAGCTTTCGACTGGCACGATAGGGCTCCCAGGGGCGAGAATGTAGCCATGACCGAATCGCCGGCGATAGATAGGCCCGGGTTACGCGAGCGCAAGAAAGCGAAGACCCGGGCAGCGATTCAGGAGCACGCTCTGCGGCTCTTCCGCGAGCAGGGCTACGACGCCACCACCGTCGAGCAGATTGCCGATGCGGCCGAAGTCTCGCCGAGCACCTTCTTCCGCTACTTCCCAACAAAGGAAGACGTCGTCGCCTACGACGCGCTGGACCCGGCCGTCATGGGTGCCTGGCGGTCTCAGCCAGCAGACGTGCCCCCGATACCGGCCTTCCGCAACGCGATGGTCGAGGTCTTCGCAGCCATGCCCCCAGAGCAGATTGCCGAGATGATGGACCGGGGCCGGCTGCTCTTCTCCGAGCCGGAACTGCGCCAGGCCGCGATCAACGAATTGATCCGGTCGGGCCAGATGGTCATCGATGAGCTGGCAACGCGACTTGGCCGCCCGGCCGACGACTTCGAGTTGCGCATCTTCGCCGGCGCCATCATGGGGGCCGTGATGGCGGCGTTGATCCCGATGCTCGAGGACGGATCGACCGACATGATCGGTCAGATAGATCGAGCCTTCGAATTCATCGAGAAGGGGATGCCTCTCTAGAGACGGCGACCGCTCGCGCTATGGGCCAGCTTGGGTGCCGGCTGACCGCGAAACGCGACCCTCAATGGCCGCGTGCCGGTGCGACGCGCCGATCACGAGATGCAAGGCACCAACGCCGCCGGCGGCGGTATCTCGATTGCGTGCTGAGATGGTTCTGAAGTACGGAAGTTTGTAACCGAGCACTAGACAAAACCGCTCGCATACGTGGTACCCTCCGCCCGACGGGCCAATAGGCCCCGGGTCCCGCGGCTGCCACGATCGCTCCTCTCAACGGTTCTCGGCGAGACAGACGTGTCGCTGAGGCCGCATGAGCAAGGAGCGTTCTTTTTGTACGCATCGGATAAGAATCTGGTTTGCCAGGACTGCAACCAGGAGTTCGTGTTCAGCGCGAGCGAGCAGCAGTTCTACGCAGACCGCCAATTCAGCGAGCCGCGGCGCTGCCCCTCCTGCCGAGCGGCCCGCAAGGCCCAGCGCGGCGACTTCGGTGGTGGATCTCATAGTGGTGGCGGCAGTCGTGGCGGTTTCTCGTCCGGCCCGCGCGAGATGTTCTCGGCCACTTGCTCGAGCTGCGGCCGCGAGGCCCAGGTCCCGTTCCGCCCCAGCGGCACCAAGCCGGTTTACTGCAGCGACTGCTTCACCGCTCGTCGCGCATAGTCTCGGGCCGCGAGGCCCACACTGGAAATGAGAGAACCCGGCGAGAGATCGCCGGGTTCTTGATTCTCTGGAGCACCGCGCTCCGTGGACCGCATCAGGGCCCCGAAGGTGGCATTGCGCGCAGCAGGTTGGCCCGAGTCGCCTGAGGCGACTTCGGCCCGAACTGGCTCCGCAGCAGGTCGTATTCCGTGTAGGGCCGGTCGTCGGTGATGATCGTGCCCCCGGCAGCGAACTTGTCGACGTCGCCGCCCGTGAGCCAGACGTTGCTCAGGACCTGCGTTTGCCAGGCCGCGGCGGTGGTCACGCCCGGCGGAGAATCGGCAGCGCTGGAGAGGTCGTCGACGATGCCCGGCCTCGAAAGAACCGACTCAATTCCGGACGTCGTGAGATAGATCGGGTCGTCTGAGCCGAGCATCATCACGCCGACCGTGGGTTCCGCCGCACCGAATACCAGGATTACGTATTTGAAGACACTCCTGAACGTCGCGACGTGGCTTCGCATCTCAGCTACGGTCTGGCCTTCGTATTCCCACTCCATCATCACGCCGCCCGGGTTGAGCCGCGTCCGAGCCGATTGGTAGAACTCCTGCGAGAAGAGAACCGAGGTTCCGGAGCTGTTCATCGGAGGCGGCGGGTCCACGATCAGAAGGTCGTATGAGTCCCTGGTCAGATCCACGTGATTGCGGCCGTCGGCGATGAGGATCCGGCCGTCAGTGTTGGATTCGACCGAGCCGGCGTCGGCGAAGAAGTTGCCCATCATCTCGGGCACGGACGGGACCAGTTCCACAGCGTCCACCTTGAGCCCGGCCAGGAGCGAAGTCCGGTAGCTGGAGCCCATGCCGAAGGCGATCACGCACATCGACGTGGCGTTGGGGCGGGCCATCAGAGGCAGGTCGGCCATCATCCGAGTGTCGGCGGACAGACCCGTCATGGAGTAGCCACCCACATACAGCCTCAGGGACTGGCTCGGGTTGCCCAGACGAACTGCCTGCACGGACGCGATGTTGTCCTCGGCATCCTGGAGGATCGTCGCGCCCGCGCGCGCCATCACGTTGATGTTGGGATCGGCAACCAGGTCGTTTGGCACGACCATGATCACGACCGCGGCGACGGCAACGACGCCCGAGAGAGCCGAGCCTGCCCGCCGCAGCGGCAGGCTGAGGGTCCGGGCCTCCCACAGCAACGCCACGCCCATTGCGGCGTTCACGAGCGCGATCAGGACGACGGCCCGGGGCGAAGAAAGCGCCGGCATCAGGAAGAACGGAACGACGAAGGTGCCCACGATCGCGCCCAGCGTGTTGGCTCCAAGGAGCATGCCGGCACTGGTCCCGATCCGGTCGTCCGAGTCGGTGGCGAGCATCGAGCTCATCGGGAAGACCACGCCCATGATCAGGGTCGCCGGCAGCACGACCAGCACGAGCTCCCAGTCGAAGGTCAGGGCAACGAAGAACTTGGTCTCGAAGCCGAGGGCGCCCAGCACGACGGCCGCCAGCGCCAGCTCGGCGACGCCAAGGAGGGCGACCGGGTGGCGGGTCCGCGACAGTATTCGGGCATACACGAACGCCCCGATCGTGATGCCGGTCAGGAAGATCGCCAGGATAGAAGTGAAGACGTAGCTTGAGCTGCCGGTACCGGAGGCCAGGATGCGAGTCCACAGGTTCTGGTAGCCGAGCGAGGTGAGACCCGAGACGAACGCTAGGGTCAGGGCCAGCTTCGGCCTGGCGGTGGAGGCACTGCGGGCTGCGGAGCCCGGCCGCGCAACGGCGCCCCGCGCAGTGGCGGCCCGCGCAGTGGCGGCGGGCCGCGCAGCGACCGCCAGAGCCGGGCTCCCCGCGGGAACCGGCTGTGGCACGGTTTCGGCCTCTGGTGTCGAGGTGGCCGCCGCAACGGCCGCGGCCGGACTCCCAATCCTTGTGCTCAGGATCAGCGCCGCCACGCCGGCGGCGCCCGAGAAGCAGGTTCCGACCAGCAATGTCTCGCTCAGGCCGATCAGCTCGATCAGCACGAGTCCGGAAGCGAGCGTGCCGATGATGGCGCCCAGCGTATTGACCGTATAGAGGCTGCCAAACTCCCGACCCATCAGGTTGTGATCTCGGACGAGATACCTCGAGAGAGTCGGCAGCGTCGCTCCCATCAGGACCGTCGACGGGCCGAGTGCGGCAATGGCCAGAGCGAACCGGACCAGCGCGAGCGCCATCGTATTCTGCTCGAGAGAGGCGAAGGCGCCACGGTAGACCTCGTGGAGGCCTCGGAATGTCGCCGGCGTGATCAGCACGGAGACCACGACCAGCAGCTCGAGGAAGGCGTACATCCGAAGCGGATTCCGCACCCTGTCTGCCACGCGCCCGCCGACGATGCTGCCGATGGCCATGCCGCCGAAGAACCCGGTCAGGATTGCGGAGATGGCCTGAGTCGTGTTGCCGAACACGAGAACGAGCTGGCGAGCCCACACGACTTCGTACACCAGTCCGGCGAAACCGGAGAGCAGGAAGATGAGGAGGACGATCCTCCGGCCCGCCGGGGCGAGAGCCGTCGGGGCGAGTTTCTCTTCAGCCAATATCTCCGGTGCCTCCAGGCGGCCCCGTTGGGCACACGGGTCGCACGCTCGAACCTAGCAGGGCGTCATGCGCGGGTATGGGTCGGTGATGGGTCACCCTTCCGCAGCAGAAACCTAAGAATAGCGGTTCGGGACAGGCAGGGCCGGAGCCCGGACGTCGGCGCGCGGCGACATATCGGTCGCGGATGACGGCGCACGCGGACTGCCGGCGGACGTGTCGGCTAGGCGATGGCGATCTTGCCGAGGATCGACGACGCCGCGAAGTTAGGGTCGGCCCACTCGGCATTGATCAGGATGACGATCGAGATGTGGTAAGCCGGCAGGTATTCCATCGACGACCAGAACCCGTCGAGATGGCCGCGATGGCCCCACGCCACCTGGCCGGCCACGGTCGTCTCCTCGAACCCGAACCCGTACGGGTAGCGCGGCTTGGACGGGAATGCGAGAGACGGCGAAATGTCGACCATCGACGCCAGCGTGGCCTGGTCGAGGATCTGGCCGCCGTACAGCGCGTTGGCCCAGACGGCGAGGTCCGAAGCCGTCGACACGTATGCCCCTGCGAAGCCGGCCGCGGTGGCCTCGGCGGTGAACGGCAGCATCGTCCCGGCCGAGTTGTCGCGCGGCTTGGAGGCTGGCCCGAGGTAGCCATGGGCTTCGGGACCCTGGGCCCCCTCCTCCGTCTGGAGGTAGGTGTGGCTGAGACCGAGCGGCGTCAGAAAGATCGAGCGGACCAGCGCCGCCACGGTCTGCCCGGTGGCCTTCTCGATGACCAACCCGAGCAGGACGAAGTCCGTGTTCGAGTAGTGGTAGCCAGTGCCTGGTGTGAAATACGTGAGCTTGCCGACCATCGAAAGCACCTGGTCCGAGGTCCAGGTCGCGGTGCGGCGGGAGACTATCGCGCTGGCGATGGCCGGTATCTCGAAGAGATCCTTGATGCCGCTGGTGTGGTTTAGCAGCTCGCGCAGCGTGATGTTGGCCGCGTTCGGGAAGGTGGGCACGTACTTCGACAGCGCGTCGTCCAGGCCGATCGTGCCGGCGGAGGCGAGCCGTCCGGCGAGAGCTGCCACGAAGGTCTTGGTGATGCTGCCGACCGAGAAGAGCGTGTCGGTGGCGACCGGCGTTGCCGGAGAGGTCACCGCCGCCCCCGACACCCCGGTCCAAATGGATCCATCCGGGAAGAGGATCGCCGCCGAGACCCCGGGGTACTTGCCGCCGCTGCGGATACCGTCGAGAGCTTTCTGGAGGGCCGCCGCTTTGGTCGGATCGAGGTGGGCAGAGGGTCCGCTCGCGACGGCCAGTTGGGAGGTCGGCACCGGGACGATCGATTGGTTCGGTGTGGCGTTGGGGGTGCCCGTCGCGGAAATCGTGATTGCCGGCGATGGCGTCGGGGCGGAGGTGCCCCCAGGTGGCGGCGTCGGCCCCGAGCTGCCGCACGCGGCAATCGCGGCCGCAATCAGCATGGCACCGGCCGCGTGCACGGCGCGAGGGCAGGCCCGGAACACTGAGATGGCTGGAATCACGACGCGAATGATGCACCCACGGCGCGGTTCGGCGTGCCGCGCACGAGTGCCCTCGCCAAAGAGAGGCGGCCCGGCTGTTCCAGCCGGGCCGCGTTGCGTCTCAATCGTGCTCGGATCGGGCCGAGCGCGGCGCCCCTAGCGGCGTCCTCCGCCGCCGAAGAGCCGCAGCAGGAACAGGAAGATGTTCACGAACTCCAGGTACAGCAGCAGTGCCCCGATGACCGACGCCTTCTCCATCGACCCGGTCATCGCCGCGATCTGGCCAGTGGATATGCGCTGGACCGTCGACGCGGTGAGGGCAGTGAAGATGACCACGCCTATCACCGAGATGATGATGTCGAGCGTGCCGTTGCCCAGGAACACGTTCAGCAGGATTGCAACCAGGAGGCCCCAGGTGGCCATGGCCAGGTAGCCGAACATGTTCGTCAGCGACCGCTTCGTTACCGCGCCGTAGAGGGCAGCTCCACCGAACATCGCCGCGGCGCTGACGAACGCTTCGACTACCGTTGCCGCCGAACCGGTCTGGTAGGTGTACGCCAGGATGATGACGCCGAACGTAAGACCGTTGATCGCGGCATAGATCAGGAACAACCCGAGCGCCACCGTGGCGTTGATCCGGCGAATGGCGACCTGCAGGCCAACGCCGATGACCATCTCCGCGATGATCAGCGGCAGCCACAGGTTGAGGACCGTCTGGGTCAGCCCCAAGTTGTTCTGGACCAGGTAGGCCACGAAGGCGCTGAGCAGCAGTCCCAGGAACATCCACGTGAAGGCCTGGGACAGGAAGGCAACGGACAGCCTTGCGGCCGGCCGAACTCCGAGCTGCTCATACGAGCTGCCGGGAGCGTATGGATAGTTGTTCACTTGAATCCTCCGATCGAGGTCTGTGGCGGTTCGGGTCGTGAGACCGGCCGGCAGCCGGCTCGGCTTCCCGATCGCCATTCCATTTGATCCTACGTCAGCCGTTGCGACGGTGCGTTGCTCGGGCTCACATTTCAGTCGAACGGCTCCGCCACAGACCCGCCGCGTCCGCGTTTCGATGCGGCTCGCGACGGCGTGGCCACCTTGGATTCGCCCTGTTCCGTGGCGCGCGCGAGGATCCAGAGCAGGTCCGCCAGGCGGTTGAGATACGGCACCAGCTGGTCTCCCGGGATCGGCTCCGCGCGGCGTATTCCGACCGCGTGGCGCTCGGCGCGCCGGACGATCGTCCGGGCCAGCTCGAGGGCCGCCGACAGGCGAGTCTCACCCGGCACCACGAACTCTCGCGGCAACTCCACGGACGCCTCAGTCTCCGCCAGCAGCGCGTCGAGGGCACCGACCATCGCCGCCGTGACACGCGTCTCGCCCGGCTTCTGGCGGCCCAGGGCATGGGGCGCGGTCGCCAGCTCGGCGCCGGCCACGAACAGCTCCCTCTGGAAGCGCAGGATGAGCTCGGGCAGGCGGTCGAGCGTTCGCGGGAGGGTTCCGTACTGGGCCTTGAGGTTCAGCTCCGCGCGAGCCATGCCCAGCGCCGCGATCGCCTCGTCTATAGCGCCGTACGCCTCGGTCCGGGGATCGTTCTTGAAGATGCGATCGCCGCCGAAGAGCAGGCCGGTGGTGCCGTTGTCACCGCGTTTGGTGGCCACCGCTGACTTGCGTTGAGGCTTGTCGGACACGATCCCCTCGATCGATCTAGCGCTTCACCACATCAAGCCGGCGTCGCGCGGGTCCCAGCGTTCGGCGAGCAGAGTCACCTTGACCGGGTGCTCGAGCACCGATTCGGTCTGGTCTTTGATCTGCTGAACCATCGAGCCGGCGTATGGGCAGAACGGCGTCGTCAGGACCATTTTGATCTCCGACGCCTCGCTGCCGATGATGACCTGCTTTATCAGGGCGAGCTCCACCACGTCCATCCCGAGCTCGGGATCGACCACCGAGCGGAGGGCGTCGAGGACGGCTAGCTCGGTCGCCCGGCGGGCAAGATCGAAGGCCGGCGTCTCGGCGGCTGCCGAGTCGGCGGGAGCACTGCCTGTGAGGGCGGTGGCGGGGTGGGTAGGAGCAGTGATTGTCTTCACGGGATCGCTCATGGCGCCCGATATCCTAGCAGTTTCGTCGGAATAGTGGAATCCACGGGGCTCCGGTTCAGGCGGTCCTGCGCGCCGGAGCCCTGGGCGCGGCCACGACTATGCCGGCGATGCGGAGTCCCTCGGGGAGCGACGATGCCTCCTCGTCGGTGAAGCCGGGGCCGGTCAGGCTCCCGTTGCGGTCGAAGAATTCGCCGTATCGATCGCGATGCTCGGAGGCGTAGCGGTAGGCCTGGGCGATGCCGACGATCCTCAGCTCCGGGTGCTCGCGCAACAGCTGCGCCACGCCGTAGCCGCCGCGCCTGAGCTCGAGCAGCTGGCGAACCGTCAGCCGGGTGTTGTACAGGAACGGCTCGCCGCGCATGACGAGCGGATCGACCTTCACCCACTTGATCGTCATTTCGGCCTCCGTGCGGGAGTTGCGGCTGGACGCGCCACGCTTGACGCCGCGGTCAGACGCCGCGGTAGAGCCACTTCCAGAGCGCGTTGCGCTTGTGGCGGTCGCCGGCGAGCCGGCTGTTGCGCCGCAAGACGGCGACGGCCCCATCGAGCGCGTGCCCGGCGACCTCGAGTTCGTCGGGGCTCAGGTACGGCGTCGCGGCCTCGCGGATGCCCGCGCAGAGGGCGTCGAGATCGGCCAGCGGGACGCCGCGACGGCGGTAGATCGGTCCGATCCACTCGGCGTAGTCGGCCAGCCACCGGCCTTCGCCGCTGCCCAGGCACATCGACAGGCGCTCGACAAGCAGCTCACCGTCCCGCAGCAGCCGTCGGAGCGCCGGCTGGTCGTAACGGGTCGTGAGGGTCGGGTCGGCCTTTACGGCCTCCTCGAGCCCGACGGCCGCGATCCGGACGGCGTTGGCGCGGAGCTTCCCGGCGGCGGCCGCGTGCCCGGCGATCATGTCGGTCGGGGCGAGGCCGAGATTTGGGTGGTGGGCGGACGGCTTGCCTGGCCCGGATGGCACGGCCATCGCCTTCGAGCCCCCCGTTCGAGCGGTCCTGCCCGCGCTCGCAGGTCTCGCGGGCCTGGCCGGGGTGGCGGCTGCGGCCCCCTTCGATCCGCTCGCGGTGGGTTTGGCGCGTGCCTTCGCCGGCGTGGCCGCGTCTTTGGCGACCTGCTTGGAGCGGGAGGCGCGGCTCTCTGTCACGCCGGAAAGTCTAGCCTGGGCGCTCGCAGGCCGCAGAGGCGTCACGGGGCGCGCGAGCCCTCCAGCGAGACGGCGTCGATCCACGTTTCTCGCGCGGCCCGCATGGCGACCGTACGCGGTCCCGGTGCGCCGTTGCCGATCGGACGGCCGTCCAGCGAGACCATCGGCACCACGCCACCGATGCTCGAGCAGACGGCCGCCTCGTCGGCCGCGTATAGGTCATTGAGACGCAGGTCCTGCTCGACCATGCGCAGGCCCACGGCGTCGCCGTGAGCTACCAGCCAGGCCCGCGTCGTGCCGGCCAGCAGCCCCGTCCCCAGGCGGGGAGTGGCGCAGACATCGCCGCGGATCAGGAGAACGTTCGCGGTGGTGGCTTCGGTGATGCGGCCGTCGGTAGTCAGGAAGATGGCGTCGTCCGCGCCGGCTCGGTGGGCCTCGATCCGGGCGTAGACCAGCTCGGCGCGCGAGGTCGTCTTGATCCCAGAGATGGGCGAGTCGGCGTCGCGGCGCACGACACTGGTGATGAAGCGCTCGCCCTCCTGGAGGACACGGGCGGCCGGCGGCGTGAACGGCCAGGCCTGGATCGCCACCGAGGCAACGGCGTTGGCCGATGGAGCAACGCCCCGGGCGGGATCGTAGCCGCGGCTGACCGTGATCCGGACGGCCACGTCGCTCGGCGGCTCGACCGAGTCCCAGCCCTCGGCCGCAAGGAGGTCGGCGACGCCGGCCGCCACGACCTCGTCACCGAACGGCAGCTCGAATGCGAGCGCCTGAAGGCTGGCGTGAAGGCGGGCGAGGTGCCCGTCCAGCTCGATCGGGATGCCACGGCGAGCTCGCAGAGCCTCGAAGACGCCGTCGCCAAGCTGGAAGCCGCGGTCATAGGCAGACAGGTGCGGGACGTCTGCCGGAAGCAGCCGGCCGTTCAGCCATATGTGCGCTGCGGCGGGCTGCGTCGGTTCGGCCAAATGTGTGCTCCGCGCTGATGGAGAAGGGGGGGCGCCCAGCCGAGGGGGAAGCTGAGCGCCCCATGAGACGGATGGTAACGGGAGCAGCGACGACCCGAGGACGGGACCAACGACTCCTCTCCCCGAATGGCAAGCCGATCGAGGAGCCCGCTCCATCCGCGGCGAATGATAAGCAGGAATCTGGCGCCGCCGCTCGGGACGCCAGCCTGGGAAGGAACGCGGCGGCGCCGAGGAGGGATAGCACCGCCGCGCACGGAACCGCGATACGCTCGCCGGCCGGACGGCCGATGCTTTCGTTGCCTCGGCCTCGACCGTGTCGTTGCCGGCGAGCCGGACTCAAGTCGGGCTAGGCGCTGGCCGAGCCCTTGTCGAAACCGCCGTGGCCGGCGCCGAGCAGGGCCTCCGGCTCGCCCTCGATCGTGATTCGGGGGATCCACCGCAGGAAGCTCGGCATCCACCAGTTCCATTCGCCCAGCAGCTTCATGAGCGAGGGCAACAGCAGGCTGCGGACGACCGTGGCGTCCACCAGGATCGCCACCGCAAGCCCGACGCCAAGCTCCTGCATGATCGCCAGTTGGATCGTGAAGAAGGCGCCGAAGACACAGACCATGATCGCGGCGGCGCTGGTGACCGTGCCGGCGGTGATCGTGATCCCCTTGACGACGGCGTCAGTGGACGCGAGGCCGCGGTCGCGGGCTTCCTTGACCCGGGTCAGGATGAAGACGTGGTAGTCCATCGAGAGTCCGAACAGGATCGTAAAGATCATTGCCGGAGCCCAGGCCTCGATGACGTTGGGTCGAATGCCGGTTACATCCTTGAACCAGCCTTCCTGGAAGAGCAGGACCAGGACCCCAAAGGCCGCACCCGCCGACAGAAGGTTGAGCAGGATGGCCTTCAGCGGGATGACGATCGAGTGGAATGCAACCAGCAGGAGCAGGAAGCTCATGCCCAGGACGAAGAGGATCACCAGCGGCATCTGACCGCCGTACCAGTTCGCGTAGTCCATCGTGAATGCGGCGTCGCCCGACACGTAGACGTGGCTGCCGGTGAGCGAGCCGAAGAAGCTCGGGACCACCGAAGTCCGGAAGGTCCGCGCCAGATCCCAATTGGCGATGTCGTTGGCGGTACCTGGGATCGCGGCGGACACGTCCGCGACCGTGCCGTCGGCGGAGTAGGTGATCTTCGTCGTCACCGCGTTTACGCCGGAGACCTTGCTGTCCTTCATCGCGTTCGCGAAGCCCTGGATGGCCGCCGCGGTCCGGGGCGCCTTTGCGTCGGTGACTATGACTTCGATCGTCAGGTTCCGGCCCGCCGGCCACTTGGTGGTGATGAGATCCCAGGCGCGGACACCCTCGACGCTATGCGGCAAGGTGGATACGTCGCTCGTCGTTGAGCCGAGCTGGAGCTTGGAGACCGGTGCCGCAACCAGAACGAGGATCGCGATGGCCGCGGCCGCGGCGATCAGGGCGCGATTCGTCGCCACTCGGACGACGGTGCCCCAGATGCCCCGGCCCTCGCCGCGATCGCGAGATAGATAGGGGATGCCGAAACGCATGACCTTTCGGTCCAGGATCGAAAGGGTGGCCGGCAAGAAAGTCAGGCTCCCGATGACCGAGATCAGGACGACCGCGATGGCACCGATTGCGATCGACTTGAAGAGGTCGTCGTCGATCAGAAGCAGCCCGCCGAGCGAGATCATGACCGCCAGGCCGCTGAAGAAGACCGCGCGACCCGCGGTGGAGCTGGCGACCTCGATTGCGCCTAGCTTGTCACGGCCGGCGACGCGTTCGGTCCGGAACCGGGAGATGACGAAGAGCGAGTAGTCGACGGCCACCGCCAAGCCGATCAGGACAACGATCTGGACCACGTACTGACTGATCGGGGCGAAGACCTGGCTGTAGATGCCAACCATGCCCATCGCGCCGACGATGGCGCTCAGCGCGAGGACGATCGGGACGAAGGCGGCAACCGCCGAACGTGATGCCACCAGCAGGATCAGGAAAGTGATCAGCAATGTCGGTAGGAGCAGGGCGTCGAGCGAGCTGTTGATGTAGTTGCCGAAATCGGCGTTGATCAGTCTGTTGTTGAAGGCGTAGATCGTGAGGTTCGGGTACTGAGCCTTGAACTGGTCGGCGAGCGGGACAATCGCGTTCGCTTTGGTCGTGGCCGCGTCGCTATCGCCCGCGATGTTGGCCGTGATGATCGCGGTCGTTCCGTCAGCGGACAAAACGCTCGCGGATTGATCCGGCGCCGCTGCGGCGAGGGCGTACGGGTCGATGACGGCCGGCAGCTGGCTCTTTTGGTCCTGGTAGAAGACCGGGGTCTTCTGGCCGGCGATCTCGACAGTGAGGGCCGCCAGCCGCTTCGTCATGTCCGCTATCGCCTGCCGGTCCGCAGGACTGTCGAGCCGACCGGCCGGGTTCTCAACGATCAGGTAGAACGACTCGGTAGTGATGCCGTTCTTGTTGCCGGCGTCGTTGAAGACGTTCCAGCCGGTCTGTGAGTCGCCGATCGTCTTGCCCTTGTCCATGATCGACTGCGCCCGCTGCCCACCCAGGGCGACGCTGGCGAACATGAGGCCGATGGTCAGAACGAGCCACCCGGCCAGCACCGGCCAGCGATGCCGCGCGCTCCATACCGCCACCTGGACGGTCCAGGGCTCGCGTCTCAAAGTGGGCGCCCGGTCAGTGGATTCCTTTTCCATCGATAGTCCTCCTTCTCGTTCACCCGCGGAGACGCGAGGCGTGGTCGGTCAGGCGGTGGCGGCCGTCGCGCGGATGGCCATGTCGGGGGCGACGTGCAGGCCGTGGTCGCGGATACGCCCGTCGCGCATTCGGATGACGCGGTCGCAAGCCTCTCCGACTTCGGAGTCGTGGGTCACGAGAACGATCGTCTGGCCGTGCTCGCGGTTGAACTCGCGCAGAAGAGCCAGGACCTCGGCGCTTCGGTCCGAGTCGAGGTTGCCCGTCGGCTCGTCGGCCAGGATGATCTCCGGCTTGTTGACCAGCGCCCGAGCGATTGCGACGCGCTGCTGCTCCCCGCCCGAAAGCTCGGACGGCTTGTGGCCCGCGCGGTCGGCCAGACCGACGAGACCGAGCGCCTCCAGGGCGGCCTCGCGGGCGTTCTTGCCCTTGATCCCGGCGTAGTCGCAGGCGAGAAGCACGTTCTCGAGAGCCGTCAGTGTCGGGACGAGGTTGAAGTCCTGGAATACGAAGCCCATGCGGCGGGCTCGGATCTTGGTGCGGTCGTTGTCGGAGAGAGAGGCGACCTCCTCGCCGCCGAGCCGGAGCTCGGGGGCCGGGCCGTGGTTCGGGTCGGGGGCGTGGAGCAGGCCGAGAATGTGCATCAGCGTGCTCTTGCCCGAGCCGGACGGGCCCATGATCGCCACCATCTCGCCCGCGTCGATCGAGATCTCGACCCCCTTGAGGGCCTCGACGGTGTTGCGCTTGCTCAGGCGGTAGGTCTTGCGGAGGTTCCGACCTTCGAGGATTGCCATCGTTGCTTCTCCTTGGCGGGCCGCCAGGTGGCGGCCCGCGTTACGTTCGGTTTGGGGGTGCTGCTACTCGTATCGGAGAGCGGTCACGGGATCGAGCCGGGAGGCGTGCCAGGCCGGGACGAAGCCGGCGACGGCGCCGAGCACGGTGGCGAAAACGATCGCGGTGGTCGCCGTCCCGAGCGTCAGCTCGAACAGGACGTTGCCCGAGGCGCGGCCCAGGTCGTTGAAGACGGTGGTCATCACCGCACCGATCCCGAGCCCGATCAGGCCGGCCGCCAGGCCTATGGCCGCGGACTCGAAGACGATCTCGCGCCGGATGCGCCAGCGGGAGGCGCCGATCGCTCGCTTGATGCCGATCTCACGGGTGCGTTCCGCGACGGCCATGGCCATGGTGTTGACCGTCGACAGGCCGCCGACCAGCAGGCTCAGCATGGCTACGCCCGTCAGGACGAGGCTGAAGATGGTGCTGATGCTGCCCAGCATGGCGTCGAAGTCCTTGCCGTCCATGACTGTGTAGGAGCTGCCCAGCGCGGCCTTGAGGCGGGTCTTCAGGGTCTCGGGGTCCACGCCGGCCTTGGGGTAGACGGTGATGCTGGTGGCGAGGTCCGAGGCGGTCAGCTTTGACTGGATCAGAGGCGGCAGCGTCTTTACGAAGAGCTGCTGCGCGGCGTCGAGCGGAACCATCGCCTCCTTGTCAGGAGCCGTGAGGGTGGGCGCCAGGATCCCGACGACGGTGAACTGCTCACCGCGGAGGGTGACCGTGCCGCCGATCTGGGCGTTGAGCTTGCGGGCCAGGTCGCAACCGAGGACCGTCAGCTTGCCCGAGTCGGATGCCGTCAGCTCTCGCCCCGACGAAACGGTCATCTTGAAGGTCTCGAGCCCCTTGTCGGCGCCCGGCACGTATCCGCCGATCATCTCCGGCGTGCCCATGGTGGCCGTGGTGCTGTCGTCCAGCATCATCTCGATGCCAGGGGACACCGCGGCGACGCCCGCGACCTTGGCGATCTTGTTGACGTCGCTCAGGGAGAGAGGCTGGAAGCTGCCGCTGAACATGGAGCCGATGCTCACGATGTCCTTGTTGGCGTAGTAGGTCGAACCGCCGTTGATCAGCGCGTTCATCTTGTTGGCCATCGATCCGAACACGACGAGGGCCATGATGCCGATGGCGATGCCGGTGATCGTCAGCGTTGAGCGGAGCTTGCGGCGACCGAGGTCGCGCACGAGTCGCATTTGTTTCTCCTTCTCACTGGGGCGTGTGCCCCTGTTGCTAGTCAGTCCGAGGACGTTGTCTCGCGTCTTTCTCGTCATCAGGAAAGCTACCGGCATGGCCGGGCGGCGCCGTCGTCCGAGACGGGTAATCGGCGGTCGTCCAGGCGGCGGAAACGCGGGTCATCACTTCGGATGACCGAGCGCCACTGACGGCGACCTCAGGAGTACGGGGGCTGCCAATGGCGCGGCTCGGGCCTGGTGCGGCTCGGGCGCCATTCGGTCGTTTCTGCTCAGCCGCGCGAGTCTCGCCGGCCGCCCTGGCGGATTGGCTCAGACGAGACCGGTCTCGTAGGCGAGGATCACCGCCTGCACGCGGTCGCGGAGGTCCAGCTTGGCCAGGACGCGCGAAACGTGGGTCTTCACCGTCGTCTCGGAGACCACCAGCTTCTCGGCAATCTCGGCGTTCGAGAGACCGCGCGCCATTAGCTTGAGAACCTCCATCTCGCGATCGGTGAGCTCGGAGAGAGCCGGGATGGTGTCCTCGTTCGCGGGTGGCAGCCGGCTGGCGACGCGGTCCAGAAGACGGCGCGTGACCGACGGCGCCAGAAGCGCCTCGCCGGCGGCCACGATCCTGATCGCCTCGACCAGGTCTTCGGCCGGGGCGTCCTTGAGCAAGAAACCGCTCGCGCCGGCTCGCAGCGACTCCACCACGTATTCGTCGAGCCCGAAGGTGGTCAGCATCAGGACCTTCATCGGCTCTTCCACTCCGGGTCCGGCCAGGGCGCGAGTCGCCTGGATCCCGTCCATGCCCGGCATCCTGATGTCCATCAAGACGACATCGGGCTTGAGACGGCGGGCCAGCTCGATGGCCGTGGCGCCGTCGCCTGCCTCACCGACGACCATCAGGTCGGACTCGGCCGAGAGGATCATTCGAAATCCCGTCCGGAGCAACGGCTGGTCGTCCACCAGCAGCACGCGCGTCATCGTCGTCACAGCTCGCCCTCTTGCTCTCTGCGGCCGTGATGCCGCTCGCCTTCCGCATGCCGTGGTGGAACCACGCGGACCATCAACGGTGGAACGGCTCGCGGTCGGGCCGGAGCAGCTGCCCGGCCATGGGGTCGATGCTCTTGTTCACGCTGGCGCTCCGCCGACTCCTCGATGGCCGCGCGCGACGCCTCGCGCTCCGATCGAGCCCTGGCGCCTTCGTCCGCCTCTATCGGCATCCGGGCGAAGACTCGGTAGCCGCCGGTGAGGACCGGCCCGACTTCGAGAACGCCTCCGAAGAGCCCAACGCGCTCCTTCATGCCAATCAGGCCATGGCCGCCGCCGTCTGCGGAGGAGAGGAGGGGCGCCGCGGCACCGCGCCCGTTGTCGGTCACCTCGATCTCGAGGGTGTCGGCCGTGTAGCGGATCGTGACCCGGGCAGCGGCTTTGCCGCCGTGCTTGACCGAGTTGGTCAGGGCCTCCTGCACGATGCGATACGCTGCCAGGTCCATCCCGGCCGGCAGGCAACACGCGCCCCCCTCGATCGAAAGCTCAACAGGCAGGCCGGCGTCACGAACGTTGTCGATGAGCCGCTCGAGCTCGCCCAGACCCGGCTGCGGGCCCATTCCGGGATCGTCCGCGCGCAGGACCTCGAGCATTCGGCGCATCTCGGCCAGAGCGGTCCGGCCCGCGGCCTCTACGGCCTCGAGCGCGCCCCGCGCGGCGATCGGATCCTTGTCCGCGATGCGGCGGGCGCCGGCCGCCTGGACGACCATGACGCTGACGTAGTGGGCGACGACGTCGTGGAGCTCGCGAGCAATGCGGGCCCGTTCCTCGGTCACAGCCTGAGCGGCCTTCTCCTCGCGCTCCCGTTCCAGCTCGGCGGCCCGCTCTTCGAGCTCTCTGGTATATGCGCGTCTGACGCGGAGGTTGTCGCCGATGAGCCACGCCAGCCCGAAGGAGAGGTAGGTCGACGTCAGGCTGGATGTCCAACCGGACATCGAATCAAACGCGGCGTAAGCGGCGAAGCTGATGAAGATGCCGCAGGCCGTGATTGCTGCCGCGATCGTGGCCCGGCGTCGCGGCTCGTTTGCGGCAACGGTGTAGAAGGCCACGAATACTCCGAGCCCGGCGCTCGAGTCGTGATAGCCGAGCAGGCTGTACGCCGTAATCGCCGAACCCACCAAGAACAGGACCCTCATCGGGTTCCGGCGGCGCCAGGCGATGGGGAGGGTCTGCAGGATGAGGAGTGAGACGCTGATCGCGTCTAGATGGATGTTGTTGAGGTCGGCCAGGGCGAGGCCGGCAGCCGTCAGGACGACGGCCATGACCACGTCGGCGTAGTCCTGGTTCCATTTGAGCCGCCGGGAGCCGGGACGGCGGCTTGCCAGTACGCGTTGCATGGTCGCACGGTACCCCCGGCGCCACCGTCTGTGCATCACTCGCACGCAGGATCGCCGCTGCTCCCCGCGGATGAGGCGCCCGTTGGTTTGCCCACGGTTTGGCGTTCTGCGAACGTCGGGTAACGACGGCATCCGGCCTCCGCCGTCCGCCGGCTCGGCGCCCGCGATGACGATGGCGCCCCTCTCAGCCCACTCCGGCCGAGCCCCCAGCCGACCGTTCGCGCCGCACATAGGTCACCGTCAGCGTTCCGGTCGGACGCGAGACCAGCATGTAGAACCATAGGAATACGCCTATCAGGACGGGTATGAGCAGTGTGGCAACCACCGCCGCGCTGACGGCCCACCGCCCTTCGACGTAGTGCTGGCCGGCCGGCTCGTAGCCCTGCAGATGGAGCAGCACGGTGTCGCGATGGTAGGCCTCGATTACGTCTTCGTAGGTCTTGCCACGGTATCCCCGGATGAAGATAGGGCTGCCTCCCTCGGGCGGCCACGTGTCGATCATCGCGCTCGCTCCTCCCTCAGCGCACTCCGACGGAGCCTGGCGTTGATGGTACGCGTCCCATCCGGCGGCGCGACGGGGAATTTCCCCTGAGGCGCGGACGACGAGGGGTCAGGACGAGCCGCGCGACGGCGTGGGGCTAGAGCAGCTCGCCGTTCGACCAGCCGGTGGGGTCGCCCTCGCGTGGGCGGGGCTCCTCGCCGGGCGCGTATTCGAAGACGGGCTCCTTGGCGCGTGGCGCTTCGGCGGGGTCGGAGGTCTCAGGCACTGCGGAGCCTTGCGTGCCCCCGGCTACCGCATCCACCGGGGAAGGCTCGTTCGAGCCGGCCTCCAGCTCGCCCAACGGCTGCCCAGCCGTACCTTCGATGGCGCCGACCCCGTAGGGAACCCATTTCGCCGGATCCTGCAGTCGATGCGGCTCCGTCCGCCCGCGCAGATGGGCTTGCTCGAAGCCGGACGGCGCGATCCACATCTGCTTGCCGTCGAGCAGGCCCTCGATGCCGCCCTGGCCCGGCTCGGAGCGCGGATGCTGGCAGTACTGGCAGCTGGCCTTGTCGTGCGGCGTGTACTGGACCGGCTCCTCGTAGGTCGTGATGTAGCCCTCGTAGTTGCGCAGCACCACTTTGTGGTCCGAGTAGCTGATCAGGTAGTTGGGCATGACCGGGATCTTGCCGCCGCCGCCGGGTGCATCCACGACGTAGGTCGGAACCGCGTAGCCGGAGGTGTGGCCGCGCAGGCCCTCCATGATCTCGACGCCCTTGCCTACCGGAGTCCTGAAATGGCCCGAGCCCTCGACCAGGTCGCATTGGTAGATGTAGTACGGCCGGACCCGGAACTCGACGAGCTTGTGCACGAGGGCCCGCATGATGTGGACGCAGTCGTTGACGCCGGCCAGCAGGACCGACTGATTGCCTAGTGGGATGCCGGCCCGAGTCAGCTTGTCGCAGGCGCGAGCGACTTCGGGCGTGAGCTCGTTCGGATGGTTGAAGTGGAGGTTCATCCACAACGGGTGGTACTTCGCCAGCATCTCGCACAGTTCGTCGTCTATGCGTTGCGGCAGGAAGACCGGCACGCGCGAGCCGATACGAATGATCTCGATGTGCGGGATCTCGCGGATCCCGCGGATGATCGACTCGAGCAGCTTGGGGGCGAGGATCAGACCGTCGCCGCCCGAGATGAGCACGTCACGGACCTGTGGCGTGCGGCGCAGGTACTCGAGCTGGGCCTCGTGCTCGTGGCGATTGAAGTTCTGGGAGGGGTCGCCGACTATCCGCGACCGCGTGCAGTAACGGCAGTAGCTGGCGCACTGGGTCGTGACCAGCATCAGGACGCGGTCCGGGTAGCGGTGCACGAGCCCCGGAACAGGGGAGTGGCGGTCCTCGGCCAGCGAGTCCTCCATCATCGCCGTAAAGGCTTCGTGCTCGCAGTCTGTGGGGATGACCTGGCGGCGAATCGGATCGTTCGGGTCGTCTGGGTCGATCAGGCTCAGGAAGTAGGGCGTGATGTCGACCCGGAACTTGTCCGTATATGAGAGCCCCGCGCGCTCATCGTCGGTCAGGTTCAGGACGCGGCCGATCTCCTCGACCGTGCTGACGCGGTTGGACAATTGCCAGCGCCAGTCGTTCCAGCGCTCGTCGGGAACGTCCTGCCAGATGGGCGCGCGGCGGCTTACGGCCGGCTTGCCGTCGGAGCCGATGGCGTGGGCCGGGTCGCGCAGGTTGACGAACGGGGTTTCCTCGTCGCGCCTCGCCACGGAATGGGCGGAAGTGGGCGCAGAAGTGCGGGGGTCACGACTGTCGGCTCTGGGCTCGACCATAGCGCGCCTCCGGTTCACTACCGCCCCTGCCGATAGGTCGGCAGCGGGGCCAACGCATAATCCGTATGCAGTGTGAATGCTCGGAGATCATACATCGGTCCCGGTTCGCGGTCCCGGCCGGCGGCCTTCGCATCACCCGAACCACCGGGCGGGCCCGGTAGATCCCCCTGCCGTTCAGCCTCTCGCGGTCGCGCGCTCGAGGGCGAGCTGCTGCATCGCGAGGATCGTCATGGCGTCGGCGATCTCGCCGCGGCGGATCATGGCCATCACCTCAACGAACGGGACCCAGCGCAACTGGAGTTGCTCCGTCCCCTCGGGCGATGACGGGCCCGGCTCGAGGCCGCTCGCCACGAACAGAATCGTCACTTCGTCGGTGAGGGAGTTGGAGAGCTCCGCCCGGCACAACTCCCGCCAGTGGCCGCCGCTGTAACCCGTCTCTTCGACCAGCTCGCGGCGGGCGGCCGCCTCGGGTTCCTCGTCGAGGTCGCCGCCGCCCTCTGGGATCTCCCACGAATAGTGGTCGAGCGTGTAGCGGTACTGGCCCACCAGCAGGACACGATCGTCAGCGTCGACCGGCACGACGCCAATAGCCAGGTGCCGGAAATGGACGACGCCATAGATGCCCGGCTGCCCGTCGGGCCGGACGACGTCGTCGTGGAGGATTTCGACCCAGGGGTTCTCGTAGGCCACGCGTCGCGATACGCGATGCCAGGGGTTCAGCTCGCTCGCACTCACAGCGCTAATCGTAGCGGCTGATCACCGCGTCCCGGCGGGAACTACGCACGACGGGAACCAGGCGCGACTTGCGAGCGTCGATACACGCGTACAAGCCATGCAGGTCACAAGGAGACGAGGATGAACGACAAGGCGTCGAACGCCCAACGCGACCAGGGTTCACCCCCGGACATAGAGGGCGCCCGCTCGACTTCGGGCGGCGATCGGGGGGCTCGACGCCTTTCCGATCAGATCACGCTTGGTCGCGTGATAGCGGTGACCGCAGCTGCGAGCCTCCTCATCGGCATCATCATCGGCCCGATATTGAGCGGCCATCCCGCCCTCGCCGCCGATGCCTCAGCCTCGCCCGAACACACCGTCACAGTCGCGGGCACGGGCGAAATCAGCGTCGCTCCGGATGTCGCGGACGTCGTGATCGGGGTGATGGTCCAGAAGCCGACCGTTGCCGAAGCCCAGTCTGCCGCGGCCACCTCGATGAATGCGGTAATTGCCGCGGTCGAGAAGAACGGGGTCGCCGCCAAGGACATCGTCACCGTGAACCTCAGTCTCAGCCCGGTCTACGACTACAGTTCCAGCGGCTCCGCCCCGAAACTCGTCGGCCAGCAGTTCACCAATACGGTCAAGGTCACCGTCCGGAACCTCAAGTCCGTCGCTTCGGTTGTGGATGACGCGGTCGCGGCCGGCGCGACTACGATCAGTGGCATCAGCTTCCGCCTAGACGATCCCTCGACGGTCCAGGCCCAGGCTCGCCAGCTGGCCATGAAAGACGCGAAGACCAAGGCCGATGCGCTCACATCCGCCGCCGGCGTTGCGGTCAAGGGCGTTGCCGCCATAACCGAGACGACGACCCAGCCAACCCCGATCTACTACTCGGGCGCCCTCGATGCAGCCAAGGCATCGGGTTCGACGCCGATCCAGACGGGCACGACCGACATCGTCGTCCAGGTCACGGTCACCTACCTGATCGGGTAAAGGAGGGGCGGTCGCCGGGGGCCGCCGGAGGGACTCGGCCGGAATATGCACCTAATTCGGTGTATTTTCGGCCGGCCGTCACTTGGAGGCGGGACCAACGGCAGGGGTTGCCTATCGATGTCGAAGCGATACTGTTTGGAACATGCGACTCGATCTGACCAAGCGAAGCGACTACGCGATCCGGGCCATGCTGGCGCTGACGATGGCTCCGGCCGGTCTGGTGAGTAGCCGCAAGATCGCCGAAGAGATGAAGATCCCGCCCCGTTTCCTGCCCCAGATAATGGGCGACCTGACGCGAGCCGGGCTCGTGCACGCTCATCCCGGTCGAGCTGGTGGATACCAGCTGGCCGCGCGGCCCGACAGCGTCACGATTTTGCAGGTCATCGAGGCGGTCGAGGGCGATCCTCATCGCCAGATCTGCGTCATGCGTGGCACGGCGTGTGGTCAGGATGGCGAATGCGGCGTACACGACGTCTTCTACGCGGCCGAGGCCGCCATCCTGGAGAAGCTCAACGCGGCGACGCTGCAGGGCATCATCGACGCCTATCTGGCGAAACAGGCCGCCGCTGCCGCTGCCGGCATCGCGTAGACGCTCGTCGGTCAGCCGGGCAATCAGACGGTCTCAGTCGGCCGAGTGAGTTGGTTCCGACTGCGCCACTTCGGCGCGCGCTCCTTGCCCGCCTCACGTCAGCCGGCGGTGCCTGCCTTCCCATTCCTCGGCCAGGATGCTCATGTGGATCTCGTCCCAGAATCGGCCGTCGCGGAAGATCGCCTGTCGTGCCCGACCCTCGACCACGAAGCCGCACTTCTCATATGAACGGATCGCCCGAGTATTGAATTCGAAGACGGACAGCGCGACCCGATGCAGGGCCAGTCGCGTGAAGGCGTGGGCCACCATCAACTCCGTGGCTTCGGTCCCGTAGCCCTTTCCCCAGGCCTCTCGTTCGCCGATCGTGATGTGGTAGAGGGTGGAACCGTTCTCGCCGTCGAGCTGGCTGAACGCGCACGTGCCGATCAGCCTGTCTGTGTCGCGGACGTGGATCGCCATGGCGAGGAAGTCGGAGCCCATGATCCGCGAATAGAAGAAGCGCTGGACCTCGTCATGCGACAGCGGCGACCGCTGGTAGCGCGTCAAACGCGCCACCTCCGGATCGGAGTACCAGCGAGTGAATGCGTTGAGGTTCTCCGCACGGTGGCGGCGCAGGACCACCAGCCGGCCCAGGATGGTCTCGGGTCGCCACGGTTCGCGCTCAGGCGCAGCGGTCATCTCGGGCTCCGGTTCGCCGTGTCGGATCGGGCGAGGTGCGTCGAGCAGGTTTCACGAAGCGAAGGTATACCATCGCCGCCATGCGCGGCTGGAGCGAGTTGGCGGAACGCGTCGCCGGGACCACTCGCACCTCGGAAAAGACCTCGCTGCTCGCTCGCTATCTGGCAACCTTGCCGGTGGCCGAGTTGCGCGTGGCCGCGACGTTCCTCGCCGGACGACCGTTCGCGGAGGCCGATCAGCGGGCCGTCGGCCTAGGCTGGGCGGCCGTCGCCGCGGTCGTCAGCAAGCTCTCCGGATCCCCAGCCGGTGCGTTGGGTGAGGCCTACGATCGATCGTCCGATCTCGGCGAGGCCGTGGCCGACGTGCTGGCCGGGAGGGTCGAGACCCCGGACCCGACCCAATCGCCGAGCCTCGTTGAGGTGGCCGAGTTCTTCTCCGCGATCGAGGCCGCGCCGGGGACGGCCCTCAAGGCGGCGGCCTTCGCCGAGCTCCTCGAGCGCTGCGACGCGCTCACTGCAAAGTACGTCGTCAAGGTCCTGACCGGCGAATTGCGCATTGGGCTCCGCGAGGGATTGCTGGAGGCGGCGATAGCCGAGGCGTTTGCCCGCCCCCAGGCGGCCGTCGGCGTGGCTCTGATGCTGACCGGCGACACGGGCGAGACGGCGGTTCTCGCCAAAGAGGATCGACTCCACGAGGCCCGTCTCCGGCTCATGCACCCGATCAAGTTCATGTTGGCGTCGCCGGCCGAAGACGCGGCCGACATTCTGGCCCGTCTCGGGCCGACCGTCTGGGTCGAGGACAAGTACGACGGCATCCGGGCCCAGCTCCACCGCCGCGGTTCCGAGGTCCGGCTGTACAGCCGGGACCTGCACGACATCAGCGAGCAGTTCCCCGAGATCGTCGATGCGGCCCGGCCGCTCGATTGGGACGGCGTGCTTGACGGCGAGATCCTCGCCTACGCCGACGGCCATGTCCTGCCATTCCTGACCCTCCAGGCGCGGCTCGGCCGCAAGGAACCCACAGCCGAGCTCCAGGTCGAGGTTCCGGTGGCGTACGTGGCTTTCGATGTGCTGGCGATCGGGCCGCGGTCGTCGGGCGGGATCGGTGCCGAGCAGAACGGCTACCACGTCGTCGATGGCGCCCATGCGGATTCCTTCGGGCGCTCCGCCGACCCGGCCCTCGCTCGCGATGGGGCTGCGTCCGCGGCGGTCGCTCCCCTGCTCGGAGTTCCGCTGGCCCAGCGCCGCGGCCGCCTGGAGTCGCTGGGCCTGCCGACGGTCGCTGCCGGCGGCCGGTTCGCCCTCTCACACCTGGTGACCGCCGATTCCGTGACGGCGCTGGATCGGATCTTCGACGAGGCCCGCGCACGGCGAAACGAAGGCCTGATGGTGAAGGACCCGCAGAGCGGCTACACGCCGGGCCGCCGCGGTCTCGGATGGCTCAAGATGAAGCGAGCCCTGGCGACGCTCGACTGCATCGTGGTCGGAGTCGAGGTCGGCCACGGCAAACGGCACGGCGTCCTATCGGACTACACGTTTGCGGTCCGCGACGAGGCGGCGGATCGGCTCGTCACCATCGGCAAGGCTTACACCGGCCTGACCGATGCGGAGATCGCGACGATGACCCGCTGGTTCGAAGCCCACACGATCCACCAGTTCGGCCGCTACAGGCAGGTCGAGCCGGCGATCGTTGTGGAGGTCGCGTTCGACGTCATCCAGCGCTCGAATCGCCACCAGTCCGGTTTCGCCCTCCGCTTCCCGCGCATCGTGGGGCTCAGGCCGGACAAGAGCCCGACCGAGATCGACACCCTTGCCAACGTCGACCGGCTGCACCGCGAGCTCCAGTACGGCGCCGAGTACCTGGTTACGGCCGAGGCCCGAGCCTCGCAGCGGCGTTCGATTGAAATGGCCTGAGAGGCCTCGCGGCCGGCTGCCCAGGCGGCTGAGGCGTCGGGTCCCCCGGACGGGATGATCGGGCTACGCCGAGAGGGCCGGATGGGTCATCGGTGATCGATCGCGGGCCCGCTATCCTGCCGCCATGTTCGGTTCGTTCAATCCGCCCCAAGAGCTTCCACTGACGGTCGTCACTGCGCAGCTCATCATCCAGGGCACCCTGCGGACCAGGGTCCACCGGCTGACGGACGTGGTCAACGAGCCCGACGCGACGCACCTGGTGTTGTTCGACGCCAGGTTCATGGAGCTGGGGTCGCGCCGAGTCGTTGCCGGTCCGGGCGTGTCACAGGTCCAGCTGAGCGACGTGCTGTTCGTGCATTCGAGCGGGCCTTCCGAAGCCGGAGGGGAGACGCGAACGCCGAAGCAGGCAGTCAAGGCGATCTTGCTGGCTCCGCCGTTCACGATCGAAGGGCTCATCCATCTGCCTTACGAATCGGAACTCCACCAGGCCCTCGACGCCTTCGGCGACCGATTTGTCCCAGTCACGGCCGCCCGATATTGGGCCTACAGCGTCGCTGAATCGCCAAACGATGTCGATTTCCTGGTGGTGAACCGCGCTCGCGCGCATGTCGCGGTCCCGGCAACGGTCAAATGGTTGCGAGAGCCGCCGCTCGGACCGGAATCGGGTGGCGCCCAAAACCCCTGGTAGCGTGGCCTGCGCGATCGAGTTCTTCGAGCTATCTCTCAACCGGGAGATCCAGCCGATCGCCCCATTCTGCCCAGCCGCCGTCGTAGACGGCGATGTCGTCGCACCCGATCAGGGTCAACGCAAAGGCCAGCTTGCAGGCACCGATCCCGGCCGAGTCATAGCAGACCAGCCGGCGCCGCGGGTTGGCGCCGACTCGCCGCAACAGCGCGACCAGCTCGTCCGCGCTCTGGAACCGGCCGATCCGCGGCACGGTGGTGGCCGACGCAGGTAGGTTGAGTGCACCGGGTATGTGCCCCAGCCGGCGCCCCGTGCCGGCATGGCCGGCAAACTCGGACGGTGCGCGAGCGTCGAGCAGCTGAACGCCAGGCGAGTCGAGGAGGTCCTTGACGTCGCTAGCGCCGAGTCTTAGTCGGGCCTCCAGGCGCGGCGTGAAGGCGGCCGGCGGCCGCAGCTCGGCTGCAGTCGATACCGGTTGGCCAAGAGCCCTCCAACCCTCGATCCCGCCGACCATGATGCGGGCCGAGTCGAAGCCGTAGGTGCGCAGCGTCCACCACGCTCTCGCCGCGTACGAGGCGTCGGTGTCGTCGTAGATCACTCCCACCATGCCGTTGCCCAAACCGGCACGTGTCAGCGTAGACGTCACTCGCTGAGGGCCGGCCATGAGCAGGATGTCGCTGTCGTCGTCCTGATCGACCAGGTCCGTCCGCCAGTCGACGTACATCGCGCCGGGAACGTGCCCGGTCGCGTAGAGACGACGGCCGGAGCCGTCGGGGCGCCAGCGCAGGTCGAGGACGCCGAAGCCGGGTCGACCGATGTTCTCGGCCAACCACTCGGGCGTCGCCAGCAACTCCGGCCTGGCGTAACCGCCGACGTTGTACCCGGGCATGACCAACCCCGCTTGCAGTTCCGACCGCGCCCCGATGCGGATGAGCCGGTGACGACCCCGTGGCTCGACGGGGCCCGAACGAACTGCCGCATATCATACGAACCGTGGTGAGTCCGTTCCTTCCCGACGACGAAAAGATCCCGGCGATCCGGGAAGCGCTCCCGTCCACGGCCGCGGGCATCTACCTCAACACCGGCACCGCGGGGCCGCTGCCGAGGGAGACCGCCCACGCCATGGCCGAGGCCGAAGCCTGGGAGCTGCGCACCGGTCGAGCCGACCTCAACCACTATCGCGACTCGCTGGAGCGCATGGCCGAGGCACGCGCAGCGGTCGCTGCGGTCATTGGGGCGGATCCGGGCCGGGTTGCCCTGACGCACGCCACGACCGACGGCATGAACGTGGCGACATGGGCGGTCGATTGGCGGCCCGGGGATCGGGCCGTGACCACGAACCTCGAGCACGCCGGCGGGCTCGGGCCACTATGGGCGATTCGCGATCGCCTCGGCGTGGAGCTCACGATCGCCGACATCGGGAACGGCGCCGATCCGGCGGCGGTTCTCGCGACTCTCGATCGGGCTATCGTTCCGGGCACGCGGCTTGTGTCACTCTCGCAAGTGACCTGGGCCACGGGTGCGCGGCTCCCGATCCGCGAGATCGCAGAACTGGCTCACTCCCGCGGCGCGGTAGTGGCGGTCGACGGCGCCCAGGCGGTCGGGGCAATCCCGGTTTCGGTCGAGGACCTGGGCGTCGACTTTTACGCGGTCCCGGGGCAGAAGTGGCTGCTCGGGCCCGAAGGCATCGGCGCCGTCTACTGCGCGCCGTCTGTACTCGATCGACCGCGCATGGCATTTGCCGGCTACTTCAGCTTCGAATCGATGGATCTGGCGGGGGAGGGCAAGCCCTGGCCCGACGCCCGCCGCTTCGAGGCCTCGAACTACCATCAGCCATCGGTGCTCGGCCTGGCCCGCAGCACGGCGTGGCTCTCGATGTTCGTGGGCTGGCAGTGGATCCACGAGCGGATCGCGCGACTCGCCGGCGAGGCGTCGTCGATGCTGGCCGAGGTCCCGGGAGTGGAGATCCTGACGCCACGCGACAACATGGCCGGGCTGGTCACTTTCCGGGTCGCCCGTTGGAAGTCCACGGCGGCGCTCAAGGAGCTGTCGCAGCGCACGCTGTGCATCGCCCGAACGATCCCGCCGCTCGACGCGATCCGGATCAGCGTCGGCTTCTTCAATACGGACGGCGAGTTGCGACGCTTCCGCGACGGCGTGGCGCTGGTGGCTTCGAATACCCCCGAGACGATGCCGCATCGCCCCCAGATCGAGCTTCTCCGCGGCGGCGTGGACTGACCCAGGCCGCTGCCACCGCGGCCCCTTGGTGTACGATCTTGCCCCGGCGGGGGAGTAGCTCAATTGGTCAGAGCACGGCTCTTATACAGCCTCGGTTGGAGGTTCGAGTCCTCCCTCCCCTACCAGCCTTCCCGGGACGCGATCAGGAGCGGCCGCCGCAGTCATCGCAACGGGTGCGGTCCGGCCCTACGTCGAAGTTGCGGTCAGGGAGCCGGTCGGGCTGAAGGTGCCGCTTGCCGGGTCGTACAGCTCGGCTGATGCGAGCGAGCTGAGGTCGCTGGTGCTTGAAGGGTCCATTAGGCCAATGCCGCCTATGTCAGCCTCGCCTCCGGCGATGAGGATCCGGCCGTCCCGCAGCAGAGTTGCGGTCTGGGCCCTGCGTGCGATCCCCATCGATCCGGTCGCGGAGAACCGTCCGCTCGCTGGGTCGTAGATCTCCGCCGAAGCGCGGTATGCCGGATCGCCGATGACTGTGTCGCCGGCTCCTCCGGCGATCAGGACACGTCCAGAGGGCAGCAACGTTGCTGACTGGTAGGCGCACGTAATGCTCGGCCCGGTCGGAGAGAAGGCATTCGCTGCGGGGTCGTACAACTCAGCCGAGGCCAGTGGCGTGCCGCTGTCGTTGGATCCGCCGACGATCAGAACCCGGCCGTCGTTCAGCAGAGTTGCGGTCGCGTTGTCGCGATACGCGGACATAGGCCCAGCGGGCTTGAACCTGCCACTGGCCGGATCGTATAGCTCGGCCGACGGCCGATGGGTAGGCACGGACTGGTCGAAGAGGCTCCCCGTGACCAGAACGGAGCCATCAGCTAGCAGAGTGGCGGTGTCCAGCCTCTGCGTGGCAGTCATCGATCCGGTGGCGCTGAAGGTGCCATTTGCGGGGTCGTAGAGCTCGGCCGTGGCAAGGGAGTCACTGGCGCCCCCGCTTCCCACGACGAGCACCTCGCCGTCCCTCAACAGGGTGGCAGTTTCGAGCACTGGTGCAGTCGCCATGCTTCCTGTGGGCGTGAACCGGCCAGTCTTTGGGTCGTACACCTCGGCAGTGGCGAGGAAGCTGGTGCCGCCGACCCCGCCCGCCACGAGGACGCGCCCGTCCGCCAGCCGAGTAGCCGTGGCACTCCTACGCGGGGTCGACATGCTGCCAGTGGGGGCAAACTTGCCCGTGGCCGGGTCGTATAGCTCTGCCGTGGCCAGGAAGCGTTGGCCGCTCTGGCCGCCCGCGATCAGGACTCGGCCGTCCGCCAGAACGGTGGCGGTGTGGCCCGTCCGACCGACATTCGCTTGTGGCGGTGGGCTCGCCGGGTTGGAGGGCATGATTGCAGCGGCAGGCGTGGACACCAACGTCGGGCTCGGCTCGGCACTTGCCGTAGAAGAGCGGCTGGCGATGGGCGTCGGGCTCGTGGCCGGCGTCGTGGCCGGCGCCGACTGACTCTGATGCCAGATTCCGTACAACGCCACGCCTGCGACGACGATCAGGACGAGCGTGACCATCCGTCGATTGCGAGCGCTCATGCCGGTTCCCTCCGGGCGGCCGTTTGCGGTACCAGTCTAGGACCAGCCAACTGGTTCACGACGCAATCGGCCCACCGCCAGCGACCGTCGGCTCGACGTGACCACCTGGTTCGCATTCCGGGCTACTCTTCTTCAGCAGACCTGAGAAGGCGGGAGCGGCACACCGGGTGGCGCGTTCGATAGCGAAGGGTTTCGGATGGGCCACAGTGCGAGTGTCACCTTCAAGGTCCTGAGCGTTCCGATCACCGTTGGGCCGATGATCGTGGTCGGGTTGCTGGTCGTGGGCGTGCTGTCGCGCCTCACCGGCGCCTTCCTCGTTGAGTGGGTCGTCCTCGGGTTGGTCGCCCTTCTGATCCACGAGCTCGGCCACGCGCTGGCCTTCCGTCGCTACGGCGTCAAGTCGTCGATCAGCTTCTGGGTTCTCGGCGGGTTCACCGTGCCCGACGATCAGGAAGCGGCCGCCCGACTGTCGGATCGGCAGCTGCTCGTCGTCACCGTTGCCGGGCCGCTCGTGGGGCTGGTTATCGGCGTCGTGACGCTGGCGGTCGGTCTCGCCGCCGGCGACGCGGCTCGCTCAATCCGCGTGCCCATCTTCTTGTGGCTGTTCGTCAACCTGGGCTGGGCTCTCTTCAACCTGATGCCAGTCTCGAGCCTCGACGGCGGCCAGGCCCTGGAACATCTTGCCGGCGCGGTCTTCGGCCGGACCGGTCGGGCGATAGGAATTGCCGCCGGCCTGCTGGGGAGCGGCCTGATCGCGGTCCTTGCGGCGCAACTGGCGTTGTACTCGGTCGCATTCGTGGCCGTGGTCTTCGGGTTGCTCAACCCGGATCCATACCGCCAGCTCAGGTACGAAATCTGGCCCGCCAGGCCACCCGATCCCAAGCCCAACTCCACAACGAATCGCGACTTCTGGACCGACTGAGGCGAGCTCCTGCCAGTCGCGAGCCCGTAATCCTGGCCTCAGCCGCCGCCGGTAACCCGCGGATGAGCGACGAAGAAGTCGGCGATGATCCGGGAGGCATCGCCGGGCCAGCAGTGACAGCCGCCCGCCAGGATACACGTCGATACCGTGCTGCCGCCGGAGCATGACCAGACGGTCGTCGTGGCGACCCCGTCGACGGCTGACGTGGAGGGTTCGGCGCAACCGTCGAGGGATCGCCAGCGGGCGGTCACGTCGGCCATTGGCGAAAAGATGATGTCGACCCTCCCGCCGGCAATGGGAATGGTGCCGTCCGCGGTGCCGTGGATGGCGAGAACGGAGACCGGCGCCGCCAATGAGCACGGAACGTCGGCGCTGCCACTAGCGGTGGCCATGTTGCCGGAGACCGGGGCAATGGCCGCGACCGTGCCCGATAGCTCGCAGCCGAGCCGGTACGTCATCATCCCGCCGCGCGAGTGACCGGTGACGTAGACGCGATTCGGATCGACGCCATCGGTAGCCTTGAAGTGGTCGATGAGCGCCCGAATGAAGATGACATCGTCGGCTCCCGGGTGCTTGCCCCACGTCGGTCCGCTGCCGAAGGCGTCCCAGCCGTCCGCAACACCGTCGGCGTAGACGGCGATCCAGCCGAGCCGGTCGGCCTGGGAGTCGAAGCCGGTCATCGTCTCCGCCTGAAACCCGCCGCCGAACGAGCCATGCAGGACGATCACCAGACCGGGATTCGCCAGCTCGTTTGCCGGCCGATAGACCCTGTACGTCCGATCGACGGCGTCGGCATGGATCCGCTCGACCTGGGTTCGGCCGGTCAGCTGCGCGACGATGGCGGTCTGGAACGAATCGACGAACGGGCTAGAAGCGCTGACGATCCCGGCGATCAGCAGCAGTGCCACGACGAGGGCCGACTTCGGGCCGGGCGTGGGAATGGCGAGCGTGCGCAGGCGGTGAGCCAGCCCCGCCGGCCAGCCGAGAAGCCAGGCACCGACCGCACCTGACCACGCTGCGGCCAGGCCCTCGACGGCCTCCACGGCAAGGAGTTGCGGCTGGCTCGCACCGGACCGGGCGGCCCATACCATCGCCCACGGCGCGATCGAAACCATGGCCACGGCCACTGCCGCGGAGGCCCAGGCTAGTCCGGGGCTGCCGCGGCGAACCAGCGTCGCGGCGAACAGCATCGAGATGGGCATGCCAACGACGAGCAGGTTTGCGGCGAGGCCAGCGGCCGCGCTGACCGTGTAACCGCCCGGATCGGTGGGCAACAACAGAGCCAGCGCGAAGCGCGCGAACCCGCAGAAGACGATCAGGGCGCCCGTGGTCGCGGCGAGGCGCCATCCTCGACGCCCGGACCGTGTGGTCGTCACCAGGACCAGGCCGACCGCCAGCTCGGCGGCGACAATCGCCCCGACGATCAGCACGATCGGCCAGTGCCAGGCGGAATCGCTGAAGAACCGTTCGGGTCTCGATATCAGCGAATGACCGACGTTGGAGCGGGCGACTTCGATCGCCACGCTGGCGGCCCAGATGACGGGTACCAGCAGGCCCGCGATGCCAGCGGCCCTCCCGAACCTGGAATCGCGGGCGAAGCGCTCTGGCGCAGGTGCGTTCATGGTCCCCTCCGCGTGGTGCGTCCGGCCATTGTGCACGCCCTCGCCGGGCCGCCGCTCGAAGCAAAACCGCCGCTTACCGGGCGAGGTGGAGCCTTAGGATGTGACGACGCCACCACCGCGGACCGGAGGACCCGTCACCGATGAGCGATCTCCCTCCCGACAGGGCTGTTCCGAGCGATCAAGGAGCGCCCGCCGCGCCGCATCGGGCGCTTCCTGCGGTCCCTCCCGCCCCGGCGATGCCAACGGCTGAAGAGGTCGCTCCGCCGACCGAAACCGTCGCGGAGGCCAGCCCTCAGGCCGCGGCCGCTCCTCTCGCCCCCGTTCCGGTCCCTGGCGCCTACGCGGCGCCGTGGGCCCCGGGCGCCGTCCAGGTGGTCGGCGCGCCTGCTCCGCGAGCCGCCGGGATCAACTGGGCGCGGTTGCTGCCGAGCGGCATCGTGGCCGTGATCATCGCCGCCGTGGTGCTGGGCGGCCTGGGCCTGGACACCGTCATTGCCGCACCTAGCGCCGGCATCGTCACGGTTGGGGGCTCGGTGACCATAACCGCGGCACCGGGTTGGGTCCTCGTCTCGACGCCTGGCGACACCTCGAGCGGCATCGAGCTGCAGAAGGCCAATGCCGTGTTGGTTGCCCAGGTCGTCTCGACCGGCTATTCAGGCGACTCGGCCTCGATCCTGCCCCAGCAGGAGCAGGCTCTGAGCGGTGAGTCGGCCCAGATCAGCTTTGGCGACGCCCACCAGGGCTCCATCGGAGGTCATGACACGACCTACGTCGCCTTCGAGGAGGCGGTGGCTTCGGGCGGCCGTACGGGCATTCTCGACGGCGAGCTCGTCTGCATGGTCGTCGGCGAAAATGCGGTCGTGATCGTCGTCGGCGCGCCGCAGGGCGGGCTGGACCCCATCGTCGACGATGTCTCGGCCATGCTCAAGAGTCTGGGAGCCGGGCTATGACCGTTGCCGTCGGTCCCCAGGCCGGAACAATCCCTCCGGCGACTCCTCCGGTCGGTTCGCGCTGGGGCAAGCAGGCCTCGGTGATCCAGCCGCGCCAGCCCGCCTTCTGGCTGTATTGCGCGCTGCTGGCGATCGGTGGTTACCTCTTCGTCCAGGAGCAAACGCTGATGAGCAGCCTCATGACGGCGTATCTGCTGTCGTGGGCGCTCGTCCTCGCGTACGCGGTGCCGGTCGCGTTCGTCATCTACCGGCTCGATCTGTTCGAACGCGAGCCGAAGGTCCTGCTGGCGGCGGCCGTCGTTTGGGGCGGAGTGATCGCGACGAGTCTCGCGGCCCATGCCAACTCGGCATGGCTCTCGGTTCTGAGCAAGGTCGCATCGCCCGACTTCGCCACCCAGTGGGGAGCCGCGGTGGTTGGCCCCGGCGTTGAGGAGACGCTCAAGCTCATGGGCGTCGTCACGATCTTCCTCATCGCCTCGAGTGAGTTCGACGGCATCATGGACGGCTTCGTCTATGGCGCCATGGTCGGCCTTGGTTTCACCGTCGTCGAGGATGTTTCCTACTTCATCAACACAGTTGCGGCGGCGCCGGGACTAGTCGATCAGTCCGGCCCGGTGTTCGATACGTTCCTCATCCGAGTCGTGGGCGGTGGGCTGTACGGCCACGTCCTGTTCACCGGTTTGACCGGCACCGGCTTCGCCTTCTTCGTCACGCAGCATGCCGCCGGGATGCCCAAACGCGTGATCGGGGCGGCGTTGTGTATAGCGGCGGGCGTCCTGGCGCATGTCGTCTGGAACTCTCCGTGGATGGACTCCATCCTCGAGACCACGGGCGGCGCCAACCCGAGCGTGATCCAGTGGATCGAATACGGGACGGTCAAGGGCCTGCCCTTCCTGCTGCTGCTCGGCTTGCTCGTCCTCTTCGCAACGCGAAGTGAGGAAGCCAACTACCGCTCGATCGTTGCGGGCGAGCCAGATCCGTGGGTGGTCACGGACGACGAAATCCGCTCGCTTAGAAGCCTTTGGGCGCGGCGGAAGGCCCGAACGGCCGTCGGTCGACTTCGCGGGCCGGCCGGCGCCCGATCGACGGGACGTCTGCAGGCCGCCCAGATCGAATACGCCATGATTCGAAGTCGGGCGGACGCTCTGTCGGATCCTTCGCTCGACGCGCAGCGACTCAAGATCCGTTCGATCCGAGCCGAGATCGCAGCCCTCCCGTTCGTGCCGGTGCCCGCGATCCATCCGACTGTGGCGGCCGGTGCTCCAGCGTGGTCACCTGGACTTGGAGCGGCCCCGGCCGTCGACCCGAGGCAGCCGGCCGCGACCCCTGGCGTCGTTACTGAGGTCTTACCCGCTGTCGAAGAACCACCCGCGCCTGTTGCTGGCGCGCCCGTGGCGGCCGCGCCCGTTGCTGGCGCGCCCGTGGCGGACGCTCCCGTGGCGGGCGCGACGCCCGCGTCCACGGCTCCCGCGCCCCAGGCCGCTCCCGTCGCTGCAGTGTCAGCTCCCTGGTTCACGCCTCCGATCTGGGCGCCTACTCACGTCGTGCCCCGCGGCGGCATGGCCGCGTGGGACGTGCCCGATCCACGTCGCCCGCCGGTGGCGATGCTCTCCGAGCGCGTCGAGCTGATCGTCATCGGGCAGGTCGGCGCCTGGGCACGAGTGCGGGGCGTGAACGGCTGGACGGGCTGGGTCGACGGCCGTCTCCTGATAGCGAGGCGGTGACCCTCTAGCGTCCGTCGAGGCCCGCGCCGGCACCGCCGGCCACTGCCGTGCCGCCGCGCCCGGCCCGAATCCGCGCTCGGACCGCCGGCCGCGACCGCGCCGTGGCTCGGCGCGTGCCCAATCTCCGGATACGAAGAGGCCGCCTCGGCAAGAGGCGGCCTCCACTGTTCTGGCGGTGCCGGGCGATGCCGGCAGGACGTCAATCCTCTACGGCTTCGATGCGGATGCGGGCATCGACAATGACCGCGCCCTCGGGGCGGACGATGACCGGGTTGCAGTCCATCTCGGCGATCTCGGGGTGTTGCTCGACCATCGCCGCGACCCGAAGGAGCAGCTCCTCGAGGCCGGCAACGTCGCATTTCGGTGCGCCGCGGAAGCCGTCGAGGAGTGGGAAGGTGCGCAGCGACGTGACCATCTCGTGGGCATCACGATCGGTCAAAGGCGTGATTCGGACCTTGACGTCCTTGAGAACCTCGACTGCGGTTCCGCCGGCGCCGCAGGCTACGACCGGACCGAAGAGCTTGTCGTGGACGACGCCGACGAGCATCTCGACTCCGCCGGACGGGACCATCTGCTGGACGAAGAACTTCTCGACCTTCGTTCCCTGGGCGGCAATTCGAGCCGCCATCTCGACAGCCTGCTGCTTGACCTCGGCCGCGCCCTCGAGATTGAGCACCACGGCCTTGGCTTCCGTCTTGTGGATCAGCTTGGGGGCGACGCCCTTCAGCGCCACCTTGCCGCCGATCGCCTCAGCTGCGGCGCCGGCTTCCTCAGGAGTCGTTGCCAGTCGCCACGTCGCCATCGGGACGCCGTAGCTGTCGAGCAGCTTCGCGACCTCGTCCGGCAGGAGCCAGCGCGACGTCTCGTCGCCGGCGTCCTGGAGCGAGGCGAGAACGTCCGCGATCAACGCCTTGCCCTCGGACGTGCGGATGTCCTTGTACTGCGGGACGACGCCCTCCGGTGTCTCGGCCCAGATGCCGTAGCGGACGGCGTGGGCCAGTGCGCGGGCCGCGTCCTCCGGGAATGGGTAGGACGGGATCGAGAGCCCTTTGGTCCGGAGCGTCGCCGGCGTCCCTTCGCTGGAGAGGAACACCGCCAGGAGTGGAATCTCGCGCGGCAGGTCGAGGGCGGCTTCGCGGACGCCACCTGCGATCGACTCAGGGTTGGTAACGAGGACCGGGACGTACAGGATGATGATCGCGTCGATGCCGTCCCACTCGGCCAGGATCTTGAGAGCCTTGCGGAAGGACTCGGGCGGGGCCGCGGCGATCATGTCGACAGGGTTGTTGAGGCCGGCCTCGGGCGGAAGGAACTCGGCCAGCTTCGCCTTGATTTCGTCGGGAACCTGCGGCACGACCAGACCGTCCGCCTCGCACGCGTCGGCGCAGAGGATGCCGGGGCCCCCGCCGTTGGTCAGGATTGCGACTCGGTTGCCCTTCGGTCGGGGCTGGTTGGCGAGAAGCGTGGCGACGTCGAAGAACTCGCCCAGGGTGTCGGTCCGGATGACTCCGGCCTGCTTGAACAGCGCGTCGACGGTCACGTCCGATGCGCCGAGGAGGGCGCCCGTGTGGGACGACGTTGCGCGTGCGCCAGCCGACGAGCGACCGCTCTTGACGACGAGGATCGGCTTCTGGCGCCCGACGTGGCGGGTGATGCGCGCGAACTTGCGCGGGTTGCCGATCGATTCGAGGTAGAGGGCGATGACGTCGGTTGCCGGATCGTCGGCCCAGTACTGGATGAAGTCGTTGCCGGAGAGGTCCGCCTTGTTGCCGACAGAGATGAAGGTCGACAGCCCGAGCGAGAGGCTGTTGGCGTATTCGATCACGGCCAAACCGAGGGCGCCCGACTGGGACAGGAAGCCGACGTTCCCCTGCATCGGCGCATTGGGCGAGAAGGTCGCGTTCATGCGGATGTCGTCGTGGGTGTTGATCACGCCCATGCAGTTCGGGCCGATCACGCGCATCCCGTGCTCGCGGGCGATCCCCATCATCTCCTGCTGCATCTCGCGGCCGGCGGGGCCGGTCTCGGCGAAGCCGGCGGTGATGACGACCATGCCGTGGACGCCCTTCTGGGCGCACTCTTTGGCGGCCGTCATGACGAGCTTGGCCGGGACCACGATGACCGCGAGATCTACCGGGCCCGGAATGTCGAGGATCGACTTGTAGGCGTGGACCGACTGCACGACTTCAGCGCCCGGATTGACGGGATAGACAGGGCCGTTGAAGCCGCCGTCCATGAGGTTGTGGAAGACCTCGCCGCCGATCGAACCGCGCTTGCGGCCGGCCCCGATGACGGCCACCGACCGCGGCGCCAGCATGCCGCGGACCGCGTTCATCGCCGCGATCTGCTCCCGGGCTTCGAAGCGAGCCCGAGCCTCCGGAGTAAACGAGGTCGCGAACTGGATGCGGATCTTGCCCGGCTCGGACTTCATCGTGATGCTGAAGCCACTCTCCCGGAAGAGCTCGAGCATCTTGTTGTTCTCGGCCAGGACGTCGGCCTCGAAGACCGCGACGCCGTCGGCGTCGGCGGCCTCGGCCAGCCGCTTGAGCAGCAGCGTGCCAAGTCCGCGGCCCTGGAACGAATCCGCGACCGTGAAGCCGACCTCGGCCCGATCGGTCGCGATCCGCTCGTAGCTCGCCTGCCCGACCACCTCTCCGCCGTGGACGGCCAGAACGCAGCAGTCCTGACAGTCTTCGACGCCCGACCAGACCCGCGCGGTGGCCTCGAGGTCGACCGTCTTGGCGCTGAACCTAAGACGACGAGATTCGTCCGACAGGCCCTTCAAGAACGCGAGGATTCCTGCTTCGTCGGTGGTTTGCGCGGCCTTGATGCGTACCGACGAGCCGTCGCGGAGAACCACGTCGATGTCACGCGGGGAGTAGGTCGTGCTCATGCTGCCTTCATTCGTGATGGTGGAGGCCCTGCTGGGCCGGATCCTTGGCCGGGTCTGCTGACACATTCCACGCCGGAGTGGCCCTGCAGAGGGTGTATCCAGTCTTTGGTGCGAGCTTCCAGGATGGACCTCTGCGGCGAGTAGGGCCAATGGGCGCGCGATCCGGGCCGGAAGTCCCGAGCCGGTTGGTCGCAAGCCCCGCGAATGGCCTGAAGGACTACGTCCCTTGACCAGTTGCCAGCTGTCACCGCTGGCCCGTGCCGGTGTGCGCGAGCACCGCCCGAACGGACCCCGGGCCAGTTGGGCCGATCGGGCGACGACGAGGCCGAAACGGTCGGAACGGTGCGCTGACGATGGGTTCGGTTGCCTTGCGAGGGGCCTTACAACCGTCCCGCCAGGACTGCCCAGACGCCGGGGCGACGCAAGGGTCCTGGGTGCCAGGACCGCCGTACCATTGCCCGGTCCCCCCGGCCGTCCCATTCTCGGACACATGACGGGCGTTACTGTCTCGCGCCGGAACCGACTCCACATCAGCGTGCTTGTGGCGTCGTCCATGGCGCTCCTGCTACTCGCCATTGCCGCTGGGACCGCGGTCGGCCATGCGTCGATCCGGCTCACTAATCCGGTCGTTTCACCGAGCGTCGCTACTGCCGGCACGTCGATTTCCTTCAGCGTCACGTTCACCGACGCCAACGGTGCAGCACCGAACTCGGTCTCCGTGCTCATCGACGGCAATCCAATCGGCATGACCGGCGACGGGCCTGACTACGCCGCCGGCGTGAGGTTCAGCGCAACAGCCAGTCCCGCTGTCGGGACGCATGAGATCCATTTCCGAGGAGTCGATAGCAACGGTCACGTTGACGAAGTCGCTGCTCCCAACCTGGTGATCAACCCGGCACCGAGCCCGAGCCCGAGCCCGACTCCCGTCCCGACGCCCGTCCCGACGCCCGTCCCGACGCCCGTCCCGACGCCCGTCCCGACGCCCGTCCCGACGCCCGTCCCGACGCCCGTCCCGACGCCGAAGCCGGTGCCAAGCACCACCGCAGTCCCAACGCCAACCCACACGCCGGTGACGAGCCAGGGTCCGAGTTCTGCGGCGAGCAAGACGCCCACGCCGGTCGCGAGCAGCGCCTCGGGCAGCGGTTCCGGCAGCTCCTCCGGCAGCGGCGGTTTCTCGGGGAGTGGCTCGGGTAGCGGCTCCGGCAGCAGCCATGCGACCGCCGCGACGGCCGGCACCGACGGAGTGGTTGGCGGCACGGGCGGCGCGCCGGGCGCAGGCGGCATGACTTCCCCCGCTCCGACCGTCCGGGGTGCCGAAACCAACTCGGCGAGCAGCGTCCTCGCTCAGTACGAGCTCACCAAGGGAGCCGTCGGGGATGGAATTCCATCGGGCCTAGCGTTCGATCTGCTCGGCAGCCGATCCGTGTCGACGGAACAGCTGCTCCGGGAAATGACCCCGACGATTGCGACGGCCACGGCGGTCACCATGACGTGGGCCGCGTTCACGCTCTTCGGCAAGCGGCGCCGGGACGATGACGAAAGCGACGACGGGCTACTCGCGGCTGCTGCCGCCACGGCCTACGAAACGGACGCCGCTCCGGGCCTCAGAGCCGTCGACGAGTCGCTCATGCCGCGATGGCGCAGACCCTCCCTGCAACAGGTCCGGCGCACCGATCCTCTGCGCGCCGTCCCTACGGCCGCGCCGTCCCTGTCCTTCGAATCCGCCGGCGTTCGCCCGCTCGAGAATTTCGAGCGCCGCCACATCGGGTACAGGCTCGTGCGCCTGCTCGACTCACCGGACGAACTCCGGTCGGCCGAGATCGGAATCCTCGATCAGGGCGATGAGGTCCAGCTTCTCCAGCGCCAGGGCGCGTACTGGCTGGTGCTGTGCCCGGATGGAAGCGAGGGTTGGGTCCATCGCATGACGCTCACCGATCGTGCCTCTGAGGTCACGTCGCAACCCGAACCGGATCCGAGGCCTCAGTACGTGGACGCGGGCGTACCGTCCGATCCCGCGGGTCATGCCGAAGAGCCGAATGCGGAGGGTCTGCTCGAGGCATACATGAGGGCGCGCGGCGAGATCGGGCGATCTCTCGGAGCCGACGAGGAGCCTCCGGCCGGGTAGTCGGCGAGTCGGATGCAGCCGGCTGGTCCGATCTCGGGCCCGGCCGAACGCCTGGCTGCCGGAGCGCCCAGTGGTCGAGGCTTCATCTGCCCGCAGTCGATATCGCCCTTACCGCGCCGCTGACCGGGAGGCTCGCTTTCGGGGTGGCTCGTTCCGAAGAACCAGCACGTGCTGGTGCGAGATGTTCGGCACGAACGACCGCGGATAGCCGTAAGGTCTCAACCGCGTTCCCGCCTGGTACCAGATGACGTCGCCCTTGGTCGTGAAACCGGCGCGCATCGCCCGATCAGCGAGGTCCGACCCGGTGAAGATGTACCGCCCCTCCTGGTAGGCATCGCGGACGATCACCGTGGCGTATCGGTTTGGGCGCAGTACGCGGGCGAGCTGTCCGAAGATCTCCTCCATCCGGTCGAGAAACGTTGCGTAGTCGGCGCTGTTGGCGAGGTCCCCGGCGTGCTCGGTAACCATGGCGTAGTCGGTGCGGCGGTTCGAATGCTCCTCGGCGAGCTTGCCGCCCGACATCGTCTTCGGCAGCTGGATGTTGTAGGGCGGGTCGGTCGCGACGAAGTCGACGCTGGCGGACTCGATCTCGGGCAGGAGGGCGAGCGAGTCGCCCAGTCGCATCTCGAGCCCGGAAGGGTCGAAGCCGCGCTCGCCGCCCGGGTCGGACGGACCGATGTCGGCCAGCAGAGGGCCCTGACCGCCGCGTTCGGCGACGAGGTCCCGGATCAGCTTCTCGTAGATATCAATCCAACGGGGCTCGATCTCGAGGCCCAGGGCGCGTCGCGGACCGCGGGCGATGGCCGCGCCGAGCAGCGTCCCTCCGACCCCCGCGAATGGGTCGAGCACGAGCTCGCCGGTCACGGTGAAGAACTCGATCAGCCGCGCCATCAGGCGAGGCGGCTTGTTGGCACCGTGCTGGCGTCGAGAGGCGTGGCCGAGCTCGGATGGGTAGGAGGTGCCCCAGACGGACTTGGTGAAGTAGAGCCACTCCTCGCCCGAGAGCTCGTTGAGGGTGTTGTTCGGATGTCTGGGGCTCACGTGTCGAGCTTAGCCCCGATCAACCGATCGCCGCTTGCCTGCAGCCGGACCGACGGCGATCGGGAGCTGGGCGGCTCGCGCCCCCGGGCGGCGTTGCCGGCCCGGTCCGGTAGGCGGCGGCCTGCGCTGGTACGAAATTGCCCTGCCTCATCCGGCACTGTACGGTTACCCTAGACCTGGGGTAGAGAAGAGAGCCGCGCCCGCCGGCTCCGGTTCTGGGATCTCGCTGAATGATCACGATTGGCCACGAACGAAGCGGCGCGAGCCGCGGCTTCGACGGTCGCTCGCCGCATCGGCGGCTCTGGAGCGACCGTTTCGTGGGCCGCGAGCGTCAGCTGGAGCGAATCGCCGTCGGACTGCAGGCCGCTGTTGACGGCAATCCGAGCGCCCTGGTTCTGTCGGGGACGGCCGGTCTGGGCCTCAGCCGCCTCCTCGGCGAGACGATGCGAAGAATCGGAGCCCTGGCCGAGCCTTTCGCGACGGTGCATGGAGTCGCCGTGCCTGCAACGGCCGGCGTTCCGTATGCGCCGATAACGGCCGCGCTCGAGCGCCTGCTCATTCCGGTTCCTGCCGACACGCTTGCCGCCCTGGTTGGCCCAACTGGCGACGCCATCGCCAGGCTCGTCCCGAGCCTCCGACCGCGGCTGGAAGAGCTGGAGCTGCTGCCGGATCGACCGAGGATCGCCGCCACCGAGTGGCGCGAGGCGCGGATGTTCGAAGCCGTGCTGGGGCTGCTGGAGCGGTTGGGGGAGCGGCAGCCGGTGGCGTTGCTGCTGGAGGATCTCCACCACGCCGATGCGGCGACTCGGGGGCTGGTCACCTTCCTGTCCCGCGTGACGCGAGGTCAGAGAGTCTTTCTCGTCGGCACATATCAGCCCGATCGGCTGCTCCGGTCGGACCCGCTGCGGGCCACCATCTCGACCCTCGCATCGTCGCCGTCCGTCACGACCGCTGAGGTAGCCCCCCTGGAACGGGCCGAGCTCGGCCAGCTGATCGAGTCGATCGAAGGGGCGCGGCCTTCCTCCACGACCCTCTTGCTGGTGGCCGAGCGCTCCCGCGGCAACCCGCTCATCGCCGAAGAGCTGCTCGCAGCACGTCGGGAGCTACTCGGGATCTCGATGGCGGGCACCTTCGACCGGATCGTCACCGCCAGGGCAGCGCTGCGTTCGCCCGAATGTCGCAGGGTGCTGCGCCTGCTCTCGCTCGCAGGCTCGATGGTCACGCTGCCCATGCTGATGTCGATGGCCGCCGAATTCGAGGCCAGGTCGCCTTCAAGGCCGCCTCGATCCGCATCCGGAGCGCGTCACGGCGACGTTCTGGAATCGGATTTCCTGGCGGGTGTGACCGAGGCCCTCGAGTATGGCTTCCTGGTCGAGACCTCCGACGGACCTGCCGGGGCAGCCGCCGGTGGCCTTGGCGGCCGGGGTGGCGAGCGAGGTCGCGGGGTTGGGCCCGAGGATGGGTCCGGACGGCCCGTGTCGCGTCGCGATGGCGGACGGGCTCCGGCCGGGCGCCGGGACGGGGCGAACGGAACGGCCCGCGAGGGTCGTGGCGGCTCCCGCCACGAGGACGACGAGCCCGCCGAACCTGAGCGGACTATCGGCTTCCGCCACGAGCTGGTCGCGGAGGCCATTGCCGCGGACCTCCTGCCCGGCACGCGCCGCCGCTACCATTCCGCTCTCGCAGCCGCTCGAAGCGACGCGGACGATCCGTCGCCGGCGGCCGCCCTGGAGCATCACCTGGCCGCGCATGAGCTTGCCGAGGCGGAGGCAGACGCCCTCGACGCTGCCGCCGTGGCTGAGGGCATGGATGCCGGCGCAGATGCGCTCACGCATTACGAACGCGCTCTCGACCTATTCGAGATCGTCCGACCGGACGAGACCATCGCCCGTCTTGCCGACATCTACATTCGCGCGGCCGAGGCGGCCTTTGCGGCCGGCGACCCCGCGAGAGCCTCGGCGTACGCCGAGGCGGCGGCTGCCGGGCTGGACGATCCGCGCGAGCGTCTGGCACTCGGCATCGTCATGGACCAGCTCGGCCGATACCGCCGCGCGGCCGGCGATCACGAAGGAGCGCTGGCGGCACATCGCCGGGCAGTCGAGCTCGTGCCGCCGGAGCCGACCGCTGCGCGTGCTCGCGTGCTCGCCTCGCTTGCCCAATTCCGAATGCTCGAGGGCGTCTTCTCGGAGGCCAAGCGATACGCGCAGGAAGCGGTCGACGTCGCCGCCGCGGTCGGCGACGAGGCTCGACAGGAGATGCTTCACGCGACCTGCACCCTCGCCGTGGCCGATGCCTGGGGCGAAGACCCAGAGCCGGCCGTTTGGCGGCTCCGCCAGACTCGCGACGAGGCAGCTGGGCTGGGCCGTCTCGACGATCTCTTCCGCGTCTACGCGAACCTCACGACCGTTCTCGATCTACTGGGCCGACGCGAAGAGGCGATCGCGATCGCGTACGAGGGGATCGCCGAGGCCGAGCGGGCCGGCCAGGCAACGGTGTACGGCAACTTTCTACGCGCCAACGCCGCCGAATCCTCGTTCTTCCTCGGGCGCTGGTCCGAGTGCCGCAGGCTATGCCTCGATGCGCTGAGCTGGAGCCCGGTGGGCATCTGGTACCTCTCACCGTTGCACAGCCTGGCCACCCTCGAAGTGGCACAGAACGCCGGCGAATCGGCGGGTCGGCTCCTCGGTCAGGTCTTGCTCTCGATCGAGACCGTACAAGATCCGCAATTCTCGGTCCCGGCCCATCAGACCGCGGCAGCGTATGCGCTCTGGCAAGAGGATCTCGTCGACGCCCACAGGGCCGCCGAGCGCGGCTGGTTGCGCGTCGCGGACACGGAGGATTGGCTCCTGATGGCCCGCATGGCCGCAACCTACCTGGAAGTCGATGCGGCTGTCGCCCAGGATGCCCATCGTCGGCGGGATTTCGCGGCACTCGCCGCGACGAGGGAGCGGAGCCTGCCGGTGGTTCTGCGCGCGGAAGCCGTGGTCCGGGCCTGCGGCGTCTCGCCAAAAACCGGTTCGCGGCGCCAGGCGGATCTGGCCATCAGGACGGCACGGGCGTACAGAGGGCGCGTGGAAGGCCACGACGACGCGGCGACCTGGAAGCAGCTTGCGCTCGATTGGGCGGAGCTGGGCGACCCATATGAGGCCGCTCGGGCGCGCTGGCGGGAGGCGGAGGCGCTGCTCGACCTGGCCCGCGGTCGATCGACCAGGACGGTCGCCCGCGAGCCCCTGACCGATGCCGCCGAGGCTGCCTTCAAACTCGGCGCCTGGCCGCTGCTGCGCGCCGTCGCGGAGCTCGCACGACGGGCCATGCTGCCGCTGCCAAAGCAGATAGAGGCCCAGCTCACAGGCAGGGCGGAGCAAGCCGGGCAATCCACCAGAACGGCCGGGCGGGCGGGCGCACCTTCGAGACCGACCCCGGCCTTCGGTCTTGCGACGCGTCAAGGTCCCGGTAGCCAGGCGTCTGCCGGGGTACGTTCGGAGGCAGGCGTCCTGGCCGATTTCGTCGCGCCGTCGAGTGGGCCCGCGCCGCACGACTTCGGGCTGAGCAAGCGAGAACTCGAAGTCCTGGCCCTGATCGCCGAGGGCCGCACCAACCCGGAGATCGGCCGGCGGCTCTTCATCACCCGCAAGACCGTTGCCGTCCACGTCAGCAACATACTCACCAAGCTCGGCGTCTCCGGGCGGGTCGAGGCCGCCGCAGCGGCCATCCGCCTGGGCATCACCGACCGCGACTGACCGCCGCAGGTTGCTCCGGCGATGCCGCCAGATACCAAGAAACCCGGACCTCGAGGTCCGGGTTTCTCATGGGCGTCCGGTCTACCAGCGCCTGCCCTTGATTACGACGGCAAGCCCAAAGGCGATCGGAGCCAGGGCGACGAGACTCACTGCCGACTCCTTGATCTTCTGCGATCCCAGCCGACGCGTGGGCCGCGTGCGGCGCTGCCAAAGTAGACGTCAGGCCACTGCGGTCCTCAATCGCCAATAGGTACTGGGTAGTACTATCCGACAACCCGATCGGGTACTACCCGCCCAGGCCGCCATCGCCAAGAAGCCTGATCGGAACCCGCACCGACGATCACCTGAGAACGGATCAGGTTGGGCAGCCGCCTAAAGAGCCTTGACTGCCGCCACGAGCTCCTGCATGCCGCGCTTGGCATCGGCGAAGAACATACCCGTCTTGGGGTTGACGTACAGCGGGTTGTCGATGCCGGCGTATCCGCGGCCCATCGACCGCTTGACGACGATGATCGACCGAGCCCGGTCCACGTCCAGGATGGGCATGCCGTAGATGGGGCTGGAGCGGTCCGATCGGGCCGCGGGGTTGGTGACGTCGTTCGCACCCACGACCAGGGCCACGTCGGTTCGCTCGAATTCGGGGTTGATGTCCTCCATCTCCTTGAGCTGGGGATATGGGACATTGGCCTCGGCGAGCAGCACGTTCATGTGACCGGGCATGCGGCCTGCCACGGGATGGATCGCATAGGAGACGTCGATGCCGCGGGCCTCGAGAAGATCCGCGAGCTCGCGGACGCCGTGCTGTGCCTGGGCGACCGCGAGGCCGTACCCAGGGACGATCACGACCTTGCTGGCATATGCGAGCTGGATGGCCGCGTCGTCGACAGAGACTTCGCGGACTGAGCCGCCCGCGGTGGTCAGCGCGGATTGCGTGCCCTCTTCGGCACCGAAGCCGCCGACGATGATGTTGCCGATGGAACGGTTCATCGCGCTGGCCATGAGCCGGGTCAGGATTGCGCCCGACGCACCGACCAGGGCCCCGGCAACGATGAGCATCACGTTCCCGACCACGAAGCCGGCCATGGAGACGGCCGTGCCCGTGAACGCGTTGAGCAGCGAGATCACGACCGGCATGTCGGCTCCGCCGATCGGGAGAACCATGAGAATGCCGAACACCAGCGCGCACGCGAGGGCGACGATGAGCAGCACGTTGAGGACGTTCGGGTCGTAAGTAACGAGACCGGCGCCCGCAAGGATGAGCACGATCGAAACGCTGATGCCGCAGACGACGGTGAACCAGGACAGGATCCGGCCGCCCGGGAGCACGATCGGCTGGCCCTTGATCAGGCCCATGAGCTTGGCCGAGGCGATGAGCGAGCCGGTGAACGTCACGGAGCCGATCAGTACGTCGGCAAGGATGAAGAAGGTGCGCCAGCCGTCGAGGCCCGGCACGCCCCCGGCCAGGACCCGGTGGCCGCCGAGGGCGATGAAATCGTTGAGGGCAAGCAACGCGGCCGCGCCGCCGCCGACGGCGTTGAAGAGCGACACCAGCTGCGGCATCGAGGTCATGGCAACGGTGCGGGCCATCCGCAGACCCAGGCCACCGCCCACGGCGAGACCGCCGATGATGATGGCCCAGTTGGTGAGTCCGACATCCTTCTGCGTGACGAATAGGACTTCGGCCGCGACGGCGATGATCATGCCCGTGGCCGAGAGGCGGTTGCCGGTCCGGGCCGTGGCCGGCGAGTTCATCTGATGAAGGCCGACGACGAAGAGGGCGGCCCCGACTATGAACGAGAGCTGTACCAGGTAGCCGATGTTGGCGGCGTTCATCGCGATCCCCCGGTCACTTGGCGGCCTTGTCGGTCGTGGGGACCGGGCGTCGTTTGAACATCTGGAGCATGCGGTCGGTTACCCAGTAGCCGCCGACCACGTTTGCGCCGGCGAAGGCCATGGCCACGAATGCGAGCACTCCGGCAAGCCAGTTGTCGGCCGTCGCCGCCAGACCGATCGCACCGACCAGCACGATGCCGTGGATCGAGTTCGTACCCGACATCAGCGGCGTGTGGAGCGTGGCCGGGACTTTGCTGATGACCTCGAAACCCAGCAGGATCGCCAGGACGAAGACCGTCAAGGAGTCGAGTAGGGTGCCGACGTTCATGCCTTGGCGCCTCCCCGCGTTGCGGGCTGAAGGAGCTTCTTGGTGGCCTCTTGGACCACCTTGCCTCCGTGGGTGATGACGGTAGCAGCCGTGACCTCGTCCTCGAAGTCGAGCCGCAGCTCGCCACCCACGACGAAGTTGAGGAGCAAATTGGTGATATTGCGCGAATAGAAGGAGCTCGCGCCTGTTGGCATCGAGGCGGGCAGGTTCAACGGGGCGTGGACGGCGACGCCGTTCGACGTGACGGTCACCTTGCCCGGCATCGATAGCTCGCAATTCCCTCCGAGGTCGCTGGCAGCCATGTCGACGATTATCGAACCGGCCTTCATGCACTCGACCGCTGCCGCCGTGACGAGAACCGGCGGCCGGCGACCGGGGACTTGGGCGGTGGTTATCACGATGTCGTGGGAGGCGATGACGTCGTTCAGCTCCGCCTGCTGAGCGGTCTGTTCCTCGGCCGTCAGGGCTCTGGCGTACCCGCCCTGGCCGGCGCCGTCGATGGCCGACTTCAGGGTGACGAACTGAGCCCCCAGGGACTGGGCCTGCTCGCGGGTCTCGCTGCGAACGTCGTATGCCTTGACCTGCGCTCCGAGGCGGCGGGCCGTCGCGATGGCCTGGAGGCCTGCTACGCCAATCCCCAGGATCAGCACGTTGGCGGGCTTGGCGGTCCCGGCCGGGGTCGTTAGCAGGGGAAAGTAGCGGCCAAATGCTTCGGCGGCGACGAGAACTGCTTTGTAGCCAGCGACGTTTGCCTGAGAGGACAGCGCATCCATGGCTTGGGCGCGGCTGAGAGTGCGGGGTATTGCGTCGAGGCTGATCGCGGTCACGTTGAGCCGGGCCAGCTCGGCCATCGCCTCGGGATCCAGCAGCGGCGCCAGCATGCCGATCACCACCTGATCCGGGTGGCTCAGTCTGACCTCGGCCGGAGTGGGCCGGTTGATGCGCAGGACCACATCCGACTGCGAGTAAAGGGCCGAGGTCGCAACAATCTGGGCTCCTGCCTCGGCATAGTCGATGTCCGGGAAAGATGCTTCTGCGCCAGCGCCCCGCTCGACGAGCACGCTCAGATCGGCGGCCCGCAGCTTCTCGACCGCCTCGGGGATCAGCGCGACGCGGCGCTCTCCCGGCGCGGTCTCCTTGGCGACGCCAACTTTCATAGCGATATCACCTGCTGTACGCATCATGGATCTGCCCGTTCCGGGCGAGGGCGTCCAGCAAAGACGCCGAGCGTGTGCGGAGACGCCTGGCGCCCAACTCGGAAGGACGCTAGCGAAGTCTAGCGGGCGAGCCAGGGCGTGTCGCGGCGGACGGCTCTCGGGGGCAGTGCGAACCCACCCGGACGGGTCGTGGTTCGCAGGGCGCAACCCTACCGCCGACGCGGCCCAGCGGCGTCACCGCCGCGTGGCGACTATAGCCGACGTTGGGGAATTGGACGCCAGTCGGGCAGTCGGGCGTCCGAGAGCGCCATCCACAAGATCCGCCAGCAGCGTCGAGAGATGCGATGCCATTCCCGAGTGAACGAATCCACACTTCAAGAGGCGCCGTCGTGAAAATCGCATCGATATGAGATGTATCCATTCAACGCCAGGAGCGTATAGTCGACAGGCCATCGTTCACATGGCGATCAACTATGTCTCCGGTCCGGGGCTGGGAGTGAGGAAGAAGATGGTCACAGTCAGGAAGGCCGACCCGGCGCTCATGGACAAAGGAAGCCAGCGTCCACGCGAACTGAGCCCTGCGGCTCGTGAGCGCGAACAACAGCACCGCCAATTCAAGCGGCTCATCGGTCAACTCAAAGGACCCGAGCAGGTCTTCGAAGTCAGACTCGATCCGAATGAGAAGCCGATCACCATCCGGCAGCGGCTTCTTCGCGTGGCTGCCGAAGACAACGTCGAAATTGCCGTGCGAAAGCACGGTGACGGTTTCCTGGTCGGTCTGCTCACACCTGACCGGCGCACGAATCGAGGTCGGCGCGCCGCAACTGCTGCACAGAAGGGCTGACCGCGCGACAGGCAATCGGGATCTTCGATTGCGGGGCGCGCAGTTCCAGACCTACCGGGGCGAGACGACCGGTAGCCTGTTGAACTGAACCTCGTCTGGTCGGCCCGAGGGTTCAGGCGGAGTTAGCCAGTCCATGCGGTTGGGCGGGCGCGGTTCGGGCCGTGCGGGCGCCGCGCCGTACCACCAGCGTCGGATTCGGCGTGCTCGGCGCGTAAGATGATCGGCGGCAGCGTCGAGGTGAGATTGGCGGAGGCTGGATGGCTTCCGGCGGGGAGGCCCCTCTGTTGAGTGTCGAGCCGGGCAAGTCCGATCAATCGGACGATGTGGTTTCGCGTGCCGACGATCCGACCTCCGGGTCCGAGGGCGGGGCAAGGCGGTTCGTCGAGATTCGATGTGGGTTCGCCGATATGGCCCGCAAGGAGGCGGAGTCTGCCGCGGCGCGGGTCACACAGGCTTGGGCCGTGTACGACCAGCAGGCGGCAGTCGTAACCAGAGCGCAGGCCGAGATCGACCTGGCGGCGATTCGAGCGGACAAGGAAGATGCCCACCGCGTCTTTCGAAGCGCCGTCGCGGCGGCCCAGACTCGCGGCCAGGTGGAGGTTGCCGCCGCCAACTGGCTGGCCGAGATCAACCAGGTCAACAGCGGCTACAGGCTCGCCCAGGCGCGGGTGCAGCGCGAGCTCGAAGCCGCCGAATCGCTTCTCTCGGAGCTGACGAAGCTCTCGGATGCGGCCGAGGCGAGCGCAACGATGGCCGATGCCGCTACGCAGGCTTGCAGTGAGGCCCAGGCGGCGCTGGCAGCCTCGAGTACCGAGGCGGAGTGGTCGCCCGAACCGCCCGCCGTGCCGCAGTCGGCGCCTGACCGCGCCGCCGCCTCCGAGACCGCGGCCCTCCCCGAATCCGCGCCGCTGCCGCCGGTGAGCGCGCCGGCACCGCCCTCCGGGACGACCCCCTGGCCAGGGCTCGCGTCGGCCACGCCGGCAATCCCGGCTGCGAATCAGGAGGACGAGGACGTGGGCCCGCCTGACTCGCTGGTCGTCGATCTCCGATCTCCTCAGGCGCAAGCCATCGTCGGGCTCCTGCGCAGGGACAGCGGAACGATGACCGCCCTCGTCGACAGGCTCGCTGGCAGCGACCCGACCGCCCGCAGCCGCTGGCAACTGCTCCTATCCACATTCGTGGACGCTCTCGTGGCCGCAGCCATGGACGACGCCTGGTTCGAGTTCCCGCAGGGCAATCCGTTTTGGGACCAATTCCCGCAAGAGCAGGCTCGCGAGATAACCCGAAACCTTGCCGCCGTCGGCTTCCGTTACGACGGGTTCGGGGCCTGGGTCGACCGGCGCGTGCCGGACCACCGGGACCTTGCCATGGCCGTTGGTGGCGCCGGTCTGCTGCCGGTGCGGGTCCGCGTGTGGCCAAGGCCTGAGGAAGCCGCGCGCCTCCTCAACGACGTTCGAGTATCAGCGGATCAGTTCGTGGCCTCGCGGGCGCCGGCCCTGACTCTGGGCGAGCTGTTGCGTCTGATCGGGCGGCGGGCGGAGCTTCTCGCCGACCTGTGGAACGAATGGCCGCGCGTGCGACTGCTGCTCTTCGCGACACGCTTCTGAAACAAGCGGAGAGGATCTGGGGTTCGCTCCGCGCAGGCTCCTCCGCGAGCGGCCGGTCCGGCTACGCTCTGCTTCGCCCCGTGGCCTCCGTCTCAGCGGGCTCGACGGTCTCCTCCGGATCCGATTCCAGGACGACCAGCCGATAGCCCTCGGCCGCCCCAACCCCGATTCGCTCTCCGCCTTCTCTGAGCCGGCCGCGCACCCTCGCGAACACGCCCTCCGGGTCATGGAGCTGGCTGGCGTGAGAACGGAGGGCCTCGATCTTTCGATCCGCCGTGGCCGTGACGTCGATCCACGCATCGGGTTGGTTGGACCACATCATGTAGAGCCTGCGGACGCGATGAGCCGGCATGCCATCCTTGGCCAGCCATGGGAACGCCATGGGGTTGCGCGCCGCTGGATACACCGCGTCCACGGCCGCCATCGCCGCCGCTCGGTGGTCCGTGTGGTTGATTCCGCCACCGTTATGGACGACCACCTCGGGGTCGCCGCAGAAGACGGCGTCGGGCTTGAAGGTCCGAATCTCCCGAACCAGCATCTCCCGCAGCGGCAGGTCGTTGGCGAGGTTCCCGTCGGGCTGATGCAGAAACGTCACGCCCGAATAGCCGACCACTCCGGCCGCCGTTCGCTGCTCCTCCTCGCGCGCCCGGGCGAGTTCCGCCGGATCGAGGCCCGGGTCCTCACCGCCGGCATCACCCGACGTGCAGCAGACCAGCCAGCCCTCGGCACCGGCGTCGATCCAAGCCGCCGCGGCCCCCGCCGGGCCGAAGTCCGCGTCGTCCGGATGGCCGACGATCACCATGAAACGCCCCGGCCTCCAGGTATGAGGTGTGGCCATCTGATCGGTCATTTGCGCGCCTCGGTCTCCAGAACCTCGTTGTCGGGCCGGCGCCGCTCCGGGCCCTATTCGTTGCTCACCACCCGGAATGGCCGCATAAAGTCTTGCCGCCCCGAGTTATCATGCCGGCCGAGGCTTCGCTCGTCTCCCCCCACGGGCGAAGCCTCTCTGCCTGCCCGGGACTTTACACGACGCCGCCCAGAAGGCCGTCGTCGCGATCGGATCGAGAACCGGTGTCGCCTGCCCATCGCGGGCCGGAGTCGATCAGGCCGGTGTGGCTCGCGATTGCCGGAGCGCCGCAAGGACCTCGACGGCATGGTCTTCCGGTGTCACATTCGGCCAGGCGTGGGCGACCCGGCCGTCCGGTCCAACCAGGAAGCTCGACCGCACGATTCCCATGTAGCTCTTGCCGTACTTGGTCTTCTCACCCCAGGCACCGTATGAATCGGCTACGGTGTGATCCTCGTCGGCCAGGAGCGTGAAGGGGAGGCCGTACTTGGCTCGGAATGCGGCCTTGCTGGCCGGCCCCTGCGGACTCAGCCCCCAGATCTCCGTGTCGGCCTCTCGGAAGGCGGCATCGTTGTCGCGGAAAGAGCAGGCCTCCTTGGTGCAGCCCGGCGTGTCGTCGGCCGGATAGAAGTAGACAACGATGAAATGGCCTCGACGATCGGACAGGCGGTGGGCCTGACCCCGATCGTCGCGGAGCTCGAAATCTGGGGCGAGCTCGCCCACCTTCGGCATTGCGCTCATTACACCAGGCTAGCGCGATACCCCGGCAGAGGCCCGAGGTCTCGATGCGCTTCCCGTACCGCGGAATGGCTCCCAAAGACGAACTCCCTCAGCGGGACAAGGCAAGCGCGCCGGCGGCGACCGCCCAGGCAACAACGATGGCCAGCCAGTCGCGCGGGGCCACCCGTAGCTCGCGGAAGTGAGTCCGGCGCACGCCACTGTCGAAGCCGCGCGCGTCCATCGCCAGGGCCAGGCGCTCGGCCCGGCGAATGGCCGAGACGAGCATGACCATCAATTTGCCGCCGAAGTCACCGATGCGTCCCGCGACGCCACCCGATTGAAGTCCGCGTAGGCGGCGCGCGGCGGAGATGACGGTCCAGTCGCCGGCCATGAACGGAGCCACACGCACGGCCGCCAGAGTCCCGTAGGCGAAGCGATCCGGAACGTGCCACTGCTGGACGAGCGAGTCGGCCATCCGCGTGGGGTCCGACGGCCCGAAGACTAGGAGCGTGGTCAGGCCGATGACGACGACCCGAAGGCCGATGGCCAGGCCTGCCGAGACTGCCGGTGCGGTGATGCGGATCGGCCCGAGCTCCGCCAGCGCCGAAAGCGATCGGTCGGCGTTCGAGCCCGACAGGAGGATCGAGAAGACGGTCAGGCTGACGATGGCGAAGCCGAGCGGCGCAAGACGCCCCGGGATCCGGCGGAGCGGCAGGCCGGACCAGAGGACGAGGGCGAGGACTGCCGCAACCGCGAGTCGAGCCGGTACGGTCGGGTCGAGGGTGAGGATGCTTACAACCAGCCACGAGAGTCCAGCAACGAGCCGCGCCACGGGTGTCACGCGTGTGAGGAGTGCCGGCCGGACGGGGCCGATCGGCGGCGGCAGGAGGCTCATTTCGGCGTTGCCTCCCCTGCGGCTTCGGTGGCGCCGTCGCGCCATGGCTCCGGAGGCGAATACGGCGGGTCGGCCAGGAATCGGCCAGGGGGGCCGTCGAATACGATCCGGCCCAGGTCCAGGGCAACTACCCTGTCGCAGTCGGACAGCAATCGAGGATCGTGCGTCGCCAGGAGCTGGGCCTGACCGCCGGATCGGAGCCGGTCGAGGAGGCGCATCACGGCCTGTGTGCCACGGCGGTCGAGCCCGAAAGTGGGCTCGTCGAGGAGGAGCACGGCCGGGGGGCGCATCGCGGTTGCCGCCAGGCTGAGCCGCCGCTGCTCGCCCTGGCTCAGGCGGAACGGGCTCTCGTCGGCGAGATGGCCCAGCCCGAAGTCGTCCAGGACCCCCGCGGCAGCGGCTCCGCCTGCCCACGTCCGGCGGGGGAGGGCCGCGCGGTCGCTGGCTTCAACCTCGGATTGAGCGGTGCCGGCGACGAAACCGAGTTCGGGGTCCTGGAACACGAGCCCGACGCGAGCCGCCACCTCCGTCGCGCGCAGCCGTGCGGGATCTCGCAGCTCCTCGACCGGCTCGCCGTCCCGTGGCAGCGCTCCCAGCGCCACCGAACCGCGATCCGGCCGGAGCAGCCCGGCGAGCGCGAAAAGCAGGGTCGACTTGCCGGCGCCATTGGGCCCCACGAGCGCAATCCGTTCTCCGGCGACCGCGGTCAACGACACCCCGTCGAGAGCCCGATGCTCCCCGCTCTCGTCGGCCGGATAGTCGATCCGCAACTCCGATGCCTGGAGCACGACCGGTCGGGCGGCGCGGGGCTTGCCCCGAGCTGCCGCTTCGCCGACCGCCGGTGAAGGGCCGTGAGCGTCGCCGCTCCCGCGACCCTCCCAAGCGCGAGGAACCCAGGCACCGGAACGGCCGAGCAGCGCTGCCGCCTCGCGCCCGACTGCACCGGCGGGCGCGAAAGCCAACTGACGGCCGGCCTCATCGATGAGCAGGACGTCGTCGGCGAGTGGAAGCGCAGCCTCCAGCCTGTGCTCGATCAGCACGATGGTGTGTTCGCGGCGGCCAGCCAGGGTGGCCAGGCGGTCGAGCGTGGCGTGCATTCCCGGCGGATCGAGGTTTGCCGTGGGCTCGTCGAAGACGAGCAGAGACGGGCGGGGCGCGAGAACGTCGGCGATCGCCAGTCGCTGCTTCTCGCCGCCGGAGAGAGTGTTCGTACCGCGGCTCTCGAAGCCATCGAGGCCGACCTCGTGGAGCGCCTCGGAAACGCGCCGGGTCATCGCCGTCCGCGCCCAGGCCCGGTTCTCCAGCCCGAACGCCACCTCGTCGTCGACGCGGGCCATCACGAGCTGGCTGTCCGGATCCTGGAAGACGAGCCCGACGCGGTCACCCAGCAGACGAGCGGGCGTTTCAGCCACCGCCAGATCGCCGATACGCAGGCTGCCCTGCCATCGGCCGGGCAGGACGTGGGGGACGAGTCCAGCGAGCGCGCGTGCGAGGGTGCTCTTGCCCGAACCGGAAGGCCCGAGCACCAGCAGTACCCGCCCAGGTTCAAGCCTGAACGTCAGGCCGTCGAGTGCCGGACGAGATCGACCGGCGTACGTCCACACGAGCCCGACGGCTTCGACGGCCGGAGCCTTCAATGCCGCGAGCGCATCCGGGCCTGCGATCGGCTGCGGCTCCCGGATCGGCCGATCATCGGGCGGGGTGTCCATTCGATCCGGTGCGACGTCGCATTCCGTGGACGTCACTCGTTCGATGGGAATGCCTGCAGCGCTCCGGTCCGGCGGAGGGCCCGCACCAGCAGCCAGGCCCCTAACCCGGCGATCAGTGCCGCCGAGACGACCTCGACGCCCGCGATCACCGCGCGGTACGGGACGTCGTAGGCCGCGTAGCTGATGGATGTGTCGTGGATGGCTTCACCGACGCCCGCGCCGAGGCTCGCCAGAACGGCCGTGACCAGACCCCACCGGCGATACAGGGCGAAGGCGAAAACGAGCTCGGCGCCGGCTCCTTGAAGCACGCCGGAAAGGAGGCTGTCCATGCCCCAGGCGTTTCCAAGCAGCATCGCGACAAAGGCGGCTACGACCTCACCAAACACGGCGGCTCCCGGCTTCCGGACCACCAGCGGGCAAACCACCGCGGGCAACAGCCAGGCACCGGTGACCAGTGAAGCGGCCTGATAACCCGCTCCGCTGGCCCAGACCCAGACGTAGTTGTTCCATATGAAGAAGACCACCCCGAAGGCCGTAGCTAGAAGTGCCACGACGACAATGTCCACTGTGCGCCAGCGGGCCGATTCGCCGACCTCGCTGGACGTCGCCGGTCTGAGAGCTGTGCTCACGCTCCATCTCCTCCTATTCCGACCTTATCGGTTTCTCGTTTCGATGACCACCAGCTGGCCGTCGCGGAGCGTGACGCTCGCGTCGGTCTCGACACGCACGTTGGATAGGCCGCGCGCCGGTCCCGGCGGCAGCGTTTCGTCCTGAAGCGGGTAGAGCAGGCCTCTGGTCGTCACGCCAAGAGCGGGCAATCCCACAGGCAAGAGAGAGACCAGGTCGCCAGTGGGCCCGGACAGATCGCAGCGCGAGGCACCGCCGTCCCGGTCGGGGGCGCGCAGCAGACGGACCCGCGTTCTTCCGTCGAGCAGCTCTACCTCGACTCGGCCGGCCGGTGGCAGGCTGAGAAGGCCCACGTTGGCCAGGGAGTGGTCGAACCGCTTCCCGCCGAGGGCCCCGAGCACGGTGATGTGCGCCGCCCCCCGCCGGAGAGCCGCCAGCAGCGCCAGCTCGGCATCCGACTCGTCCTTGTCGGTCGGCGACCGTTCGACGGCTACGCCTTGGGCGGCAAGGGTGGCGAATACCGCTTCGGGGAGCGAATCGGCGTCGCCCACGAGCAGATCCGGCCTCAGCCCGAGCGAGGCGGCCTTTTCCCAACCTCCGTCCGCGGCGACGACCAGGGCCACGCCGCCGTCCCACCCCGGCCAGGCAGAATCGAGCGCGGTTCGACTGGGCACGTCGCCGTCGGCGACGACGATCGCCCTTGTCGCCGGCCCGGCTGCACTCACGAAAAAGCACCTCCATCGACTCGACAGAGGTGCACCGATCTGGACTCCCTGCGCCGGCATGACCCGGATCAGGTTCCAAGGGTCTGCGGATCACTCCGCACTCTCAGCGCCTCCCGGCGCTCCCCTGTCCGTCTTCTGTTGTGGGTCGACTCTACACCCTTGCTGGCTTACCTGGCGAGCCTGTCGCCTGCCCGATACCCACCGGCAATTCCGGTGCATGAGAATCTGGACGGCGATGCATCCAATCGGGGTCGTGCGTCGAATATTGAGTAGAGAAGGATGCCAGGACCGCGTGGTGGTCCTCAATTTGGGGGACTGCGGACTGGGACTGTTCTACGGGACTGGCTTGCCGGTATCTTCAATAGGGCCCAAGTCGAACGCATGGTAGATTTCGAGACGTGACTGATCTCTCGCACCCAGCAATTCAAAGGGTCGTCGAGGTCGCCTCTCGCAAGGGGGTAGCGCTCGACATTCGCATCATGCCCGACTCAACGCACAGTGCAGAGGATGCTGCTGCGGCCGTCGGAGCCGGGCTCGGGCAGATCGTGAAGTCGCTTGTCTTCGTCGCTCCGCGGCCGGAGGGACGGCTCGCCGCGATCGTCTGTCTGGTCTCGGGTCGCAACCAGGTCGACCTGAGCCTGCTCGCCGCTGTCACCGGTGAGTTCGCAATTCGACGGGCGACCGCGCGAGAGGCCCGTGATCTCACGGGCTACTCGATAGGCGGGATACCGCCCTTCGGACACGGCCGCGACGTGCGAATCCTGATGGACCAGGACCTGTGCCAGTACCAGTGGGTCTGGGCTGCCGCAGGTACGGACACGGCCGTCTTCCGGGTCGAGCCGCGCGTTCTGCGGATGCTCTCGAACGCGATCGTGTCTCCGCTCGCCGAGCCGGCCTGGGTGCCAGCCGCTCCTGCCCAGCTCGAGCCCAGACTGCAATTCGAGGCCGGTAGCGGCGCGTAGGCCGCGTCTTCGCATCTCTGGCCGCGTCTTCCTTGCGATCGGGCCATCTGTCACCTGTCGCGGCCCACGCGGCCCACGCGGCCCACGCGGCCCACGCGGCCAACGCAGCCAACGCAGCCAACGCAGCCCGGCCGTCCTCCTCTGCCCGCCCCTCGGCTCGAGAAATGTGCCGTCGGAAGTTGTCCCCATGAGTGGACGGGCAGTGGATAAGTTGTCGGACGATCTTCGAACCGGTGGAAAACCCGATTGAACGGCCGAAGCCATTCCTCTAGCGTTGTTGTTGCGCCTGAAGGGGTCGAGCGTTTGCTAGTGGCTGAGATGACATCAAGGCCCACGCAACGAGTAGGTTCCTTCGGGCGTTCTCTGTGCCTGCGCCGCACGCGCCACGGCTTCCACGGCCGACTGCCAGGTTAGTGAGCGGCGCGTCGGCGACGCGAGAGGCGGAAGCCGATACCGACCGAGCCCGAAAGGGTCACCAGAGCTGCTCCGGGTTGTGGATCGTCCGCGCGAGCCCGCTAGACTGCCCTCGTGCGAGTCCGCCAGTTCGAGCTCCGGCTTCTGGCCGTCGGCCTCACCATCATGTGGGCCGCCGGGGGCGGAATCGTGCTGGTCGCCTACCGACCCGGCGGTCCCGTCGACCTGCTGGTCGGTGTTGCCGCCTCGTTGCCCCTGATCGTCAGCGCCGCCCCGATCGTTTGGCCGCCGCTGGTCCGTAGCAACCGTGGCGCGGCCGGCGTGTTCTGGCTGGGCCTCGTGGCAGGCCTGCTGTTGCTGCCGTCGATCGCTGGCGTGGCCGGTCAGGTCATCCAGGGCGGCGCCGAACCGCTCCTGCCATCGCTCGAGGTCGTTTACCCGTGGGCCCTCGCCCTTCTGGCGACGAGTCTCTTCGCCGGGCTCGGCATAAGCCGCCAGCTGATCGTCGAGGTCGGCATCGGCAAGAAGCGGCTTCTGGCCTCGATTGCGTTCGCGCTCGCCGCTACCTCGCTCATTGGCGGCGCCTACGGCGGCGTCAGTCTTGCCGACGATGCCGCTCTGCGCGACATGCCGGCGGCCCACTCGAGGTTCGGACCCACGGCGGCGAACCTTACGCCGCCCGAGTGCAACCGCGATCTCGCAACGGCCTCGACTGCGCGCCTCCAGTTCGATCTATCGGCGAACGTCGATTCGCGAGCGGTCGGTACGGTAAGCCTTACGGGCAGCCGGTCGGGCTCCGACCTCTCATGGACCGCCCAGGTTGTCCGGAGCGACCTGTTCGGCGAGTACGGCGCAGTCAGGATCGGGTCCTCCGCCTGGACGACTTTCCCTGGATCGAGCTGGGCCGCGACTCCGCTGAAGGCGCTCGACGGCCAGAACCTCGACGGGACCGTCCTGGCGGGGGCACTTGCCCCGGAGAACCGCGCAACGGCCGAGAACTTCGGCCTCGAATACGTGGAGGGTGCTCGAGCGCGGCATTGCCGCGTCGCCGTGGATGGCCTGACGTTCGTTTCGTCGTTCCCGCAAATGGAGTGGCTGGTCGGCGACGCCAACCTCGAGGGGTGGCGGGGACAGCTCGATTTCTGGGTCTTCGGCGACGGTGAGGTGGGCATGGCTTCCGGCACCGTCAACGGCAACGCTCAGGGCATCCTGCCGCACGGGCTGCTTGCCACCGTCTGGGTCAAGATGACCGCCACAGATCGAGACAGCAGAGTCACGATCTCACCACCGAGCATCTGATCGAGCGACGATGACTTCTCCGCCGGACCGGCACGATACGGCGAAACGCGATCGCCTGGCGCGTTTCTACCGCGTGCTTCGATACCTGGCCGCACATCCCGAGGGCGCGACCGTCGATGCGGTCGCCGGCTTTGTGGCCATGTCGCGCCGGACCGTCTACCGAGACCTGCAGGCTCTCGAGGGCGAGATAGGGATCCCGCTGTGGAGCGAGGGTGGCCGCTGGGGGATCGTCGAAGGCGCCTTTCTGCCACCACTGCGGCTCACTCTCGATGAGGCGGTGGCCTTCTTCTTTGCGGCTCGGCTGACCGCCCAGTTCGCCGATCGATACGACCCCGACACCGGTGCCGCCTTCCAGAAGCTGGCCGAGATCCTGCCCCCGGCGGTGGCCCGCCATCTCGAACGAACCGTCGACGTGCTGGCCGGCCGCCCGCCCGACGAGCACATGACTCATCACATCCGACTCCTGGCCCGAGCCTGGTCCGAGCATCGCGTCGTGGAGCTTACCTATGACGCCGCCACCTATAGCCCGGGCCGGCCGCCTCGCCGATCGCGCGTGCACCCATACCTCCTGGAGGCATCGGCAACCACCCGCGCGCTCTATCTGATCGGCTTCGACGAGTCTCGCGGTGCGGTGAGGACCTTCAAGCTGCAGCGGATCCTCGAGCTATCGCTGACCCCGGAGACCTTCGAGGGGCCCGACCCGGCAGTCGTGCAGGAGGGGCTGGATCGGGCCTGGGGCGTCATCACGGACCAGGAGGAGGTGGAGGTCGAGTTGCGATTCGACACCGCCATCGCCGGGCTGGTGACAGAAACGACCTGGCACCCGACTGAGCGAGTGACGCGCGAACCGGATGGCTCGGTGGTGTGGCGGGCGCGCGTACCGGGCACGCTGGAGATCCGCCGCTGGATCCTGCAGTGGGGCGCTCAAGTCGAGGTCCTCGCCCCGCCGGAGTTGCGCGACGAGGTGGCCGAAACGTACCGCAACGCCGCCGCCCGCTACTGAGCGCCGAACGCGCGGGTGGTCCGGGCCGGCGCCGCCTCGGGCACTGCGGCGCGCGGAGAGGGTGCCCTGGCGTTCTCTTCGCGGCCGGTCTCGGATAGGCTGTGAGCATGCAGGACGAGAAGGCGCGGCCGTTCCACGAGACCGATTCCGCGGGCGCGTCTGAGGATGCGGCCTCGGCTGCAAGTGTGGCTTCGGCCGCGGTCGCGTCACCGCCAGGGGGTGGTGGAGTCCATCCGCAGATGTGGGCGGTGAACCTCCTCAGCGACCCGATCCACGGCTACATCGAGCTGACGAAGCGGCTGAGCGGCGATCGATCTCGCGTCCTGGGGCTCCCCGGCGAAAAGGCGGCGGAGGGCGACCTGCTCGATTCTGCCTGGCTGCAGCGGATGCGGCGCATCAGCCAGTTGCAAAGCGCGCGGTGGGTGTTCCCCACGGCCGAGCACAGCCGTTTCACCCATAGCCTCGGGGTGATGCACGAGGCGGGGTTGTGGGCGCGGCATCTCTACCCGAGCCTCCGAGCGACGTTGGCGGGGACCGAGCCGGGTACTATGCCGCCGTCGGAGGGCCTGGTCGTCGAAACGCTCCGGCTCGCGGGTCTCCTCCACGACGTCGGCCACGGCCCGTTTGCGCATTTCTTCGACGAGCACGTCCTGTGCGACTTCCCGGCGCCGCCCGACCCGCGCCGTACCCACAAGAGCCTCACCCACGAGGATCTGTCGCAGCTGATCATCGAACGTGAGCTGGGCGAGCTGATCAGGGCGATACGTCGCGCCCCGGGGTTGGTTCCTCTGCGCGACGCGCTCAGGTCCGACGAGTCGATCGATCCCCGCTGGCTCTCGTTCCTCATCTCCAAGCCGGCGCTGGCCGATCCGTCGATGCCGCGCTGGCTGCGCTGGCTCCAGCCTCTGCTCTCGGGCGTCTTCACGGTAGACAACCTCGACTACGTCCGCCGCGACGCCTATCTGACCGGCGTATCGACGGGGCCGGTTGATGTCGAGCGGCTGCGGCGGTACAGCTTCGTCGGGCCGGCCGGCCTCTCCCTGTACGAGCCGGGTCTGGGCGCGCTCGAGATGTTCCTGACCGCGCGACTCTTCATGTATCAGCAGATCTACTACCACCGGTCGGTTCGGGCGATCGATCTCGATCTGGCGGAGGTCTTCCGGCCGAGCATCCTGGCCATCTTCGGCGAGGGCTCGCCGGCGGACAACCTGGGCCACTATGCCGACCTCGACGAGTACGCCTTGCTGCATCAGGCGGCGCTCTGGGCTCGCGGCGAGGCGCTCTCGGACCGGCCGGTCCCAGGCGACGAGACGGTCACGCCGGAGGTCGGGCGGGCCTGGTCTGCGATCCTGCTGCGGCAGCCGAGCTGGCGAGCCGGCGCCGAGCTCCGGCGCGCGTACGAAGCGTCGGAGCGGGCGGCCGTGCAGGCGGAGGTCAGGGCGGAGTTGGGGCCGGGTGAGCCGGGGCGAGTGACTGTCGACCTGGCCGAGATCGACGCCAGACCGGCCGAAGCCACGGCCACCGATTCGCTGCTGGCGATCGTCGGACGGGACGGCGAGCCGGCTGCTCCGCTGAGCGCCGCGCTGGCAAGGCTGCCTGCTTTCTCACTGGTGGCCCGCCGGTACAGCCGTGTCGGGACGGTGGAGCCGTCGGCGTGATCTCGCGAGATCGATCCCAGAAGGGCTAGCCCGACGCCGGTGCGGATGCCGATTCGGACGCCTGTGCGGAGGGCGACTCGGACGCGGCCGGGGACGCGGTCGGTTGGGCCGTTGGCTTGGGCGTGGACTTGGCTGTTGGCTTGTCCGTTGCCGTTGGCTTGGGCGTGGGCGCCGGGCACGCCGCCGCCTCGGCCGGTCGGAGCGGCCGCATCTCCGCGATGTCGCATCGGAATGGGAGAACGAGCAGCGGGTCGATGCGGGCGGTCTCTTTCGACGGCAGCAGATCCCGCGAGACGATTCCGGGATCGAGCTGGAATGTCGCAAGCTCAGCCGGATTGAAGAGGCCGAAGTGGACGTGGCAGCCCGACGCGTTGCCCGTGGCTCCTTCATAGCCGATGACCTGGCCGGCGGTGACGTGCTGGCCCGGCGTGACCGTGACCTTGGATTCGTGGGCGTAGATGCTGCGGTAGCCGTCGCCGTCGTCGATCACGATCACGATCGGCAGGCTGTTCCACCAATGCTTCCTGTCGAGCAGGGCGTAGTACGGCGCGATGTCGCCGAGCCAGCCCATGTACTCGTCGTACCTGCGCCCTGCCGCCAGAACGGTGCCATCGTGAGCGGCGTGGACGGAGTCGCCGCATTGCGTCGCCATGTCCACGCCGTCGTGGAAGCGCTTGCCGTTGACGAAGAACTCGCCCCAGGGCGATGGCCCGAACGGAAGGGTGATCTTGGCGTTGGTGAGCGGCCAGACGTATCCGCTAAGACCGGTCGGAGTGGGGCTGGTCGGAGGATCGGTCGGTGTCGACGTCGGGAGGGACGAGGGGCTGGCGACCTGGGTGCCGGACGGTCCGGGTTGGGTGGCGAGCGAGGTCGAAGGACCTGCCACGTCGGCGGCGACGCCACGTGTGGTGACGGCCGAGCGCAGCAGCAGCCCGCCGATGACGATGGCGAGGGTGGCGACGCCAAGGATGAACACCGGCGGGATCCGGGTTGCGGCGTTCGGGCGGAGTGACGGCCGTCCGACGTGGAGCCGGGCGCGGATGCTGGACACGCACAGGTTGTAGCACGTCTGGGAGGCGGGCGTGCAGGCGACGGCGGTAGACCCATCTCCCCCTGGGCCCGTCGCCGCGCCGTATCGCCACGGCGTGGTCCTGGTGGCCGGGCTACTTCACCCCGACGTCGCGGCGTCGTCCCGAACGGCGCCACATCTTCCCGCCCTGGCCCGGCGTCGCCTAATGTGCTTGGCAGGGATGCTAGTTTGCTGCTGCCGTCGATTTGCGGGGCGGTCTCCGGCCGTTGCTGTCGGTTCGGAAAGGCCCCTTCGGAAGTCCTGCCCGTCGTTCTAGGAGTGAGCCCGTGGACGTCGTCCAGCTTGATCGCCTCCAGTTCGCGCTGACGATCAGCTTCCACTTCGTGTTCCCGGCCGTCACGATCGGCTTGGCTGGACTCATCGCCATCATCGAGACCTTTCGCTGGTGGACCAAACGCGACGTCTACGATCGGCTCTCCGTCTTCCTGGCGAAGCTGTTCGCGGTGACGTTCGTTATCGGCGTGGTGAGCGGCATCGTCATGGAGTTCCAGTTCGGCACGAACTGGTCCCGCTTCTCCGGCTTCGTGGGCGACATATTCGGCGTTCCGCTTGCAGCCGAGGGGATCTCCGCGTTCTTCCTCGAGTCGGCCTTCGTCGGCATCGTCCTGTTCGGGCGGGATCGCGTCGGTTCGACCGTGAGGTGGATCGCCGGGCTGCTTGTGTTCGCCGGTACGACGCTGTCGGCCTTCTGGATCCTCGTCGCCAACTCGTGGATGCAGAGCCCCGCCGGCTTCAAGATCGTCACCGATTCGAACGGCGTCGAGAAGGCTCAGATGACGGACTTCTTCCAGGCGATGTTCAATCCGTCGACCGTAGCCCGCTTCCTGCACACGGTCACCGCCTGCTGGGTCGTGGGCGCGTTCTTCCTGATGGGCATCTGCGCCTGGTACATCCTGCGCGGGCGCGGCTCCGACGTCACCTCGTTCGCGCTGCGGTTGAGCATGGTGGTCGCCTTCCTTGGAGCGGCCGGCATGTTCGCCACCGGCGACCTCCAGACGCGCGAGGTCCAGGCCAACCAGCCGGTCAAGTTCGCCGCGATGGAAGGCGTCTGCCAGACGGCGAACGGCGTCCCGCTTGACATCATCGCCGTGCCGCCGAGCCAGGACTGCTCCTCGGGCACCGGACTCGGGATCTCGATCCCATACGGTCTGAGCGCGATGTCCGACCTCGATCCGAACGGCCAGATCGAGGGACTCGATCAGGTCGCCCCGTCGCTCTGGCCGCCGGTGGCCGCGACCTTCCTGAGCTTCCACCTCATGGTGGGGCTGGGGATGGTGATGATGCTGCTGATGGTCGTCGGGATCTTCTTCCTGTGGCGCCGGACCCTCGAGGAGCACCGCTGGTGGCTGTGGCTGGCCGTGGTTGCCATACCTGCGCCGATCATGGCCACGGAGCTGGGCTGGATGACCGCGGAGGTGGGGCGCCAGCCATGGATTGTCCAAGGCTTGCTGATGGTCTCGCAGGGCACCTCGCCGGGGGTGTCGGCAGCCGACGTGTCGATCTCGATCGTCGCCATCGTCTTGCTCTACGCGCTGCTCTTCTTCCTTTGGCTGTATGGCCTGACCCGCGAGATCCGCCGCGGCCCTGAGACCGGGGCCGAGGCCGTTCAGCCCACCTCGGGCGAGACGGCACCACCGGCCGTGCCAACCGTCTCAGCCGCCTCCGGCGGCGCAGCTCCTGCCAAGGGAGGACGCTGAGATGCAGCTCTCTACCGTCTGGTTCCTCCTCATCGGCTTCCTCTTCGCCGGCTACGCAATTCTCGATGGCTTCGACCTCGGGGCCGGGGCGCTTCACCTGATAGTCGCCCGCACCGACTCGGAACGGCGTCAGGTCCTCAACGCCATCGGCCCGGTCTGGGACGGCAACGAGGTCTGGTTGATCACGGCTGCGGGCTCTCTCTTCGCGGCCTTTCCGCTCGTCTACGCCACGGTCTTCTCCGGCTTCTACCTGGCCATGGTGCTCCTGCTCGGGGCACTGATCCTGCGAGCCATCTCGATCGAGTTCCGGGGCAAGGAGACGGCCCGGGTCTGGCGGCTCGGCTGGGACGTTGGCTTCTCGCTTGGTTCGGCGCTGGCGTCGATCCTGTTCGGGGTTGCCCTGGGCAACGTACTGCGCGGCCTCCCGATCGATCCCGACGGCGTGTATCGGGGCAGTTTCGCCGGCCTGCTCAATCCGTTCGCCCTATCCGTGGGTTTGCTGAGCCTTGGGCTGGCGCTCCTGCAAGGGTCGTCCTGGCTGGTGCTCAAGACGGAAGGCGCTCTGCAGAATCGGGCGCGCTGGGCTCGACTGGCGGCGGTCGGCCTCACGCTCGGCGCCTGGATAGGCTCGACGTTGATAGCACGGAGCGACGCCGTTCGCGTCTTCGACAACTTCGCCAGCCCGTTGGCCTGGGTCGGTCCGTTTCTGACGGCGAACGTGGTCTTCTACCTGCTGCTGTCGATCCGGTTCATGCAGGAAGGGCGAGCGTTCTTCTTCTCGAGCCTCGTCGTCGCGGGTCTGGCCGTCACGGCCGGCACCGCCCTGTACCCAAACCTGGTCCCGGCGATCCACGCGGCCCGAAGCCTGACCGTCGACAACGCCCATTCGTCGGACACGTCACTCACGCTCATGCTGATGGTGGCGCTGATCGGCATGCCGATCGTCATCGGCTATACGAGCTTCATCTACTGGAAGTTCAAGGGCAAAGTCCAGATCGACGAAGCGAGCTACTGATCCGATCCTCGGCCCGACGTCGCACGCAGGCGCCCGCAGCGAGGCGACTCTGACGCGAGGCTAAGAGCCTGTGAACCAAATCGCTGTTTGGCGGATCGGTGATCGATCGAGCGTTCGGGATCCTGTTGGACCTGCGACCAATGCGCGAGATCGTCCGCAGAGCGGACAAGGCTCGGTCAGGCGAGGG